>Ga0207046_10002_pt1 | contig 76024 bp, 65 predicted proteins | sample Alteio_BWMinCont_66_FD_153303 | JGI IMG/M metagenome (GOLD analysis project Ga0207046, IMG submission 153303) | Enriched cells from forest soil in Barre Woods Harvard Forest LTER site, Petersham, Massachusetts, United States -... | ecosystem: Environmental > Terrestrial > Soil > Temperate forest >...
TTTAGGTGAGCAAGATATTTCTTCTGTTTATAAAACAAATCATCAAATTACGGTTAGTATAATTTCTGATATAGCTACTCAAGCAAGCATCAACGTAAATTATTTTGTAAACACCGCAGGTTGGGAACCCATGTATGATTTGCGAACCGAGGGTGTTGAATCGCAGGTAAAATTAGCCTACAAGGGTGTAATATACCAACATACAAATACAGATTGGAGTAATGTAAAATTAGTTCTTTCTACTGGAACCCCACAATGTAACTTAAGCGCACCGGAATTATATAGTTGGTATTTGGATGTTATAAAACCTGTTCATCAATATGATTATGACAAATCAAAGAAAGCTTATATGGCCGCTCCTTCTAGCCAGGCTTTTGCTAATACCGGTGCAACAACAACAACTAAAAATGAGGAGTATAGAGATGAGCAAGAAAACGCGAAAGAGGCCTATGAGTATGTTACCACAAATGACCAGCAAGTACAGGCAACTTTTGAAATTAAATTACCTTATACTATTGCATCTGATAATAAAAAACACACGGTGTCGGTTTTACAAAAAGATTTAGACACTAAATACATTTATAAAACGGTTCCTAAAGTAGATGTTACGGCTTATTTATTAGCCTGTGTAACAGGTTGGGAAGACCTGAATTTATTGCCCGGTAAAGCGAGTATTTTTTATGCAGGTACCTATGTAGGACAAACCTATATAAACCCTGCCACTACGAATGATACGTTAAACCTTACGTTAGGTAAAGACGATAATGTGGTTATAAAGCGCGTGAAACAAAAAGACAAAAGCAAAGAGAAATTATTAAATGATGATAAGGTTTACTCGTTTGCTTATGAAATAATCATGAAAAATGGCAACACAAAAAGCATAGAAATAGAAGTTAAAGATCAATTGCCTATTACACATGGAAAAGATGTTGCTATAACAAAAGACAATATTGCCAACGCAAGCTATGAAGAATCGACCGGAATTTTAACGTGGCGACAAACCATTAAAGCAAAAGACACTAAACACATAAACTTTGCTTATACCATAAAAGCCCCGAAAGATTTACCGATAGCGGTTAGATAATATAACAAAGCCTCACATTTCTGTGAGGCTTTGTTATCTCAAATAAAAATAAGTGAACAAGGTGATGATTAAAATACCAATGATATCTAACACCAAGCCTACTTTAAGCATGTCTCGTATAACTATCTTGCTTGTACCAAACACAATGGTGTTTGCAGCCGTAGCTACAGGCAACATAAAACCTAAAGAGGCCGCAAAAGTGGCGGGCATCATTAGTAAAAGAGGGTGTACATGAATTTCTTTTTGCAATGAAATCATGATTGGAATACAAAGTTGTATGCTGGCAATATTACTGGCAAACTCGCTTATAATTGTTACAATTACACAAATGCCGGCAATTAAAAGTACGGTTGGTACATTCTTCATAAACACCAATCTAAAAGCCAACCAATCACTTAAACCAGATTGCTCAAAGCCGTAAGCTAAAGCAAAGCCGCTACCAAAAAGTAAAATAATGTCGTAACGTATTTTTTTGGCGTCTTCCCAAACAAGCAAAGCTTCGCCTCTGTTTATTTTAGATGGAATTAAAAATAAAAGCAAAGCAGCGGCTATAGCCACACTTCCATCGTCTAAAGCTTTAGTGTTTGGAAAAAAGTTTTTCCAACCTTTAAGCGTAAAGGAATCAAAAATTAAATCCTCTCTGCTAAACCAAAGTAAAACGCAGGCACCAAAAACCGAAAAAATTATTTTTTGCTCGTAGCTTATTTTGCCGAGTGATTGATAGGCTTTTTGGAAAAAGTTTGTTTCTAAATCATGGCAACTTACTTCATTTAAAAAGTACTTACTAAGTACAAAATAAGTTGCCAGTAAAAATACAAATGATAATGGGTACCCAATAGCAGCCCATTTTAAAAAATTTAAATCATGTAAATCGGGAAAGTTCTTTAAATATTCTTTAAAGAAAAACATGTTGGGCGGAGTTCCCACGGGGGTTGCCATTCCGCCAATAGTAGCACTATAAGCAAGCGCAAGTAACATAGCGGCGGCAAATTTTTGTTGATTTTTAGAAATATGTTTTTCCATTTCAGTTATCAAAGCCAACACAGCACCAAACAACATCATGGTGGTGGCTGTGTTAGAAATCCAATTAGAAATTAAATAGGTAGACAGCATGATGCCAAACAAAACACTTTTTGGGTTATGCCCAACAATCGAAAGTATTTTTAAAGCAACACGCCTGTGCAAATCATATTTTTCGATAGCAAAGGCAATCATAAACCCGCCCAGAAATAAAAAGATGATGCTATCAGAATATTGTTGCGCAACAATTTTTGCTTCGCCAATTCCCAGTAATGGAATAAACAAAAAAGGAATTAAAGCGGTAACAGCTAAATGTATCGCCTCGGTAAACCACCAAATAGACATCCACAATGTGATGCCCGCCATATAGGATATATGTGGGTTTTTATCATCTAACGAAATAAAAAACACAAATAAAATGCAGGTAAGCGGTCCGGCAAGCGGGGCAATTATTTTAGAACTACTAAGTGAACTCAATTTTGTATTTTTGTTATCTAACAAATATATCAAATTATGTTTCGTATCATAACCTTGTTTACAATCGCTTTTTCATTATTTATTTTTAAAGTAAACGCACAAGAAAAAAAGCAAAAAATAAATTACGAAAAAGAAGGTTATGTTAAAGCCGAGGTTATTCATTATAAAGTGGAGGGATGTGGTTATTTAATTGAGCTTGCGGATAAAACAAAAATAGCCCCTGATAAATTAGCTGAGGAGTTTAAAAAAGACAAAGAAAAAATTTGGGTTAAATATACGCTGGTAAAAAAACAACCAATGTCAACTTGTATGGCAGGGAAACTTGCAGAAATAATTGATATAAAAAAGCGAAAATAATTATCTGACTACCGATACAATGCCTTTATACTGATGTGCTTTTCCAAAAACATCGTATAAATCTACTTTCCAAACATAAGTGTCTTCTTGCACTACAGCATTATGCCTAGTACCATCCCACCCTTGATATGGGTCTGTAGTATGATGAAACATAACACCCCATCTGTCAAAAATCCATAAGTTATATTTACTGTCATCCCAACCAGTTCCTTCGGGTAAAAAATGTTCGTTTTTACCATCGCCGTTTGGTGTAACACAATTGGGTGCGTAAAAGGTAAAAATAGGGTTTATAATTATTTCTTTTGTAATATGATCTATACAGCCCTGTATGTTTATAACGGTTAAAGTCACCGAATAGGTCCCTTCAGGAAAAAATGTGTACGAAGGATTTTGTATGTTGGTGGTATAGTTTTGATCTATAAAATCCCATGTGTTAGTGGTGATTACACCGGTAGATAAATTGGTAAAATCTATGGTGTTATTATACACATCTGTTTCAAATGTAGATGCGGTAAAATCTGCGTGTGGTTGAGAGTACACGTTTATTGTATCAACAAATCCGGAAGAGTCAGGGCACCCATTTGTGGAGATCCCATGTAAAGTTGGGTGATATACGCCAGAAGCAGTATATGTATGCGTGGTTCCATTTGGTGCTGAACTGGTAGCCCCATCTCCAAAGTTCCAAGACCAACTATTAGCAACAATATTATTTACGCCCACCGGAGAAAAACTTGCCGTTAGTGGAGCACAACCAGCTAAAGGGGTAGCACTATATGTTATTACAGGAATGGGGCGTGTGACAATATTTCCAGTGGTTGTTGCGGTAGCAACTGTACAGCCGTCTGATAAGACTGCGGTATAAGTTGTGGTAGTGTTTTGAGTTGTTTGGGTAACCGTTAATGTGTCCCCTAGGGTACCTGTAGGCAACCAAGTAACACTATAATAATTATGACCTAATCCCCCTGTTTCGTTTAACGCAATTAAGTGGGCTGGTTGACCCGGACAAACCGTATCGTTCGTACTCACTGTAATATTTAGTGGAGCCAACACATTTACTATTGCGGTATCAGAAGGGCCCGGGCAGCCTTTAGAATCTTGTACAGATACAGTATAAACATTAATTCCAGGCGGAGGACTAACATTTATAATAGCCCCTGTGTTTCCGCCCGGTGTCCAAGTATATATATATATACCAGTGTTCCCACCTATAGCTAATGCAGAAATAACCGCAGTTTGTCCGTTACAAATAGTTTGCCCCGATGCATTAATAGTAATAGGCGGTGGTTCTATTATTGTTGCAATAGCTGAGGCAGGACAACCAACCGCATCAACAGCTAATACAGTGTAAGTGGTTCCTCCTACATTTGCCGATAAATTACTAGCTGTTGCACCAATCCCCCCAGTTGGTATCCAAGTATATGATATAACGCCTGTGCCACCACCAGGAGTTACAGAAATGACACCATCGCTTCCACCATTACATGTAACATTTGTAGTTGTAGGAACAGATAATGTTAAAGCGGGTGTTCCAGAAACAGAATATGTTGCTGTTTGTAAACAGTTGTGGCTGTCTTGTACAGTAACAGTATATACAATGTTGCCTGCAAGATTATTTGCTGTTGTATTATTTCCACCAGTTGGAGTCCAAGTATAAGTATAATTTGGTGTTCCTCCTGATGCCGTACAACTTGTGCTTCCATTCGCATTTCCACAAGTGGCAGAAACCCCCGTAGCTGTAACAGTTAATGAAGTTGGTTGATTTATTGTTACCGCAATTGTTGCTGTACAGGTAACTGCATCGGTAACATTAACTGTATACCCCCCTAAACCTAAACCTGCAGCGTTCGCCGCGTTTCCACCTGTCGGGTTCCATGTATAAGTAAACGGTCCCGTACCTGTTCCCGCATTTATACTAACCGTGGCACTTCCATCAGACAATCCATTGCAAGAAATATCTGTTGATGTTATGCTTAAAACAGGAGAAGGAAGATTACCGACCGTTACTATATTGGTTGTTCCACAACCTAATGAATCGGATACTAAAACACTATAAACCCCAGGGGCTAAATTAGAGGCTGTTGCTGTTGTTACTCCGCTTGGTGTCCACGAATAAGTATATCCTGTTTGCGCCGGAAACCCACCCGTAGCAGCGGCAGTTGTTGTTCCGTTATTATTTCCACAACTTGCAGGGGTACTTGTTACTGTTACAACTACCGCTGATTGTTGAGATACTGTAACCTGTGCAGAGTAGGTACAAGCATTTGCATCTGCGCCATTAATAGTATAAGTTCCTAAACCCAAACCGGTAGCATTTGCTGTGTTACCACCTATTGGACTCCAAGTATATGTATATGGTGATACACCACCTGAAACAACTATGCTTGCAGACCCATTCGAATTTCCACAAGTAGCAGCTGTACTAGATGTTACAGTGGTTATGGTGCTTGGTTGAGCAATAGTAATTACATTAGTAACAGCGCATGGGCTTGCATCTGTTACAACAATTGTATATGTGCCTTGCGGTAAATTAGACGCCGTTGGGCCTGTACCACCAATGGGTGACCAAGAATAAGTAATTGGAGTGGCACCACCCACAACGTTGGCAGTACCACTACCATTATTTCCTCCGTTGCAACTTACACTGGTAGATGTTACTGTAACTTGTGGTCCCGAGCTATTGGCTACTTGTACTGTTTGTGTTCCGGTACACGAGTTTCCGTCTGTAACCGTTAATGTATATATACCTGCCGCTAAATTAGATGCTGTTGTACCCGTTCCCCCACTTGGAGTCCAGGAATAAGTATAGGTTCCCGCCCCCGTACCACCTGTAACTGAAGTAGCTGCGGCAGTTCCGTTGTTAGAGTTACAACTTGCAGCCGTGCTTGATAAAGTTATAACGATAGGGTTTGGTTGTGTTATGGTTACAGTTGTTTGGGTTGGGCAGGCACTAGGGTCGGTTACAGAAACCGTATAAGTTCCGGCATTTAAACCGGTTGCTGTTGCCGTGTTAGCACCATTAGACCAAGAATAAGTAGGTGCTGTTCCTCCTGTTGCTAAAGCAGTAGCAGACCCTGGCGTATTACAAGCAGCATTAGAAAAAGAAGTAATAGAAACACCCATAATGTGTACCACTTTAATAGCGGTATCAGGAGGGTTACAAGCGCCACCCGATGCAATAACACTAACAGTGTAGGTTCCTGGCCCACTAAATGTATGTGATGGATTTTCAGTTGTTGATGTGTTACTTGCACCAGATGCGGCATCACCAAAATTCCAAGCCCACGTATTGGTAGGGCATGCTTTTGCTCCGGAGTTAAAATTTATTGTGTTTCCTGCACCACAAGTAGTAGTTATTGTAGTGGTGTTAATTATACCATTTCCAATAGCTACGGAATCGATTGCCAAACCATCAAAATCATTACAAGTATAACCTGCCCCAAGTGTAAATCTAAACAGCACATTAGGTTGCCCTGCCAAACCTGTTAAACAGTGTTGTGCTGTAACCCAATGACCTAATCCGTTACCACCTACACAATTAACCCCAGGGCTTCCTGAATCCCACCCGGTGCCACCCGCTTGTGTGTTGCCACACCACCCTGTTTTAGATGCTACGAAACCTGTAGGTTGATTAAGAAACTTAATATTGTTATAATTATACCAATAAGCTGTGTTACAATCAGCCGGATCATTATATCCACCAACATCTTGCCATGTAGCTCCATTATCTATAGAAGATTGAAGGTTTCCACCATCATATTTATATTCAAGGTCATAAAACAACTTGAACTGAATGTGAGGATACTGAAGATTGGTAAAATTGTAACAAGGGCTTAGTATATATGATTCCTGATTAAATTTATAAAAGGCACCGGTTAATCCTCCGGCACACCAGCATTTAGTTCCACTGCCCGCACTTTGTATAACATATGTGTGGTTTGGCAACCCCCAGGTCCAGTCGCAGGTACCCGCAACAGAACTAGTTGGTGCGGTAAAAGCCGTCCAAACAGGACCAGCCTCAAAATCTTCAACATGCGGAAAAACAGTAATACATTGAGCTTTTGATGTTTGATTAAAGGTAAATAGAAGTACAAACAGTAATGTAACTGTACCGTAAAGAGGAAAAGAGATTAAACTGTTTTTTTTATGTAAGCCCATTTTCATTTTCAAAACTGTGTGCACAATGTTTTTATGAAAGTGGTTAAGGATAAAATTCCCTTAGGGTGTTCACTTCAGTTTTAAGCAAAAATATCTTGTTCTACTTTAACATACGCCTAGTTCAAGATTATCTTATTGTAAACTTTTTTCAGCAAAACAATATTATAATTTTATTCTATTCCAATTCTGAAGATTTTTGTTAAAAAACAACTTAACCAGCAAAAAATCACTTATTTAGAGCTGATATTTTCAAAAACCATGTTACCCGACCCAAAATTGCTCTTACAATTGGTAGAAATGAAAATGCCTTTTGGTAAATTTAAAGGAATGCTTTTGTGTGATTTACCTGTATCTTATTTAGAGTGGTTTAACCGAAAAGGATTTCCCGAGGGTAAGTTAGGCATGTTTTTACAAACTATGTTAGAGATTAAAATGAATGGTTTAGATGATTTATTAAAACCCTTAAAGAAAAAATAAATTACATTTGATTACTTACGGTGAATTAATAAAATGAAAGAGTACAAAAATTATTATACCATAACCGGCCCGGTTGATGAAGTTTACATTGCGCTTACCAACCCGTTTACTATTGGCTTGTGGACGGGTGAAGAGGGTGCAATAATGAGCACAGAAGAAGGCAGCGAGTTTTCTATAATGGGAGACAGTATAGTGGGTAAAAATTTAGAATTTATTGAAAACAAAAAAATTGTACAGCGATGGTATTTTGGTGAGGATGAAGAGACCCCCTCAATTGTAACATTAAAACTGCACAATCACAAAGAAGGTACCTCTGTAGAGCTACATCACATCAACATACCCGATGAAGCATACAGAGATATTGTTGATGGTTGGAACACAGTTTATTTTAAAGGATTAAGAGATTTTTTTTAACCCTTGCAAACAATTAAAAAATCGGTAGCTATAATTGGCAGCGGTCCGGCCGCATTAATGTTGGCTGCTACATTAAATGAAAAACTTTTTGATGTAACTATTTATGAAAAAAATTATGCCCCTGCTCGTAAATTTTTAGTGGCGGGTGATGGTGGATTTAATTTAACACACTCAGAAGATATAGAGCAGTTTGTAAAACGTTACACTCCGCAATCATTTTTAGAAAAAAGTATTCGTTCTTTTACAAATGTTGATTTATGTGATTGGTTAAAGCAAATAGGAGTTGAAACCTACAGGGGTACTAGCAAAAGAATTTTCCCTCTAAAAGGCATAAAGCCAATTGATGTGTTGAACGAAATATTGAATGAATTAAAAAACAAAAACGTTCAATTAAAAACAAAACATGAGTGGAAAGGCTGGAATAATAAAAATGAACTTATTATAGAGCACAATAAACAAGAAATTTTTGTAAAAGCCGATATAGTTGTTTTTGCTTTGGGTGGAGCAAGTTGGACTAAAACAGGGCCTGACGGAAGTTGGGTAAAATTATTTACAGATAAAGGCGTGAAAATCATTCCTTTTCAAGCATCTAATTGTGCGTATGAAATTAAATGGGATGATAAATTTTTAAAACAAACCGAAGGCAAAAGCTTAAAAAACATTTCGATTACTTGCAACGATATAGAAAGAAAGGGAGAAGTTGTTATAACTAAGTTTGGCATAGAAGGCGGAGCTGTTTATGGTTTAAGTCCACAAATACGAGAGCAATTAAATAAAAACAAAATAGCAACTATTTTTATTGATTTAAAATCAAGCCTGTCTGTTGATATTATTAAAACAAAACTCAGAAGTAAAAAAAATAAAACAATTACTACAATTTTAAAAGATGATTTGAACCTAAGCCCCACACAAGTAGCTTTATTAAAAAGGGTTGTAAGTAAAGAAGAATTTATTGATGTAAATATACTTGCCGAAAAGATAAAAAAACTACCATTGCAAATAAACTCCATAGCACCCATAGACGAAGCTATTTCTACGGTAGGCGGTATTTCGTTACAAGAGGTTGATGATTGCTTTCAATTAAAAAAACTACCCCATCACTATACGATTGGCGAAATGTTAAACTGGGACGCTCCCACCGGGGGCTATTTATTGCAGGCTTGTTTTAGCATGGGAGCTTTTTTAGGTAAACAGCTTAATTCAAGTATCGAATAAGTTATAATTATTTAACACATATAAAATAGTTAGCATTGCTAACTATTTATTTTATTAACTAAGTTTGTGCTCTGTTTAAGATGAGCAAAGACGAAAAAAAACTATACAAAAACATGCCGCTGGGTAAGCTTTGTTCTATGGTTACCAAACCATACTTTGGCGCACTTACACTTAAAACAGAGCATTTAAAAATTGAAAAAAACTTTTCTGTTCTTATTTTATTAGAAGAAAACAAAAACTGCACGCAGAAATATATATCCTGTGCCCTACAAATAGATAAAGTATCGGTAGTAAAAATAATAGATGGGTTTACCAAAAAAGGATTGGTTAAACGGGTTCAAAACCCAAAAGATAAGCGAGAGTATTTTGTGGAGCTTACACCCAAGGCACACAACGTCTTACCTAAAGTGCACAAAACAATAAAGGAGTTAAACGATATAGCATTTAAAGGATTTAGCTCAAAAGAAAGAGATGATTTTAGTAAGGCTATTATTAAAGTGTATCATAATATAGAACACTTCCCTTCTTCGCACGTTATAGTTTATAAAACAAAAAAGAAAATTAGTAAAAGTATATGAAGGCAAAAACACTTATAACCATTAGCTCAATTGTAGTTGCATTAGTGCTGATAAAGATATTTTTTCTGTCACCCAAACAAGCTAAAGCAGCTGGACCACAAGCGGGTAAGGGCCCCGTTGTTACTATAAAAGCAGTTGTTGTAAAAAACGGTAACGTTGAAAATAAATTAGTTTTATCGGGCACTATACTGGCAAACGAAGAAGCTATTTTAAAACCCGAAGTATCTGGTAAAATAATTTCTATGCAAATTAAAGAGGGGGGCGAAGTTGAAAAAGGGCAGTTGTTGGTAAAGCTTGATGATGATGAATTGCGAGCTACTTTGGCAAAACAACAATCTATACAAAAAATTAATGAAGAAAAGGAGCGTGATTTAAAAGCGTTACTTGCTATAAAAGGGGTTAGTCAGGAAGAATATGATTTAGCATTATCTGTAGTTCAGCAGGCTAAAGCTGATATTGATTTAACACAAGCACAAATTGCAAAGACTGAAATACGCGCGCCTTTTAACGGGGTTATAGGTTTAAAAAACGTAAGCGAAGGAAATAATGTAAGTCCATCCGATATTATTGCGTCGGTACAACAACTTAATCCTATTAAAATAGATTTTAGCGTTCCCGAAAAATATACAGCAGTTGTTCATTTAAACGATACGGTACTGATAACTATTCAGGGTACGGGGCGAAAGTATGTTGGCAAAGTTTATGCCATAGACCCTAAAATAGATGCGGCCACACGGTCATTAAAAATACGTGCTATTTGTGAAAATAGTAAGCGCGAAATTTTCCCCGGATCATATGCTCAAGTTACGCTGATTTTAAAATCAGATAAATCAGTCATCATGCCAACTATGGCTGTAATTCCGGATTTGCATGGGCAAAAAACATTTGTTGTGCGGAACGGAAAAGCAGTTTCTATTCTTATTGAAACGGGTGTTCGTAATGACACATCGGTTGAGGTTTTAAAAGGACTTAAGCAAGGTGATACTGTTGCAACCGAAGGCATTATGTCTCTGAAACCAAATGTGCAAGTAAAAATACAAGGAAAGATAAAACAATAATTAGGAAGAATGAATATTTCATCCACAAGTATAAATAGACCCGTTCTTGCCATTGTAATGAGCCTTATCATCCTATTGTTTGGAGTGATAGGTTACAAGTTTCTCGGTGTACGTGAGTTTCCGGCAATTGACCCACCCATTATTACAGTTAGAACTAGTTATACTGGAGCCAGTGCCGAAGTAATTGAATCACAAATAACAGAGCCTCTTGAAAATGTTATTAATGGCATAGATGGTATCCGAACTATTTCATCAACAAGCGCACAAGGGGTTAGTAGTATAACCGTTGAATTTAATTTAGGGGCTAATTTAGAAAGCGCAGCTAATGATGTGCGCGATAAAGTGTCGCAAGCAGTTCGTTTATTGCCACAAGACATTGATGCCCTACCTACCGTAACAAAAGCAGATGCAAATAGCGACGCTATAGTAAGTATGACTATTCAAAGTAACACCCGTTCTATTTTAGAGGTGGATGATTATGCTGAAAATGTTTTAGTAGAAGGTTTGCAAACTATACCAGGTGTTAGCACCATACAAATATGGGGGCAAAAAAAATACGCTATGCGTTTGTGGATGAACCCAGAAAAATTAGCGGCATACGGGTTGACCCCTTTAGATATACAAAAAGCACTTGCCACCGAAAACCTTGAATCTCCATCGGGTAAAGTAACCGGACGAAGCAATGAATTAATTGTACAAACCGAAGGTCGTTTAAATAATGTAACTGACTTTGAAAATTTAATTTTAAAAACAAATAGCACACAAATAGTTCGCTTTAAAGACATTGGTCGTGTGGAATTAGGGCCCGAAAGCTATGAGACAGGCTTAAAAATTGGCGGTGTAAGTATGATTGGTTTAGGCATTGTGCCCCAGCCTGGCGCCAACTACATTGATATTGCTGATGAGTTTTATAAGCGGATGGAAAAAATTAAAAGAGAGACACCAAAAGATTATAAAATTGATATTGCCTTAGATAACACCAAGTTTGTACGTAAAGCGCTTTCAGAAGTAGAAGAAACATTAATCATTGCCATTATACTTGTGGTTTTAATTATTTATTTGTTTTTCCGCGATTGGGTTATTGCTTTCCGTCCGCTTATTGATTTACCCGTTTCATTAATCGGAGCTTTCTTTATTATGTACATTATGGGTTATTCTATTAATGTGCTAACACTTTTAGCAATTGTATTGGCTACTGGTTTGGTGGTGGATGACGGTATAGTTGTAACCGAAAACATATACAAAAAAATTGAGGATGGCATGGACCCCGAAGAAGCCGCACACAAAGGATCTAAAGAAATTTTCTTTGCCGTTGTATCTACTTCAATAACATTGGTTGCGGTGTTTTTACCAGTAATATTTTTGCAAGGTTTTGTGGGACAATTATTCAGAGAGTTTGGTGTGGTTATAGCGGGTGCGGTACTTATATCTGCTTTCGTATCACTAACACTTACACCAATGCTTAACGCAAAACTGGTAAGTAAAACACATAAAAAAAGTAAATTTTATGAAATGACCGAGCCTTTCTTTCAGAGAATGGAAGATGGGTATTTTCAAGCGGTAGGAAATTTTTTAAACAGGCGCAAAATAGCAGGATTCATAATAGCAGCATCTATTGGTTTGATTGTTCTTATTATGAGGGTTATTCCATCTGAATTAGCTCCGCTCGATGATAGAAGTTGGTTACGCATTACTACCACCGCACCCGAAGGAACGTCATTTGAATACATGGATAAGTTTATGGATAAACTTGCAAAAACGTTAGAAGATAGTATTAAGGATCAGCGTATGGTTTTATCTGTTACCTCGCCCGGGTTTGTTGGTGCGGGTTCGGTTAACTCGGGCTCTATACGCTTAATGATGAAAGATACCGCTAGTCAACGTACAAGGTCGCAACAAGAGTGGGCTGATTATGCAAGTAAAATAACAAAAAATATGCCCGAAGGAAAAGTGTTTGTATCACAAGAGCAAACTATTTCTGCCAGCGGAGGGCCGCGAGGGGGGCTTCCTGTGCAGTTTGTAATTCAGGCATCTAATTTTGAAAAATTAAAAAATGTTATCCCTAAATTTTTAGATGAAGCGAATAAAAGCCCTGTGTTTCAGGGAGTAGATTGTAATTTGAAATTTAATAAACCCGAATTAGACATTACTATTCTAAGAGATAAAGCAAAATCATTGGGTGTTTCTGTTCAGGATATTGCACAAACGTTGCAGTTAGCTTTAAGCGGAAATCGTTTTAGTTATTTTGTAATGAACGATAAACAATATCAGGTAATGGGACAACTTGAAATGCCATACCGCGATGACCCTTCTGATGTTACTTCATTATATGTACGTAGTGCAACCGGAGATTTAATACAGTTAGATAATTTGGTTAAAGTAGAGGAACAGAGTAATCCACCACAATTATATAAATACAATCGTTATGAGGCCGCAACCATTTCTGCTGGGCTTGCGCCGGGAAAAACTATTGCTGATGGCATTAACGAAATGCGTAGAATTGCAAAAAACCAATTAGACCCAACGTTTAGTACAGCACTTACCGGCCCTTCTCGCGATTTTGAGGAAAGCGGATCCAATATTTTATTTGCATTTGGTTTGGCTTTACTTTTAATTTATTTGATTCTTGCAGCACAGTTCGAAAGTTTTGTTGATCCTTTTATTGTAATGCTTACGGTTCCTTTAGCTTTAGCGGGCGCGCTTTTATCACTATGGTATTTTAATCAAACATTAAATATTTTTTCGGAAATAGGAATTATTATGTTGATAGGGCTTGTTACCAAAAACGGGATTTTAATTGTGGAATTTGCCAATCAGTTAAAAGAACAAGGTTTACCAACCCGCGAAGCCATACAAAAAGCCGCCGCCGCACGCTTGCGCCCAATTTTAATGACGAGCCTTGCAACGGCGTTAGGTGCTTTGCCAATTGCCATGTCGTTAGGCGCTGCGGCAAAAAGCCGCATGGGCATGGGGATAGTGGTAGTAGGTGGAATTATATTTTCGTTGGTGCTAACATTGTTTGTTATCCCCGCTATGTACTCTTATTTATCAAGAGGGCATAAAAAGAAAGTAGCAAAAAATTATGAATTGGAAACTGTAAAGTCTACATATGAAAAAACCGTATAACCTTATTCTTATATGTATTTGTTTAATGGCTTCTTTGGCAAAAGGCCAAGAGTTATTAAAATTAGAAGACGTAATTAAACTTACTATTGAAAATAATTTTGATGTTCAAATAGCTAAAAACAATATACAGGTTGCTAAAAACAATAATAATATTGGTTTAGTGGGTGGGGGGCAGTCAACCGGGGGCACTGTATCAGGTGGCTCTACAGGGATGTTACCACAAATTTCTATCTCAGCCGGTAGCCCGCAAAGTCCTTTGGGTGTTGGACAAACTATAAGCACCCTGGGTTATTCAAACCCGGCGTTAAATGTTAACAGTCAGAAACTAACATCAACCAGTTATGCCCCGTCTATTGTAGGGACTTGGTATTTTTTTGATGGATTAAAAATGTTTGCTACTAAAAAGAAATTAAACCGTAACGAAGAATTAACCAACCTGCAATATCGCCTTACGGTTGAAACTACGCTTTTGGCAAGCCTTACAGCTTACTATCAGATGATTAGTATACAGGAATTTATCAAATCGTTAAAGTTGTCTTTATCTTTAGGTGACGATCAAAAAAAATTAGCTGATCAAAAACTTAAAGCAGGAACAGGCTCTAATGTAGATGTTTTGCAAACCCAAATTGATTACAACAATATTCAGGTACAAATTATACAACAGCAAAACTTATTAAATGACCAACGTATTATTTTAAACAATCTTTTAAAACGTTCGCCTGATGTTGAGTTTATGGTACCAGACACTATTGTTATGCAAACTAAGCCCGAATACGAAGTAGCTTTAGATAATACAGATAAAAACAACAACTCTATTTTAATAAGCAGAAAAACTATAGAAGTAGATGAACTGGGTTTAAAAGAATACAAAGCTAATCGTATGCCTAAAATTGGTGTTACAGGAAACTATACTTATCAACGCATAACAAATGATATAGGTTTGCAACGCTTAAATCAAAACTATGGTTTTAATGCGGGGTTTATTTTTTCGTGGACATTGCTAAACAACCTTACCACACATACAGCCATTAAAAATCAGCTGGTACAATTAAACACAGATAACCTGCGATTAGAGGCATCGAGATTACAGCAAAAAGCAAATTTATACCAAGCTTACTTAAGCTTTCAAAATAACTTAAACATTATTGAAATTGAAAAACAAAGCGTAGAGCTTGCCAACCAAAATCTTAATATTGCGGCTTTGCGATTTAGACAAGGTTTATCAAATTACATAGAGTACCGTACGGTACAACAAAGCTACGAAGACGCCCAGTATCGTTTGTCGCAAGCTGCTTTCAACACCAAACTAAGTGAACTTAATTATTTGAAAGCTCAGGGCTTATTGGTTCACTAAGCATTTATTTTGATACACTAATTTGTTTCAGCATCTTTGTTTCATGGCTGGCATATACATACACATTCCTTTTTGTCGGAAGGCATGTTTGTATTGTGATTTTCATTTTTCTACAAATTTTGATAACAAGAAAAAGTTGGTAGATGCTATTTGCACCGAAATAAAAAACAGAAAAGATTATTTAGAAAACAAAACAATTAACTCAATTTATTTTGGAGGCGGAACACCGAGCTTATTAAGTCTTGAGGAACTGGAACAAATTTTATCAGCTGTTAAAGCAAATTTTGAAGTAAACGAAAAAGCTGAGGTTACTTTTGAGTTAAACCCAGAAGACGCAGAAATAAATTACCTGCGAGAAATAAAAAAGCAAGGCGTTAACCGCTTAAGTATAGGTTTACAAAGTTTTAATGAAGAGGAATTAAAATGGATGAACCGTGCGCATAATGCGCAGCAGAATTTTGATTGTATAAAAATTGCACAGCAAATTGGTTTTGATAATATATCAATAGATTTAATTTATGGCAGTAAATTTCAGACACCCGAAACTTGGCGTAAAACTTTAAACACTGCATTTGACTTAAACACCCAACACATATCCTCATACAACCTTACGGTAGAAAGCAGAACCCAATTACAACATCTTATTAAAGAGAAAAAGGAAAAAGAAGTAGATAGCGAAATAAGCTCACAACTGTTTGATATACTTATAGAGGAAACCGAAAAAAATGGTTTTAACCAATACGAGATTTCTAATTTTTGTAAACCAAGTTTTATGGCAGAGCACAATAGTAATTATTGGAAAGGTTTATCATATTTGGGTGTGGGGCCATCAGCTCATTCATATAACGGCGTTTCACGTAGGTTTAATGTGCGTAGTAATGCACAATATATTCAAGCAACAGAAGGTGGCAAGCCGTTTTACGAAGAAGAAATTTTAACAGCGAACGATAAGTATAACGAATACATTTTAACCCGACTAAGAACTGAATGGGGTTGCGATACGCAGGAAATAAAAAGCAATTTTGGAGAAAAGTATGTCACATATTTTTTAAATCAATTAGAACCCTATAAACAAAAAAACTTTATTAGCATAAAACAAAACATTATAACTTTAAACAAGCAAGGAAAGCATTTTGCCGATGGCATAGCCTCTGATTTATTTTATACAAAGAAAGATGATAGCAACAATTACCTATAAACAAAAAACCTTTAGGATTGATTTTTCTAAACCAATAGATATTTCTTTACCAGTAACTATTGGTGGAGTAAAAGCCTGGTATGTAAATGAACCTGTTATTGAACCGGTACGTATGGGAGATTGGGTGGGTGAGGTGGCACAAGGAGGTTCGGTAAACTTTAAAAACATAACGTTTAATCCGCATGGGCATGGCACACATACAGAGTGTGTTGGACATATTAGCAAAGAATTTTATTCGGTAAACAAAAGCCTGAAGCAATTTATGTTTATGGCAGAACTTATTACTGTTTTGCCTAAAGAGGCAAACGGCGATTTGATTATCACAAAAAAAATACTGGAAGATTTTCTAGAAGATAAAACACCGGAAGCATTAGTTATTCGTACACTTTCAAATAGTGATGCAAAAACACATAAAAATTATTCGAGTACCAACCCCGCTTATATAAATGAAGAAGCGATGAAGTACATCATAGAAAAAGGCGTTCAGCATTTATTGTTTGACACACCAAGTGTTGATAAGGAAGTGGATGGTGGCGCATTGCTTGCGCATAAGGCTTTTTGGGAACACCCACAAAATACCAACACACACCGCACCATTACAGAGTTAATTTATGTGCCAAACACTATTTATGACGGAACGTATCTTTTAGATTTACAAGTGGCTGCTTTTGAAAACGATGCGGCTCCATCAAGACCTTTGTTGTATAGAATAATAAACTAAATAATAGTTCTGCCTAAAAATTTATTAACCCGAGAACTTAGCATTTGTAATTCTTTTATAGAACTCTGAATTTCATATGTCTCTTCATCTGATAAAACAGTTCTTAGTTGTACATGCTTCTCTAATAATAATTTATAAATGCGTTTAGTTTTGTATATATGCAAATCGTGAAAAACAGCTTTTTTAATGTTATCAGTCTCGTGAGGCGTCATAATACTATGTTTACTCTTCCACCTTTCGCTTAGTTGGTTGTTGCTACTAATAAGGTTTATGGTTGTTTGAGCTAATCGAGCGTCTCTATGTTTTACAAAATAATCGACATTAGGAATGCTCTCGCTTTTAATTTGCAACATAAACTCATATAGGAACATTTGATAAGTGGCATCCATAAAACTAATCTCATCCTGATTTAACTCGTTTAAAATAAACTCTGCTACCGAAACCTCGGTTGTAACACTTTCGTTGTCCTTATTCAAATGTTGTATCTCGATTAAATTGGTTCCGTACAGAAGAAGGAGGCGGACTAAATTTTTTTCTTGCTCAGCAAAGGGGTTTAAATCGGCATCTAATAGCTTTTGTAAATCATCTTTTACTTCTTGGTTGGTATTTTCAGAATAACCTTGTGTTTCAACAGGAGTAGCTTCGGGTTGAAAGTTTTTCTTTACAATTTTTTTATCGCGGGTAGCTTTTACCTGAAACACTAATGTTTGCTCATCAACCTGTAAAATGTGGCTGCACTCGGTAATGTATCCATTACGTGTAATAGCATCGGGTACAATGGCTATACTTTCTATAATATCTTTTACCAACGCTGCTTTTTTTACAGGCTCATGGCGAGCTTCCTCAAAAAGTAAGTTGGTTTTAAATTTTATAAAATCAAGCGAGTTTTTTTTAATAAAAGCCCTCAAATCATCACCACTAACTTTTTTAGAATATGAATCAGGGTCATCCCCGTCCGGAAATAAAAGAACTTTTACATTCATTCCTTCTTCCAAAATTAAATCAATCCCCCTAAAGCTTGCTTTAATACCGGCAACATCACCGTCATATAAAATGGTAATGTTATTAGTAAAGCGGTGTATCAAACGTATTTGGTCAACCGTTAACGATGTACCCGATGATGCTACCACGTTTTCAATGCCCGCTTGGTGCATAGAGGTTACATCGGTATAACCTTCTACCAAATAACAGTTGTCTTCTTGTGTAATTTGCTTTTTGGCAAAATATAAGCCGTATAAAACTTTACTCTTATCGTAAATGTCGGTTTGCGGCGAGTTAATGTATTTGGCAAATTTTTTATCGCTGTTTAGTATGCGCCCACCAAAACCAATAACCTTACCAGTTCCGTTATGGATAGGAAAAATTACGCGCCCCGTGTATCTGTCAAAAATATCGTTGATAGTAATGGGTTGACCTTCAACATGTTTATCGGATAAAATAGATAAGCCAGTTTTTACTAAATATTCGGGTTTGTAAGCGGCTGCTATGGCTGCTTTTGAAAAAGCTCTTCTGTCTTCAAACGAAAAACCAAGCTGGAATTTTTTAATTATCTCATCTGTAAAACCTCGTTCTCTGAAATAACTTAAGCCAACAGATTTACCCTCATCGGTGTTCCATAAATTATCGGTAAAATATTTTTGAGCGTAATTGGTAACAATGTACAGACTTTCTTTTTCAGTTATCTGTTCTTTCTCTTCGGGCGTAATTTCCTTTTCTACAATTTCAATATTGTATTTGGCAGCTAAGTATCGTAAAGCCTCAGGGTAGCTAAGGCTCTCATGCTCCATAATAAAGTTTACGGAGTTGCCGGCCTTACCACAACCAAAACACTTATAAATTCCTTTGGCGGGGGATACAGTAAACGAAGGACTTTTTTCGCCATGGAAAGGGCATAAGCCAAGTAAGTTGGCTCCGCGTTTTTTTAGGGTAATAAAATCGCCCACCACATCTTCGACGCGTGCAGTTTCAATAATTTTATCTACGGTGTCTTTTGGTATCAAGGGGTATCAAAGATAAGCAATCCTAGTTTTTTACCGAAACTTTTGCTTTTATATTATAAAAACGACAAAACAATAGGTTTTCCTCATTATCGGGGTCAGAATACATAAGAGCTTGATTGGTAAGGTCTGAATCGGGAAACGCCTGAATTGTAATTACTTGATTACTTGGTTGTTGTTTTAAGTAGCTGATGGTTTCATCATGCTTATTGGCAAAACATCGTAAACGAGGAATGTGCCGAAAACAGAAAAACAAAAGAACTACAATAGAAAAAATGGTTAAGCTTGGCGATAAAAAACGAATGTTTTGCAGTTTTGGTACAAGTTTAAAGGCAAGGGCGGTGATGAAAACAAACAACGCAAAATCAACTATAAAAAGTAAACGTGTTTCCGAAAAAGATTTGTAAATAAAACCGGCAACAGCTATTGCTATTATAAGCGATGTAATAATGGGAAGAAAAAAATAACACCAACGAATTGTAAATGATTGTTGAAGGTTTGTTGTTTTTACAAAAATCAACCAAGAAAACAGAAGAAGTAAAACACCAATAATTTTATAAGGTTGAAAAAATAGTTGTATAAAATAAAGGGGGCTTACTATTTGTGAAGAAGAGTGAGAGCTAATGTATTCGTTTGTGGTGTTTATGCGATAAAGAGTTCCCGGAGTGATAACTGAGATTAAATAAACACAAAATAGAACCACTGTAAAATATAAAAGCTTTTTGTTTTTAAGCTTTATTGAAAACACAAGAGGCGCTATTGCTAATAAAACAAAGAGTGTTATATGTTCAGCACTTCCTCCAATTAAAAACGCGGCTATTGTAAGACATAAAAAACCCCCTATTGAATTTGTTTTCTTTATAATAATCCAAGCACTAAAAACAATAAACGTTATAGGTATAAAGTGAGTTATAAAAGCAGACATCCATCCAAAAATTTCAATTCGATTAGTGGTTAAAAAATATAGAGATGTAAAAAACAATATTGAAATACAAACGAGGGTAGTTTTTTCTTTTAAGGAAGGTAGATTCAAATTAAAAATTTCTACAATTAATTTATAAGTTGAAAACACAAAAACACTTGATATAAAAAGAAACAAACTCAAGATGCTATATGGATATAAGTCAGGATTAGCAGAATAGCCCACACTAAAAAAAGAAACCAATGCGGCAGGTCTGAACAAATTAAAATAATAATCATTGTATATAATTTGTGAGAAAGATTGGTTGCGAAATTTTAGCGCAGTTATCATATCATCAGGTTCGCAACGAATAGAAAAGAATAGTACAGCAAAAAAACATATGCTTAAAAAAGCACATATATAAATTGCGGCCCTATACCAATTATTTGAACTCATTCGTTATAGGGGTGTTTTACAATTATTTTCGCTTTAATGCCATAAAACTTACAAAACGCAACATTAAAACTATCCTCGGGATCTGAAGTTAGTCTGGCTTGTGTTACTAAATCGTGTGGTGGAAAACTATCTACTATAGCAACCTCTCCGCCTTTTTGTTTTTGTAAATAGCTGATGATTTTATCGTATTCAGTAGAAAAATGATACAGAGCGGGCATATGTCTTGCATCAAAAAAGACCACCATGCTTAATACATAAACAGCCCCTAAATATGTAAAAATATCGCGTAGCTTTTTATCTGAAATAAACTGAAGTATCAGAATACTTATTATAATAAAAGCAGTAGCATCAAACACAAACCACATACGATCTATTTTTAATGTATTGTAGCAAAAAACACTAAAAACAGATGTTGTTATTGTAACTGCAACTAACGATGCTACAAGATACTTCCAATGAACATTTATTTTTAATCGAAAAGAAAATGTTTTCACAAAAAACACCCAAACAAAAAACAGAAATGCAAGAGCCATTAACTTATATGGTTTGATTAATAATTTAAAGGTGTTTAAAACCTCAAGGCTTCTCTCCGGACTGTGAACTTTTACATATTGCTGTGTGTTATTATAACGAAGCCAAGCCCCCGGCGTAATAGCGGTAAATAAAAAAAATACAGATAAAAGTGCACCAAAAAAAATCAATTTTACAAAAAACGCTTTGTGTTGCCGAAACAAATCCCGTTTATTTGGCTTGTTATAAAAAAACAAAAAACTGCAAACAGCAATTACTGCTATTACAGAAGCAGCAATGTGCTCTGCGGCACCACCTATAAAAAATACGCAAATAGATAAATACAAATAATCTGATTTTTTGTATTCTTTTAAAAGGATATATGCTGCAAAAAAAACAAAAACAATGGGCACTAAATGGTTGATAGAAGCCGACATCCAACCAAATATTTCCAATCGATTTGTAGTTATAAAGTATAAGCTCATCACCAATAATATGGAAAAACAAAAAAGAAGGAGTTTGCTAAAAGGAGTTTGCATATCGAAAGTGAAAACCTGCTGCAATAATTTATAAATGAAATAAACAAAAAGCCCTGCGACAGAAATAAACAACAATAATATAGTTATTGGATAATAATTAGTGTTGTTTGTAATGCCAACCCCCAAGTATGAAAGCAAAATACTTATAGGGCGCAAAGTATCAAGCCAATAAGTATTTTTATAGGTTTCAAAAAGAGAGTTGGTTCTAAAATTAATTCCCGCAGCCCAATCATCAGCTTCGCAGCGAATAGAAGAAAACAACACTAAGAAAAATAATGCACTTAAAACAGAAGTCAAAACAATAACAAAAGGGAGTATATTTTTATTCTTCAACCTATTTGCTGTTAAACGAATTCATAGTAAGCGGCAATCCCGCAAAAACAAAAGATTTTACGGCATCGGTAGAAATTTTAATTCTTTCAGCCAAAGTTTTTCGCTCTTCTTCGTTCCATTTGCCAAGCACATAATCAACTTGTTTGCCTTTACTAAAAACATTAGCTATTCCAAAACGCAAACGAGCGTAATTTTGTGTATTTAAAGTTGCCTGAATGTCTTTTAACCCATTATGCCCCCCATCGCTGCCTTTTGGGTGTATACGAATCTGTCCGAATGGAAAAGCAAGTTCATCTACCAAAACCAATAAATTTTCTACTGGTATTTTTTCGGCTTGAATCCAATAATTAATGGCTTTACCGCTTAAATTCATAAAGGTGGTAGGTTTTATTAAAATAATTTGTCGGCCTTTATATTTAAACTCAGCTACGTTGGCAAGCCTGTCGTTCCTGAATAAAGTGCCTGCATCATTTGCCAGTTCATCAGCTATTTTAAATCCAATGTTGTGGCGCGTTTCAGCATACTCGTCGCCTATATTTCCTAATCCTGCTATTAAAAATTTGCTCATTTATGCAGCTAATTTACTCATTAGTGTTAATTTTTAAACGAATTTTATAAAACCAAGCCTCCAATTTCAATAATTTTTAAGAATTAAGAAATTACCACTAATCTATTTAAAAGATTAAATTTGCTCCGCTAAAATTATCTCAATGAAAACAGTTGAATTTCGTGAAGCCTTACGTGAAGCCATGAGCGAAGAAATGCGCCGTGACGACAAAATATTTTTAATGGGCGAAGAAGTTGCCGAATATAACGGAGCTTACAAAGTAAGTAAGGGTATGTTAGCTGAGTTTGGAGCAAAACGTGTAATTGATACACCCATTGCTGAGCTTGGTTTTGCGGGCATAGCTATAGGTGCATCAATGAATGGGTTACGCCCAGTTGTTGAGTTTATGACCTTCAACTTTTCTTTAGTTGCTATTGACCAAATTATAAACTCTGCCGCTAAAATGTATAGTATGAGCGGTGGCCAGTATAGCTGCCCAATTGTATTTCGTGGTCCAACAGCTTCTGCGGGTCAACTTGGTGCACAGCACTCTCAGGCCTTTGAAAACTGGTATGCTAACTGCCCGGGTTTAAAAGTGGTTGTGCCATCTAATCCTTACGACGCTAAAGGCTTAATGAAATCTGCTATACGCGATAACGACCCTGTTATTTTTATGGAGAGTGAACAAATGTATGGCGATAAAGGAGAAATTCCGGAAGGAGAATATATTATACCTATTGGTGTTGCCGATGTAAAAAGAAGTGGTACAGATGTTACTATTGTTACTTTTGGAAAAATTACCAAAATAGCTTTAAAGGCTGCCGAAGAGTTAGCAAAAGAAGGCATTAGTGCAGAGGTTGTTGATTTACGTACCGTGCGTCCTATTGACTATGATACCATTGTTGCTTCGGTTAAAAAAACCAACCGTTTAGTAATTGTAGAAGAAGCGTGGCCTTTAGCTAGCATTTCTTCTGAGATTACGTACATGGTGCAAAAAAACGCTTTCGATTATTTAGATGCTCCTATACGCCGTATTACTACTGCTGATGTGCCTTTACCTTATGCGCCAACTTTAATTGAAGAATCTTTACCTAATGTGGCTAAAACTATTAAAGCGGTTAAAGAGGTAATGTATAAAGCATAAAAAAGCGCTCAGGCTTTTTATAAAGGTTTTTGTTTTTCTATCTATCTCATCCATAGAAAATTAATTATCTTTACTTCATTACGCAATGTACAAACAACAACATATATTTCTAAAAACAATACTTTTTTTTGGAATAGTATTTTTAATTTATTCCTGCACCAATAATTCTCAAACAAAAAAGAAAGAAAATGTTGCACAAATTCCTGATGATACCACTGTTCCATCTCGCTTAGATACATTTATTACCGGCAAACCTTTTCCTGTTATAGGTAAAGTAGTAGAGGCCGGGAAACCAGTTGTTGTAAAAGCGGGCAAACCTATAATTACTAATGGGTTTAATAATATACACGAAATCAGCGACTTTAAAACCATCCGTAATGTAGAAGGAAAAATTCTTTCGGGAGTTAATTCGAAAACAGTAAAAGCATCAGTTAGAAATATATCCTGCTTAAACCCAAAAACAGTTGCTGCAAAAGCCCCGGGTATGAGGGAGCAAAATCCTTTAGGGCTTAAGTTTTATGATATAGAACAAGGTCTTAGTTCGTCGTATATACGCTGTATGTTGCAGGACCGAAACGGCAATATTTGGTTTGGTACTGGTGGTGGTGGTGCCTGTAGGTTTGATGGAAGTGATTTTACGCATTATACCGAAAAGCAAGGCTTGCCCAATAATTTTGTAGTAAGCATACTTGAAGATCATAATGGAAATATTTGGTTTGGTACCGATGGTGGCGGTGTTTGTAAATATGATGGAATGAACTTTACAATTCTTTCAGAAAAAGAAGGTTTAATAAACAATGCTGTATGGAGCATGTTAGAAGATAAAAAAGGCAATATTTGGTTTGGTACGGCTGGTGGCGGTGTGTGTGTGTATAATGGAGTTGATTTTACCTATTATAATAAAGAGAATGGATTAAACAGCAATTATATTTTTAGTATGGCATTGGATAAGGACAACAACATTTGGTTGGGTTCTTATGGTGATGGTGTTTTAAAATTCGACGGAAAAAACTTTACCTCTTATACTGAAGAAGATGGTTTGATTGGCAACACCGTTCAAACCATATTGGCAGATAATGTAGGTAACATTTGGTTTGGCACAGATGCTAATGGAGTGAGTAAACTTAAAGGCAATACATTTACCAACTATAACGAAGGCTCAGGACTCATGAGCAATGAGGTTAATGCCATTTTAGAAGATAAAAACGGAAACATTTGGTTTGGTTGTAACAGTCAAGGGGTTTGTAAGTTTAATGGAATTAATTTTACTTGCTTTACCGAAAACGAGGGTTTAAGCGGCAGTTCCATTTTTAGTTTACTGCAAGATAATAATGGCGACTTATGGTTTGGCACTGATGGGCACGGTGTTACCAAATACGATAAAAGTTGTTTTACACATTTCACAAAAAAAGAAGGTTTAAGTAATAGTGCTGTTTATAAAACACTCGAAGACCACAACCACAACCTTTGGTTTGGCACTAATGGTGGTGGTGTTTGTATGTATGATGGGGAAAAATTTTATAACTACACTACCGACCAAGGACTTGTAAATAATAGGGTTTGGGGTATAGTAGAAGATAAAGACCACAACATGTGGTTTGGTACCAATGGTGGCGGTATTTGCAAATTTGATGGAGAAAAATTTTATCAGTATACCGACGAACAGGGTTTAAGTGGAAACAAAGTTTATAGTCTTGTAGAAGACCATAACCATAATTTATGGATTGCAACTAATGGTGGCGGTGTTTGTAAATTTGATGGTAAAACCTTTACACGATTTGCTCAAGAGGATGGGCTAAGTAGTGACATTGTTTATTCTATAACAGAAGATAAAGACAATAACCTTTGGTTTACCACCGATGATGGTGGTGTATGTAAATATGACGGAAAAACCTTTACATTATTAACCCAAAAAGAAGGGCTCGCCAGCAATACAGTATATTCGAGTATGCGGGATAATAAAGGAAACCTTTGGTTTGGTACCGATGGTGGCGGTGTGTGCAAATACAACGGAAAAACCTTTACTTGTTATACAGAAGAAAACGGCATAAGCAACGATAAAATATGGAGTGTTTTTCAGGACATGCAAGGAAATGTTTGGCTAGGAACAGAAAATGGCTTAACAAAAATAGATGCCACATCCTTAGATAAAAACGAAATAATTCCCCATGTTTATAAACTTAATGATGGTTTTTTAGGAAATGATGTGCTTCAAAACTCATGTTATGAAGATAAAAAAGGCTTTATTTGGTGGGGTACCGGAAAAATGCTTACACGTTATGACCCTGCTTTAGATGCAACAGACAAGCTTGCCCCCATTATGCATCTTAAAAGCATAAAAGTCCATTTTCAGGATATAGATTGGGACAAAGTTTTAGATGAAAAAAATGAATCAGACATAATATTAAATGGAATAACAAAATGGTATAGCTTACCCGAAGGTCTTTCTTTACCATATAATCAAAATCGAATTACCCTTGGCTATGTTGGTATAAATTACAAAAGTCAGGATAAAATTTTATACCAATATAAATTGGATGGCTTAGAAGATAAATGGGTTCCATCAACCTCAAAATCGGATGCAATATATAGCAACCTACCTCCCGCAGATTATTCGTTTAAAGTTAGAGCGGTTAATAAAGATGGTTACTGGAGTGAACCCGTTTCATTCGATTTTGTTATTCGCCCGCCCTGGTGGCAAACCTGGTGGTTTAGAATATTTGCCGTTTTATTTGTTGTTATGAGTGTGGTGGCTTTCTATAGATATAGAACAGCGGCTTTACGTAAAAAACAAAAAGAGTTGGAGGATTTGGTTACAGAGCGTACTGCCGAAGTGGTAAGTCAGAAAGAGTTATTAGAGGAAAAAAACAAAGAGGTATTAGATAGCATTAACTATTCTAGGCGCATACAACGCAGTATACTTCCGCCACCAGAGGAAATGCAAAAAGCCCTTACAAATTATTTTGTGTTATATAAACCCAAAGCAATTATTAGTGGAGATTTTTATTGGATGGCGCAAGTACATACTAATACAGATAATGAAAACATGGTAGTGCTTGCTGCAATAGATTGCACCGGACATGGTGTTCCGGGTGCATTAATGAGCATTGTAGGAAACACCTTGTTAAACCAAACCATAAAAAACACAGAGATTAACACACCAGCAGAGGCTTTAGATTTTTTAAACCACGAATTACCTAAAAACTTAAAAGCACAGCAAAAGGGCGAAATCATTCGTGATGGCATGGATATGGTTATGTGCGCTATAAACTTTACTAAACATCAATTATATTTTTCGGGAGCAAATAACAACCTATATATTGTACGTAAAGGAAATCTTATTGAGTTGAAAGGTGATAAGCAAGCCATTAGCGGGTCTACCGACGATGTAAAAAAGCCATTTACCAATCATAGTTTTGAGTTAGAGAAAGACGATGTATTGTTTTTGATAACCGATGGTTATGCCGACCAGTTTGGCGGACTAAAAGGCAAAAAGTTTAAAAACAAACAATTAGAAGAATTATTTGTACAAATAAGCCATTTGTCACCTTCTGAACAAAGAGAAATGTTAGATAGTAAGTTCGAAGAATGGCGTGGCGAACAAGAGCAAGTAGATGATGTTACTATTATAGGGGTGAAAATTTAAAATCGAAATAGCATTAAATAAAAAAGCTGGGTGTCGATGTAACATCCAGCTTTTTTATTTAAATATTTGTACTTTATTTCATTGGTGTTGCATCAAAACTCACTTGCCATTGAATGTCAAATTTATCGATAAGCATGCCAAAGTAAGAACCCCAAAATGTTTTAGCTATTGGCATCGTAACCTTTCCACCTGCAGAAAGACCATGAAATAATTTATCGGCTTCTGCCTGGCTTGCTGCACTAATCGAAATAGAAAAATTATTTCCTACAATGGTTGCATGACCAAATGCTTCTGAACTATCGCTACCCATTAAAATTGTTTCTTTACTAATCGGTAATGAAACGTGCATAATTTTTTCACCTTCAGATGCCGGCATTGGAGGATGTCCCTCCATTGGAGGCATTTCTTTAAATCTTCCCATATAACCAAAGTGTCCGCCAAATACAGATTTGTAGAACATAAATGCTTCTTCGCAATTACCATTAAAAGTTAAATAAGGATTAATGGAGGTCACTTTTTTTTCTGCTTTTATCGGTGTTGGTTTTTTACTTGCCTTTTTTAAAATTTTCTTTTTTGCGGCAGGTTTGTGCTTAGCTATTTTTTTGCTTGCTTTTTTTACAACCTTTTTTTTAGTTGTTTTTTTTGCTGCTTTCTTTGCCATATTATTACTTAATTTTTTTATTGCTTACTCTGTTCGGTTTTCGGCTTACCCGTTTTATTATTTAAAGGTATAAAACTTTCTTTTTTACAAACAAAAACCAGTAAAAAAATTAAAAAATTAACATAAGTATAACAACTATTGCAATAATGGGTTTTACCTAAAGCCAAGAACCCTAAAAGTTTGTCAAATTTGCACTAAACTCTTCGTTTTTGCGTTATCTTTACTGGTACTTTATACATGAACCAAGGGGATAACATAATAATACAAAAGTTAGATGAGTTTATACGCAAGTATTATAAAAATCAACTTGTAAAAGGATTATTATATTCTGTTGGTTTGGTGTTGATTTTTTATATTGGGTTAAGCACTTTAGAATATTTTGCGGAGTTTGGTACGGTTATACGAACTATTTTATTTTACAGCTTTGTTTTTATAAGCGGGTATGTAATTACAAAATATATTATAGTGCCTGTTTTAAAACTAAATAGTTTTGGTAAAATAATCAGTCATAAACAAGCGGCAACTATTATTGGTGGCCATTTCACTAATGTGCAGGATAAGTTGCTTAACGTACTTCAATTACAATCCACACAAAACAATTATGCCTCGATTGAGTTACTGAATGCAAGCATCAACCAAAAAATTACGGAACTGAAACCGGTTCCTTTTACCGCAGCGATAGACATTAATGAGAATAGGAAGTATTTGAAATATGTTGCAATTCCATTTTTATTATTGTTTTCTATTTTAATTATCGCACCTAAAATAATAAAGACCGGTACCAAACGACTGATTCACCACTCATCATATTTTGAAAAAGAGGCCCCTTTTCAGTTTCAGATAGAAAACAAAGATTTGAAGGCCATACAACAACAAGATTTTATTGTTCACATAAAAATTACAGGCAATCAAGTACCCGCCGAAGCCTTTGTGGTAATTAAAGGAAACGAGTTTAAAGTAGAAAAACAAAAAGCAGATGAATTTACTTACACCTTTAAAAACGTGCAGCAAGACGTAGATTTTCAACTTTCGGGCGGGGGCTTTACATCTAAATCATATAAATTAACCGCTCTGCCAAAACCGGTTTTATTAGACTTTGAAGCTCAGTTAAAATACCCCGCATATCTTAATCGTAAAGACGAAGTTATTAGCAATACAGGTGATATGCTTTTGCCACAAGGCACAAAAGTAACATGGACATTTAATACAAAAAAACAGCGACGGAATTTCTTTGCATTTTTCTGACTCGTTATTGGAACTAAAACCTTCGGCAGAAAATAAATTTTCGTTTACTAAACGTTTTATGCAAAATGCGGCTTATAGCATAAACACCAATAATCGTTTTGTACAAAAGGCGGATTCGGTTAATTATTCCATCAATGTTATTCCGGATGCTTATCCTGTTATTGAAATGCACGAAAAATCAGATTCGCTTAAAAAAGACATCATTTATTTCTCGGGCAACATAAAAGACGACTATGGCTTTAACCATTTTCAATTTAAGTATAAAGTTTATAGTTCAGATACTTCAGGAACCTCAACTGAAAAAGCACAGGAGTATAACATGCCCTTACAGGCAAGTCAAGTGACCCAGCCTTTTGTACATTATATAGATATTTCTAAAATGGATTTAAAACCGGGAGACAAGGTTGAATACTATTTTGAAGTGTGGGATAATGATGGGGTTAACGGCTCTAAATCTGCCAAAACAAATATTGCGGTGTTTAAAGCGCCCACACTTGATGAGCTTGAAAAAGCGACAGATAAAAACAATGCCGACCTTAAAAATGATTTAGAGCAAAGTTTGAAAAAAACAAAAGAGCTACAAAAAGACATTGCCGACCTCAACAAAAAAGTATTAGAGAAAAAACAATTAGGATATGATGAGAAAAAACAACTAGAAAAGCTTTTAAAAAACCAGAAAGAGTTAGAGAAAAAGGTTGATCAACTAAAGCAAAATAATCTTCAGAATAATGAAGAGCAAAATAAATACAAACCACAGAACGAAAGTATTTTAGAAAAACAAAAAGAACTGGAAAAGCTTTTTGAAAATATGATGACGCCTGAAATGAAAAAGATGTTTGATGAGCTGCAAAAGTTAATGGATAAGATGGATAAGAATAAAGTGCAGGAAACACTAGAAAAACTAAAATTAAGCGACAAGGATATTGAAAAAGAGCTTGATAGAACGCTTGAGCAATTTAAGCAAATGGAGGTTGAGCAAAAAATGGAAGATGTTGCCAAAAAGCTAGATGAGCTTGCCAAAAAACAAGAAGAGTTAAGTAAAGAAGTGGATAACAAAAAAGCGAACGAGGACAAAAACAAAACCGATAACAAAGACAATAAAACAGCAGAGCAGAAAAAGCAAGACGATAAAAACCAATCTGCGGAAAACAAAAAAGAGGATGCGAATAAAACAGCTGAGCAAAAGCAAAACGAGCTAACAAAAAGTTTTGATGAGATAAAAAAAGACATTCAGAAAGTGCAGGAGCTTAACAAAAGCTTAGAAAACCAATTGCCTGTACCTGATACTAAAGCTCAGGGGCAAAAAGCTAGTCAAGAACAGCAAAACGCATCTGAGCAATTGCAAAAAAACAACAAGAAAAATGCGTCTAAATCTCAGAAGGAAGCAGCTGAGCAAATGCAGCAAATGAGTTCTCAAATGCAACAAGCTGTAGATAAAATGCAAGAGGAAAAGGAGGGGGAAGATGTGGAGGCGGTTCGTCAACTAATGGAAAATCTGTTACATGTGTCTTTTGCACAAGAAGATTTGGATAAAGACATTAAAAAAACAAAAACCAACGACCCCCGTTATACCAAATTAGCGCAAAACCAAAAGCAATTACAAGACGATAGTAAAATGATTGAGGATAGTTTGTTTGCCTTGAGTAAACGTAACCCAACGATATCGGCAACTATAAACCGGGAGATAAACGCCATACAAATGAATATGGGAAAAGCCATATCAGCACTTGAAGAACGTAATAGTGGCGAAGCACAGGTGCGTGGACAAAATGCAATGACTTCCATAAACAACCTTGCCCTGATGTTAAATGAGGCTCTTGAAAAAATGGAGGCGCAGTTAAAGGCCCAGATGAAGCCTAAACCGGGTAGCGGAGGTTCGTGTAAAAAGCCCGGTAGTGGAAAAAAACCGAGCCCAAGTTCAAGCCCGAGTATGAGTAATATGCGAAAAATGCAAGAGCAACTTAATAAGCAAATTGAGCAAATGAAAAAAATGTTGGAGCAGCAAGGAAAAGAGCCGGACGGTAAAAAGCCGGGTGATAAACCGGGGCAGCAAAAGGGTGGTATGAATCCTTACGGAAACACACCAGGAGAAAGTGAGAGTTTAGCTAAAATGGCTGCCGAACAAGAAGCTATACGTCGTAGTGTGCAAGAGGCTATGCAAAAAATGAAGAAAGATGGGGGACAACAGCCGGGTGGAGACATGATGAGTAAGATGGAAGAAACAGAAACCGATTTAGTAAACAAACGCATTACACAAGAAACTATTAAGCGTCAGCAAGAAATTATGACCAAATTATTGGAAAGTGAAAAAGCCGAGCGTCAGCAGGAGGAAGATGAAAAACGTAAAAGCAACGAGGCTAAAACTCAGGATTATGCTAATCCTGCCGTGTTTTTAGAGTACCAAAAAATGAAAGAAAAGGAAACAGAGCTACTAAAGACCATCCCGGCAGATTTAACCCCCTATTACCGCCAAAAAGTAAACCAATATTTTAATGCGGTTGAAAAGTAGCTGTTTTTGTTAGAAACCTTGAAACCCCTTACTGTATATGAAAAATAGGCAGTAATTATGAGTTATCGGATGCTGAAAATTCATAATGTCGTAAAATAAATGAAACTTTTTAGTATCTTAGACGTACAAACACCTGATATAACCCCAAAATGATAACCCTATTGAATAAAAAGATACAAATTAACTCGCAAACAAACCCAGAAGGTGTTGTTGAGCGTGCCATTGTAGATGTTTGTGAGGAGATGCAGATTGGCGAAGAAAAATTTGGGAACATTCTATTAGCCGTTACCGAGGCTGTTGATAACGCCATTGAACATGGTAATAAGAATAACCCTGCAAAAAAGGTTGAACTTTCCTACCAATCTTCCCCCGCAGAAATAACCTTTGCTGTAACCGACCAAGGACAAGGAGGTTTTGATTTTACCAAAGTAACCGACCCTACAAAACCCGAAAATCCTGAAAATGCAGGTCGTGGTATCTTAATTATGAAAATGTTGTCTGATAAATTGGAGTTTTTAAACGAAGAAAAAACCGTTTTGCTTTCGTTTAATCTGAACTAATCTGGCCTTATGGCAATTACTTTTTCTGCCCCCTTAAAAACTAAAACCCCTTCTAAAAAAAAACTAAAACTTTGGTTAACCGCTATTGCTCTTTCTGAGAAAAAGAAGATAAAAAATCTGGCATATAATTTTTGTTCAGATGAAGAGTTGCTGCAGATAAATCAAGGATTTTTAAAGCATAACACCTATACCGATATTATTACTTTTGATTATTGTGAAGGTGATTTAATTATAGGAGAAATTTATATAAGTGCCGAACGAGTTACCGAAAACGCCCAAAAACTTAAAACCGAATTTGAAGAAGAGTTATTTCGGGTTATAGCCCATGGCCTTTTACACCTTTGTGGGCACAAAGACAAAAAGCCTGAGGACATTAAAAAAATGCGCAGCGCAGAAAATCGCGCTATTAAATTATTTAAAACAATTAGTGATTAACTAATAGTTTAAACCCTTTGCCATGTACGTTTACTATTTCAACCTTTGGGTCTTGTTTTAAATATTTACGCAACTTAGTGATGTAAACATCCATGCTGCGGCTGTTGAAGTAATTATCATCGTGCCAAATAGTTTTTAGTGCGAACGAACGATCTAAAATATCGTTTTGGTTAATGGCTAAAAGACGCAATAACTGCCCTTCTTTGGTAGTAAGTTTTACATCTTCTGTACCACCTTTAAGTAGTTGAGTTTCTGTATTAAACTTGTACTTACCAATTGCGAACTCAGTTTGTGTGTTTTCTAAAGCCATAGCTTTCATGCTACGGCGTAAAACGGCCTGTATGCGAGCTAACAACTCTTCGGTGCTAAATGGCTTAGTCATGTAATCGTCACCACCGGCATTAAAGCCTTCAATGGTGTCCTCCTTCATTGACTTAGCTGTTAGGAATATAATAGGCACCTGTTTATTACTTACTCGTATTTCTTTAGCCAAAGTAAATCCGTCTTTTAACGGCATCATTACATCAAGCAAACACAAATCGTAGCTGTGTTTACAAAACACATCAAACGCCTCTTTGCCATTAACAGCAAGGGTTACGGCATATCCTTTTGCCTGAAGATACTCTTCTAACAGAAGCCCTAAGTTTGGATCATCCTCGGCTAAAAGTATTTTTATTTTTTCTGTACTCATAGGTTTATGTTTTATTTATGTTAGTGTTTATATTTTCTATTTTAAATGGAATATAGATTTTAAATGTACTACCCTTATTTAGTTCGCTTTCAACCGATATCTGTCCGCCATGTTTTATTACTATAGCTCTTACATAACTTAATCCAAGTCCAAAGCCCTTTATGTTATGCACGTTTCCGGTTGACACCCGATAGAACTGATCAAATATTTTTTTTGAATCATCTTTACTTATGCCTATCCCATTGTCCTTTACCGAAAGTAAAATGCCATTTGATATGTTTTCTGTGCTAACACTAATATCGGGAATTTCTTTGGAATATTTTAGTGCATTATCAAGTAAGTTGAGAACAATGTTAGTAATGTGCACCTTATCTGCCCAGATAATTGATTTTTTAGCCGATAAATTAGTGTTAAGTTTTCCGTTTTTTTGTTCAACCTGTAAGTATATTTTTTCTACCGCAGACTGTATAAGTTCGTGCACATCAAAATCAGTACGTTGTAGTTTAAAATCACCTTTATCTAATACAGCGGTTTGTAAAATGCTTTCTACCAATACACCCAAACGTTTGTTTTCTTCGCGAATCATTTTAGTAAAACGCTCTAATTTTTCGGGGGTTTTGGCGATAGAACTATCCGAAAGCATTTCGCCGGCAAGGGCAATAGTGGATATAGGGGTTTTAAACTCATGAGTCATATTGCTGATAAAATCATTTTTTATTTCAGTATATTTTTTTTGTTTTCTGATGGTGTTTATTGTATAGAAGAATGCTAATACCAATGAAAGAATAATAACAGCGGATATAGAAAGTGTTACCCACATAGTGCGTAAAAGATAATTTTGTTCGTCGGGAAACTGAATGGTGAGATACAGAGGAGCTACAAAAACATTATTAGGAGATAAGTTTACTCTAAAAATATGTTTGTCCGAATCTAAATTAACAAAACCATGTCTACGCAGGCGGGTAGAGGCATTGTTAGGACTTAAACTATCCTCTTTTTGCGCTGCATGCACCCATCTTTTATAATCAGCATAAATCCCTTTTTGATGCAACTCGGTTCTTAACAAAGAGTCTAAAACCATCGAATCTACGATTGGTTTATATTCTTTATATATATTTATGCTAATAAGTTCATCAAACAAATCACTAAACATTTCTGCGCGTTTTTCAACTAATTCTGCTTTAAGTTTTTCGTAATCAGATGCGCTATCGGCAAACTCTACTGGAAAATCGATAATATTATTTATAGAATCGCCCTCATATTGTCGTTCTTTAATTGAACTGCTGATAACCCCGTTAGAATCTATGGCAAACTCTTCTAAAATTTTTACTTTAATTTTTTCTTTGCTTAACGAATTAGATGGGTCCCTTTGGGCTATGCCATGCTTATATAGTTGTATTTTTTTTTTAATTTTTGCAGCATTAGTTAGCTTTTCAAGCTTATCAACTACATTGTCTAAGGCCTCATGTACATCACGCCTAAATTCGTCTTTTTTTAATAAAACAGCATTTTTTATCCAAAATAACTGTATACCCACAAGTGCAATAAGCGCTATAGAAACTATAATAGTAATCAGTGTTAAATTTTGGCGTACCATGCTACTTTACAAAGATATTTAACACATTAGCTTATCAAAGGGTTTAACCTTTTTTAACCCTAAGGCCCCTACTTTTTTCGATAAAAGAAGGCTTTTTGTGGATTAACATTAAGATTTGTGTGCAAACTGTATTTGTGTAAATTTGCGCTTCGTTTAAAACAACATTCAATATGAAAATATTAGTAGCTATAAGTAACGTGCCTGATACAACCACTAAAATTGCGTTTAGTGATAACGACACCAAATTTAGTACACAAGGGGTGCAATTTATTATTAACCCTTACGATGAATGGTATGCTTTAGTGCGTGCACTTGAGTTAAAAGAAGCCGGTAAAGCAACTGCAGTAACTTTGTTTCACGTAGGATTATTAGATAGTGAAGCAACTATTCGTAAAGGTTTAGCGCTGGGTGCTGATGATGCGGTACGTGTAAATGCAGAAAGCCCTGATTCGTTTTTTGTAGCTGAGCAAATTGCAAAATATGCTAAAGAAAACGCCTACGATTTAATTTTAGTAGGCAAAGAAACCATTAACTATAATGGTTCTTCGGTTGGTGGAATGATTGGTGGTTTACTTGATTTCCCATTTGTATCCTTAGCTACTAAATTAGATGTAAACGGAAATACTGCAACTATTGAACACGACATTGATGGCGGCATACAGGTTGTTGAATGTGCTACACCACTTGTTATATCTTGCTCTAAAGGCATGGCAGAACAACGTATACCAAATATGCGCGGTATTATGGCTGCTCGTACTAAACCTATTACAGTTGTTGAAGCAACTACCGATGCGCCTTTAACAAACATTAAATCGTTTGCATTAACTGCGGGTAGAACTACTTGCAAATACATTGATGCAAATAATGTTGAAGAATTAGTAAGCCTGTTGCACAACGAAGCAAAAGTTATTTAAGAACGATTATAAAATTTAAGATATGTCAGTATTAGTTTATATAGAAATTGCCAAAGGAAAGGTAAAAAAAGCCTCGTTAGAGGCTACTAATTACGCAGCACAAATTGCTACACAAATGGGCACATCAGCTATAGCCATTGCCTTTAACGCGGATGCTGCACAAACCGAAGAAATTGGTAAAGCGGGTGCTAAAAAAGTGTTGGTTGTAAAAGGTGACCAATACAAAAACAATGATGCGGTTTATTTAAGCGCGGCTATTGAACAAGCAGCTAAAGCTGAAGGAGCTAAGGTTATTATCACTTCTTTTGATGTTACCGGAAAATCATTAGCACCAAGACTTTCGGCTAAATTAAAAGCCGGTTTAGTTGCGGGTGCGGTTGATTATCCTATCGTAAACGGAAATGTTCTAGAAGTAAAGAAAAATGTATTTTCGGGTAAAGCTACTGCTATTTACACCATCAATTCAGATGTGAAAATCATTTCGTTAATGCCTAATAGCTTTCCTGTAAAATTAACCGACAATAAAGCTGAGGTAGCTGATTTTGCTGTTGATTTAAACAGAATCACGTCAAAAGTTGTAATAAAAGAAACAAAATCTACGGATACTGCCGGAATGATTCCATTACCGGAAGCTGAACTTGTTGTATCTGCCGGTCGTGGCTTAAAAGGACCTGAAAATTGGGGTATAATCGAAGATTTGGCTAAGGCAATTGGTGCCACAACTGCTTGTTCTCGTCCGGTGGCCGATATGCACTGGCGCCCACACCACGAGCATGTTGGACAAACGGGAATTGCTATTCGCCCTAATTTATATATAGCTATCGGTATTTCCGGTGCTATACAGCATTTGGCGGGTGTAAATGGTAGCAAAACCATTGTGGTTATTAATACAGACAAGGAAGCGCCTTTTTTCAAATCAGCAGATTATGGCATTATAGGTGATGCGTTTGAAATAGTTCCAAAACTTACTGAAGCCATAAAAAAATTAAAGGCGAGCAATTAAAAAATTGCTAAATTAGTTGGCTCATTTAATGAAGAAAGTACCTCTAGATATTGTTGGATTAAGTTATAGTCAAACCCAAACCGGGGCTTACGCATTGGTGCTTGGCGAAGTAAGTGGTAAACGCCGTTTACCTATTATAATAGGCGCGTTTGAGGCTCAGGCAATTGCCATTGAGTTAGAAAAAATGACCCCTAGTCGCCCGCTTACCCACGATTTATTTAAAACCTTTGCCGAAACCTTTAGTATTAATGTAAGCGAAGTGGTTATTTATAACTTAGTAGAAGGGATTTTTTACGCTAAACTTATTTGCAGCGACGCTACTCAACAAGATTATGAAATAGATGCCCGCACAAGCGATGCTATTGCATTAGCGGTTCGTTTTAACTGCCCTATTTATACATACGAATTTATTTTATCAAGTGCCGGTATTATTTTAGAAGATGAATCTTTACCATCATCTGGTAATGAAGGTGAGCTTCCGGAAGAAGTGCAAGAACATGTTTCGGGAAGAGATGATAACGAATATCACAGCAAATCTACCGAAGAGCTTAAAACGCTTTTACAAACCGCTTTAGATGATGAACAATATGAGCTTGCATCTAAAATTCGCGACGAGCTTAACAACCGTAAGCAATCGTAAGCCAGGCCTTTTATGAGAAAGATATTTGTAACCGGTATTGGAACAGATGTTGGAAAAACAGTTGTTTCTGCCGTGTTAACACAGGCTCTTAAAGCCGATTACTGGAAACCCATACAAACAGGAACAGAATACGACAACGATACTGAGCGCGTAAAAAAACTGGTTACAAACAGTAGTTCGGTTTTTCATAAAGAGGCTTATGCCTTAAAAGCATCAGTTGCTCCGTATGCTGCTGCCAAAGCAGAAAATGTACGAATCGATTTAGAAAACATTCATCTACCCGAAACAAATAATACTTTAATTATTGAGGGTGCAGGTGGTTTGTTTGTACCATTAAACGAAAAAGATTTTGTGATTGATTTAATTACAAAGTTTGATGCCGAAACTATTTTGGTTGTACAAAATTATTTGGGCAGCATTAACCATACATTACTTTCTATTGAAGCGTTGAAAAGTAGAAACATAAAATTGCTTGGTATAATAATAAGTGGTGTTGAAAATGTGATGTCTGAGGAAAGCATTTTACAGCAAAGTGGCTTAAAAATTTTAGGACGCATTTACAAAGAAGGAAGTATTACGGCTGAGGTTATTAAAAAATACGAGACCGAATTTTCTGCCATATAATGGATAGCAGTAACTGGCAGAAAAAAGATTTGCAATATGTGTGGCACCCATTTACACATTTAAAGTATGCCGAAACCCCCATAAATATTGTCCGATCGGAAGGCTCCTATTATTTTGACGAGAATGGCAATAAATATATAGACGGCATTTCTTCGTGGTGGGTAAACCTGCATGGACATTCGCATCCATACATTGCTAAAAAAGTGTACGAGCAATTAACTACAAACGCGCACAGTATTTTTAGTGGTTTTACACATCCACAAGCTATAGAGCTTTCTGAAAGGTTGTTAAACCATTTGCCAAAAAATTTCTCTAAAGTTTTTTTCGGCGATAATGGTTCTACTTCGGTTGAGGTGGCACTTAAAATGGCTTTGCAATTTTGGCACAATCAAAATAAAACGAAAACAAAAATAATTGCTTTTGAAAATGCCTATCACGGTGACACTTTTGGCAGCATGAGTGTTGGCGAACGTAATGTTTTTACAAGCGCGTTCTCTCCTTTGTTGTTTGATGTACTTCGATTGCCTGTTCCAACTAAAGAAAATATAGATGAGGTAAAGCAACAGCTAAATCAATTTATACAATCAGAAAACGCCTGTGCTTTTATTTTTGAGCCGCTGATATTAGGTGCCGGAGGCTCTATGCAAATGTATGGCGCTGATTTGTTAGACGAGCTAATTTTAATTTGTAAACAACATAAGGTTATAAGCATTGCCGATGAGGTGATGACCGGTTTTTACAGAACAGGAAAGTTTTTTGCAACAGACTATTTAGATAATAAACCTGATATTATTTGTTTGAGCAAAGGAATAACGGGAGGTGTAATGCCGCTTGGTGTAACGGTTTGCGCGCAATTTATTTATGATGCTTATATAAGCGAAGACAAACATAAAACATTTTTTCACGGACATAGTTATACCGCAAACCCTACGGCTTGCGCCGCCGCATTGGCAAGTATGGATTTATTGGAAGGAGAAGAAATACTAAAAAACATCAAACAAATTTCCTCATCTCATTTATCGTTCAAAGAAAAAATAAAATCACATCCCACAATTTTATCGGTAAGAAATTTAGGAACTATTATTGCCATAGAAATTAAAACCCCTGAAGAGGGTGGTTACTTAAATAATCTGGCAGAGAAAATCTCAACTTATTTTATTCAGCGTGGCATTTTGCTTCGTCCGCTGGGTAATGTGTTATATATACTTCCGCCGTATTGCATTTTGCAAAATGATTTAACTTATATTTATACTTGTATAGAAACCTTTTTAGATAAGGAAGTATGAATTTAAACAGCAAAAAAGATGTTGTCTTTTTAATATTGGCAGGTTTCTTTATTACCAATGCCATTGTAGCCGAATTAATAGGCGGTAAACTGGTTATGTTTTTCGGAACCTTTGTGCAAAGTGTCGGCATTGTATTGTGGCCCGTAGTGTTTGTTTTAACCGACATTGTAAACGAGTTTTATGGGCAAAGTGGTGTACGAAAACTGTCGTACATCACCCTTGGGTTAATTGCCTTTACCTTTACGTATTTATTTATCTGCATGCATATTCCGGCTGTTGCTTTCTCGCCGGTATCCGATGAAAATTTTAATAAAGTTTTTGGCCAATCAATGTATATTATGATTGGTAGCATGATTGCTTTTATTGTTTCTCAGTTTGTAGATAGCGGTATTTTTTGGATGTTACGCAATCGTACAGGTAAAAAAATGATATGGTTGCGCTCTACAGGTAGTACGGTGGTTAGTCAGTTGGTAGATACATTTATTGTTCAGTTTATAGCTTTTGTTATTCCGGGTTATTGGACTATTGATGTTTTTTTACATAATGCATCTTACGGCTACGTTTTTAAACTGTTAACAGCTTTTTTAGTTATCCCGGTGATATACTTAGTACACAGGTTAATTGACAAATATTTAGGTGAAGAAGTATCGCACGATATGATACAGGATACCGCCGAAAAAAACCTCCATCATAAGGTAGACGAATAAGCGCGCGCCTAAAATCCTGACGGAAATCATGTAAATAAATTCTTGTTTTGTTGTACCTTTGCATCTTAAGATACTATAACATACAATTATACTTATCTGACCATGAAAGAGTTACGCAATAGAAAAAACAAGCAAGAGCTTAAACAGCTTTTACACCAAGAAGGTTTTGAAAGAAAAACCATTTCCTTTTACCGATATGTAAAAATCGAAAACCCACAACAACTTAGAGATGAGTTATATATACAGTGGGATAATCTTAAAGTTTTTGGTAGAATATATCTTTCTTACGAAGGCATTAATGCACAAATGAGTGTTCCGAAAAACAATTGGGATGCTTTTGTAAAACAGCTTTACGCACGCACGTATTTTACCGATGTAATGTTTAAAGAAGCGGTAGAGGATAACGGGAAATCGTTTTACAAGCTCATTATTAAAGTACGCGATAAAATTGTAGCCGACGGAATAGATGACCCAACTTTTGATCCATCAAACACAGGAAATTATTTAAATGCGAAAGAGTTTAATGATATAATGGATAAGCCGGACACCATTGTGGTTGATATGCGCAATCATTACGAAAGTGAAGTGGGTAGATTTGAAAACGCTTTTTGTCCAGATGCCGATACGTTTAAAGAAGAGCTACCTTTGGTTATAGACCACTTAAAAGGACAAGAAGATAAAAATGTACTGATGTACTGCACGGGCGGTATACGCTGTGAAAAAGCCAGCGCTTATTTTAAACACAAGGGCTTTAAAAATGTATATCACTTAAAAGGTGGGGTTATACAATATGCGCACGAGGTAAAAGAACAAAACCTGAAAAGTAAATTTATTGGAAAGAATTTTGTGTTTGATGAGCGTGTGGGTGAGCGAATAACTGAAGATGTAATTGCAGAATGCCATCAATGCGGTGCAAAATGCGACAGACATGTTAATTGTAAAAACGACGATTGTCATTTACTTTTTATACAATGTGAAGAGTGTGAGAAAAAACATAACGGCTGTTGTACACATGAGTGTATGACTATTGTTGCATTGCCTGTTGAGGAGCAACGTAAATTGCGTAAAGGCCGTGCTAAAACCGACAAAGAAACGCAGGCTGTTTATAAAAGTAGATTGCGCCCAAACTTAAAGGACATTTTAAAAAATAAATAATGGCATTAATAAAAACAGTACATGGCATTGAGCCAAAATTTGGAGACAATTGTTTTTTAGCAGAAAACGCTACCGTGGTGGGCGATGTGGTGATGGGCAACGATTGCAGTATTTGGTTTAACGCCGTTGTGCGTGGTGATGTAAACTCTATACGCATTGGTAACAAAGTAAACATACAAGATGGTGCTGTTATTCATTGCACCTACCAAAAAACAAAAGTAAACTTGGGTAATAATGTATCAATAGGACATAATGCTATTGTGCATGGTTGTACTATACACGATAATGTATTGGTGGGCATGGGTGCTATTGTAATGGATAATTGCGTGATAGAAAGTAACTGTATTATTGGTGCCGGTGCTGTACTTACTGAAAACACACGTGTTCCGGCGGGGACTATTTATGCGGGTGTTCCGGCTAAAAAAGTAAAAGACATTGATGCAAAACTTTTAGAAGGCGAAGTAAACCGTATAGCAAATAATTATTTAATGTACTCGAGTTGGTTTAAGTAAACCAAAGTTTATTTCAGCATATAGTGTAAACCAACACTCTCTTTACGGCGCATGGCGTGCTTAATTATAAGATAACCTATACAAATTAGGTTTCTTAGTTCGCAAAGATTAGGAGAAATGGTAGTTTGCTCATACAAAGTTTCATTCTCTTTATAAATAATCTCTAATCTATCAAAAGCACGTTTTAAGCGTAATTCAGACCGAACAATGCCCACATAATTACTCATTATTTGCTGCACCTCTTTTAAACTCTGTGTAATTAAAACCATCTCTTCAGCATGCTCGGTTCCTTCCGCATTCCAATTAGGAATGTTTTCTTTAAACGAAATAGTATCTACCTTTTTTACTGCATCAAGCGAAGCGTTATGCGCGTAAACCACGGCCTCTAATAATGAATTACTTGCCAAACGATTTGCACCGTGTAAACCCGTGCGCGCACATTCGCCAACGGCGTATAAATTTTGTATGGTTGATTGTGAGTTTTTATCTACAATAATTCCTCCGCACAAATAATGCGCAGCGGGCACAACCGGAATCATTTCTTTAAAAGGATCTATATCCAAACTCATACACTTATTATAGATATTTGGGAAATGCTCTATAAAACCTTTTCTGTATAAATGCCTGCAATCTAAATACACATGTTCGTTACCACTAATTTTCATTTCGGTATCAATAGCACGTGCTACAATATCACGAGGTGCCAGCGAAGCACGTTTGTCGTACTTCTGCATAAATTCTTTTTCATCGGCAGTTCGTAAAACAGCTCCAAAACCGCGTACAGCTTCAGAAATCAAGAAACTAGGTTGCTCGCCCGGGTTGTATAATGATGTTGGATGAAACTGCACAAACTCCATGTCCTGCACATGTCCTTTAGCACGATATACCATAGCAATGCCATCTCCGGTAGCAATTAATGGATTGGTGGTGGTTGCGTATACTTGTCCTACACCACCCGTAGCCATGCAGGTAACTTTTGCCAAAATGGTTTCTACTTTTTGTGTATGTATATTTAATACATAAACGCCATAGCAGGTAATGTTTTTTGTTTTAGATGTTACCAGCTCTCCTAAGTGATGTTGCGTAATTATATCAATAGCGAAATAGTGATTTACTATAGTTATATTTTTATGCTCGTGAATTTTTTTAAGCAGCGCTCGCTCAATTTCTTTACCGGTAGCATCTTTATAATGTAATATGCGATGTTCGCTATGCCCACCTTCTTTAGCTAAATCAAAATTTCCTGCTGATGTTTTGTCGAAAGAAGTACCCAACTCCATTAACTCCTTAATGCGTACAGGAGCTTGTGTAACAACCGTTCGTACAGCTTCTTCATCACATAAGTTAGCCCCGGCATTAAAAGTATCTTCTATGTGTTTTTCAAAATTATCGTGCTCGTCCCAAACGGCTGCAATACCACCTTGGGCGTACTTGGTGTTGGTTTCATCTTCATTAGCTTTTGTAATAATTAACACTTTGCCCTGTTGCGCCACTTTAAGGGCAAAACTCAATCCGGCAATGCCGGAGCCTATCACTAAAAAATCAAACTTTTTTTGCATAACCCAAAATAAAAGTAGCGTATCTTTGTAGATACAAAGAAACAAAATTTATGCCCATGGACGCACCCGAAATTCCTTATATGATTTATGCCGAATCGACCCCAAACCCATCTTCGATGAAGTTTGTGGCTAATAAGATGTTGTTAGAGACGGGTGCTACAGCACAATACAATAACATTACCGAAACCAAACAAGCTCCTTTGGCACAAAAATTATTTGAATTTCCGTTTGTTAAATTGGTGTTTATTTCGGCGAATTACATTACAGTTACTAAACACGATTTTATAGCCTGGGATGAAATTTTATTAGAAACGCGCACATTTATCAGCGAATATTTAAATAAAAAAAATCCGGTGGTAATTGCATTACCCGCACAAGAGGTTGCGGTTGATAATTCGTTTAAAGAAACCAAAAGTGTTTTTACAGAACACGCTGCGCCAAAAAACGAAGTAGAAGCAAAAATTATTGAAGCACTGGAAACCTATATTCGTCCAGCGGTAGAGCAGGATGGGGGCATGATTGCTTTTACAGGATTACACGAAGGTGTAGTTAGTGTGCAAATGAAAGGCTCTTGCCAGGGCTGCCCAAGCAGTACCATGACACTTAAAGCAGGCATAGAAGGCTTACTAAAACGCCTGATGCCCGAAGATGTTAGAGAAGTTGTTAGTGTTTAACGCTTTTGTTTAAGCTTGTTTTACTTTATGTAAGTAAACATTTGAAACAGCAAGAATTGCCAAAAACAACATCGGACCAATTACATTAGCCATAGGGTCGCCGCTATTATAATGCGCTATTGAAGCTGAAATAAAAACAATGCCAAAACCCGCATAAGCCCATTCTTTAACGCGTGTTGGAATTTGAGGGATAAGTAAAACTAATACACCTATTATTTTAGCGATGCCAAGTTCAATTCTAAAATAATCGGGAAATCCAAAATGAGCAAAGCCTGCTGTTGCCTGAGGGCTTGTAAAATACATAGATGCACTAAATAGCATCATTATACCAATAACTCCGGTTGTTATCCAATAAATAATTTTATTCTTTTTCATAAATTTTAATTGAGTTTGTTTTGTAATACAAACGTACATAAACATTTCATGCGACAACTGTCGATATCCTTTTGTAAATCGGTATCCTAAAGTATACTAACCTAATACACCAATTCTTTTACCAACCTCGCTAAAAAAGTCTTTTACCAAAGCAGCTGTTTCATCATCTGCAGTAGCTTTTTGAAAAGTATCGGTTAAGGTTAAAATATTTTGGATGTAAAACTTTTTCATTTCATCTACCATCATATCTTTTGTCCATAAATCGATACGAAGGGTGTTGTTTTCTTTTTCATCCCACAAGGCAACCATCATGCTTTTACATTTACTGGCTTGGTTTGCATCGGGTGCTTGCCATTCTATATTTACAGGAAGGTTGTTTTCGTCTAAGGTTACTTTAAAGGTTATTTCAGTTTGTTTCATGCTATGGTTTATATTTTGATTTTGATAAAATTATTTGTGCGTCGGTGTTCATTAATTGCCCTACAGTTACCTTTGGGTTTTTATTCATATACGACCTAACCACTTGCCAACCCACATAAGCAGCAATACGTGGTGGACAATCTTTACTTATTTCAGAAGTAAATGGCCCATCTGAAACAAAAGGAGCTAATTCTTTCAAGTCAGTATTGTACAAACGATTCTTTTCAGTAAAGTAAGCCCATAAATTCTTTTTAAAGGCTTTACAGTATAGCATTTGTGTATTTGAATATTGTATTTTTATGGAATCTTCCACATCCGGCAAAGCAGCATCTAAGGCATAATATAATTTACCGTAAAAAATCATATGATTAAGTAAGTTGTTTAGTTGTTCGTTTTTATCGTAGCAATGTATAAGCCAACCCCTAATGGCATCACTAACCACATAGTTTGAATTCATAAAACGCACTTTGTATTTTGGTAGTTGCAACATTTGGTAAAACTTGTTTTGTTCACCTAAATAGGCATCCAAACTTATACCCAAAGTGCTATCCATTGTAGAAACATTACAGTTAAAGCCCGAAATAAAACTTACACATTGTTTTGGTAAGGCGGTTTGTGGTAGGTGGTATTTTAAATGTTTAAATCCATCAGTTAATTGATTTTCAATAGTACTTATTTCTTGCTCGGTAAATATTTTTTGTGATTCATCAAACACCTCTTTCATGTCCTTGTCTTGCACAAAAAATTTAAGAGCCTTATAAACCGAATCATGTTCTTCTCCATGATTAATTACATTAAAAATAAAAGTGTTGTAAAAACCGCCATATTTTTTTTGCATTTTTTTAGTAGCATTTGCAAACGAATCAGGTTTAGTGGAAAAAACATCTTGATCTAATCGTAAAATTTTTACAGGAGTTAGCTGTACATTAGACACATCTGCATCTTTCAATCTATTAGGATTGCAGGCGTAAAGAAAAGTTAAAAAAAACAATAATAATGTGCTTAATAGAGCGCCTTGCTTCATCTGTTAAAAATTATATCTTTGCGTTACAAAATTCAAAAAATAATCAGCATGAAAAAATTACTTTACACATTTATTGCAATTAGTTTTACATCATCGGTTTTGTTGGCACAAGACGATAGCAAATCGGTACGTTTTGGTGTGTTTGGTAGGGCTACGCCAACCTGGTACAGTATGCCAACTAACAACAATTACTCAAAAGGTGGTGCTATATTTGGTGCGGGTTTTGGTTTAAATTTAGAATTTAGAGTTACTAATGTAGTATCTTTTCAAACAGGTGTTGGTGGAGATTTTGATGGAGGTAAGATAAATTATGCATTTAACCCAAGTTTTAATCCCAATAATAACTATACTACTTTTTATTATTTAGATAAAACCCCTGCTTTAACTGAAATTAAAGGCAAAAACTATTCCGATTTCCCACCCACCCAATACTCGATGCGTTTTTTAACATCTCGCCAAATACACACAACTTATGTAACCGTACCGTTGATATTAAAAATGAAAACCAAAGAAATTAGTGGTTTTAAATATTTTGTTGATTTTGGTGCAAATGTGGGTGTATTGGCAAGTGCTAAGGCAGATGATAATACAACAGATGGGGTAAACACAATGTCGTATAAAAGTTTAAATATATATAAAGATTGTAACCCTATACGAGTTGGTTTAAATGTAGGTGGTGGTGCTGAGTATCGTTTAGCGGGCACCACTTCGATATTTTTAAGTGTAAATTATGTAAACTCTTTTATTTCTCTGGTAAAAGCTGCCTCTGTGTATAACGTTACTGCGGTGGATTATTCACATTATAGTTCGGGGACATTTGTAAACGCCTCTCAAAGTTTAAAGACTAATGGCATTCAAATAAACGTTGGCTTTTTATTTTAGGTAGATAGAATTAAAAACACCTAAAACCCGATTCGTTTTGAGTCGGGTTTTTTGTTTATAGCTTTTTTAAAAGATTAAATATTCTATATGTAGTACAAAGCAAATTGATGTTAATTTAGACCCGTATAATTTACATGTTATGATAAAACGTTTCCTGCTAATAATTGTAATTTCTTTTTTTTCATTAAACGCTTTTTCACAAAAAATCACCGCGTTTTCTACTGATTCTGTAAAGTTTATAAAAGAGCTTGATAAATATTTTCAGGATAACTCTGCTAATAAAGAGGATGCCGCCGCCTTTATAGAAAACCTTGGAAAGTTTTGGAAAACACCCGCATATAGCAATTTTTATAAAGATTATGTATACGCTACTTGTAATAAAATGCTGGATAAAAAATTAAAACCCTATCCGTATTTTGCGAACTATTTAATTGCTGTTGCCAATTTTATTAACTCAAAACAAGCCACCTCTATTTTTAATGATTGGCAAGCTCTGTTAGATAAAATAATCACTAAAACTAAAAGCCCGAAACCATTTGGTGATTTTTTAGAAATGAGCGCTAATGTGTTTGAAAGCGGCATGTTTTATAAAACAAATAGTTGTCAATGGTATACAAACGGAGATTATAAATTTGATTATGATAGTATTCCAAAACTGGTTTTTAATAATGTTATCTTATCTGGTAGTAACTCTCGTAACGATTCTATAAACATAGAAAACACAAGCGGAACATATTATCCAACATCGGGTAGGTTTTATGGTAAGGGCGGTATAGTTAGCTGGAAGCGTACTGGACTTAGTGCTGATGTATATGCTGATATAAAAAAATATAATATAGATTGTAAATCGGGAGCATATACCAGCGATTCGGCTGTGTTTCATAATTCACAATATTTTGATAAACCGCAGCTAGGTAAACTAAGCGATAAAATCATTAGTGAAAATGGTACACGTACGTACCCTCGTTTCGACACCTATGCTAAACGCTTAGAAATAAAAAGCGTAATTAAAGATGTTTTTTACGATGGTGGTTTTTCTATGCGCGGTGCACAGTTTGTGGGCAGTGGTGATGTAAACAATCCCGCAAAGGTTATTATTAAACGAAATAATCAACGCTTTTTGCAAGTATCGGCGCGTAACTTTATTATGGCTACTGATAAAATTACTTCGGATAATGCGGAAATAAAATTTTATTTAGATAAAGATTCTATTACGCATCCCGCTTGCGATTTTAAATATTTGGCCGATCAACGTAAAGTATCCTTAGTTCGCAATGATCAGGGAATTCAAAAAACACCTTTTTCCGATTCGTATCATAAAGTGGATATGTATTTTGAAGAATTGGTTTGGAAGATAGATTCGCCTAAAATAGATTTGGGTTTTTTGGCTGCAAACCTACAGGGGCAGGCCTATTTTGAATCGCAAAGTTTTTTTACCGCTGAAAGATTTGAGGCTTTAAAAGGAGAGGTTTCGGAAGTAAATCCGGTTGTAAAAATAAACCAATACTACGAGCAAAATGGCAAGCAAACAACCTTTACAGCGGTTGATTTAGCCAAATACATGAAATGGCTGGCGGTTGATTTAAGGCCAATTTTAATTAAGATAGCCAGCTTTGGATTGGTTGATTATAATCCGCAAACCGATGTAATAATTTTAAAAGACAAACTGTTTAATTATATAAAAGCCAATAAAAAACTAATTGATTATGATGTACTAACCTTTCACTCGGTTATGCCGGGGCAAACAAATGCATCTATTAATTTGCTCAATAACAATTTTGACATGCGCATGCATGGGGTAAAACAAATTTTATTAAGTGATACGCAAAAGGTTTTTGTGTTCCCCAAAAATGGAGAAATTGTAGTTAAAAAAGGCCGCAGTTTTACTTTTGGTGGCATTGTTGCTTCGGGTAAATTTGAGTTTCATGGAAAAGATTTTTCATACGATTATGATTTGAATAAAGTAAATTTAAAACAGGTAGATTCTTTGCGAATTTATGTAACAGCTTTAGAGCCCGAACCAGATGGAAGTATTCCGTTTAAACGCGTACAAACCGTTATTGAAAATATTGCGGGAGAGTTGGATGTTGATAATCCTAAAAACCACTCGGGTAGAATAAATACACCGCAATATCCAATATTTAAAAGCTTTAAAGACTCATATGCTTTTTATGAAAGGCGATCCATTCAACGTGGTGTTTATAGCAGAGATAAATTTTTCTTTAAGCTAGACCCTTATACTATTGATAGTTTAGATAACTTCAATAACGCATCCTTAAAATTTCAGGGTGAGTTTACTTCATCGGGGATATTTCCTGTTTTTAGAGACACACTTTCTTTGCAAAAAGATTATTCATTGGGGTTTATTCGTAAAACCCCTCCGGGCGGATACCAAGTATTTGGCGGTAAAGGAAAATTTGAGAATGAAATTCGTTTAAGTAATAAAGGTTTGCGTGGCGGTGGAGACATTACTTTTAGTTCTTCTTTAAGCAAGGGTAGCGATTTTATTTTCTTTCCTGATTCTTTAAACGGTATAGCACAAACTTTTGATATAAAAGAACAAGGAACTCCCGATGAGTTTCCGCAAACACATGGAGATAAAATTTATATACATTGGGCACCCTACAAAGATTTGATGAATGCTTTTGATACAGAAACCCCTTTTAGTACGTATAACAAGCAAGCAGAGTTTAGAGGTAGGTACGATTTATCACCCAAAGAATTATATGGGCGGGGTAAGGTAGATTTTCAGCGCGCCGATTTAATTTCTCAGAAAATTTTATTTAAAGAAAAAAAGTTTTTTTCGGATACGGCCGACTTTCATTTAAAAGCATTTGATGAAGAAGGATTTACATTTACAACGGATAACGTAAACGCCACCATTGATTTTGAAAAACGTACCGGAATGTTTGTTACTAATGGAAAAGGCTCTGTGGTTCGTTTTCCTAAAAACAATTACATAAGTTATATGGATAGGTTTAAATGGTTTATGGATAGTGAAACCATTCAATTAGGAGACGACCAAAAGAAAATTGATTCAAATCAAAATACCGATGTGCAGTTAGATGCACCCGAATTTATTTCAGTTCATCCAGAGCAAGACTCCCTGCGTTTTTATGCACCGGCAGCAAAATATAATTTACGCAAATACATTATTAATTGTATAAACGTACCCTTTATTAATGTAGCCGATATGAGCATTTTTCCAGATAGCGGTAAAGTAGTTATTCGTAAAAATGCTATAATAGATACACTTAAAAATGCTGTAATTATTGCCAACTCTGTAACTAAGTACCACACCATACGTAATGTTACTGCGTTTATAAATGGACGCAAACATTATCTTGCCCAAGGAGATTATACATATTTAGACGAAAACGAAAAACCATACAACATACATTTTGCTAAAATACAACCCGACACATCCGGACAAACGATCTCTGAGGGTGAGATTCCGGAAAAAGATAACTTTAAATTTAATGATTACTTTAGTTATGCCGGAAAAGTATATTTAAAAGCCACAAATCAGTTTTTATATTATGATGGCGGTACACGTATATTACATAGTTGTCGCCTTGGTAAATCGTACTTAAAGTTTGAAGGAGAAATAGACCCTAAAGACATTTTAATTCCTATACCGAAAGACCCTAAAGATATGAATGGTGTCGCGGTGGCTTGCGGCATTATTTATTCACCTGATACAAACATGGTGTACTCGGCATTTTTATCTCCACGTACTATAAGTAAAACCGATAAAGATATTTTAGTTGCCGATGGTTTTTTAGGTTTTGATAAAGAAGCAAAAGAATATCAAATTTCATCTAAAGAAAAATTAATAGAGAATTCTTTACCCGGAAATTATTTGAGTTTAGGCACCACCAATTGCTTGGTTTACGGGGAAGGAAAGTTTGATATAGGTGCCGATTTTGGACAGGTAAAACTTACTGCAGCCGGAAATGGAACTCACAATACAATTAACGATAGTGCACAATTTGATTTGTTAATGAATGTTGAGTTTTTCTTTGATAAAAGCGCTATGAAAAAGATGGCTGCTGATTTTGAAACATTTAGCACGATGTTAACTCCGATTGATTTTGGAAGAAAAACATTTGAAAAAGGGATAGTTGAGATATTGGGCAAAGAACGAGGAGATAAAGCCTTATCGGAATTAAACCTTTACGGTAATTATAAAAAATTTCCGGATGAGTTAGAAAAATCTATTTTCTTGGGTAATGTGCAAATGACGTATAACAAAAAAACAAAGTCATTTATATCTAACGGAACCATTGGAGTTGGTAACTTATTTAAGAATGAAATTTATAGAGAAGTGCCAGGGTTTATTCAAATTAAAAAACAAAAAGCGGGCGATATGTTAGATATGTATTTTGAATTAGACGGCAGTAACTGGTACTACTTTAACTATTTTAAAGGGGTAATGAGTGTAGTATCGAGCAACCAAGCTTTTAATACAGAGGTAAAAGATGTAAAAGAGAAAAAACAAAAAGTGGATAAAGGCCCATCCTATCAGTTTAACACTTGTAGCCCGACTAAAAAAGACCAATTCGTTAAAAAAATTAAACAGTTAACCGGACAAAAAGATGAAGACTAAAAATGGCGGCTATAAATTTTAAAAATAAAATTACTCGGTTTTTTGTTTTGGCTTTTGTACTTTATTTAAGCTGGTATTTGCTATACGAGTTGTTTATTAAACCCAATACATTAATAGATGAGAAACTAATCAGTTTAATTATTACTAACGCCACTTTTATATTAAAACTTTTTGGTCTTACAGTATATCAAAGATTAGAAGATAAAAACATGCAGCTTATTGGCATTGATGGCGCTCATCCTATTTGGATTGGTAGTCCATGTAATGCCTTAACCTTGTTTATGTTTTTTGCTTTGTTTGTAATTGCTTTTCCGGGAAATGTAAAAAAGAAACTATGGTTTATTCCTTTAGGAATTGTTATTATACACTTTGCGAATGTATTGCGCATTATTTGTTTGGCCGCTATTAATTACGTTGCACCGCAGTATATAGAGTTTAACCACACCTATACTTTTACACTTTTTGTATATGGCATTATTTTTTTATTGTGGATGTGGTGGGTGAAAGTTGCTTTAAAAGAGAACAAAGTACATGAACAGAAAAACTAAAATACTTCTGCTCATATTATTACTAATGGCTTTAGGTTTTTTTAGAGAAAACCTTTTTGTAAATATTAACGATGTATTGTACAGTAAACTATATAACGAACCCAACCCTATAATCTGGTATCTGTCTTTTTTAAATAACGTATCCTATAATATGGTTTATGTTGCTAAGTGGTTTATTACACCTTTTTTCGCGTTTTTATTTTGGTTTGTGCAAAAAAGACTTTTACTCATTCTCTTTAATGAAAAAAAAATCATTACTTGGTTAAGTGTACTGTATCTTTCCTTATTTTTGCTGGCAGGAATTTTTTTTATAGCAGGATGGGCTTTAGGAGACATATATAAGGGCTATACATTTAGTCGTTTATTTATGGGTTTATTACAATCTCCGGTGGCCTGTATGATTTTAATTCCAACGGGGTATCTTTACAAACAAACTAATATCAACCAACAATAAATAGTATATGAAAAAAGATTCGAAAATTTTTTCTTTGATTAAAAAAGAGCAAGATCGTCAAACACGCGGCATAGAGTTAATTGCGTCTGAAAATTATGTAAGTAACGATATTATGAAAGCAATGGGTTCGGTTCTCACTAATAAGTATGCCGAGGGTTTGCCACACAAACGTTATTATGGTGGTTGCGAGGTAGTTGATGAAATTGAGCAAATTGCTATTGATAGAGCAAAAGAATTATTTGGAGCTGTTTGGGCAAATGTACAACCACACTCGGGGGCACAGGCCAATGCAGCTGTTATGTTGGGTTGTTTAAAACCGGGCGATACAATTTTAGGATTTAACCTTTCGCATGGTGGGCATTTAACACATGGGTCGCCTGTAAATTTTAGCGGAAAATTATACCACGCAACTTTTTACGGAGTAGAAGAAAAAACCGGACAAATAAATTATGATGTAGTTAAACAAACCGCAATTGCTGAAAAACCAAAAATGATTATTTGTGGTGCATCGGCTTATAGTCGCGATTGGGATTACGTTACGTTGCGTAAAATTGCCGATGAAGTTGGCGCTTTATTATTAGCTGATATTTCTCACCCATCGGGCTTAATTGCACGTGGTTTATTAAACGACCCGTTACCACATTGCCACATTGTTACCACAACTACCCACAAAACATTACGTGGCCCAAGAGGTGGTATGATTATGCTTGGAAAAGATTTTCCGAACCCATGGGGAGAAAAAACACCTAAAGGAGAAACTAAAATGATGAGCGCTATTTTAGATTCAGCGGTGTTTCCCGGAACGCAAGGCGGTCCGCTTGAACATGTTATTGCATCGAAAGCAATTGCTTATGGCGAGGCTTTAACCGATGAGTACATGCACTACTGCGTACAAGTTGTAAAAAATGCGCAAGCTATGGCAAAAACATTTGTAGACTTAGGATACAAAATTGTTTCGGGTGGAACAGATAACCATTGTATGCTAATTGATTTGCGTAGCAAAAACCTTACCGGTAAAGATGCTGAAAATGCTTTAGGCTTGGCAGATATAACCGTTAATAAAAACATGGTTCCGTTTGATGATAAATCTCCGTTTGTTACATCGGGTATCCGCATTGGCTCTCCGGCAATTACATCTCGTGGGTTAAAAGAAAAAGATTGTATAAAAGTTGTTCAGTTGGTTGACCATGTTTTAAAAAACAAAGATAATCCAAAAGAACTAGCTAAAACAAAAGCAAAAATAAATACGATGATGAGCAAATATCCTTTATTTGCCGATTAATTTTTAATGAAACAAAAACTATTTAAATATTTTTTACCCGCAGCTATGGTTGCGGGTTTTTTATGTTTCTTTTTTTATGATGCGATGCATTATATAGCAAATTTAGATGATAGTTTTAATGACGAATATGTCAGCAAAATGGGCGCCATTGATGCTGCTAAACTTTTTTTCTCAAACATAAATGGGCGTTGGTTTAGTCATATTGTTACTGCTATTGGGTTTCATTTTTTAAAGAGTAATTATACGTACTATGCTTTTTATGTTACAGGCATGATGTTATTGTTTGTTATAGCTATAAGTGTGCTACATAAAATTTATTCTAAAACATTTCTTAGTGAAGAGGTTTCATTTTTAAAATCTATTTTGTTTGCTTTTGTTTTTACAGCTACTTTATATTTTTTATTATTTGTTGGCAGACAAGAAATTTGGGCTTGGGTAAGTTCTGCCAACAATCATTTGCTAAGCGTTATACTTTGTGTTTTGTTGTTTTCTTTATTGTTACAGGAAAACAAATCAATTATTAAAACAATAATAGTTTTTTTACTTGCTGCCGCTATTGGTGGATTAAATGAAGTAAATGCAACTTGTTGTGTTTTATCTGTTGTAGGCTTATACTTTTTACAACGGGTTTATTACTCTCAATTAAAATTAAGTAAGGCAAACATGATAATGGCAGCAATTATTATCATGGCCTCACTTTCGGTAAATGCTTTTTCTGGAGGATACGAAAGTAGGATGAACAGCCTACCTAATTTTACGTTACCTCAATCAATAAAAAACACGATACATACATTTGCTTTACCTGCAATGCAGTATAAATTTATTGTTTTGCGTTTGTTTGCCCTACTAACATTTCTGTTTTTTATAGACACAGATTTTTCTAAACTAAAGCTTAATAGGAATGACAAGATGATTGCTTGTGCTGTACTTGCTATTATAGCTGTTTCTTTTTTTCTGCATTGTTATATATTAAGTGATATAGTGCCCTCACGCGGAGAGGTGTGGGCTTACACACTTTTACTTTTTGTTTTATATGCCTTCGTTATTAAAAAGAATAAATCAGCTAATTAAAACTTAGCGCCAAAGCCAACATAAAAACTTCGTGCAATAGATGGTATAATGCCCGGACCGGGATACTCATCAGTGCGTAGGGTAAAGTATCTTTTATCGGCAAGGTTGTTTACACCTAGTTTTAGATTGTAGTTTTTAATTTTTACTGAGGCACTCCAATCCATAACCTGATAAGCAGGAATTACACCAACAGTAGCATCTGCACTATAAACGGTGTTATTGGCATCAGCAAAAGATTTAGATGTGTTGCTGATTAAAAACGTAGTAGAAAAATGTTTAATGGAGTAGGTTATACCAAAACGATTAATGGTGTTTGGTGCAAACTCAACCCAGTTGCCTGCAAACTGTCCGTTTACATATTTTGCGTTGATGTATGCAAATGAATTAAAAAAACTAACTGTTCCAATTGTAGAATTGTCGGTAAACATTTTAACCAAATTAACTTCTACATAGGTTTCAAAACCCTGATGCACTGAGTTTGCTACATTGGTGCGGTACGTGTAAGGATTGCCATTGGCATCAGTAAGTAATTCAATTCCTATCCTATTATTATAGGCAAGATAAAAAGCACCTATATCAAAGTTTAAAAAATTCTTTATAGTTCCTCTCCATCCTAAATCGGCATTATAACCATTGGCATCTTTTAAATTAGGATCTATTTTAGAAGACACACCAATAGGTGTTTGATTAGAATAATCTGTTGGTCGATAAGCCTGCGACCAATTAGCGTAAATATTTGTAGTTGCTGTGGTTTTAAATTGTAGGCCGCACCCCGCTAAAGGAATATTCCAGTTTTTAGAACGATTTATATTTAAGATGGAAGATGTGCCGTCATCTGTAATATAACCTTTGGCAGTTGAGTTAAGATACTCGTACCTGAAGCCGGGTGTTATGGAAATTTTTTTGTTCAGCCTAAATGTGTTCTCTACAAAAAGGGCTATGTTAGTGGTGGTAAAATTCATATCGTTTTCATAATTACCGCCATACAAATTCATATCAAAATCAGTTCCGGTAGAACCGGGGCCACCTTCCTGACGCTTCATATACCCTCTAAAGTAACGAATGCCACCGGCAAAAGTTTGATTTACGTCTGCAATCATATAATTGCTTAATAAACGCAATTCGCTGGTAGAACTTTTAAAACCTTCATGCTCTACTTCGCGAGGAACATATTTGTTTGTTAACGAACTGATGCTATCGGGAGTTTGAATTCCACCATCTTCGTTACGCCAAACTAAATTACGCTGACTAATATTTACCGCAGATTTTAAGATAAGTGTTGTGTTGTCGGTTAATTTATATTGTGATGTAAGCGCCAATATATTCCAAGGAGAGCTTAACCAATTCCTTCCTCTTACCGATTGTTGTGCATTTTGATTAAACTCAGCATCATCTAAACCACCCGCCATTTGTATGGTGTTGCGTAATAAAGAATATTCAAGCCCGACTTTAAATTTTTCATTCGCGACATATTCCATTTTCGCAAAGCCTGTAACTTGTTTTACTTGTGAGTTTGGTCTCCATCCGCTTAGTCCTTTATATTGGGCGTAAGTAAAATAATTCCATTTTTTATAAGTACCACCAATAGAAGTAAATGAATTAAATAAACCATAACTACCCGCTGTTTGTTGTGTAGTAACCTCAAAAGGTTTGTTTGGGTTACCACTTTTCATAATGTAGTTGATTACACCACCAAACTGCGGACCAAATTGCAGAGAAGATGCACCACGAGTTACCTCGATGCGTTCAACAGCCTCTAAGGGAGGTAAATAATATGACTCGGGATAACCATATAAATCTGCTGTAATGTTATATCCGTTTTGGCGTGTATTTGTTTCGATAGATTGTGTTGGCTTTAAACCTCTAAAACCAATTCCGTTTGAAGGAAAACCGCCACCCTCTGTTTCAGAATAATTACTACCGGGGATCCTCCCTAAAACTTGTCGCGGATTATTTTGTGCAGTGTTGGCATCTATGCTATCAAGAATAAGCACTTCGTTTTTTTTGCCCGAGTAAATAATTCCATCATGTACCTCGGTCATGTGCCCCATGCCTGCTATACTACGAATGCTGCGAACCTCTACTTCCTTTAATGTTTTAACACCTTGTAAAGAATCAGATTGAGCGCTTAGAAAAGCACAATATAAAAGGAGTGAACAAGAACAAATACATTTCATAAACACAATTTCTAATGAGGTTGCAAATATTTAGAATCATTCTAAATAATGAAATACCCCGTTTAGGGTAATTTTAGTGTGGGTGCAGAGACGGAAAAACATTGCTTTCCAATTTTTGGCACTAATATTGTTTACAGTAGCAAAACCGATTTTATATGAAGAAATTATTTATGCTTGTTTTATGTGTTGCTATACAACTTGTAAAAGCTCAAAATTTAACCATTACTAACGTAAATGTAATTCCGACAGAAGGAGGGGAAACTATTCTTAAAAACCAAACGATTATAATTAAAGATGGAAAAATAACAGACATTATTCCGTATAAACAAGAACAAACAAAAACCAAACAAATACCTGTTATTGATGGAACAGGAAAGTATTTGATTCCGGGATTGGCAGACATGCATGTACATTTTCCGGATGAAAAAGAAATGACTTTACAACAGTTTTTTAAATTAAACCTTGCTGCTGGCGTTACAACTTTGCGGAGTATGCGAGGAGAGTCCCGTCATTTAACACTACGCGATAGCATTAATAAAAAATTAATTCTCGCACCTGATTTATATATTTCTATTTCTTTACCAAGTGATTCGACAGTTACGGCAAAAGATTTAAAGACTTTTGTAACCAAAAGTAAAACCGAGGGTTGGGATTTTATAAAATATCTTTCAGGGCTTACACCGGCCTTGTTTGATTCGACTGCCTTATATTGTAAACAAAACAACATCAAATTAGTGGGGCATGTTTTTAATCAGGATTTGCAAATTGCCATAAAAAACAATCAAGCCTCGGTAGAACATTATCAGGCTATATTAAAAGAATACCGAAAAGACTCTTTACATTTTAATAATGTGTTACAGCAATTAAAAGAGAAAAATATTTTTGTTTGCCCTACACTTTCTTTCTATTATATATGGGGCATGCAGTTTAGCGATGAAGAGTTAAAAGCAAGAAACGAAGTAAATAATATTAATAAAGAAACATTAAATAAATGGTTAAAAGATTATGACGACTATTCGTCTAAATATAAAACGCCCGAAAAAATGGCTGAGGGAGAAAAGATAGTTGCTCGCACCAAGCAAAACTTAAAAGATTTTGGAAAACTACTTAAACAAATGAACGATGCTAAAGTAAAATTGCTGTTAAGTCCTGATGAATCTGCCTTTAATGTACCGGGTTTTGCTATGGTAGAAGAAATGAAACTATACAAAAAAGCGGATTTAAGTAATTACGATATTTTAAAAATAGCAACCTACAACGCCGCTTGTTTTTTTGATAAGCAAAATGAATGGGGAAGTATTACTAAAAAAAAAAGCCAACTTAGTTTTGCTGGATAAAAACCCCTTAGAGAATATTGCAAACATGAAAACAGTAAACACGGTAATTCTTAACGGACAAGTTTTAAAACCCGAAGCATTATTAAAAAACTAATTTACTTGTAACCATTTGTAGTCGAATAAATTTACTACATTTGGGCATCTATATACCATACTTGCCCTTAGAAAATGATTTTTACTTTTTGGTAAAACGAAAAGAGAGTAAGTAACCCTAAAAAATTTCCTTCACATTAATTTCATTCATGCATTTAAAATGACCTTTAGGGCATTTGCTATATCCAAGTTTGGAGCATGGTCTGCATGAAAGATTTTTGACTTCTAAAATTTTACTGTTTTTACCCGGCAAGTAAGGATACATGCCAAACTCAGGGATAGTGTTTCCCCATATAGAAAAAATATCTTTTTTAAATGCGGCTGCAATATGCATTAAACCAGTATCACTACTAATAACTTTATCGGCTTGCTTTACAATAGATGCCGATTGATTGATGTTGAATTTCCCGCAGGCAGAAAAAACTTTGTCCACAAATTCTTTTTCTAGTTGTAAACCAATTGGGGCATCTTCTTTACTACCTAAAACAATAATGGGTTTATCGCTAAGTCTGCAAATTTCCTGTAATTTATTTATAGGAATTTGTTTGGTATAGTAGGAGCCTCCAACCACCAAAGCGCGATAAGTATTTGCATTTAGTTTAAACACAGAAGCAACATCAACTAAATCTTTATCAGGAATAAAAAAATCTAAACCTTCATTGTCGTTTAAAACATTAAGTGTTTTTATAGTTTCAAAATATCTATCTACAATGTGAACGTTAGGAAGTTTGTTTATTTTAAGATTAACCAACAACCATTTTTCTATATTCAGTTTATTAAAACTAAATGATTTGGAACCAGCCACGCGTTTTACTTGTGCGCTACGAAGGTTGTGGTGTAGGTCAATTACAAAATCGTAGTTTTCTTTTTTCAGTGCTTCGCTTACCTCAGCAACTTTATCTTTAATAGAATAAATTTTAGAAACATGGGGGTTGTTTTCTACCAACGAAACAAAACCAGCTTTGGTTAAAAAATGTATTTTAGCATTAGGGATTTGTTTTTTTAAACAGCGTACAATGGGTGTTGTAAGCACAATATCGCCAATTGAAGAAAACCGTATAACAAGAATTTTCACTGTTTATTTAGTGAGCTGTTTAAAGATGTCTTCTAATTTTTGCTCCTCTTTTTGCATAGCAAGCACACTTAGTTTATTTGAAACGGCGTAATCAAAAATATCTTTACGAATATCCTTATCGGCATCAGTAATTATTAGCCATATGTTGCTTGTCAACAATTTTACTTCAATAACACCTTCAATATTTTTAATAGAGTTTTTACTTGTTTCTTTATCAAACTCAACACGCAGTACTGATTTTTGCTGCGAGCTTTCTTGCAAATGTTGTGTGCCATCATTGGCAACAATTTTTCCTTTGTTGATGATGATAACTCTATCACAAACAGCTTCTACCTCCTGCATAATGTGTGTACTAAGCATTACGGTTTTTTCTTTTCCGGTTTGCTTAATCAAGTTTCTGATTTCTTCTAACTGATTTGGGTCTAAGCCCGATGTAGGTTCATCTAAAATTAACACCTTAGGATTATGAATAAGCGCTTGTGCTAAACCTACACGCTGGCGATAACCTTTAGAAAGCGCGCCTATTTTTTTATTTTGTTCAACCTGCAAGCCAACCATCTCCACCATTTCTTTTACACGCTTGCTTTTGTTTTCTATATGATGCAGCCCGCCAATAAACTCTAAATACTCTTTTACATACATATCCAAGTAAAGCGGATTGTGCTCGGGCAAATAACCAACCTGTTTACGTACCTCTAACGATTGTTCTTTTACATCAAAACCACAAACCTCTGCCTTACCCGATGTTTGCGGAATGTAACAGGTAAGAATTTTCATTAGCGTACTTTTACCGGCACCATTCGGACCAAGGAAGCCGACAATCTCTCCGCTTTTAATTTCAAACGAAACATCGTCTAAGGCTTTTTGTGCGCCATACAGCTTGGTTATATTTTCTACTTTAATTGACATGATGCGAATTTACGAAAAGATAATTTGGCTACGCTAACTTCATTAATCTGAGAACCTTTTCAATGTCTTCGGGCGTATCTATGCAATGACTATCAAAATCAGTAATAGCTAATTTTATTTTAAAGCCATTTTCAAGCCAGCGCAATTGCTCTAACGATTCTGCTTTTTCTAAAGATGATGGAGCAAGTGTGGTAATTTGTTTTAATACATCAGCACGATAGGCGTACATGCCCACATGACGATAGTAAGGAAAATGTTTGTGCCAGTCTTTTTTATCAACGCCTTTTATATGTGGTATAACTTCTCGACTAAAATAAAGTGCCTCGTGTTTGTTGTTCATGGTAATTTTTACTTCGCCCGTGTCAAACAAAACTTCGTGCGAATCAACCGGAATCATTAAAGTAGCTAGCTCCGTTTTGCCATCGCACACACCGGCCAATAAATCAATTTGTGATGGGTCTATAAAAGGCTCATCACCCTGAATGTTTATAATGTATGTATATTCTTTACCCGTTTTTTTTAATACTTCAAAACAACGGTCGGTGCCGCTAGGGTGGTTAGACTCAGTCATTACAACTTGTCCGCCAAAAGCTTTTACATGAGTAGAAATTCTTTCATCATCCGTAGCAACTACCACATCATTTAATTTGCTCGATTTTTTTGCTTGCTCATACACACGTTGTATCATGCTTTTTCCCAGTATATCTACCAAGGGCTTGCCGGGAAAACGGCTTGAAGCATATCGTGCAGGAATAACACCTAATATCATACTTGTAAATTAAGAATTCAAAATTAAGCATTCAAACCGAAACTGTTCTAATAACTATGTGCCATTATCTATTAAAACTTACCTTTGCACGATGTTTAAAAAACACGTAGATACATCTCTTTTTAAGCTGATAGCCCAATGCGCCGACGATTTGGGTGTAGAAGCCTATGTTATTGGTGGTTTTGTACGTGATATTTTTTTAAACAGAACTAATAAAGACATTGATGTGGTTGCCATTGGTCGAGGCATTGATTTGGCAGAAGCAGTTAAAAACAAATTAGGTGATGAAGCCCATCTGTCGGTTTTTAAAAACTTTGGTACAGCGCAAATAAAACACAACGATATTGAGATAGAATTTGTGGGGGCGCGTAAAGAATCTTATAGAAAAGAATCGCGTAAACCTATTGTAGAAGATGGCACATTAAAAGACGACCAAGACCGTCGTGATTTTACCATGAACGCCCTTGCCATAGGTTTAAATGCCAGCAATTTCGGTCAACTACTAGACCCATTTGATGGCGTTAAAGATTTAGGAAACAAATTAATTCGCACACCCTTAGACCCCGATATTACATATAACGATGACCCACTACGCATGATGCGCGCTATTCGTTTTGCATCGCAATTGGGTTTTATTATTGAAGAAAATTCGTTTGCAGCAATAAAGAAAAACAAAGAGCGCATTAAAATTGTTTCTAAAGAACGTATTACGGATGAGTTGAATAAAATTATTCTTTCGCCCGTACCATCAATTGGCTTTAAACTTTTGTTTGATAGCGAATTGCTGCATTTAATATTTCCGCTAATGGCTAATTTGTATGGGGTTGAAACCATAAAAGGAAAATCGCATAAAGATAATTTTTACCATACACTTGAGGTTTTAGATAATATTTGCAAAAACACCGATAACCTATGGCTTAGGTGGAGTGCCATTTTACACGACATAGCCAAACCAGCTACTAAACGTTTTGAAGAAAAAAAGGGCTGGACATTTCACGGGCATGAAGATAAAGGCGCGCGCATGGTGCCTAAAATATTTGCCGAATTAAAATTGCCTTTAAACGAAAAAATGAAGTACGTGCAGAAACTGGTTTTACTGCATTTACGTCCTATTGTATTGGCAAAATCAGAAATTACAGACTCGGCTATCAGAAGACTATTGTTTGAAGCCGGTGATAACATTGATGATTTAATGATGCTTTGCGATGCCGATATAACCACCAAAAGCTTTGCTAAAAAACAGCGCTATTTGCAAAACTTTGAATTGGTTCGCTCAAAATTAAAAGAGCTGGAAGAAAAAGACCGCATACGTAACTGGCAGCCGCCTATTACAGGCGAGCTTATTATGCAAACATTTAACATTCCGGCAGGACGAGAAGTGGGCATTATAAAAAACGCTATCCGCGAAGCCATATTAGATGGCATTATTAAAAATGATTACCAGGAGGCTTTCGATTATATGATTCAGCAGGCTAAAACCTTTAATTTAACTCCTTTACAGAAGTAAAACCTGCCGTTTATTTAAAAAAAGCTACCGTTTAAAAAGAAACTGCCGCCGTTTAAAAAACTGGCATCTTGAAGGCTTTATTGCTTGGTATCTTTACAAAAAACCACTAATTATCTTTAATTGTGAGTAATAAAAAGGCTTTTTTAGGTTAAACAATCATAAACAAAAGAGCTGTATTTTTAAATTAAAAGTATTTTAGTAAGTTTGGCAACCAAAATCAAAAAGTAAAAACAAATAAAAATCAAATAATTATGAGCAACAAAAAAACATCAGGCGGCTTTCCGTTCATCGTTTCAGCATTAGCTATTGCTATTTGTATGGGCATAGGTGCATTTATTTACATGACTATTCTTGGTAACGCCAACAATTTTGACGCAGAAGGACACCCAAAACCAGGTAACTTTTTAGGCATTATGTATAAAGGTGGTTTTATTGTACCTATATTATTAGGCGTGTTTTTAACAGTACTTACCTTTGCTATTGAGCGTTTCATTACTATTCAAAAAGCAAGTGGTAAAGGTGCTACTGATAAATTTGTATCTAAAATTAAGTCGTTAATTGCTAACCACGATTTAGATGCTGCAATTGCAGAGTGTAACAAACAACAAGGTTCTTTAGCTAACGTGGTACACGAAGGTTTAGAAAAATATAAATTCGTACAAAACGATAACAATATGGATAAAGAAGCGAAAGTTGCTGCTATCCAAAAAGCTATCGAAGAAGCTACTTCATTAGAGTTACCAATGCTTTCTAAAAACATGGTAGTTATTTCAACTTGCGCATCTATAGGTACACTAACTGGTCTAATCGGTACGGTTGTGGGGATGATTCGTGCGTTTGGTGCACTAGCAGCAGCTGGTACCCCTGATACATCAGCACTATCAACAGGTATCTCTGAGGCACTTGTAAACACATTAGTAGGTATCTTATCTTCGGCATTAGCTATTATTTTCTATAACGTGTTCTCTAACCGTGTAGATCAGTTAACTTACGCTATGGACGAGGCAGGTTTCTCTATCATCCAAGAGTTCCAATCTTCAGGAAAATAATTTTCCTGTTTTTTATGGAATTAAAGAAATTAGTGCATCATAATTAAAAGAATTTAAGCATGTCAAAGATTAAAGTTGCAAAAAGCGCGCCCTCGTTAGACATGACGCCCATGGTAGATTTGGCGTTCCTGTTGGTAACGTTCTTTATGCTTACCGCCTCTTTTCGTATGGCAGAGCCTGTGGTGGTTGATCCACCCGCTTCTCACGCAGAAAAAACATTGCCCGATAATACTATTTTAGTTAGTATCGATGGCATTGGCCGACCATTTTTTGGCGTAAGTAATGCTGAGGCTAAAGTGGCTACGCTAATGAAAATGAGCGACAAGTATAAAGTAAAGTTTAACGAAGCGCAGGTTAAAAAATTTGGCGGTATGTCGAGTTTTGGAGTTGATATTAAAGATTTACCTAGATATATTGATGCTACAGAAAACGAACGTTTAAAATTTCAACCACAAAAAGGTGTTCCAAATGATTCGCTTAGAGACCCACAGCTTAGCGACTGGGTTAGATACGCGGCACAAGAAACCAATGGCATCTATATACGCGAGCGCGACAAAGCGAAAGAGGCGGGTAGAGATTTTGTGGGAGAAAAAGTACGTTACGCTATAAAAGCAGATGCAAAATCAAAGTATATGTATGTAAAAGCAGTGCTAAAAACTTTTACAGATATGAAAATTTATCGTTTTAACTTAATTACCTCGTTAGAAGGCGGTGGAACTAAACCCGCTGAAGCAGGTAAAAAATAAAATTAAAAAATGGCTGAAATTGCAGACGATGGCGGTGGCCACAAAAAAGGCGGTAAAAAACGCGCCAAAAAACAATCCACCAAAATAGATATGACGCCCATGGTAGATTTGGGGTTTCTGCTATTAACGTTTTTCGTGTTAACATCAACGTTTAGCAAGCCTAAATCAATGGAAATAAGTTTTCCGGCACCTCCTGATAATCCTAAAGAGCAACCGGAGGTAAAAAATGGTTTAAATATTATTTTAACTAAAGACCACAAAATTTTTTATTACAAAGGGCAGTTTAACACCGCAGATAATAAAGAAGGAAAACCTGCTACACAATTAACCGAGACAACATTTTCATCGGAAGGATTGCACAAACTTTTATTAGAAATGAATAGTTATGCGCATGATGAAATTGCTAAGTTAGAAGGCAAAGTAAAAAGCAAGCAAATGGCCGATAGCACTTTTAAACGCTTGGCTATGGAAGCTAAAGGAGATAAACGTTCGCTTACTGCACTTATAAAAACAGACGATAAAGCAACTTATAAAGATGTAATTGATGTGGTTGATGAGCTTAACGTTTGTATGGTGGGTAAATATGTAATTATTGATATGTCGGCACCTGAGTACGCATTGTTAACCGAAAAAATTAAATAATTATGGAGATAATAATTGTTGTAATTCTAATAATATCAGCCATTTCGTTACTTCTTTCTCTTGAAAAGTGGAATAACGTAAGTTCTGATGACAGAAACGATGTTGTTTTTGTAGAGAGAAATCATGCCTATGGCGCTTATCAGATAAGAAGAGATTATAATAAGCGTGTTACTTATATAGTAGGCGGGATGATGATTTTTTCTTTTGCAGTGTTTGGTGTAAAATTACTTTTAGATAGAAAAAGTTCGGATGATGCTTTAAACAACGTTAAGTTAGATATGACGCAAGTTGATCTTACGCCTCCGGTAGATCCAAAAGATCCACCACCGCCACCACCGCCACCGCCACCACCGGTTGTAGAAACTATTAAGTTTGTACCACCTGTTATTAAAGATGATGCGGTAGAAGATGAACCACCACCACCACAAGAAAAAGTGGCTGAAACCAATGTGGGTACAACTACACAAGAGGGTACGGGTGAAGATGTATCGGTGCCGAGTGATGCCGGTACTGGTCCGGTTGAAGAAAAAGCACCTGAAATTTTTACCATTGTAGAGCAACAACCTGAGTTTCCGGGAGGAATAGCAGAGATGATGAAGTATGTTCAAAAGAACTTACATTATCCAGAGATAGAAAAAGAGGCAAACATATCAGGTAAATGCTTTGTAAAGTTTGTTGTTGAGGTAGATGGCTCTGTTAGTAATGTGGAGATTTTAAAAGGTGTACCAGGCGGACCTAATTGCGATAAAGAAGCTGCTCGTGTTGTTAAAAGTATGCCTAAATGGGCTCCTGGAAAACAAAACGGGCGTGCAGTAAGAGTTTACTTTAACTTACCTATTGTATTTAGGTTACAATAACAATGCAACGCACTTTTTTAATTACTGGAATTATAATGGCCGCACTCTTTATAGGGTGCGGCTTTGTTTTTTTATGTACTGATTTTTTGATTGAAAAATTACCCAAACCCAACAGAATATGGTTTGGCATAATTTTTATTGTATATGGTGGCTTTAGGGCTGTTAGACAATACAATCAGTACAAAAAAATGCAGCAAGAAGAAAATGAATAAGATTATTGCGTTTATTTTACCTGTTTTATTTTTTGCTTCGTGCAACACAAGCACCAAAACAAGCGATATTCCTAATACACCAACGTCGGGCGAATTAAAAGTTTTTTGTGAAGAAGGCATGTTTCTTCATATAAGAAATCAAGCCTACACGTTTGAGCAAATTTATCATAACTCAAAAATCAACGTACAGTATGTAAACGAAAAACAAGCCATAGAGGGTTTGTATAATGATAGCTGCAAGCTTATAGTTATTTCAAGGGTTTTATCAGAACAAGAATTAAAACAGTTTCAAGCAAAAAACATTTACCCTACACAAATTTGTGCAGCTAAAAGCGCTTTGGCTTTTGTAGTGCCGGTAAATAGTGCAGACTCTGTTATATCAACCGAAAAAATTAAAAAAATAATTAGTGGGGAAGACACTTCTTACAGTGTGGTTTTTGATAACGAAAATTCGGGCACAACAAGGTTTTTAAAAGACACTTTGTTGCAAGGCAAGCCATTTGGTAAAAATTGCTTTGCTTTAAAAAACACAACTGATTTAATTAACCATATCAGTAAAAATAAAAACAATATTGGGGTACTTGATTATGCCTGGCTTAGCGATTTAGACGATTCTACCACAAAAGTATTTTTAAACACCGTAAAAACCTTAGCGGTTTCAACCAACGGAAGTAAAATTGCCTACATGCCCGACCAAAGCAATATACAAACGAATGATTATCCATTATGCCGACATGTGTATGCCATACGCCGTAGTGCCGAGTTTTCCTTAGGCACAGGCTTTTCTCTTTTTGTGGCAGGACAAAAAGGGCAAATAATGTTTTTAAAACAGGGTTTAATTCCGTTTGTACAACCCAACCGCGCGGTTGAGATAAATACAGAGCCACTTCATTAAAATTAATTTGTATTCTGTATTTTAGCGCAACTAATTTACCTTTATGAATACATTTGATTTAGTTGTTATAGGTGGAGGGCCTGCCGGATATGCAGGTGCCATGCGCGCACTCGATTTTAAAAAGAAGGTTTTAATTATTGAAAAACACCGCTTAGGTGGCGCCGGCATTTACGATGGGGTGCTAACCTCTAAAACACTTTGGGAGCATTCTATGCGTGTTTCTGCTATCCATGAAACCATTCCAACCTACGAAGTACCTTTTGAAGACATTACAAAAAACGTGAAAGAAGCTGCCTTTGAACGCAAAACACAAATGACACTTCATTTAGGTTTGTTAGAAGCTGCTTTGGGCTCTAAACTTTTCCATTACGAAAAAGGTTTTGCTAAAATTATAGATAAACACACGGTTGAAATAAAAAAAGAAGATGGTTCTACAAATACAGTAAAAGCAGAAAATATTTTAATTGCTACCGGAAGCCATCCACGCTATTTACCTAACATACCGATTGATGAAAAAATTATTGTAACCAGCGATGGCGTTAAGAATATTCTTGAGTTTCCAAAAAGCCTGGTAGTATTGGGTGCAGGGGTTATTGGTTGCGAATTTGCCACTATCTTTTCAAATTTCGGAAAAACAAAAGTTTACATTATAGATAAAGCCAACCGTATTCTTCCGTTTGAAGATGAGGATATTTCTAAAACCGTTACCGAAAACATGGAAGCTAAAGGAGTGGTGGTGCATCACAACTCGGCTTTAGAACGCATGGAAATTAAAAATGGAAAAGTTGAGTATGAGCTTTTATATAAAGACGGTGAGCGTGAAATAATTACCGTTGATAAAGCATTAGTAGCTGTTGGGCGTGTGCCAAATATTGAAAATATAGGCTTAGAAAATGCAGGTGTAAAGCTTACCGAGCGTGGCTTTATTTTTCATGATGATACACAAACAAATGTGCCAAATATATTTGTGGCAGGTGATGTTACTGGTGGCATTGCTTTGGTTAGTGTTGGTGAACGAGAGGCGCGTCATGCAGTGGTGCGCATGTTTGGTCCGGCCATTAAACCTATTTCGTATAAAAACATTTCTACTATTATGTTTTTAAACCCCGAAGTGGGTGCTGTTGGCATGAGTGAGCAGGAGGTACGAGAAAAAAATATTCCGGTCAAGGTTGTTAAGTTAGATTATAGCACAAATGCTCGTGCCATTGCTATGCGCAAAACAAAAGGCTTTTTTAAAATATTAGTAACTAACGATAATGGCATGCGTATATTGGGCATGCGGGCTGTTGGAGAGCATGCTAGTAGTGCTATACAAGCGGTTGCCTATTTAGTACATACAAATCAGGGTATTAGAGAATTAGCGGATATGATACATCCGCACCCAAGTATTATAGAAGGCATACAAGAATGCTTGCGAATGCTGCTAGGAAAATCTATTTACAAACCGGCGGTGTTTAAGGATAAATTGCAATGCTATACTTGCGAAAACGGGGTTTGCACACCAATTAGCTCGCTTGTAACATCTGAATAATTAATACATTACCGATATGTTGGCAGTGCTGCTACCATTACGATTGGCGTGTGTAAGACTAAAGGCATTTCCACCTGAAACCATTTGAGGTGCAGTTGCCGTTCCTACATTTCCTTCGGCATAAAAATAATAGGTGCCTTCTTTAAGTCCGGTAAATGATACAGAGTTACTGTTCGCATCAGCCACTTTATGGTCGTCATAACCCGAATTATTAGCAGTGGGTGGGGGTGGGGTACTTTGCCCATATTTTACATAAACTGTTGCACCATTAACCGGTGCACTGCCGTTATCTGTATTAAAAACTTTACAAACAACAGTCGCATTTCCGCCTGTGCCGGCTTTGGTGCAAGAACAAATGTTTGCAATTAAAAAACCAATAAGGGGTATAAAAATAAATTTTGCTTTCATATTAGGATACCAAAAGTAAAACAAAATAAAATTAAAAGAAACCTAATTAACTTATTTTATAAGTAACAAGAATTTAATGGGTTACGGTAACAGTAAATGTATTGGTGCTGTTTCGTTGAGAGTGTGATATGGTGTACGCGCTACCACCCTTAACAGGAGTATTTTTAGGAGGATAAAGACTATCATTTCCGAGTACATAAAAATAATAATCACCTTGATTAAGTCCTGTAAAAGTTACTGTATTACTTCTTTGCTGTCGTCATATCCACTTGTATTAGAACTTGGCGCTGTTTTTTGTCCATATTTTATATATACAGTTAAATCAGAAAGGGTATCGGAGTCAACACCATTAATTATTTTGCAAATAACGGTTGCATTCCCACCTGTACCTGCTTTGGTGCAAGAACAAATGTATGTAATTAAAAAACCAATAAAGATTGTAAAAAGAAATTTTGTCTTCATATTGTGAATCAAAAGTAGGATAAAATCAAATCAGAATTAATCCAATTGACTTATTTTATAAGCAAAAAACATGCCGCAAAGTACACTGTATAAAAACCAAGTGGCGTAATTTTGTAATAACTGTTAACAGATAACAAAGTGTGGCGGTTTGTTTGCAAAATCTGCGAGGGGCAGTGTGACTCCTGGATTCGTGAATAATACCGGTGTAAATTGCGGCAACAAGGGATTTTAAAACAAACACTTGTACAAGCGATTTCCCATATTAACTATTTGCAAAATTTTAGTTTCCCCGGGGTTTACTACCGAGGAAAGTACACAAAGAAAAGGAAAGGAAAAAAAAGAAAATGAAAAAAAAGGAGAGGAAAGCAAAGCACACGCCCTCGAAAAGGGTTTTGGCGCGGGAGGATTTCCTTCTTAATCTTTAAAAATTTAAAATATTAATAAGTAGTATAGAGAGGGGTTACCTATAAAAATAAGCTATTACTAAAATTAAATTTAGGCGCGAAATTTTTAAGTAATTTTGCATAGTATATGAATGCAATAGATATCAATTATATAAAAGCCTTGCACATTATTTTTGTGGTGTGTTGGTTTGCAGGTTTGTTTTATATTGTGCGTTTATTTATTTACCAAACCGAGGCCAATCAAAAAACCGAAGCCGAAAAAAATGTATTAGTGCCTCAATTTCAAATTATGCAAAAACGTCTGTGGTACGGTATTACCTGGCCATCAGCTATACTAACTGCCGTGTTTGGTTTTTGGATGTATTTTCAAAATTTCGACTACTACTTAACTCAGCCATGGATGACTTTGAAACTTTTTTTTGTGGGTATTTTATTTGTTTATCAGTTTCGTTGTCAGGCTATTTTTAATCAAATGAAAACAAATTCATACACAGGTAAATCGTTTGGCTTGCGTTTGTTTAATGAAGTGGCAACTATTTTATTATTTGCTATTGTGTTTTTAGTAACTACAAAAAGCACTGGAAGTCTTGTTTGGGGTGGCTTAGGCTTGGTTGCACTAACAGCGGTTATTATGACAGCAGCGTTTATTTATAAGAAAAAACGCGAGAAAAATAATCAATAGAAAGAATTATTTTATATAAAGCCGAATGTACAAATTAATTAAAAAGGTATAAGTAGTAATTGTTGAATCTGAAATAGCAGATACTTAATATTTTTCTGATAAAACAGTTTTATATACAAAATACATCCCTAAAAAGACAAACATATAATTACGCAGATAATTATTATACATATATGCGAAAGGTGGCAATGTCTTATAGAGCAATGGGACAACGACGAGAAAAAATGCTACATTTATAAAAAATTTATTTGGTAATTTGGCTAGCACTTTGTACTCCTAATTACCCTAGTACAGAACAATAAACGCCATAAAAACAGGAAGTAATTATGCAATACTCACTATTAACAAAAGAAGTTAAGTGCCCTATTTGTTCTACCAATAAAGCACAACAATTGTGGTCGGTAAGTAGTAAGGAAGCAGCACAACATTTTGTGTTAGCTGAAAAATATCCTGAAAGATTTTTGGATTTGGTATCACATATTGAGATTCTTTGGGGTCAGAATACTTGTGAGGTTGTTCAATGTGACAATTGTGAGTTTTGCTATAGCAACCCTTATGTTGCTGGCGATGCAAGATTTTATAGCCTTGCTTATATTTACTCTAGTTATCCCTCTTGGAAATGGGAATTTCAACAAACCTATGATGTATTAACCAAACATTCCGGACCCGACCTTAAATTTATGGAGATTGGTGCGGGTGATGGTGCCTTTGTAAAGAGGGTAGCCGAAAATATTATACCGAAAAAAAACATTTTTTGCACAGAATTTTCTGTATACGGAAGAGAACAGATAGAGAAATTTGGAGTGAAATGCTTTTCAGAAGATTTTAGAAACTTATCGAACCTAGAATTAATGAAAAATTTTGATGCGGTTTGCATGTTTCAGGTGCTTGAGCATTTAGATAATTTGAGCCCTCTGTTTCAAAAATTAAATTGGCTTATGAAAAGTGGTGGTAGCCTTTTTATTGCTATTCCTAATGGCAGTAGAATTGAGTTTAACGAACTTAACGACGCATTGTTGGATATGCCACCTAATCATATAGGTCGTTGGAATAAGAAATGCTTTGAGATAATAGGTCAGCAAAATGGTTTTCGTGTTGAAGATTATAAAATTGAAGAAGACGGTTTTGTTGCAGGGGTAAAGGAATTTGCATTTTATCGTTTATTAAAAAGGTCTCAAAAAAGCGGTAGTTTCGAAAATAAATTATTTAAAATAAAGAACAAATACGCATTTAAAATAATGAAAATGATGGCTTTTGCAGTTAATTTAGTAATAGCTATACCGATATTTACTCAAAAAAATTCTCGTTTGGGCAGTTCACAGTGGGTGCATTTTATCAAAACAAACGATTAAATATATAAAACCGTTTTCCACAAATCACTTTCGGCATACTGTTTTATTATCTCATTTCTTTTAACCAATAATTTTTTGAGATAAGAAGTCAGAATAATAGTATTTGCCAAACGGCCTAGAACCCCTAATGGAGATTCAAAAATAAAATCATCCGTCATTATAGTTTCCCCGCTTTTATATTCAAATTTGTGGGTGTGATGGATGGATTTAAAAGCACCTTTAACCATCTCATCAACAAACAAGACATTGGCTTCGTACTGCGTTATTTTGCTGGTGAGTTTTTGCCACAGTCCAAAATGTTTGGCACGCCAGGTAACCGTTTCGTTTAAATTAATTAAACCTGTGGTTACTCCCGCAATGGCCTCTTCGTTTGACTGGCTGGTTGAAATTTTGTGCAAATTAATGCTTCTTGATAGGTCAAAACAACGCTCAACAGGCGCATTAATTTTTGTTATTAGTTTAATGTGTGGCATTAAATTAAGGTGCTAACCTTTGTTTAACCCATTTTTTATTTTTTAGGTTATAACAAATTCTGTCGTGCAGGCGGCTTTGCCTGCCCTGCCAAAACTCGTAATAAGTGGCTTTTAAAATATAGCCGCCCCAGTTTTTTGGGCGGGGCACATCTTCATTGTATTTTGCATTAATGACATCAACCATTTTTTCAAGCTCTTGTCGGCTTTTTAGCACCTTGCTTTGTGGCGAAGCACAAGCGCCAATACGTGATTCGCGGGGGCGTAGAGAAAAATATTCGTCTGAAATATTTGCAGGAGCTTTTATAACTTTTCCTTCTATTCTAACCTGTCTTTCTAATTCGGGCCAAAAAAACAAGAGCGATGCGTAAGGATTTTCTTTTAACTCAACTCCTTTTCGACTTTCATAATTGGTAAAAAAATTAAACCCGTTATCTTTTAATCCACGCAATAAAACTATTCTTGATGAGGGTCGTCCTTTTTTTGTTACGGTAGATAACACCATTCCATTAGGCTCATTAACATCACTTTTTATAGCTTCATCAAACCAAATCTCAAATTGTTTAAACGGATTGTTGTTGGCATCTTTTTCATCAAAAGATTCTTTAACAAAGTCACGTCGTAAATTTTTAGTATATTCATTGAGCGAATTATTCATGTTGTAGTTTTGTAATGCAAAGATACAAGTATAGATGCAGATTTTACAAGGACAAATATTAGTTGCACGCCCGCTTTTAAACGATGGGGATTTTAAGCGTACCGTTATTTTGCTTGCCGAACATAATGAGCAAGGCTCTTTAGGTTTTGTTTTAAATAAACCCATGCATCTTAATTTAAAAGATGTTTTACCGGGCATGGATAATTTAAAAATACCCGTTTACTATGGTGGACCCATTGCGCAAAATCAACTATTTTATATACACACAGCAGGAAAAGAAATATCAAACAGCATACACATACAAAACAACTATTACTGGAGCGGAAGTTTTTTAGAAATTACCGATAAACTAAAAAGCGGAGAAATTGGCCCGAATGAAATAAAATTTTTTATTGGTTATTCCGGTTGGGGTGCAGGACAGTTAGCCGAAGAGTTGGATGAAAAAGTTTGGGGTTTATTAGACTCCTATACAGCCGAATTTTTAAACAAACACCCTGATGATATTTGGCCAGACCAAGTAACAAGACTAGGTAAAAATTATAAAGTTTTTGCCGACATTGCACAAGACCCCAGTTTAAATTAATTGAAAACAGAAAACCCTGAATATGTAGTGCTGGTTGATGAGCAGGATAAAGAACTTGGTGCTATGGAAAAATTGCAGGCGCACCAAGAGGGAAAACTGCACCGCGCTATTTCTGTTTTTATTTTTAATTCAAAGCATGAGTTATTGCTACAAAAACGAGCCGATGAAAAATATCATTCGGCGGGTTTATGGACCAACACTTGTTGCAGCCACCCACGCCCCGATGAAGCCCCTGAATTGGCAGCCCACCGCCGACTTGATGAAGAAATGGGTTTAGATTGCGATTTAAGGTTTGCCTTTACCTTTATATATAAAGCGCATTTAGATAATAACTTAACCGAACACGAATTAGATTACGTATATATAGGAGTAACGGATAATCTTCCAAAAAATAATCCTGCTGAGGTTTCTAACTGGAAATATATTTCTGTAAACGAATTAGATACAGATATAAAACAATATCCTAATAAGTATACCGAGTGGTTTAAAATTTGCTACACTAATTGGCACAAACAATTGTTTAACAAAAATGCCCCTCAGGTTTAATTCTGAACAAAAAGCCACTTTTTTTCTCTATTTCATAAAAAATCGTTCTTTTGCAGTCTTATTATTTAAAAAGAGGTAACGAATGAGCAAGAATCTTGTTATAGTTGAGTCACCGGCAAAAGCAAAAACCATAGAAGGATTTTTAGGGAAAGATTTTACCGTTAGATCGAGTTTTGGGCATATTCGAGATTTAGTTAAAAAGGGCTATGGTGTTGATATTGAGAATAATTTTGCACCAACCTACGAGATATCTGAAGGCAAAGAAAAAGTAATTAGCGATTTAAGAAAACTAAGCAAAAGCGCCGACATGGTTTGGTTAGCTTCCGATGAGGACCGTGAGGGAGAAGCCATTTCATGGCATTTAGCTGAGACATTAAATTTAGATCCTAAAAAGACCAAACGCATTGTTTTTCATGAGATTACAAAATCGGCCATCCAAAAAGCCATTGAAAATCCAAGAAGCATAGACATTAATTTAGTAAACGCGCAACAGGCTCGCCGTGTGTTAGACAGGTTAGTGGGGTTTGAATTGTCTCCTATATTATGGAGAAAAGTTCGCCCGAGTTTATCTGCCGGTCGTGTACAATCGGTTGCGGTGCGTTTAATTGTAGATAGAGAAAGAGAAATTCAAAACTTTAAATCAACCTCAGCCTTTAAAGTGGTTGCTTTATTTAGTACAGGCAAGGCCAACTTAAAAGCCGAATTAGATAAACGTTTTAATACAGAACAAGAAGCTCAGGCATTTTTAGAGAAATGTAAAGCCGCTTCTTTTATTATAGAAAGTTTAGAAACAAAACCGGCTAAGCGTTCACCATCTGCACCATTTACAACATCTACCCTGCAACAAGAAGCAGCACGTAAATTAGGTTTTTCGGTGTCGCAAACCATGGTGGTAGCTCAAAAATTATACGAGGCAGGTAAAATAACCTACATGCGTACAGATAGTGTTAACCTGTCGGAAACCGCAATGAATCAGGCTAACAAAGCCATTAATGCAAACTACGGCGCAAAATATTTTCAACCTCGTCAGTACAAAACAAAAAGTAAAGGCGCGCAAGAGGCTCACGAAGCCATTCGTCCTACTTATATAGACAGACAATTTGTAGAAGGTGAGCGTAACGAGCAACGCTTGTACGATTTAATTTGGAAACGCACCATTGCATCGCAAATGAGTGATGCTGAGTTAGAAAAAACAACAGCCAAAATAAAAGTATCTACCACATCAGAATTGTTTGTAGCACAAGGCGAAGTTTTAAAATTTGATGGCTTCCTTAAAGTATATATGGAAAGCACGGATGATGAAGAAACAGAAGCGACATCTGAAAATTCGTCTATCCTTCCTCCTATACAACAAGGACAAACCTTACAAAACCTTGAAATTACGGCCACACAACGCTTTACACATCATCCGGCACGTTATACCGAGGCTAGCTTGGTAAAAAAATTAGAAGAGCTTGGCATAGGCCGTCCGTCAACTTACGCTCCAACTATTTCTACCGTTCAAAAAAGAAACTATGTTGAGAAAACAGACAGAGAAGGACACTCAAGAAACTTTATAAATCTTGTTCTGGTAAAAAACAACATCGTTAAAGAAACAAAAACAGAAAATACAGGAGCTGAAAAATCTAAATTATTCCCTACCGATATTGGTATGGTGGTAAATGATTTTTTAATTCAGTACTTCCCCGATATTTTAGATTTCCATTTTACAGCAAAAGTTGAAGAAGAGTTTGATGAAATTGCTGATGGCAAATTAGACTGGACTAAAATGCTGAAAACGTTTTATAGTCCTTTTCATAAAACAGTAGAAAAAACAATTGATAAATCTGAACGTGCAAGTGGTGAGCGTGTGTTAGGGGTTGACCCCGCAAGCGGCAAACCAATTTTTGTACGCATAGGTCGTTTTGGACCTTTAG
>Ga0207046_10005_pt1 | contig 65050 bp, 55 predicted proteins | sample Alteio_BWMinCont_66_FD_153303 | JGI IMG/M metagenome (GOLD analysis project Ga0207046, IMG submission 153303) | Enriched cells from forest soil in Barre Woods Harvard Forest LTER site, Petersham, Massachusetts, United States -... | ecosystem: Environmental > Terrestrial > Soil > Temperate forest >...
GGTGATGACGGAGGAAAAGGTGCCGCTGATGGTTTCGTTCGTGGTGATCAACGTGAAGGTCTGGCCGGAACCGGGATCAAAACTGCCGACCAGGTTCAGGTTAAGCGTGCCGTTCAAGGTGGCTACACCCGTGCCGGTGAGATGTAATGAATCGTACACTGCGGGGCTGTAGAGATTGAGCAACAGTGTGGCATTGGCGCCCTGGGTGTAATTGCCGTTGACGGTGATGAGATGGTTGTCGTTGGCCGTGGTGAGGGTGCCGTTGTTCACGGTAACATTGCCGGTTCCCAACGCTGAGGAATTGCCGACGGCCAGCGTGCCCGCGTTGATCGCCGTGCCGCCGGTGTAGGAATTCGTGCCGGAAATAGTCGTGGTGCCCGTGCCGATGGTGGTCAATCCGCCGTTGCCCGAGATGTTACCCGAAAGAATCAACTGTTGATTCGAGGCGACGTTGACATTCGCGCTGGTGGCCAGGACAACCGGCGCGCTGATGATTTGCAAGCCGGCCAAATCGGAAATCGTCGCGCTGCTGGCTCCGCCGTTGAGCGTGATTGTGCCGCTGGTTCCCTGGGCCAGGATATAACTGCCTGAAGCGTCATTGAAGGTGATGGCGTTGAGGCTGGGATTGGCACCATCGAGCGTCACCATGGCTGAGCCGCTGGTGAGCGCGTCGCCAAAGGTGGCGGAATCGGTCGAGGTGAAATTGCTGTCCAATCCGGGCGTACCGCCGTCGGCAGTCCAGTTGGCGGGCGTGGCTGAAACCACGCCCCATGAGCCGCCGCCATTGGTGTTCCAGACCCCTTGGCCGGTGTAGACGAAGGCAGTGTAGGCAACGTTGACGTTGTTGTAACTGCCTTCACCGGTGAGGCCTGCTCCGCCGTTTTCTAGCGTGGTGACCGCCAGGCCAAACGTGCCCGATGTCGTGCCGCCCGTGGCGTTGACGATGGTGCCGCTCAAGGTGCGGGTGTCGGATGAAATCGTGCCGTCGAAGGTCGTGGGCCCGCCGCTTAGCGCAATGCCATTGGCATCGGTCACGTCACTACCCGCGTCGACGGAAACATCGGTCGTGGTGTCGTGCGTGCCGGTGGTGGTGAAGGTATTGGAGAGGGTGAAGACGTCCGCGCCGTTATGGAGCGTGCCGAGATCGGTTGTCGCTCCATCGGTGATGACGCGCTTGTTCAAAGCGTCGGCGGTGTAAGAGAGCGCGACATTGATTGGGGCTTCACCGGCGAGACCTTCGCCGGTGGTGATGAGAGTGAACGTGCCGCTGGTGTTGCCGGCTGTACTGAAGGTACCGCTCAAGGTGCGTGCGTCGGTGACGGATGCGCTATTGAAAGTCGGATTGGTCCCGCCGATGGCGCTGATGCCGTTGGCATCGGGTCCGGCAGTGCCCACCGTGACGCGGGTGAAGTCGGCGTCGTCACCGGTGGTGCTTAGCGTGCTGGTACCACTGATCGATTGATCGACCATCACGCGGCCCAGATCAACCGATGACGCGGTGACGACTCGATTGGCAACCGCATCGGCGGTATACGCGAGGGCGACATTGATTGGGCTTTCGCCGGCAAGACCTTCTCCCGTGGTGACAAGCGTGAACGTACCGCTGGTATTTCCAGTCGTGCCGAATGTACCGCTCAACGTGCGCGTGTCGGTGACGGATGCGCTATTGAAGACAGTACTGGTATTTCCCGTCGCGCTGATGCCATTGGCATCGGGTCCGGCATTGCCCACCGTGACGCGCGTGAAGTCCGCGTCATCGCCAGTTGTGCTCAACGTACTTGTGCCGCTGATGGCATAGCTTACCATCACGCGACCCAGATCGACTGAACTGGCCGTTACGATACGGTTCGCCACCACATCAACCGTACCCGTTGTCGTTGTGTCCAAAATCGCCGCAGTCCCGAGATTGGCATTCGTTGCGGTGCTCACGACTGGTGTGATCGTCCTGAATCCGGTCGTCGTGCCGACCGATAGCGTGCCGGTGCCGGAAGCCGAGCCTCCGCTGTTCGCCAGCGGTCCACCCGATTGCGGAAGCGTGCCGCCGGAAACCGTGCCGGTCGTGGTGAGACCGGTGTAGTCGAGAGTGTCCGCCGCGCCAGTTCCAGTGTTGGTGATCGTGCTGGTGACCTGAGTCGAGCCACCGCTGATGACGCGAGGATCCGTGGCGGAAGCGCCCAGATCATACGTCGTGGGCGAGGCCACGACCAGATAGATCGTATCGCCCGTCTGGCCCAGAGCCAGATTCAGTCCATCCAGGCTTGTGGTCGACAGGCTGAGATCGGCCAGCGATACCTGCGTTCCGGTGTAGGTGAGCAAATCATAGATACCACCAGTAAGGGATGTCGTCCCGGCCAATGCGCCGATGGTGATTGTGGTCCCGCCCACGTTGTTCAGAGTCAGGGTGCCGGTATCGGAAATCTGGTCGATCGTCGTCGTGCCCGCGACCGTTTGGATGTCGAAGGAAAACGCGCTCGCTGTGCCGCCGCCGGAGGTGAGTCCGCCGACCGTCAACGTTCCGATCTTGCCGTCCTGCAAGTTGATGTTGCCTCCGCCGCTCACCGTGACGATACCGGTCGAGCCCGTGCCGCCCAGCGTCGCGCCGCTGGCCACCGAGACCAAACCAGTCGACAAGGTGCTGCCGTTGATGATCAGCGTTCCCGCGTTGATCGCTGTGCCTCCGCTGTAAGTGCTCGATCCCGACAGGGTCTGCGTGCCTGTGCCCGACTTGACCAGCCTGATAGCCGCGTTTGCTCCGCCAGACTGGAATAAATTGTCCTGGATCTGGCCTGCATAGGCATACGTCCCGGTCCCCGACAGGGTTATCGTGTCCACAGTGGGGAGAGCGTCTTGCAGCGCCGTGATGAGGCTGGTGGTCGAAGTGCCGGACAACCCGGCGATGTTCTCGGAATTAGTGGTAGCGATATAGGACGGAATAAAGATGAACTCTCCGTCTCCTTTCAGCGTCAATACCGTGGCAGTACTCAACTGGTTTGAGACCTGGGTATAGACCAAGGCATTATCTTCGATCGTGAGGTTCCCGGATATGGCCGTGCCGTAAAGGTCCGACAGACCAACGTCTTTGCTGCCCGAGAGCACGTCGGTCGTCCCGGTGAACGTATTGTTACCGCCAAGAAAACCGACTCCACCGCTTGAGTTGATGACCAGTCCGCCGCTGCCCGTAATGGTGCCATTAAATGTAAAATTTCCGCTACCGGTTCCCACGGTCAACGTGTTGCCTTGAAGATTAATCGGGCCCAACTGGAGTTGAGAGATATCTCCTCCGGCATTACCAACGGTGGCATTCGCCGCCAGGGTCACCGTGCCCGTGACGGTTTGAAATTCACCAACGACTTCGTTGGAATTGAAGATGGCTCCCTCGCCACCGAAGCCGGTGCCACTAATCGTGATGTTGTTGCCCACTGTGATCGAGCCGGACAAGCCCAACGTCGCGCCGGAATCGACCGTCACGGTGCCGGTACCGAAAGCGGTATCGGTATTGCCCTGCAGGACACCGGCCGCGATCTCTGTGCCGCCGCCGTAGGTGTTCGCGCCAGCGAGAATGAGCGTGCCGGTGCCGATCTTGGTGATGGACGCGATGGTGCCGCTTTGGCTGATCGTGCCAGTTTGCGTGGCAATATCGGTACCACTGATGGTCAGCGTCGTATTGGCCTCCATGATGATCGGGTTGGCGATGTTATCGCCGTCCACATAACCCATGGTGGGATCGATCATCGTGATCGCGCCGGTGCCGAGTGCGTTGCTGGAGCCCAGGATGAGCGTGCCGGATACCAGTATCGTGCCGCCGGAATAGGTGTTGGTGCCCGTGAGGGTGGTCGTGGCGGTGCCGGTGAACGTCACGCTGCCGGTCCCGGTGAGAGGCGAGCTGATCCCTATGTCGAAGCCATTGTTATCGATCGTGCCGCCACCGCTTTGGAATGTAACTTCCGTCCCGGTCAAGTTTTCGATGAGAGCCGTGGTGGCACGGCTGGCCCGGAGAATGCCGCCGTTAAAGTTGAGCGCGGCTCCTCCCGTCCCCCCCTCGTTAAGCACCTCCGCGGTCAAAAGCACGCCGCCGGAATCAAGATTAACCGTGCCCCCGGATGCACCACTGTCTGCCAACTGCACATTCACTGCGCTTACGGTGCCACCATTGGAAATCGTCAATATCCCCTGACCACCCGAAATTCCCAACATGATGCCATTACCAACAGTCCACGAAGAACCCAGTCCATCCACCGTTACGCTGCCCGTGCCGATATGGCCGACGACATCTACACCACCAGCCGCAGTCGTTACCTGACCGCCATGGGAAATAGCCAGCGTACCGAGTTCGACGTCCATGCCGCTGTAGCTGCTCGTGCCCGTAAGGGTGAGCGTGCCGGAGCCGGTCTTGATGACACCTGAGCCGGGAGTGCTGCTACCCGTGATCGACCCGTCAAATTCAGTCGAGTTCGCCGTCCCGACCGTCAGGCCGTTGGTGCCCAGGTACACCGTGGTGCCGAAAGTGCCAGTGAGGTCCTGGATCGTCTGGTTGCCTCCGTTGGAAATGTCGAACGTCGCGCCTGCGGCGGTGAGGTTGACTCCGCTGGAAGACGAGATACCGCCGCCAGTGCCGATGGCCAGCGTAGTGCCCCCCTTGACCGTGGTGCCACCGCCGTAGGTGCTGCTGCCGGTGAGCGCGATCGTTCCCTCGTTCGTGCCATCGCCGATGGTCAATGAGCCGGTGAAGCCGGAAATTATACCGGTGAATGTTGTCGTGGAGCCGGTGGTACTGGCAATCGTGTTGGTTCCGGCGTTAAGGGTGATTCCCTTCGTGAAGGTGGAAGTGCTTGTAACCAGCAATTCGCCGCCGCCGAAGGTGAGACCTCCCGTGCCGAGATTGCCCTGAGAAGAGACTTCGAGAATGCCAGCATTCATTATCGTGCCTCCTCTATAGGTATTGGTGCCCGATAAAATTTGGATGCCGGTCCCGGCCATCGTGAGACTAAGCGGAGCATTGGACTGATCCTGGATCTCTCCCGCGTAGGCGTAGCTTCCGGTGCCATCGAGCGTGATCGTGGTGGTAGGAGCAGTCGATAGACTGGCACTAAAGGCATCAACGATGGCGTTGGATGAAATGCCCTGCAATCCGGCTATCGTCTCCGAAATCGAATCGAATTGGGTTTGGATGTCCAATTCTCCGGTTCCGTTCAGCGTGACGACCGTACTGGAAGAAAACTGCCCACTCGTCCCGGTTCCAACAAAGGCATGATTCTCGATGGTAAGATCACCCGAAATGGCCGTACCCGCACCATCTTCGAGATCAAGTCCGGTACCCGAAAGCACATCGGCGGTTCCCGTAAAGGTGTTGTTACCGCCGGCAATAGTTACGCCATCACTCGTATTAAAGACAATCCCGCCGCTACCGGTAATGTTTCCGTTCAAGATAAAAAATCCGCTGGTGGTTCCCACCGTCAGCGTATGACTGGAAAGATTGATCGCGCCCAGAGTGAGTCCACGGCTGGTATTGTCATCACTTCCGACCGTGGCATCCGCTGCCAGGGTTACGGTGCCGGTGGTGGATTGGGTCTCAAGCCCGGTGCCGGAACTGAAGATCGCTCCCTGACCCGTTGTGCCGGTGCCGCTGATGGTGATGTTGTTGCCGACCGTAACGCTGCCGAACAAACCCAACGTCGCGTCGGAATCGACCGTCACCGCGCCGACGCCGAGGGCGGTGTTGGTATTGGCTTGCAACACACCGGCGGTGATTTGGACGGAACCGGCGGTCGACGCGGCGTCCAGGACCCATGTGCCGCTTCCCTGCTTGATGAGGGTGCCGGAGAAAGTGATGCTGCCGGTTACGGCCGAGGAGTCGGCCTGGGTGCCGGTGCCATCCAGGGTCAACCGGGCATTGGCCGACGTGCCGATGTTGAGCGTGCCGCTAATCGTGCTGCCGGTGAAGAGCGTGACCGAATTGGCAAAATTGCCCATGAGTACGCCATTATTGATAGTGCCTTCGTTGATCAATGTTCCAGCCGCAGTCGTAAATTCGACGCCGACGCCCACTTGTCCATTTCCACTCACACCAATGCCCTGCGCTCCGCCGGAGATGACGCCGGTGGCCGTGTTGAGCAAAGTGCCGCCGTTGGAAACAAGCATTCCCACGCCGCCGTTACCACCGACGGAAATGCTCAAGCCTGTCCCGCCTGTGCCACCGATCACCGCACCGCTATTAACGAAAGTGACCGTGTCTTTAAAGAGCACCCCTGTCCCGCCGGTGCCGCCGGGGGTGGCGGTATCGAAATTGGCTGTCCCGCCCATGCCGCCCTGGATCGTGCCACTATTAGTCAAAACGCCGCCGACATTGACCGTCACGCCGTTTCCTCCCGGCCCTCCGATATTTCCGTTGGTGCCGGTGATGCCGGTGATTTTGCCCATATCCGCCACGTCCAGCGTGCCGGTGGAATTGACGGTCACTCCGCTCGCGAGACTGCCCGCCGCGGAATTCGTTCCTATTTGTAGCGTGCCCTCGTTGACGACCGAGCCACCGGAATAGGTGTTCGTCGCTGTGAGGGTGGTCGTGGCGGTGCCGGTGAAGGTCGCGCCGCCGGTTCCGGTGAGTGGCGAACTGATCCCGATGTTGAAGCCGCCGTTATCGATCGTGCCGCCGCCGCTTTGGAACGAAACTTCCGTCCCGGTGAAGCCTTGGATGAAAGTAGTGGTGGTTGCGGTGGCCCGGAGAATGCCGCCGTTAAAGTTGAGCGCGCCCTCACCCGTACTACCCTCATATGACACCTCGTCGGTCTCCAGCACACCGCCGGAATCAAGATTGATCGTGCCCCCGGATGCACCCTTGAATCCCATATGCACCTCCCCTGTGTTCACGGTGCCACCATTGGAAATTGTCAATGTCCCACTAAAACCCACGGTTCCCAAAGTGAGGCCACTGGCGTTAGTCCACGTAGAGCCGGTTCCATCCACCGTCACGCTGCCATCGCTGACTTGATCTGCGTCACCCGGGTCCGTGGTCGACACCTGACCGCCATGGGAAATAACCACCGTACCGGCTTTAACACTTATTCCGCCGAAGCTGCTCGTGCCCTCGAGAGTGATCGTGCCGGAGCCAGTCTTGTCGAACACTCCGCCGCCCGTGATCGATCCGTCAAATTCAGTCGAGTTGGCTGTCCCGACCGTCAGGCCGTTGCCGCCGATATTCACCGTGGTGCCGAAGGTGCCGCTCAAGTCCTGAATTGTCTGGTTGCCGCCAGCGTTGGAGATATCGAAGGTCGTGCCTGCGGCGGTGAGGTTGACTCCACTGGAAGACGAAATGCTCCCGCCCGATCCGATGGCCAGCGTACCCCCGCTGATCGTCGTGCCGCCGGTGTAGCTGTTGTTGCCGGTGAGGATCGTTGTGCCGATGCCGCGCTGCACCACGCTGCCGGTGCCGGAAATGGAGGCGGTGAAGGTGGTGGTATCGGTCTGGTTGAAATTGATCACGCCGGTGCCCGTGCCGAAGACGACGGAGGTCCCATCAAGCGTGCCCGCAGTCGTGGCGTTGGTGAGATCGTAGTTGCCGATATTCAATGTACCGGTACTGGTACTGTTGGCAGCAATCTCAAACGTCCCACTGGTTTGAAGGCTTCCGCCATCGGCGAGAGTCAGTATCCCCGTGCCGCCTGCACCCACGGTGAGCACCCCCGGTCCCACGGAAAAGCTCGAACCGGTTCCGGTTACCGTTACGTTCCCTATGCTGCCAGAGCCGTTTCCAATTTGCATTTGATTTGCACTGACCTGGCCGCCATTGGAAATAAGCAGAGTGCCGCCGGAGGGACTGCCCACGATGAATCTCGAGGTGTTGATCGCACCGGTGCTGCTGTCCACAACGAGCGTGCCGTTAGCCACACTCATCACGTGGTCGGTGGTGGACCCGGTGAGCGTCAACGTGCCGGTACCGATCATGTTGACAGCGCCGGAACTGCCGCCGATGTTGCCAATGATCGATCCGGCGAACGTGGTCGAGTTGGCCGTTCCCACGATAAGGTCAATCGCCCCGAGCTGGATGAATGTACCCGCCGTGCCCGTTAAATCCTGGATCGTGCCGCCACCCTGGGAAATATCAAGCGTCGCTCCGGCGGCGGCGAGGTTGACTCCGCTTGAAGACGCGATGCTGGCAGTGCCAGTCCCGCCGAGGGCCAGCGTGCCTGCGTAGATCGTCGTGGCTCCCGTGTAGGTATTGGCTCCTCCGAGCGTCACGGTGCCTGTGTTGGTTCCGGCGCCGATGGTCAAGGCTCCCGTGCCGGTAAGCGTGCCATTATAAGTTGTCGTCGAACCAGCGGTGGTGGCGAGCGTGTTGGTTCCGGCGTTGAGGGTGATTCCCTCCGTGAAGGTCGATGTGCTGGTGACCAGCAACTCGCCGCCGCCGAAGGTCAGGCCGCCCGCGCTGGCGCCGCCGAGATTGTTTTCGGAAGCAACTTCAAGAATGCCGCCATTGATCGTCGTGCCTTGGGAGTAGGTGTTGCTGCCGGTGAGGATGGTTGTGCCGATGCCGCGCTGCACCACGCTGCCGGTGCCGGAAATGGACGCCGTGAAGGTGGTTGTATCGGTCTGGTTGAAATTGATCACGCCGGTGCCGCCTACTCTGCCGAAGACGACGGAGGTCCCATCAAGCGTGCCCGCAGTCGTGGCGTTGGTGAGATCGTAGTTGCCGATATTCAATGTACCGGTACTGAAGTCACCAACCTCAAGCGTCACTCCGGTTTGAAGGGTTCCGCCATCGGCCAGAGTCAAGGTCGCCGTGCCGGAACCACCCACCGCGAAGAACGTCGATCCCACGGATAAGCTCGAACCGGTTCCTGTTACCGTTACGCTCCCTATGCTGCCATTGAGGTTTCCAATGATCATTTGATTTGCATTGACCTGGCCGCCATTGGAAATAAGCAGAGTGCCGTTGTTGCCGGAGACATCGCCCACGATGAAATCCCCGCCGTGGTTGATCGCACCAGTGCCGCTGGTCACGACGAGCGTGCCGCTCTCCACCTCCGTGAGGCGGCCGAGGGTGTTGCTGCCGGTGAGTGTCAATGTGCCGGTACCGATCTTGTCGATCAAGCTGTTGCCGGTTATGATCGATCCGGCGAACGTGGTCGAGTTGGCCGTGCCCACCGTCAGGTTCTCATTCCCGAGCAGGAGGAACGTACCCGCCGTGCCCGTCAAATCCTGAATCGTCGGGGTGCCACCTTGGGAAAGATCGAGTGTCGCTCCGGCGGCGGCGAGGTTGACTCCGCTTGAAGACGCGATGTTGCCCCCCTCGGTGGCCAGCGTGCCCGCATTGATGGTGGTGCTGCCGGTGTAGGTATTCGTAGCCGCAAGGGTTGTCGTGCCGGAGCCGGTGAACGTCACGGAGCCGACGCCGGTGAGAGGCGAGCTGATCCCGATGTTGAAGCCGCCGTTATCGATCGTGCCGCCGCCGCTTTGGAACGAAACTTCCGTCCCGGTGAAGTTAACGAGGAAAAGATCGTCGTCAGCGTTGGCCCGGAGAGTGCCGCCGTTAAAGTTGACCGCCGCTCCTCCCGTACCGAGGACGTTTTGCAATACTCCGGTCGTTAGCACGCCGCCGGAATCGAGATTAACGGTGCCCCCGGATGTATTCTGGTAGGCTACATACACCGCCTGTGCGCTCACGGTGCCACTACCGGAAATCGTCAATGTCCCATTACCACCGGTCTTATAGCCCACATAGAGGACACCGGAGTCAGTCCATGTAGAACCGATTCCATCCACCGTCACGCTGCCCGTGCTGAGATTGCCGACAACACCAAGCGAGTTCGTCGACACCTGACCGCCATGGGAAATAGCCACCGTGCCGGAATTAACGTCCATGGTGTCGAAGAGACTGCTCGTGCCCGTGAGGGTGAGCGTGCCGGTGCCGATCTTGAGGATATTTCCACCGCTACCGCCCAGGATCGATCCGTCAAACTCCGTCGAATTGGCCGTCCCGACGCTCAGGGCATTACCGCCGAGATTCACCGTGCTGCCGAAAGTGCCGGTCAGATCCTGGATCGTCTGCGCGCCGCCGCTGTTGGAAATATCGAAAGTCGCGCCGCTCGTGGCGAGGTTCACCCCGCTGGACGTGGCGATGCTCCCGCCCGATCCGATCGCCAGCGTGCCTGCGGTGATCGTCGTCGCGCCGGTGTAGCTGCTCGTGCCCGCGAGGGTGGTCGTGGCCGTGCCGGTGAAGGTCGCAGACCCGGTGCCGCTGAGAGACGAACTGATCGTGATGTCGAAGCCATTGTTATCGATCGTGCCTCCGCCGCTTTGGAACGAAACTTCCGTCCCGGTGAAGCCTGTGATGAAAGTAGTGTTGGAGGCGGTGGCGCGGAGAGTGCCGCCGTTAAAGTTGAACGCGGTTCCTCCCGTACCGTTGCCGTATGTCACCGTGCCGGTCATCAGCAAGCCACCAGAATCAAGATTAACCGTGCCCCCGGATGTCCCCATTTTTGCTATTGTCACAGCCCCTGCGCTCACGGTGCCACCGTTGGAAATCGTCAAAGTCCCACTACCACCCGCGTATCCCACAGTGAGGCCATTAGTGTTAGTCCATGTAGAACCGGAGCCATCCACCGTCACGCTGCCCGTGCCGCCTCCGCCGACACCCGCCCTCATGGTCGACACCTGACCGCCATTGGAAATAACCACCGTACCACCACCTCCGTCCATTTCGCCGAAGGTGCTCGTACCCGTGAGGGTGAGCGTGCCGGAGCCGGCCTTAATGAGATCTGAGGTGTCGCCGCCCAGGATCGATCCGTCAAATTCGGTCGAGTTGGCCGTCCCGACCGTCAGGACGTTGCCGCCGAGATTCACCGTGCTGCCGAAAGTGCCGCTCAAGTCCTGAATCGTCTCGGGGCCGCCGCCGTTGGAAATATCGAACGTCGCGCCTGCGGCGGTAAGGTTGACCCCGCTCGAAGAAGAGATACTGCCGCCCGCGCCGATGGCTAGCGTGCCCGCATTGATCGTCGTCGAGCCGGTGTAGGAGTTGGCTGCGGTCAGCGTGAGTGTGCCCGCGCCGGTGATAATGATCGCGCCTGCGGTGCCTGAATCGGAGATGGTGCCGCTTTGCGTCGCGCTACCCGTTACCGTAGAGAGCGTCGTGGGGCTGACCGGGCCGGTGATGGTGATCGTGCCGGTATTGTTCTCGCCGTCCGTGTAGTTGATGGTTTGCTGGGCCTGCGCCTGGTGGAGTCCGGCGACAAGGCAGCCCGCCAAAAATAAGCTGTGGCGTGTTTTCCGCAAAGCATGAAACTGGCGACGACGATGGTTCAGCATAAGTATTCTCCTCCGACAATAATTTCTTTCGCGCTCTTAACAACAAAAGCGCGAAGATATTAACGCAGGTCACGTATTTTGTAAATGACCCGTTCGGGAAGAGGCCAGAGGGGAAAACAGACCAAATTACCAAATGTACTAAATTACCAAGTTTGAGATTTGGGTAGTTTCCAATTCTTACCCATTACCCCTTTGGAAATCTGGTAAATTTGGTTATTTGGTCTGCCTTTTTCACTGGTAACCATCGACCGCCAGGCGACGGTCGGGGCGCAGACCCGCGCTCGGAGATCGCGGGCTACCAGTTGAGATTCACAGCAAAAAAAATGCTCCTCCGTTTGGGGGGAGCATGATTCGGAGTTCAGTCTCGATGGAGAGTCTCCGGGCGCGACCAGCTTCAGTTTAGATTTAGCAACGGAATGACAATGGCGATGAGGACAGCCAGCCCCATGATGATGTAAGTAAAGCGATCGGCGGAATCGACCTGGAACTTCTCCTTGCCAGGCAAAAGTCGAAAAGAAATTGGAGGGTTGGATCCGTGGGCCTTTATCAATTCTTCAAAGCGAGTGGGCCTGCCGAGAGGCGCGAAGTAATCTGTCACATGAGGGGTCTGCATGACACTAATCTATATAAAAATTCAGGCGAAGCTATGGGGTGAACACCTACCGCCAACGGTGTTCCCGATTAGGGCCTGTTCATAAGGATGATTTGCTTTGTCCCATTGGAGACCTCTGAGAAAGGCCCTCTTTTAAGAGGCCGTCATCCTGAGCGAAGGCGAGGTAATCGATCTACTTTCCTCGGACGAGTTTCTCGAGCCGCAGTCGAAGGACCCAGCCTGATGAAGCAACTGACATGGGTGGCGTCAAAAAATCTCAAACCAAAAGGCAGGCCTCTCGCAGGTACGACGAGGGAGGATTTTCTTTTAGAATCGAACCACCTTGCCAACGGTCAAATGTTTCCTTGGGGCGAGAGTAGGTCCTTCTACTGCGGCTCGGGGGAGTCCTGGGATTAAACCATATGCCTCGGCTCGCCTTCGCTCAGGATGACGTTATTTTTAAAATCGAGGGTTTCGCAGGGGTCTCCAGCGGACGGTTGAAATCTGCACCTTCACTTTAAAAATGCCCGAATTATTTCCCGTTTCAGAACAGCAGAAGAGGCGGCCTACTCGTTCCAACGAGAGGCCCGGTTGCTCCGGATAAAAACCAGGCCCGGCAGGACCTTGGGTTGAAAGCCCAGCAACGCCTCAAGATCAAAAAGAGAACGTGCCCGATGAAGGAGAATGCTCGAAAGTTCAGGGACAATTGCCAGAGGTTTTTTGTTCATCGAGTTGCCACCATATGCTTTCGAGTGAAAAACTGTAATGGGGTCAACACCCCATCAGATGAGTGCCAATGGGAACGTGACAAAATCGCCAATGAACGCGCGGTTTCCGAGCAGGCTTTGGGACCGGCGGCAGGAATCGGAATCTCAGTGCTGGTCGTCGTGCCTTTCCGGGCGCAGAATAAACCTGAAAGGTTTCAAATGCCTTCAATGGGGTGAATACCCCATAGCCTCGGTTTCGGCTGAGGCTTAAGTTCCATGCAACGAAAGATTCAGTTATGAAAACAACCCCATGGTTCTCGACGGAAGCAAAGGAAAAGGCGGAGGAGATTGTTTATCATGACAACACCTCGTGTGCGGACGGGGACAGTATCCACAAGAATCATCACCGATACGGAACGGACAATCGTCCCCTCTGTAAACAATGCGCCGAATTAAATTCAGTCGGACGGTAATTCGCTCCCAGGTAGAATGAAAAGACAAGTGTCCCGCGATCCCGTTTCCGCCAGGCGAACCAGGATTCTGCTGGCGGAGGACCATGCCAACTTCCGCAGGTCCCTGAAAATACTGGTCGAAACGGACGGGGATTTCGAAGTTGTGGGAGAGGCCAAAAACGGGAGGGAAGCCGTGACGATGGCTGGCAAGCTTCAACCCGATATTGTGGTCATGGATATCGCAATGCCCCTGCTGAACGGCCTGGAGGCCACGCGCCAGGTCGTGGCGCCCGGAACCGTCACAAAAGTGCTGATTCTCTCCTCCTATTCAGATCCCGAGTATATCGAACAGGCGATGCAGGTCGGGGCGTCCGGTTACCTGATCAAGCAGTCATCGGCGCCGGTTCTGCTCGATGCGATTCGCGAGGTCCTCAAGGGAAAGACCTACTTCAGTCTCTCCATATCCAAGCGTCTTCGCGATGAATGCCAAAAGGCATTCGACAAAAGACATATGTTAAACTAGCGGCGCTCTTTTTGAGAAAGGGCTTCTCCGCCAATCGTCGATTGGACGCTGCTTTCGATAATTCCGCTTGCGATAGCAAAGCGGGTGAGGCCGGCGATATCGTGGATATTCAATTTGTCCATCAGGTGCTGGCGATGCTTTTCAACGGTCTTGATGCTGATGCCGAGTTCGGACGCGATCTGTTTGTTCACATGTCCCTCGGCGATGAGTTGCAGCAATTCGGCCTCGCGCGCCGTCAGTTCCGTGTTGCTTCTTTTTTGCAATCCGACTCCATCCTCGGATTTCTGATAGTCGGCCTTTAAACGCTTGGCGATGGTATGGGTGAAGAAGGTCTTCCCATTGTGCAGTTCGCGAAGGGCCTTCGCCACGACTTCCCCGGAGCTCTGCTTGATCAGGTACCCGAGGGCCCCGGCCTTGACGACTTGCTCGACATACTCGGGGTCGCTGTGAGCGGAGAGAATGAGTATCTTGGTCGCCGGAAATGCCTTGAGAATCTGCCGGGTCGCCTGAAGTCCGTTGAGGAGCGGCATGGCAATGTCCATCACGATGACATCGGGCCGAAGATCGCTATTCATTTGTATCGCTTCGCGGCCTGTCTTGGCCTCGCCCACAATCTCGATGTCGCCGTCCGCCTCAATCAGTAATCGCAGGCCTTGGCGCACGAGCATGTGGTCTTCAGCCAGGAGGACGGTGATTCGTTTCATATAAGGATTTCAATCGGCATGCAGAAAATGTGCAGGTGACAGGGTGGTCTTTTTCGAATTCCTTCTAAAGGTAGCCCATCAAATAGAGAACGAGCAAGATAACGAGCACCAGGCCGAGGCCACCGCCGCCGCCAGCGTGCCCGCGATAGGCGTAGCCGCCTCCGCCGAAGAGAAGAATAAGGACAATGATGAGGATGATTAGTGACATAAGGGTAGCGGTGGAGGAGTTAGTTTTTTGCGGCGGGTGAGGGTGCGGCTGCTTCTTTTTCGGTGGATGCAGTCAAAGGTGTGGTAACGGTGTCGGTGGGTTTCGAGGGCGAGTGGCTTGGATCAAATCCCGTGCGAAGCGCTTCGACGTAGGCGTTTCGCAAGACTCCCGTGATGACGGCCATTGTATCGATATTGGGTTGATCCACTCTTCCCGATATATTGCTTTGGGTGGCGATCACATGTCCGTCGCTCTCAAAGAGTCCCTTGGTCACGTTTAGAATTCCCGACCAGATCGCCCCGGGATTTCCTTCGTCGGCCGATTTGGGCTCAAACTCAAGCCTGTAGAAAAAGGGTTTCACGTAACCGTGATACTTTCCCTTGTCGCTGGTAAGTTCACTGTAGAGCCCGATTTCCCCGCTCTTCACCCGGACCTTGAGATATTTTTGCAACGCAGCGTTAGTGCCCACCGCCGGTACGTGCTCCATCTTGAAATCCTGGGTGAAAGTCGCGAATTGTTCGTCGAAATTGACCGCCAGGTTCATTTCGAAATTGCCGGTAAGGAGCGGTCGGGCCGTGATCCTGACTGTCGCGGGCAGGGGAATTTTCAGGCCTTGGCTGTTACTCATGTTTTCGGCGTCCAACTCAAGCTGACTGGCCTCGAGATCAACTTGCGGACTCGCATGAAAATCAAGGAAATGAACATCGCCGTCGTGAATTTGGACTTGATTGACGCGCCAGGGTATCAGTTGTTTGATGGCATCAAGCCAGACCTTGCTAAGGGACATCTGGGTCTGCTCCGCATTAGGTCCTTCAACGAGATTGATCCTGGGAGAGTTGACGATGACGGAGGCGCGCTCAACGCCATGAACAATTTGCGACCATTGGAGAGACACACTTGTCCTGGGTGAATAGAAAAAGTGAACGGGAATTTTCCCTGTCTTCTTGTCGAGATGCACGTCGTAGATGTCCAAGCTGGCGGTCCACGGATGAATCCGGACGCTCTCCACTCGACCCGTGTAGTCGGGCAGGACCGACAGTTCCCGGTTGATGTAGTTGCGAGCCAAATACGGCGCAGAAAACCAAACAACCGTGCCAGCGATAAATAGGCCCAGCAGAATTAAATCGATAATTAGACGCACCGGCACATTTACAAATCGTGAAGGAGAACTTCCTGTCTTTGCCAAGGGCTCATTGGATAACAATTGAAGAGTTTCCATATAGTGAGCGGTTTGTAGGTCGTACACGGACCGGGGTATTTGCCCCGGCCCATGTGCTTATAATACTTTCGAAAGCTTGATTTCGCTTAGTTGGACCAGTGGCCGGGATGATACGAATAGCCGCTCTGATTATGCGGATAACTGGGAGCTACCCAATGACTGTGCGGGCGCGGAGGATAAGCGTAGTAGCCTCCGACCCAGACATATTGCCCGCTCTGCCATTCATTGTGCCCGGGAATCCACGCCGCTGAGTGGTAGGGACTCGCCCATTGGTGGTCTTGCTGCGGTTGCGGAGGAGCCTGATTTCCAATCTGGATGACCAGCGCGGTTTCCGCATGGACCGTGGTGGCGGCAGCAAAGCCGGTGATCGCCGTTACAACGGTAAAGGCCAAAAGTTGAATGGATGTTCTTTTCATATTTATAAGCGTGATCTTATCCGCTTAAAAGAATCGGCCTATGGGGTGTTTACCCCACCTGTCATTCATCTCGTGATTCCGATGCGAAGGCGGTCATCTCTTCAAAAAATCTTGCTCCTCCGTTTGGTCGGGGCATGATAAAAGGTTCAGCCCAGAAAGTCTCATAGCGCGGTTAGCTTAGCGGTAGAGCGTCCGCTTCACACTTCGGGTATTTGAGAGGTGTGTAGTAAGGAATTGTAGTAAATCAGGATTTAAGACGGAGAGCCTGCTCGTTGACGCCCGCCTCTGGTTTCCATGATGGATAGAGCGTCCTCTTACCCTGAATAGGCGTATCATCATAATCTCCGATCCGCCGCAACATCAGGTCAGTTACTTTGCAATCCTTCCTAAGTCTCGGCTCTGTCATCCATTCCCTTTTGGTCATTTCCCACTCATCGGTAATCGGGAAGCGCATTAGCTCCCTTCCGATTGGAGACCGATTTAAAGCTTCACCGATGACAGGTGCAAGGCCATGCCTCTCTCCTAAGTTTCGAATCATGCTGGCAATCTCAAGGTGCAACGTGCCGTAGGTAACGTCCTTGCCGTTTTCCACCGCCGCCAGTAGCAGCACCTTGGTAAAGAATCCGATGTACTGCGCCTGCTTTTGAGCGTCCGCCCTGGCTTCCTTCTTATCCCCACCGAGTGATAAAATACGCACCCGCCAAGCGTGAAAATACGCTTCCGTGTATGCGGCCTCGTTGATGTTTTGGGGACTCTTTCTGTAGAGGGATTCGATTAATACACCCGTTGCCAGCTTGATCTTGTGGGCAACGTCCGGGGACATCTTACCGCGCCCGGATTCTAAACTTTTCATCGTGTCATAGGGTACGCCAACAAGCCGGGCGAAGTCCGCGCCCTTGTGACCGATGATCTTTTTGAGTTTTTTTAGTCCTACGGGCTTTCGGTTTTTCAGAGGCATAGGTGTAATGTACACCTACGAAGTGTAGCGTAAACACTTCTTTGCATTTATTTGCGGAGCTACTCGCATTACGGTTGCTCTCATAAATGAAAGCAATTCACTCAAAAAACATCCCGAAATATGCGTTTCGGCCCCCAGAGCTAGCTGAGGTATTTGGCAGCTCTGAAATGGGACGCCGAATCGCATACCACTGGCTTAAGCCCCTTGTTCAAGGCAAGAGACTGACGCTTTACGATGCTGGCGACGTTGCCGCCGCCTACCAGCGTTTACGATCCGGAGAACTACCGCCGCCAATCCCGAGGAAGGTGGTAGCGTGAATCCGTCACCCCCTGACCCTGAAAACGGGGAAGGCCTCAAGCGCGACAACGCCGAGGCCCCCGAGACTCAAAACAATTACGACAAGCCGAACGTAGCAGAGGCACACCCGGAAGTCAATACCAAGCCGATGCCGCAGGATGGCTGCGGTTACTATTATGACAGCGAGGGGAAGCGTCATTACGAGCCGTGCGTCATGCCGCCGCAAGACGCGGAACCGTTGAGCGATGCCCAAATGGTTTTAGCGATTATCGGTCATGGTTGCAGCTTTGCACAGGGACACCCCGGCAAATGGGCAGCTTGGCTTTTTGTCACACGGTACGACCTGCGAAGTACCGCAGATATTTCCGAAAGTTTGAAAATCTCGCAACGATCATTTCAGCTTTATGTGAAGACCGCCCGCGCTTGGCTGGACAATCTTCGCGCCGAATTGGAGGCGGGAAAATGAGTGCGACTCTTCCTTTAAAGGGACAACCGTGCCCGGCTTGCCGGGAGCTCGGCCGCGATACCGATGGCGATAACTTGACCGTGTTTCCATCCGGCAAATTTCATTGTGTCGCCTTCGGTCGAGACAAGGGACACAACCGCCGAATCATTCACTTGATGCCGGAGCTTGGAAGCAACGACCGCTATCCGTCATCCGGCCCTTGCGTTGCCATTCGGCCCCGGCCCGCGCCAGTGAAACCGAAAACGCCTTTCGCATGGCCGGAATTGCAGTACGGCACCGCGTCCGATTTTCGCCAGCTTGCACGGTTGCGGGACGTGAACGTGGACAGTTTGAAAATCATGTCATCCCGTGGAATTCTTCGCTTTGCCACTTTTGACGGCGAGCGGGCGTGGGTGGCCGTTGACCCTAGCCTTAAAAACGCACAGGCACGGCTTTTAAGCGGCGACCGCTGGCGCGGGATGGATTGCATGTCCCGCAGTCCTAGAAGCGATTCGGGAGCCGTCCACGGCTGGCCTATCGGTATTACCGCCGCCGATTCATTCGATGCGATTGCCCTGGTTGAAGGCGTGCCGGATTTTATCAGCGTCTTGCACCATGCTGGTTGCACCGGACAGGAAAACCGAATCGCGCCGGTTATGATGCCGGGTGCTGGTGTCCGCATTGCGGACGATGCGCTACCGCTATTTGTCGGGAAGCGTTGCCGCATTTTTGTCCATGATGACGCGGGAGCGGGTGCGGGTGCATTTACGTCATGGTGCGGACAGCTTTTATCCGCTGGCGCGGTTGTCGATGGCTTCTCATTCGATGGGCTTTTTCAATCGGACGTAAGCCCGGTCAAAGACGTGAATGACCTTTGCCGAATCGGTGCGGACTCATGGGAAACGCACCATGATGTAATCGAATCGTGCATGGGCTTTGCAACGGAGGCCGTATGCCCGGAGTGATTCAACCGCCAGTTGAGGCCGCGCCGGAAAAGCTCACCTATCGCACGCCAGCCGAAATTCTGGCCATGCAATTCGATGATGGCGACAGGATTCTTGGCGACAGAATTTTAGCAGAGGGTGAAACGCTATCGGTTTTAGGCGTAGGAGGACTTGGTAAAAGTCGAATCACCTTGCAGATGGCCGCTGCTCAAATCATGGGCAGGCCGTTCCTTAAGCTGGCCACGCATGGCAAGCCGCGAAAGTGGTTAATCATTCAAACGGAAAACTCGAATCGTCGCCTACAGGACGATTTAATCAGGCTAAAATCATGGTGCGGGGATGACTGGCCTTTAGTGGAAGCAAATCTTGTCATTCACACTATTGAAAAAGAGGAAGACTCACTTCTACAGATTGAAGACCTAGAGGCCGTTTGCCGTTTGGAAAAATTAATCGCAGAAGTGAATCCCGGCGTTGTCGTTTGGGACCCGCTCAAGGACACAACCTGGGACGACCTGAATACAGATAAGGTCATGGCCAACTTGCTTAGGACGCTTTGCCGGATGTCCCGCAAGTTGAATCCCAAGCGAGCCGTCGTCATTGTTCACCATGCTCTCACGGGCAAGAGCGGAGCGGCGAAAGCTGCCGGGATGGATCGAGCGTCTTTCGGGCGCAATTCCAAAGTGCTGCATTCATTCTGCCGCGCCGCGATTAACATTGTGCCAGCCGAGGAAGACGACAACCGCAAGCTGATATTCTTTTGCGGAAAAAACAACAACGGCCCGGAGTTTAAGCCTTTCGCCGCAGATCTTGGCGACGACTTCATTTATTGCGTGGACAGTCATTTCGACCTGGAGGAGTGGAAGGGCGAAATGGGTATTGCGACGAAATCGGGAGGAGATTCCAAGGACACCGCCGCGCTTCAAATCCTACGCACTCAGCCGATGGATTTGGCGTCATGGGTGAAGGAAATTAAGGCGAAAGGTGTCTGGTCACGTTCTAAGGCTTACGAGAACGCGGAAAGGCTATCAAAACCAAAGGCTAATTTAGTGGTCATTCATGGAGGGATATATCATGCGAAGTGAAGCGGTTACGCATGAGATGTCCCGCTTTTGTCCCGAGGGACAAACTACGGGACGGGACAAGGGACGCTTGCTCTGTTTGTCCCGTGTCCCGCGTGTCCTAAAAGGACGCGGGACGGGACAACAAGCTGTCCCGAGCGGAGATACCCTGTCACTTACAAGCTCTCCTCTGATAGCCTGCATAAGTTGCTTACTAACAATTAGATATGGGGTAGCATGAAGGCTTCCGCTCCAATATCCAGACAGCGGTTATTTCGTCGGTCTCTATTCGTCCGCGTGTCCACTCCCGCCAAATTGATTCAACAATTCAACACTAAAACACCATGAAAACACAAACCCAACTAGCAACAAAATGGGGCGTCAGCCGCTCCCTTATCTCCAAATATCACAAGGCCGGAATGCCTCTCGAACCGGGAAAAGCTGAAACATGGCTTTGGGCGAACGTGCCTTGCTCCAAAATCCATCTTGGCATCGCGGATGCGAGTGCGCCCTCATCGCGGGAGCTGGAACCTAGCACCGGAAAACTCACGCCGAAAGAGAGTCGGGACATCCTCGCGTTCCTTGCCGAATTGAAAGCGGACGGCGCACACCGGAGCAATCACCCGGAGCATCAAAAGTTTTGCGATGGCGTCCGCATTTATTCGGATTTCGGCACGGCTTAAACCGCACCGCCATTGCGCGTCATGTTTGTGAGGTGAGACTGCTTTGTAAGTTCTTGTAAACGGATTCTGGATTGCGCGTGCTCCCGCTATATTATGGACCTAAATTTTATTCGCAAAAACCTCCGCAGCTTCTTGGGTATCCCTGACAGCATGGCGCCGGGCATTACCGCGTCACTTCCCACCGTCACCGCATCGTTGCCCGTTGCGATGGGCGGAACATCGCCGGAAATGCAACTTGTGCGTCCCGGCCCCGCCCAGCCGGTAGCCAGTGCCGCGCCGGTTGCCACACGTCCGACTGTCCGAACCGTCGCGACTCCCGCGATGCACGATGCTTTTAAACTTTACGAGGAGCAAATCCGCTTGGATTTCGATTTGGAATCGAAGCTCGCTCTCGCCCAAACACCTGACGCCTCGCGCCAGATTCGTGCGGCCTTCATGCAGTACCGCGCGAGCAAACTTCGCGGCAAGACGATAGGTGACATCGCCAAAACGCCCTTCGCGTTGAGGCCCACAAGCAAGGCCGCGCCCGCCCCGGCTCCTGAAGACGATAACCAGACAGCCACCCCCACGCCCACGCCCGATCCTGAACAAGACCCGTCGTTGGATTCGATAATTTCTCAGCTTTGCGACCTTGTATTGCAGTTGAAGAAAACGGTTCAAGTCTCTGGCGATGATGACGCGGAAGTTAATGCCGCGCTTGGCCATTTCGCCGCCGGTCGGAAACTTACCGCAAGCCGTCAACTCATGGCTTTGACTCAACGTCTTTGCCTGCGTCCCAGACTCACCGCGTCGCAGAAAATTTCTCGTGGATTTTCGGCCCAAAGTGGCGTGCAAGCGATTCAGAATTGCTTGCACGGCAAGTCCGCCGCCCGTGCTTCCTACGCACTCGCTCCGGTTGCAGGTGGCCCGGCCCAATCCGCCGTTGCCTCACCGTCTGACCGCCTGGCCAAAATCGCCGCGCTTAAGGCAGAGCGAGACAGCTTGGAAGCCGCGATGCGCAAAACGTACATCTTCGATGCCAAGTCCCTTGCCCGTCAGGGTCAAATCCGCGCCGAATTGCACAGCCTAAAAGCCAGATAGTTCACCCAAAAACAAAAAAAGCTAAACCATGACAACCATCACTGAAATTGACCCGTCCTTAATGTTTGATCGGCCCCGCCAGTCCAAAGTTTCTTCCCCGGCAGTAGATGAACAAATCGCCTTGGCAGATGCCGCCGCCGCCCGCGCCGCGTTAGCCGCCGCAGAAGAGTCTCGGGCACGCGGTGACGCGCTTCGTTTGAGCACGAAAATCCAAGCGCTGAGAACCAAGCGCGATGAAGTCGCGAAAAAGCTCCAAAATTTGCAGGGCATAGACATTCCGAGTCACCGCGCCAAATGCGAAGAGACCGCCGGGAAGTTGATGGGAATCGAACCCTTGGATGCAATTCAGAATAATAGCCTGAATAGCGCACTATACACCTTGGCCGCACTTCGGGAAAAGGAGAGGTTGCTACCGGGCATCATCAAGGAAACGAAATCAGATCTTACTGCCGTCACCGCCGAACTCGCCAAGCTCGAATCGACGGCAAAATAACAATGTCCCGAATCGCCCCGGGGTAATCAGCAAGAGTCATCCTGAGCCGCGCGGGTGAGCGATAGCGGCACCCTTTTTTATGAGTACAGCACGTCAAAAATTGGAAAGGGCAAGGCTCGCGCCGATCAATCTCATGCCGCTGCAGGAAAGTTTCACTGAGGCATTCGAGGCGATTGAACAACTCGATTCAAGACACTCAGACGCACGTGGAACATCTTACGCCGGTATACGCACCGCAGAGACGCGGGACGTTGCGCGTAGGATGACGCAGGACGCGCGATGATTGCGTTATTTCCAAATCAACTTTGCTAACCAGAGAGCAACTAAGCCAGAAACAAGTCCAAACACCCATTTGTAAATTGCGAATCGGTGCTTTTTCAAAAAACCTATGGATGTCTCCTCCTCCTCGGCTCGTTCTAATTCGCGCAATAAGGCTCTCCCGGACGCCGTAAGCGCACCGTCACACAATTCCTCTCCTGTTACTGCCGCGCCTCTCCATCCCGAAATAAGACCCTCATCCTTTAAACGCATTATGAGGGCGTCGTTCTTATCCGTGATGGGGAGGAAAACCGGAGCGGGCATGTCCTCGATCATTTTTAGAAGGCTCTTCTCGGCCTTGCGTTTCGCATCCATCTCAATTCCTTTCGATGAGGATCGCCCCTACCTGTCTGGATTCATTACTGGAATCATTCTGGCGATAATCTTTGGCCGTTAGCCAGACAAAAACCCGCCCTAGGCCGCGCCGGGATGTCGAGACGCCCGCTATGGTCATGCCACCGGGAAGGCAATCGCCCCGCCAAGGGGATCGTGAGCGCATGGCAACCGCTCGCCAAAGTATTTCAGATGATCGCCAGACCGCCCCGGCGCATACGCGCAATCGGGATGCTTGAGCATGACTGCCTCGCCACGATCCGAGACAATGGCTGCATGGAAAGCGCGTAGGACTTCCATCGTGACGGGGAAGTGTTCCACAACTTGAGCAACCGAATTGCCGGAAAGAATCTTGCTGGCCACGTCCAGTCTCCCGGCAAAGGGAAGCGGGCAATCTGGCAGCTCGAAAACATGAAAGCGGATTTGCTTCCATTCGGAATTAATCGGAACCTTCTTTCGCACGATCCCGGATGTTTTCGGCGCACCGAATCCACGCCTTACGAAAAGTTCACCGTCCAACTTCACTTTGGGCACTGACCCCCTGAACCATTCCGGCGCATTGAACACGTTGCCGCTGCGGGAAAGAAGCCTCTTGCCATCCCACATTGCCCGCACGCCGTTTAACTTCTCAGACATGAGCCATCCGGTCACATCCTGGCCCCGGTAATCTTTGGCGTGCATGAAATGGTTCATGGGGTATCTCAGGCGAAAGCTTTGTTGATGTCCGCGTCGCTGGGAGAAAGCTTGGCGTAGTGTTTCTGGACCACTTCGACGCCATCGCCCAGCCATTTGGCGATTTTGTAGATAGAGGTGTCTGCGCTCGCGTGAAGGCTGGCAAACGTGTGGCGCATGACGTGAGGGGTAAGCCATGAAAGGTCTCTTCTCCGCGCAAGCTTCTTTGTGCCGAGGCGATGCCCCGCGCCAAAAGCCTTAATGTATTCCTCGAATGGTTTGCGGAAATCGTAACGGTATTTGTACTTCCACTTTGGAACGTCGGGCATGAGCATAAAGGGTTTTCGCAGGCGGTAGCTCGCCAGAAAGGTCTGAAATCCCTTGGTGAGAGGAATAGTGCGATGATCCTTGTCTTTCGTCTGAAAAGTTTCGGTTGCTTGGATTGTGACGGCCCCGGCCTTTAGGTTAAACCAGTCTGGCCGCGCCTCGATAATTTCAAGCTTTCTCATGCCCGCATGGAAACCGCAGTAGAGAATAAACCGCATGGAGTCGTCAGGTGCATTGGCGATAAGTTCCGCCACGGTTTGAGCATCGGCATATACCAGTCGCACCGTCTGCTTGTATTCGTCCATCTCGACCTTGAGAGCGACGTTTTCCCGCAGCTTGTCACGATCTACCAGCCAGCCGAGAAAAGCCCGCAGACCGAAAATGTAGCCTTGTGCCGTGCTCTCCTTAAGGGCTGGCATCTTTTCAAAGCGCATCCAATCGTACCACTGGCGCACCTTATCGGTCGTTATGTCTGCGGGAGACGTGATCCTGTACTTGTCCCCAAACTGGCGAAGCGAGCTTTCCCGTGTAGGGGCAAAAGTGTGGGAGAGTTTTTTCCGTAGCACCTGGTCTTTGATGTAGGCTTTGACTTCCTTACCGTAGGAGTCGATGGGCACCAAGTCCGGTTGCTGGCGCATGGCGAGTATCTTGGCGACTGCCTCGCCTTGGTCTTCCGTTTCGAGGCTGGTTTGCAAGCGGGCACCATCGACCATCTTGGCGTACCAAAAAACCTTGCCGCGTCGGTATAATCCGCGCATCTTGAGGGGCAATGGACTCGTCTTCTTTTCGTATGATTTTGCGGTGCGTTTCATTGCTACATGATGTAGCAAAAAACGTAGCAATTCGCAAGTTTAAGAAAAGCTATGCGAGGCTATGCCTCTGAAATGCGCGGTTAGCTTAGCGGTAGAGCGTCCGCTTCACACGCGGAAGGTCACAGGTTCGAACCCTGTACCGCGCACTCTTTATTTTTCTCGTTTCCTGAAGGTATCGCGACCATAACCACGCGGGTCTTTAACTCTTATGGTGATTCGTCTCCTCTTTCTTACCTTTGTCGGCGCTTTCTTGTGTGGGGCAGTCAAGGCCGATGCGTACACCTACCCGGATTTGGTCAAGCGGATGACCGATCTGCCGGAACTCGCGAAACTTCCGCCGCAGGGTGAGAAGACGTCGCTGGCTTCCAGTTACGACCGGGACAGTCGGTACGATGCGGCGAGCGATACGTATGTCAAATGGGGTGCCAATGACGATGGCGGCGGCATCATTCGCAAAGAGGGGGATGACCGCGTGTTGATGGATGTGCAGGGACCCGGGTGCATCTGGCGGATGTGGTCGGCTACGGCCGGCGCGGGTCATGTGAAGATTTTTCTGGATGGAGCGACCGCGCCGACGGTGGACCTTCCTTTTTCGAGCTACTTCGATGGAAAAACGGAGCCATTTACTCGCCCCAACCTCGTTTATATTCCGTCCAAGGCGGCGAACGGTTTCGATAACTACACGCCGATTCCGTTCCGGAAATCGTGCAAGATCGTCGCGGGGAAGGGCTGGGGAAATTATTATCAATTTACCTACACGCAATTTCCGGAGAGAACGGTTGTGCCGACTTTTAAGATGGATCTTTCCCCGACCGATTCCGGTGCGCTCGACCAGGCCGATAAAATTCTGGGTCAATGCGGGCAGAATCCGGCGGTCGATATCTCAGAGGGACAAACGGAAAACAAAGCGATCACGGTGGATGCGGGCAAGACCGCGGCGGTGTCCGATCTGAGCGGCGAGGGGGCCATCACCGCACTCACGGTGAAGCTCGATTTGCCGAAGGACCCCGAGGAGCAGCGTGTGTTGCTGCGGCAACTCACGATCAGCATCACATGGGATGGCGAGACGGCCCCGGCGGTCTGGTCGCCATTGGGCGATTTCTTTGGTTATGTCGGTGGCGCGGACACATTTCAATCGCTGCCGGTGGGGTTGTTGGACGACGGCACTTTTTATAGCTACTGGTACATGCCGTATGCGAAGGGAGCCCACATCGAAGTAGGCAATGACGGGCCGGCTCCCGCGACCATGACATGGTCCGTTGCCAGCGCGGCGTTGACGCAATCGATTGCGAAACTGGGTCGTTTCCATGCCAAGTGGCATCGCGATGCTTTCCTGCCCACGCGCGCCGACCGGATGCCGGACTGGACGTTGCTGACGACGCAGGGAAGTGGTCGTTATGTTGGCACGCATCTGCATGGATGGAATCCGCTCGGCGGTTGGTGGGGCGAGGGCGATGACAAGTTTTTCGTCGATGGAGAGAAATTCCCTTCGTCGTTCGGTACCGGTTCGGAGGATTACTTTGGTTACGCGTGGTCTTCGGCCGGCCATTTTTCGCGGCCTTATCACAATCAAATCCTGAACGAAAACAACGAGGGCCATTTCGATGATAATCGCTGGCATATTTCCGATTCGGTTCCGTTCAGCACGTCCTTTGAAGCCGACATCGAGAAATATTTTCCGAATGACAAGCCGACCCTGTATGCGGCGGAGGTCTTCTGGTACCTGAACGCGGGCGGGACTGATCCCTACGGCCCCGTGCCCGTCACAGATCGAGTTGGCTACTGGACGCGACCGGAGGCTTATCACGAGCCGGACGCTATCGAGGGTGAGTCTCTTGTCGCCACGGCCAAGTCCGAACAAAGCTTCAGTGAGCAGCGAATGAGTGCCTACGGAAGGCAGTGGAGCGGCGATCTGCAATTATCGTGGCAACCGACTCAAAAGGGACAGACATTCGAGGTGCCTCTGCCCGTTCAGAAGGCCGGTAAATATCATCTCACGGCGCGGTTTACCAAGGCGCCCGATTATGGAATTTTTCAACTCAGCTTGAACGGAACTGACGTAGGGCCGACCATTGATCTTTACGCCTCCCACGTCAATTTGTCCGATGTGATTGATTTGGGCGAAATCACGTTATTGGATGGTGCGCCTGTTTTTAAAGTGACCGTCATCGGCAAGAACGATGATTCTCACGCACATTTATTCGGCCTCGATTATCTCAAACTGACTCCCGCTCCTTAAGTAGCCTTTGCGAAAGATTTTCTTCAAACCATTAGTCATCCTTGTCGAAGGAGCAGCTTCCGATGATTTTCGTAATCAGAGAAGGGCAGGTAACGAGCAAATGCCCCGGGCGCTGATCCTTCGACAAGCTCAGGATGACGGATTTTAGCGTAAGATGTTTTGTGGAATTTTAAACTGCACCACTACCCGGTCATCTTCCGCATTGTGAAAGTGCTCATGATGCGCTAGGCTGAACTCCTATGACGTTGACTGAAAAGTTGCTCGCCCGCGCCAGTGGCAAGGCCCATGTGGCCCCGGGCGAAAATGTGTGGGTAAGTGCCGATGTTCTCCTGACCCACGATGTGTGCGGGCCGGGAACGATCGGCGTGTTCAAGCGCGAGTTCGGCAAGACCGCCAAGGTCTGGGACAAGAACAAGATCGTGATCATCCCCGATCACTACATCTTCACCGCCGATTCCCTTTCCAATCGCAATGTCGATATTCTCCGCGCGTTCGTGCAGGAACAGGGCCTTCCCTATTTTTATGACGTGATCGATGACCCGAATGGGCATTGGATTTTCGACACCTCACGCGGCCAGCTCAAGCGGCAGTACGGCGAGCGTTACGCGGGAGTCTGTCATACGGCGCTTCCGGCCAAGGGCCACACGCGTCCCGGCGAAATTCTTTTCGGCACGGACAGCCACACCTGCATGGCGGGCGCGTTCAACATGTTCGCAACCGGCATCGGCAACACCGATGCGGGCTTCATCATGGGCACGGGCAAGTTGCTGATCAAGGTTCCGCAAACGATGCGCTTTTTCCTCGAGGGCAAGCTGCCCAAGGGCGTGATGGCGAAGGACGTTGTCCTGCACGTCATCGGCGAGATTGGTTCCGACGGCGCGACCTATCGTGCGATGCAGTATGAGGGGCCGGGTGTCAGTTCACTGACTATGGACGATCGCATGACGATCGCGAACATGGCAATCGAGGCGGGTGGCAAGAACGGCGTTTTCCCGGCGGACGAAAAAACTTTCGCCTACGTGGATGAACGGACGAAACGCAACGGCACGAAGTCCGATTACACGCCGGTCGATGTCGATAAGGACCAGTCCTTCGTTTACGACGACGTGGTCAATCTCGACAAGTTGGAGCCAACCGTCGCGCAGCATCCTGATCCGGGGCATCGCGCCTTGGCGAAGGAACTGGGTAATATCCAGCTCGATCGCGCTTATGTGGGTTCGTGTACGGGCGGCAAGACTTCGGACTTCCTCGCCTTCGCGGAAATCCTCAAGGGACGCACCGTGAAGATCGATACGTTCGGGGTACCCGCGACACCTGACGTGGTGCATGAGTTGCAGACCACGAAGTGGGGCGATGTCACGGTCTGGAATATTCTCGAATCCGCTGGGGTGCAGATGACGGAAAACGCCTCGTGCGCGGCCTGTCTGGGCGGTCCTGTGGATACCTTTGGCCGGATGAACAAGCCGATGAGTTGCATCTCGGCGACGAACCGGAATTTCCCTGGTCGCATGGGCCACAAGGAATCGAAGGTCTTCCTGGCGTCGCCGTATACGGTGGCGGCCTCGGCTTTGACCGGGCATATCACGGATCCGAGAGAGTATCTCTAAAGTGTGGCGGCGGTCTATGACCGTCGCCATTTACTATGGCTCTGATACTCTATCTATATCAATCTCGCTATCCGTCAAATGGTAGATCGGAAGCGTGGGTTATTCAGGGTGACGAGAAACTTCTGGGGAAGTACGTTCAGCCAAAGGAGTATGACGATCTATTTGGAGGAAGCATTCTATCGAGTGCGGAAACTTTGAGCGGTGAAGTTAAAGGGGTCTGGGGTGTGAAAACGATCAAGCGATTTCGCAGGGTTTTGCGTGAAAGAGGGGCTATTTTTCAACAGCTAAACGAAAGTCCACCGCAGGCACGAGTCAAAATAATTAGAAGGGGCGGCCCCCGGCCCAAAGGATTGGGCAAACAGTTGCATCAATTGTAGCCTACTCCGTCTTAAGCACGCGTTCGCTGAGGTTGAGGCGGCGGACGATGCTGAGGGCGGCGGAGAGATCGCTACTTTTACGGGTGAGTGACTTGACGAGGTCTTCGGCTTTTTCGAAGGCATCTGCGCTGTCATCCTCGAGGCCGAGGGTCTGCAGACTGACGCCGAGATCGTACCAGGCCTTGGCGTTCTCGGGTTCAAGTTCGACTTCGCGCTGGAAGTAATCGCGGGCTTCCTCGTGCTTGCCCTCATCGGTGGCGAGAAGGCCGAGATTATGCCATGTCACCGTATTTTCCGGCTGCAGAACGGTGGCGTGACAGTAGGCTTCGCGCGCGAGGTCGAGTTTTTCCGCACGGTGGTAGGCTGTGCCGAGCGAGAGCCAGGCGGAATAATCCTCGGGATTCCGGACGGTGATCTGGAGGTAGAAATCGGCGGCTGTGGTGAAACGTCCGATCTTGGTGCAGGCGGCTCCGAGTTCCTTGAGAGCGGAGGACTCGAGTTCGTTGTTGGGATCGGCACTGCGGGCCTCGGCCAGTTTTTGCAAGGCGAGATCGAGTTCACCCCGGCGCGCTTCGATCATGGAGAGATAATAAAGAACATAGGCGAAGAAATCGGGATTGTCCCCGGTGAGATTGAAGGCTTCCTGCGCCTTGACCAGGTCGTCCAACTGAAAATTAATAGCGCCGTACTTGAACCAGGCGGAGTGGAAGGAAGGCTGGATGCGAATGGCTTGCTCGCAGGCTTCCGCCGCTTCCTGAAGACGATTTTGGGCGCTGAGAACCGAGGCGAGGCTGTCCCATGCCCGGGCGTAATCGGGCCTTAATTTCAGTGACTGGCGCACGTTTTTTTCTGCCTCCACCAAGTCGCCGCGCTCAAAGCAGACGGTACTGAGATTGCACCAGGACTTGGGATTATCGGGGTCGATCCGAAGCGCGCCCTGATAGCAGGCAATGGCGTCGTCCACCTGCCCGATTCTCTGGTAGACCAGGCCGCAATTGAACCAACCCTCGACGGCTTCTGGAGCGAGATCGCGCGTGAGAAGAAATGCCTCGAGAGCTTCCACCATGCGCTTGTTGTCGAAGGCAGCCAGGCCCAACTGCGCGTAGTGGGCGAGCAATTCCTCCTTGGGTGCGCCGATTTTCTGCGCTTCCTGCAGCGCCGCAAATGCCCCGGCGAAATCGGTCTGCGACGTCAGTCGTTCCGCTTGCTTGAGAGACTTATTGAAGTCGGCCATCACCTTCTGGGTCTGCCTTGTCAGGGAGCCGCTTTTTCGCCAAATCTGCTGCTTGCGTCCCAGTTCACCTGCGGTTTCATCCAGGTGAAGACGCGCCTCGACGACATTGATCCGGACGGTTTTCCGGAGCAGGTCCTTCATTTCGACCTTGGAGGGCTGCGCTTCGCTCAGGGTGCTGTGGCCGGGTTGGTCCATGGATTCCCGGGCCATGGCGAGGGAGGCCGATTTCTGCAATTGCTCGATGTCCCGGTCCTTGGGCGCAAACTGGTGGGCCAGATCGAAATGCTTGAGCGCTATCGAGGGCAGGCGGAATTCTCCCAGATAAAGGAGGCCAACTTCCTTCAGCAACGTGGGATTGTTGAATGATTGCAGGAGACGTTCGAAAAGCGTTTTATGAAAATGGGTGATCGTAATCGTGCAATTCGGCAAGGCGAGGGCGTCGGCCAGTTGCTGAACGCCTTCATAAACGGTCATGAGCGTCTTGGCGCTGAAGATGTCACGCTTAAGTGCGTGAACTGTCATCAAATCGATCCAAGTTTGCGGATTGAAAACGGGAGAGGAGCTGGGGGCAGATTCGCTGGGCACAAAGGTATTTTAACGTAGATTCATGTTAATGCTAGAAGAGATTAATAGAGGGTTACATTTTCAGCCCAAATATTTGAGGGGACTTCGATAACGACAAAGCAAAAAAGTTGAATCTTAGACTGACTGAGATTGCGACTGCGACGAAGCCAGCGAATCGGAGTGCTCGGGACGTGGACGAGGCGGTTGAGATGGCATGGATGAGTTCTTTTCAGGTGAAGGGAATAGATTTGGTTGAAGTGGCGACGAGTAGGGCTTGTCGAGTTGCTCGACCTTAACATCGACCTCTATGCCCAAAAACGCGGTGGGAACGCCGACGAAGGACCCAGAAATGGGAGTGGCGGCTTCCGGATGGCGCGAGACGGCCACGACCACATGCTGTGACCCCGCCACGCTGCCGCTGGTTGGATCGAAGCCCTTCCAACCAGCGCCGGGAAGATAGACTTCCGCCCAAGCATGGGTGGAACCGCGGCCTGCTTCGGAGGCCTCGCTGAGCATGTAGCCGCTGACAAAGCGCGCCGCCAGGCCCCAGCTGCGGCAGGCCTCGATGAAGAGCGTGGCGAAGTCCCGGCACGAGCCGCTGTTTTTATCGAGAGTCTTCGAGGGACGTTGCACGCCAAATTCGTCGCGGCGCATATACTTGAAGGTCTCGTGAATAAAGAGATTGAGCTTCTTGAGCAGGCTTACCGTCTCGACCAACTTGCCCGGCTCCCAGAATTGTCCAAGCCAGTTGCGGACGCGTTCCGCGTCGGTCGGGAAGACGAGGTGGGTAAAGGCGGTCAACTCGGGGAGTGTCCAGGGATCGTAGACGAAGGGATAGTGGAGCGCGTAGGGCTCGACGCGGAAATCGAGCGGATGAGAATCGTAATGATTCAGGACCAATTCGCTGTAGATCATCAGTTCCTTGTCCTTCTCGGTGAAATCGACGAGGGCGATGCTGTTGCCATTAACGTCACGGAACCAATGGACACTGTGAGCGGGGCGGATGGTGAGGATCGAGCTTTCGATGTGGAGATCGTGTCCCTCCCGGGGACGCACCATGACGCGATGCGGCCCGAGGCTGACCGGCTCGGCATAGCGATAGGTCGTGCGGTGTTGAATACGGAGTTTCATGAGGCGAAAGTCTTTACGTGCAGGTTGCGTTCCAACAAAAGGGCGAAACCCGCGCGAAGTCGAGTTATAGAAGATTCAGGGTGTAAAGATGTCTCATCTTGGCTCGCGAGCGTGGTTGTGAGATACATTTTTGTCACCTTCGTTTCACTTTTCCGATAACTTCTTTCCATGGCTTCCAATCGTTTTGACCGGCTCGAACAATTTGCCGTCGAAGTCATCATGGAACGTCGCTGGGGTTTCCGCGCCGGGCTGTTCCGTTATTTTCTTTGGGTGCTTTCCGGCCTCTATCGCTTGGGCGTGCGGTGGCGGCTCTGGTGGTTTGAGAGTCGGTTGGGCTCGGTTCATGCGCTCGGTTGTTTGGTGGTGAGCGTGGGTAACCTGACCGTCGGTGGCACGGGTAAGACGCCGGTGGTAGAACTTTTTGCACGGGAACTGACACGCCGTGGTCGCAAGGTCGCCGTCTTGAGCCGTGGTTATAAAAGCCAGCCGGTGCCGTTTTCCCAGAGCTTTTCCGATCGCTTTCGTGCCATTGAACATCGGCATCCGCCGCGCGTTGTTTCCGATGGGCGCTCGCTTCTGCTCGATTCCGAGATGGCGGGCGACGAGCCGTTCATGCTCGCGTCCAACCTCAAGGATGTGCTGGTCCTGGTCGACAAGGACCGCGTTAAAAGCGGGCTGCACGCCATCCGTAAATTTGATTGCGATACACTGCTGCTCGATGACGGCATGCAATTTTTGCGATTGAAGGAGCGGATCGACGTTGTCCTGGTCGATCGAGAATCGCCATTTGCGAATCGCCATTTGTTGCCGCGTGGATTGCTGCGCGAACCGCCGGAGCAACTTCGCCGCGCCGATATTATTTTCATCACCAAATGCGATGGCCGCGATCTGTCCGAATTGCGCGCGGAGTTGCGTCGCTATAACAAGCACGCCGAATTTGTGGAGTGCTCGCATAAGCCGCTGCACCTTGAAGAGGTCTTCACTCATGAAGTGAGTCCGCTTTCGTACTTGAAGGAATTGCGGGTTGGATCGATTTCGGGCATCGCGCGACCGGAGAGTTTCGAGGACGGCCTGAAGAAGCTGGGCGTCGAATTGATCTATTCACGGCGCTATGCCGATCATCATCGTTTCAGCGAAGGCGAGATCGCGAAGATGTTTGAACGTAGCAAGGCGCGCGGTGCGCGGGCGGTCATCACCACGGAAAAGGACTCGGTCCGCTTCCCACGTCTCGGCAAACGCCCCCTTCCAGTTTATTTTCTGCGAGTGGAAATCGATATTATACGGGGACACGACGCCTTCAGTCGCTGCCTGGAACGGATGTGCCGATACGATGAAATCCCGATGCGTGTAACGCCGCCCGAACCGGCTCTCGTTCCCATTTAACCATGTCTGATACCGAGGAAACGATCCCCATGCGGACCTGGCGTATTGCTTTTTTGCGGCGGCGTTTTTCGCCCACCGGAGGGGCTGAACGCTACCTGTTGCGGCTCGCGTCCGGACTGGCGGCGAGGGGACATGCGATCACGCTTTACTGCGAAGATTGGTCTCCGCGCGAAAATCCATTTCAGGCGATACGCAAGATCGATTCCGACGATCCGGTTTCGTTTGCGCGGAAAGTAGCCGGTCAGCCACTGAAAGACCGTCACGACATCGTCTTCAGCTTGGAGCGCGTGCCGGGCTGCGACCTTTACCGCGCCGGTGACGGGCTCCATGCGGACTGGCTCGCCTATCGGCATTCGTTCTCCCCGATTCTGGGGCGGATTCGCACGGCGCTGCGCTCGAAGAACAAACTCTTGTGCAAACTGGAGGCCGAAGTTTTTGCCCCAAAGGGCGTGCGTCGGGTGATCTGCAATTCGCGATTCGTTGCCGATCAAGTTATTAAGCGGTTCCAATTTCCAGTCGACCGGATCGACGTGGTTTACAACGGTGTGCCCTATCAGCAATTCAGCATGGGCGATCGCGCCTTGGGACGCCGGGCGTTGAAGCTGGCTGATGACGATTATGTCGTCCTGCTCGTTGGTTCGGGTAGCGAACGCAAGGGCCACGCCATCGCGCGCCAGGCAGTGGAACTTGTCAGGGGGAAGAAGGCTAAGCTCGTCATTGTCGATTCACCGCCATCGGTTGCGATGCCGCACGTCTACGCGGCGGCGGACGTTTTTCTCCTGCCCACCCTTTATGATCCCTTTGCCAATGTGACGCTCGAAGCGCTGGCTGCCGGACTGCCGGTCATCACCTCGGCCCAGAACGGCGCGTGCGAAATTATCGAGGAAGGAAAGAACGGCTTTATTCTGCCGCGAGCGAATGACGCGAGAAAGATCATCCAGCTTCTTGGGGAACTGGCGGATCCCGAACGTCGCGCGGCTTTTCGTCAGCCCGCACAGGCGCTCGCGCAGAAGTATGACCTGGCGAGGAATATCAACGAGACGCTGGCGGTGTTTGAGAAGCTGGCGCGATGAACTGAGGAAGTTTTAGAACAAACCTTCGGAGATCTCTGTGAAAGTCGTTCGACCAGCGCGATCATGGAGCAAAGGCAGGTCTTTGGCAGGGGTAATGAGGGTGAACGTGCCATTCGAAGCCGGGGTGCCCTTGGTGATCGCGAAGATTTTCTCCAGAGGCAACACAGGTCCTTCGACTGCGGTTCGGGTAAGTCCTCTGAGGAAAGGATGCGCACAGGCTCGCCTTCGCTCAGGATGACGGCGTTTTTAAAATCGTGAGTTTTTCAGAGGTCTCCTTCGGGATGGCCGATTCAGACACTATGCACCTCTCCGCTCGGTGGCGACGAGGACGGTTGCGGAAAGAATCATCGCGCCGCCGAAAAAGAGAGTCCAGGAGAGCATTTCACTGGGATAGTTGATGCCGGTAAACCGTGAAATCCAGCCGGGTAGAAATGAGGAGAAGAGAGTCGCAATGGCGGGTTCAAGGCAATAGATGAGGCCTGCTTCCGTCGCGCTGACACAGCGTTGCCAAGCGTTCATGATCCAGTAATTGACCACGGTGCAGAGAAATACCATGGCCAGGGTCAACCCGACCAAATTGGGTGTATCGAATAACTGCACCGCAAATCCAGTTGTTCCACCCGTTCCAAAATACGCGATGATGAACATGCCGGACATGAAGGCAAACATGAGGAGGGTGATAAGTCCGGAACGGTTTTCCGCATAAATAGGACGCTCCACCCAGACGATCTGACCGGCGATGAAGCCCGAACTGAGGATGATGACAAGGGTGCCGGGACCAAGGGTGAAGTGTGTCAGCAGACCGGGACTGAGCATCGCGATGCCAATCAAGACTATCGTGCAGGCTGCGATGACGCGCAGACTCGGTGGGCGGCGGTCCCGGATTGCAACGATGAGCGGCACAAGCAGCGCGTAGAGTTGAGTGAGAAAAGCGGAGACGGAAGCGTCCGTCCAAGCTAGTCCGAGGGTCTGCAGGTAAAGCGCCACGCCTCCCAAGATGGCCAGGCCAATCGCCTGACTCCATTCGCGAAATGTAATGCGCCCCAACTCTCTTATATAGAAGGGAAGCAGTACCAGCGCGGCGAGGCCGAAGCGGACGGCCATGTCGGCGCAGGCCATGGCGCTGTCGGAACCGTGCGGGGCGTGCTCTTTTTGCGCCAATTCCAGGCCGCGCATCAGGGGAAAGCTCAGGCCCCACAGTACAGTGGAGGCGACCAACAGCGCGCGCGCTTTGAGAACCAATAAAACGCCTGGCGATAGCTCCTCGGATTTCATGCGAGATTCTGTTGTAGCGGCGGTCCGGAAGTGCCGCTAGATGTTATTCCAAAAGCGTGAAAATCGCGTTTGAATCGTCTCTATTAAGTGATTGTTCAAATGGGCCCCGCAAAAAAGCAGGTTGCCATTAGAGGGCGCGTCTTCTAGGTTGCACGGCTTGGCGTCAAACGTTTGGAACAGCCATCGCTAGCTGCCTTGTCAGATTTAATTTCTTAAGTTGTTATGTCAAAAGCCCTTATCATTGCAGAAAAACCGAGCGTCGCGGGCGATATCGCCAAGGCGCTGGGAGGTTTTAAGAAGGTCACCGAGGGCAATGAGAACTATTTCGAGAGCGAAACTCATGTGCTTTCCTCCGCCGTTGGACATCTGGTGGAGCTCTGTCTACCGGGTGAACTGGATAAGAAAAAGGGGAAGTGGAGCTTCGCCAATCTGCCGGTTATCCCGGAAGAATTTGCCCTGAAGCCAATCGAACGAAGCGAGGGGCGGCTGCGTCTCTTGAAGAAGCTGATGAAGCGGGCGGATGTCACCAGCCTGATTAATGCGTGCGACGCCGGCCGCGAGGGCGAACTGATTTTCCGCTATATTGTGAAGCTGGCGGCCTGCAAGAAGCCGATTGAGCGGCTCTGGCTCCAATCGATGACTCCGACCGCGATTCGCGACGGTTTTGCGCATCTCCGCCCCGGTGTGGAACTTGAGCCGCTGGCCAGCGCGGCGGTCTGCCGGTCGGAGAGCGATTGGCTGGTAGGTATCAATGGCACGCGCGCGCTGACGGCGTTTAATTCACGCAACGGCGGTTTTCAACTGACACCGGTGGGTCGCGTGCAGACACCGACGCTCGCCATCGTGGTTGAGCGCGACCAAAAGATTAAAGCTTTCGTGCCCAAGGGCTATTGGGAAGTCCACGCGGTATTCGGTGCCAAGGCGGGGACTTATCCCGGACGCTGGTTCAAGGAAGATTTCACCAAGAATGACGATGACCTTCATGCCAAGGCGGAACGTCTTTGGACGGAAGCCGAGGCGCGTGCGCTCGAGGAAAAATGCCGGGGCAAGAATGGCATTGTGACGGAGGAAAAGAAGCCCGCGTCGCAAATGTCGCCGCTGCTTTACGATTTGACCACGCTGCAAAAAGAGGCGAACGGACGGCTCGGGCTTTCGGCCAAGCGGACGCTGCAGATCGCGCAACGACTCTATGAGCACCACAAGGTACTCACCTATCCACGAACGGATTCACGCGCGTTGCCGGAAGATTATGTCGATACGGTGAAGCAGGTCTTGCGCAATTTGCAGAGCAGCCACTTGGGGACATTTGCTTCAAAGATTTTGAAGGAAGGCTGGGTCAAGCCGACCAAGCGGGTGTTTAATAACGCGAAAGTCTCGGACCACTTCGCCATCACACCGACGCTCGAATCACCGGAGAAACTGGACGATATCGAGCGCAAGGTCTACGACATGGTGGCCAAGCGTTTCCTCTCCGTCTTTTATCCGGCGGCGCAATTTGAAGTCACGACGCGGATCACGCGTGTGGAGAAAGAGCCATTCAAGACCGAGGGAAAGATCCTCGTGTTTCCCGGGTGGCTGGAAATTTACGGACGCGAAGAACAGGACTCGGACGATCAGGCCGCATTGATCGCCGTGCAGGAAAACGAGATCGTGAAAACCAATGAGATCGAGGTCAAGGGCCTCGAGACGCGGCCTCCCGCACGCTTCACGGAAGCGACACTGCTCAGCGCGATGGAAGGCGCGGGCAAGTTGATCGAGGATGAAGATTTGCGCGAAGCGATGGCGGCGAAGGGACTCGGTACGCCTGCGACGCGTGCGGCGACCATTGAAGGTCTGCTGGCCGAAGAATATCTCCGGCGCGAGGGACGGGAAATCAGCTCCGCGCCTAAGGCGTGGGCTCTCATGGAGTTGCTCCATGCCGTCGATATTCCGGCGCTGGCTTCGCCCGAACTGACAGGCGAGTGGGAATATAAACTCAAGCAAATGGAGCGCGGTGAATTGGCGCGAAGCCGGTTCATGGAGGAAATCGTCGGGCTGACGCAGACGATTGTCGACAAGGCCAAAAATTTTGACGAGTCGGGCGTGGAAGCGAAGCCGCTCGGGTTCAACGCGCCCAATGGCCAACCGATGGTCGAAACGTTGCGTAATTACGAGACGGCAGATAAGTCGATTACTTTGCGAAAAGTCGTGGCGGGTCGCTTGCTAGAACCGTTCGAGGCGAAGGAGTTGCTTGAGAAGCGGCTGATTGGTCCGCTGCAAGGCTTTCGCAGCCGATTGGGCCGTCCGTTTGCCGCTGCCTTGAAGCTGAACGATGCGAATGAGACGGAGTTTGTTTTTGATAACGCGCCGGTGAATGCCGACGGATCGAAATTTGATATCGAAGCGCAGACGCCGATCGGGAAATGTCCGATTTGCGGAGGACGCGTTTTTGAGATGATGATGTCATACGCGTGCGAAAATACTTTCGGCGATGCGCCCACCTGTAAGATGAAGGTCGGGAAGCAAATCCTGCAGCAACCGATTGACGCCATTCAGATCGCAAAGCTTCTGACCGAAAAGAAGTCCGATTTGTTGCGAGGATTTGTCTCGATGCGGACGCGCCGTAAGTTTTCGGCGTTCCTGGTTGTTGGCCCGGATGGCAAGACATCCTTCGAGTTTGAACCGCGTAAGGAAGGCGCGGGACCCAAGAAATCGTTTTTCAAGAAGCCTGCGCTGGAGAGCAAAGATATTGTCCTCAAGGATAAGACTGAAGCTGAGGCGAAGCCCAAGGCCAAGAAGGCTCCGGCTAAGAAAGCATCCAAGAAGAAGACTCCCCCTACGGAGTAATCGTCGGGGCGGAATTGGTGCTGCTGTCAGGCGCGTTATTGGTCGATTGATTCGCGCTGTTGGTGGATTGATCGGTATCGTCCTGTGAAGAGGAGGACTGCGCAGCCTGCACCTGCGCATTGATCGTCTTGAAGGTGCTTTTGACCTGGTTGCCCAAGACCATGAGTACACCTATGGCGATGATGGGAATAAATACGTAAAACGCGAAGACGACATAGCCGATAATCGTTCCGGCCAAGGCCATGCCGCGTCCCTGGATGGCGGGATTCTTTTTGGTCTCAGAAAGTCCCATGTGTCCCAAGATGATCGCGGGAATGAAAGTGATCCCACAAAAGAAGGCGGAGATGCCGGAGATCAGGGACCATAAGGCCAGGTTCGAGGTCTTTTCGGTGGCGTAAGGATAACCAAGGACAACGCCAGGCATTGGTGCAATTGAACCGGGCAGGGGAGGAATACCAGGAGAGAGGGGCGTGGCGAGAGGTGTCTGACTTAAGGGAAGCCAATTGGCCTGGCCCTGCCACCAGACGTGGTCTTGAAGCGACAGGGCACCCGAGGCGAGTTGTGCTTTCACTTCGGCTTCGGTGAAGGGGCCGAGTTGCTGGTTGTTGCTGTGGACGTAAATTTGCATCGGGCTGCGATTCGTGGCTGCAAGCTGATTCCCAGCTTGGAGGGGAGAAGTCAATGGTAAAGCAAGCGTGCCCGTCGCCAATGATGTACAAGAGGCGGGGTTCGATTATCGTTTTACCCATGAGTCCCTTTGCGCTTTTTGATTTGGAACCGGGCCCCACTTTGGATGCCGTCGCCTTGAAGGAGCGTTTTTCTCGCGCCACGGCAGAGACACATCCGGATAAATTTGCGCAGGCGCCCGAAGGAGAACGGCTCGCTGCGGAGACGCGGTATTCGGATTTAAATCGCGCCTATCAAACGCTGACCGATCCCCGGGCGCGGCTGCTCGCGTTGTACGAATTGACCAAGGGCGAGAAGCCGCGCGATGTGCAGCGGATTCCACCGGGTACGATGGATTTGTTTATCGAAGTGGGACAGACGTGCCAGCAATTCGATCAATTTCTCGAGCGGAAACGGTCGGCGGGAGGGGCGCTGGAACGGGCGGGGCTCATGGGTGAAGAACTCACGTTGCAAGATACGTTGATGACGTTACGTGGCAAACTGGAGGCCTTGGGCGTAACGCTGGAGGGTGACTTGGCGGCGCTCGATACACGCTGGAGGGCAGGGGAAAAAGACCTGAATGCGCTCGAGACGGTTTACCGGAAATATTCCTATCTGGCGCGTTGGCAGCAACAGCTTGAGGAGCGGGAGATTGCGTTGCTGACGGGGGAATGAAGGTATCTAATCCAGCCCCTTGAGTTCATAGCTGGCGAGGGCCTGGCGGAGATCGACGTCGGGGCGGAGGTGGATGGTTTGCCAGCCGAGTTGCGAGGCGCCGAGAATATTGGGTTCGAGGTCGTCGATGAAAAGGGCTTCGAGGGGATCGATTCCACCGAGCGCGGTGAGAGCGGCCTGATAGATTTCAGGGCGCGGCTTCATGGCTTTAATCTCGTGCGAATAGATGCGGGCGTGGAAGAGGGAAAAGAAAGAATAGGTCGCCTCGGCGTGGACGATGTGGGCCTCGTTGGTGTTGGAAATGATGGCGAGCGGATAGTGCGGTGCGAGTTGCGCGGCGAGGGCGATGTGATCAGAGAGCGGCGTGAAGATTTCCGTGAAACAGGCGCGTAGTTCCTTGGCCGTGCCTTTGTAGTGGAGCAGCTTTTTTAAATGGGAGAAAAATTTCGTGGAGCTGATGCCGCCGATTTCGTAGGCGATAATCTGGGGATCTTCTTTTAGGAGCCGGGTTATTTTTTCTGGAGACAGCGGCGTTTTTTCGGCGATGCGCTTAAGCATGATCTGCCAGTCGAAGTGGAGAAGGACTTTGCCGAGATCGAAGCAGACGGCGCTGATTTTCATGGGGAAATTTTGACGGAACTAACGGAATTACGGAATTTACCAAATTAACGGGAGGAAGAAAGGCAGGGGAAGTTTTTTGCCACAAAAGAACACAGAGAAAACAAAGAATAGTTCAGGAGGGGAAGGGGGCGTCCCATCCATTACAACAACGGAGTGGTTCGCTCTCTTTGTGTTCTCTGCGTTCTTTTGTGGCCAATTATAATTCCCGGCGACCGGAGAGGGCGTAGCCGAGGGTGACGCTGTCGGCGTATTCGAGTCCGCCGCCGGCGGGTAGGCCCATGGCGAGGCGGGAGACTTTTACCCCGGCCTTCTTAAGAATTGGCGCGAGATAGAGCGCGGTGGTCTCGCCTTCGGCGTCGGCGGCGAGGGCGAGGACGGCTTCCTTGGGGGGATTCTCCGTCAGGCGTTGCTCCATCTTGGCGATGGAAAGGTCTTCGGGGCCGACGTGGTCGAGGGGCGAGAGGCGTCCGCCGAGGACGTGGTAGAGGCCGCGGAAGAAGTTGGATTTCTCCAGCTTGAGCACATCACTGGGTTGTTCGACGATGCACCAGAGCGATGTGTCGCGCTGCGGGTTGGCGCAGATGGAGCAGAGCGCATCGAGACCTTGCGCGTAAAATCCACAGTGGCGACAGGGATGGATTTCGGTGCGGGCGGCGGTGAGGGCTCGGGCGAGTCGCTCGCTGACGGAGGCGTTGGCCTGAAGAAGAAAGAGGGCGTGGCGCTCGGCGCTGCGCGGTCCCACGGAGGGAAGCTGACGCAACGCTTCGACCAGTTCGAGAAAGGCCGGGGGGTATTCGGTCATGAAAGGCGCGGTCCGTGAGACTTAGACTTTCAGCAACTCAGCTTCCTTGGCGGCCACACCTTTTTCGATCTCTGCGACGTACTGGTCGGTGAGTTTTTGGACTTCTTTTTCCGCGTCGGCGAGTTGGTCCTCGGTGATGGTGCCTGCTTTTTGAAGTTTCTTGGCTTCGTCGATGGCGTGACGGCGGTTGGCGCGAATGCTGACGCGGCCTTCCTCGGCGATCTTGCGCACGGCTTTGACGAGGTCCTGACGGCGTTCTTCCGAAAGCGGTGGGATGGGAAGCCGGATGAGCTTGCCATCGACTTGCGGGCTGATGCCGAGCTTCGATTCCTCAATGGCCTTGCGGATCGGATCGACCATGGTGGCGTCCCACGGCTGGATTTGGATGAGGCGCGAATCGGGCGTTGTAACGGCGGCGAGTTCCTTCAGGCGCATGTGCGTACCGTAGGCGTCCACCATGAGATTGGTGACGAGGTCGGGGGATGCTTTGCCGGTGCGAATTCCGCCGTATTCGGCTTGGATCACTTCCGTGCTTTTTATCATTTTTTCTTCTGCTTCGAGGAGAATGTCATCAAGGGCCATAGTGATATTGAACGCGACGAACGCGTTTGGGTCAAGGGGCGATGAGTTGCGGATAGGCCTCTCGCCAAGTCGGGGGGACGCGCTGGGGCCGGCCCTCGGGCAGTTGTACGGTGACCATGGTCTGGATGCAGCGGATGAAAATCAGATCGGGACGAGTCGCTGAGGTGATCGTGAAGGAGATGAGGAAGCGCACTTTTTCGAGTCGGAGAAGTTCGGCGGAGGCGATGAGGTGATTGCCGAGGCGAGCAGGTTTGAGATAATCGATTTCAGTACGGGCCACGACGGGGACGAGCCCGGTGCGGCTCATTTCCTCAAGAGACCAGCCGAGTGCGGCGGCGAGTTGGGAACGGGCGATCTCGACCATGCGCAGGTAGGCGATGTTGTGGACCACGCCGCCAGCGTCGGTATCGAAATAGTAGACTTCCAGTGGGACGGTGATGCGGGGCTGGTCGGGGAGGAGGAATGCGGAATTCACGGTGAATCAATTAGCCACAAAAGAACGCAGAGAACACAAAGGGATCCAGATTAAAAAATGCGACGGTCATAGACCACCGCTACATTGGAGAAATTACTCGCCAAATTCCTGGGTGAATTTTTTGACGACGGCCTTGAGGACTTTGAGGCGCGCGTAGTATTTGAATTCGCTTTCGATCAACTGCCAAGGCGCAATTTTCGTCCAAGTCTGGGCGAACATTTCCTCGGCAGCCTCGATATGTTCCTTCCACTTCTTGCGGTTACGCCAGTCCTCTTCGCTGATTTTCCAGTGCTTGTAGGGATCGGCCGCGCGCTGCTCGAAGCGGCGTAATTGTTCTTCCTTGCTGATATGGAGATAAAATTTGAGCAGAACAGCTCCACCTTCGACGAGGGTTTTTTCCATGGCATTGATCTCCTCGTAGGCGCGGCGCCATTCCTTTTCGGTGCAGAAATCCTCAACGCGTTCGACGAGCACACGCCCGTACCAAGAGCGATCGAAGATCGCGATCTCGCCCTGCGCGGGCATTTTGGTCCAGAAGCGCCAGAGGTAATGGCGGCGGTATTCCTCCTCGCTTGGCTTGACGACGGAGTAGACACGAACGATGCGGGGATCCAACTTTTCCGTGATGCGCTTGATGACACCACCCTTGCCGGCGGCATCGGGGCCTTCGAAGACGAGGATGACGCTGCGCTTACTGTCGAGAATCTTGCGCTGGAAGTGGAGCAAATTGAGCTGCAAATCCTGAACCCGTTCCCGGTAGTCGGATTTATCGTCGATTTGCTTGGTGAGGTCGAGTTCGCTAAGCAGGCTGGCCATACGATGGGGAAGATTGTCTGTTAAAAGCCCGGTGGCGAGAAGATTTCGACGGAAAATAGTACGATGCCTTTAAAATCGCGTAATTAGTGCGAGCAAGGTTGCATTCTTCGGAAGAAATTTTAGGGTGATAAATAAAGCTATTTTGCGAAGGTCTCGGATAACGGACGATTCGCAGAATCACCCACGGTTCATGGATCCAAATCAACAAGCCTTTTCGCCCGGAGCCCGGGTCGGCCCCTATCTCGTCCTTGAGAAGCTGGGTGAGGGTGGCATGAGCGAAGTCTTCAAGGCGATCGAGCCGACGCTCGAGCGTTATGTGGCGATCAAAATCATGCATCGCACGAACATGAGCAGTCCCGAAGTGATGGCGAACTTCCTGGAGGAAGCGCGGGCCATCGCAGGCTTGCGTCACACTAATATCGTGCCGCTTTACTCGGCGGGCGAGGAGCAGGGAGTGCCCTATCTGGCGATGGGATATATCGAAGGGCAGACGCTGGAGGATTATATTTTGACGGGCCGCATCTTCAACGCCGAGGAGGCCATCTGGTTCATGAAGCAGGCGGTGGCGGCACTCGAATACGCGGCGCGGTTGAACATCATCCATCTGGACGTCAAGCCGGCGAATTTCATGGTCGATGCCGACAACGTGGTGATGTTGACCGATTTTGGCCTGGCGCGAAAGCAGACCGAGGTGGCCAGCGGAGCGCGTGATGATGAGCTCCAGGGAACGCCGGCCTACGCCTCACCTGAGCACGTTTTGCAGGAAAAACCCGACTTGCGAACCGACATGTATTGCCTGGGGGCGAGCCTATTTCATCTCATCACAGGTGAATTTCCGTATCCCGGGGAAAGCACGGAGGAAGTTTGTCGCGCCCAAGTCTACAGTCCATTCCCGATGGAGACGCTGCAGCGGCACGAAATTCCCGCGGGGTGGTGCAGCCTGATTCGCAAGATGATGGAGAAGAAGCGCGAGGATCGCTTTCAAAGTTACCAGGAAATCACCGCCGCGCTGGAAAACATCCATCATTTCCAATACGGAAAGAAGATGATGACCATCGTGGACACGGTGGAGAGACGGGCCTTGCCACGCAGTGGGGGAAGTCCGGATACGCTCTTTGACCTGGTGCCGGATGACATGGCATCGCAGGGTGACCATCTCTTTACGCTGCAGGATTCCTACGACGCGCAAGAGGTTTATCGTACGCTGGACACACGCTGGCCCGTGCTGGCCTTGAATGAAGTGGCTCCCGATCTTCGCGCCATGCAGAAGGGATCTTCCGAGGATTTACGCTCGTTGATTGAAGCACTCTTGCTGGTGCCGAGTTACAAGGAAACTCTGGAGGCCTTGAGCTCTTTCATGGCCAATGCGTCGGATGCTCGTCCCCAAGGGGATGCGGAGAAAATCGAATTGGTGGGATTGGAGCGCTCGCGTAATATCGCGCTGACGGCCATTTCGCTCTATCGCCCATGGCAGAGCGAGCGGCCCCTCAACTGGCATGGCCTGTGGCAGCACCAGATTTATACCGGTCTGCTGGCTGAGTTTATGGTCGATATGCTGGGTCTGCCCTCGACCGGGATGGAGTATCTTTGCGGAGTGGTGCATGACATCGGCAAACTTGTCCTGGCGGAACTCTATCCGGCCAAGACGATCGGGGTCTGGATGCATGCCTATGAGCAGAATCTTCCGTTGATCCAGGTGGAGCAGCAATTTTTCGGAGTGGACCACGCCAAGCTCGGGATGGAGTGGTTGAACCGGAATAAATTTCAGCGCGCGGTGCGTTACCTCGTGCTCTATCACGAGCAGCCAGAAAATTGTTATCAGGCCCTGATGGAGTCGAGCAAACTGAACCTACTGAAGTCGATGATTTCATCGACGAAAGACGACGAGATCAATCTGCTGACGCATTTGATCTATTGCGCCAATACCCTGGCGAAGGAGCTCGGCCTGGGCTACAGCGGCAACCCGCTTTTGGACCAGGTGCCTTGGATTGAACAGCCGACGACCCAGCTGCTTTTCGAGGCGCGTTCGAAGGAGGATTTGACCATCGAAGAGTTCGAGAATTTCTTCATGGTGACCTGCAAAGAATTGCCCGATCTACCTTTCACCCAACTGGCCCATGCGAATGAAGCCGAGCAGCGCTTGCGCGAGAGGGCCCAGCGCGAAAATAACAAGAAGAAGTAAGGCGGGACATTCCCTTTGAAAGTCACCGCAAAACCCACTCTTTAAAAATCCATCATCCTTGTCGAATGATCGGCTTCCAAGGCCCCTTCGCAATTAGAGCGTTTTCAGAAATACTGTAGCCGCTGCTGAAAGTTTGAGGCCCGGAGGGCCGCAAGAAATTAGCCGGTGGCGCGAGCCACCGGTATTACCACCAGAATCATCCGCCCCGGAGGGAGCGGCGGATGAGATTAACTCTCAATTTTTCCACCGCCCCGCCGGGGCGGACTGGTTGATTGCGTCCTACCGGTGGTTGGCACCACCGGCTAATTTCCGTTGGCTCTCCGGGCCAAAAAGAAGGGAATGTTGCGGTTACGTTATTTTTGAAACGCTATGGAAACCAACGGTTGACGGAGTAAATCTACGGAAGCTGATCCTTCGACAAGCTCAGGATGACGGATTTCTTTACAGTTTTGGATTGGCTGGTGCGGCATTCGTCGACGCAGGTGGCGTGATCAGGGAATTTTTTCCGGGTGCGGAGAGAACTTCGAGATACGTCTTGAGATAATGGTTCGTGACCGTGATGCCGTACATGGTGCGGGCGGTTTCGATATCGTTTTCGGCGTCCTGGCTCTTATCGGTGGCCTGGGCGATCGCAGCCTTGGCGAAGTAGTAGGAAGGATGTTCCGGATCGAGAGGCTTGAGCTGGCTTGCGATCTTGGCCGCGGTCACCAGATCGGAGGCGCCGACTCGCGTATAGACCATCATTAGAAGGAGGTCGGGATCGCCGGGTTTGGAATTCAGGGCGAGGTCGTAGAACCTGGCGGCGCCATTAAAATCGCGCTTGCGCAGGAGGAGATCGGCAAGGGCAAGCTGAACTTCGAGCGGTCCAGTCGGGGTCAGAAAAGGCGCGAGGAGTTTTTCGCCTTCATCGTATCGCTGCAGTTCGGTCAGGATGCGCGACTCGAGTAAGGCAGTCCGTTCGTCTTGCGCGTTGGCTCCGTTCAACGCGTCGAACGCTTCCTGAAAATGCCCGGCTTTGTAGTCGAGCAGGGCTACGTGATAAGGGGAACGGTCGGCGTCAGGAGCCGGGGCCTCCGCCGGAATGCCCTGAGCACGGAGAAGAGGCGTGAGGCCCGTCAGCAGAACGCAGCCAAGGGCCAAGGCATGGATTTCCAGCCTTGGCCCGCAGCGAAGAACCTTCCTCATCATGCGGTCATTTCCTTTGGACGAATCCAGAAGCGGCCATCTTTTTCCAGCAGTTGATCGGACTCGATTGGCCCCATGGAACCGCAGGCGTAGAGAGGCAAATCTTTCACCCCTTGTTTGGCCCAGGAATCCTTGATGGAATCAACTAGGCGCCAAGCCTGTTCGACTTCATCGGAACGGGTGAAGAGGGTCGATTCGCCGACGAGCGCATCGACGATCAGGCGTTCATAGGCCTCGGGCAGGTAATGATCGAATCCGCTGCGATAAAGGAACGCCATATCGACGGCTTCTGATTCGGCTTTGCCGGGAACCTTGGCGTTGAACTTGATGCTGATGCCTTCGTTGGGCTGAATGCGAATGCGCAGCGTATTGCGGCGGAGACGATCGTCGCTTGATGCGGCGAAGAGAATGCTTGGCGGCCGCTTGAAGACGATGTTGATTTCCGTGAATTGCGTGGCCAATGCCTTGCCCGTGCGGAGGTAAAACGGAACACCGTGCCAGCGCCAGTTGTCGATTTCAAAGCGCGCGGCGACAAACGTTTCAGTAAGCGAATCGTGCGCGACTTTTTCCTCCTGGCGATAGGAGGGGATGGCCTTGTCATTGATATAGCCGCCGCCGTACTGGGCGCGGACGACATTCTTGTGAAGGAAATCGAGCGACGGCGTGGGAATGGAGCGCAGGACTTTGACCTTCTCATCACGGATCGATTCGGCGTCAAGCGAGGCGGGCGCTTCCATCGCCACCAGTGTGAAGAGCTGGAAAAGATGGTTCTGCAGCATGTCGCGGGCAGCACCGGCGTGGTCATAATAACCGCCGCGGGACTCGACGCCGACTTGTTCAGCCACCGTAATCTGGACGTGATCGATGTAGAGGTGATTCCAGAGCGGCTCGTAAATGGAATTGGCAAAGCGGAAGTAGATCAGGTTCTGGACCGTTTCCTTGCCGAGATAGTGGTCGATGCGGAAGATGTCTTTTTCCGCAAACGCAGTCTGCAGGGTCTTATTCAATTCCTGGGCGCTTTTGAGGTCCGAGCCAAACGGTTTCTCGACAATGAGCCGGTGGCGGGTGCCGTCGGACTTGCTGGAAAGTCCTGCGCTGTGGAGATTTTGCGCGGCCTGACCAAAGAATTCCGGTGAAGTGGCAAGATAGAAGAGATAGTTTTCGCCGATCTTCTCGCTTTGCGGGAGGCTTTTGAGTTTTTCCGCGAGCTTCTTATAGGATTCCGGCTCGTTCAGTTCGCCTTGAAAATAATAGATGCGGGCGGCCAGCTTTTCCCAGACCGCCTCATCGACCGGCTTGGTGTGGGAAAATTGGCGGAGCGCTTCCCCCAGGTCTTTCCGAAATTCCTCGTCACTTTTTGGACGGCGAGCGAATCCGATGATAGCGAAGTCATCGGGCAAAAGATCGTTTTTGGCGAGGTGATAGAACGCCGGGATGATCTTGCGATGGGTGAGATCTCCCGTGGCCCCAAAAATGACCGCTGCTGTCGGCGGTACTTTGACGGGAGTCTTGGAGATCATGCCGGGGCATTCCGGATCGAGAATATTAACAGACATGGCGATTTTTCCTGTGGGGGATTAAGCGTTGTAGGTCGATGAGGCTGTCGTGCCACCCTGGCCGGTCCAGTTGGTGTGGGAGAATTGGCCGCGCGGTTTGTCGGTACGCTCGTAAGTGTGCGCGCCGAAATAGTCCCGTTGCGCCTGGAGAAGGTTGGCGGGCAGTCGGGCCGAGCGGTACGAATCGTAGAACGAGAGGGCGTTGGAGAAAGCCGGGGTGGGAACGCCAAGCGTGGCCCCCAAAGCGACCGTGCGGCGCCATCCGCCCTGCGCCTTCTTGATGGCGTCGGTGAAGAAGCTATCGAGAAGAAGGTTGGTCAGGTGCGGATTGCGGTCGTAGGCCGATTTGATGTTACCGAGGAAACGGCTGCGGATGATGCAACCGCCGCGCCACATCAGGGCGATACCACCAAGGTTCAACTTCCATTTATTCGCCTCGGAAACATTGCGCAGAAGCATATAGCCTTGGGCATAGGAGATGATTTTAGAGGCGTAGAGGGCCTGACGAATATCCTCGATGGCCTTGTCGACATCACCGCTGAACTTGACGTCGCCGGGGCCGGCGAGAACAGCCGAGGCGGCCACGCGTTCGTCTTTGAGTGAGGAAATCGTGCGGGCAAACACGGCTTCCGTAATGAGCGTGACAGGCGCGGCGTTATCGAGGCCGGAGAGCACGGTCCACTTGCCGGTGCCTTTTTGGCCGGCGGTATCGAGGATCTTATCGATGAGCGGGCTGCCATCGGTATCCTTGAACTTGAAGATGTTGGCGGTGATTTCGATCAGGTAGGAATCGAGTTCGGTCTTGTTCCAATCGGTGAAGGTCTGGGCGATCTTGTCGTTATCCAAACCGAGGTTGGAAAGGAGTTGGTAGGCTTCGCAGATGAGCTGCATATCGCCGTACTCGATGCCGTTGTGGACCATCTTGACGAAATGGCCTGCGCCGCTTTCGCCGACCCAGTCGCAACAAGGCACACCATTTTCGACCTTGGCCGCGATGGATTGGAAGATCGCTTTAATGTGGGGCCAAGCCTCGGGAGCGCCGCCCGGCATGAGCGAGGGACCGTGACGCGCGCCTTCTTCACCACCGGAAACGCCGGAGCCGACGAAGAGAATATTTTTTTCCTTGAGCGCCTTGTAGCGGCGGACGGTGTCTTCGTAGAAGGAGTTACCGCCATCGATGATGATGTCGCCCGGTTCGAGCAGGGGAACGAGCAGATCGATAAATTCATCAACGGGCGCGCCCGCCTTGACCAGCAGCATGACGCGGCGCGGTTTTTTGAGGAGGCCGACCAACTCTTGAAGGCTGTGAGCGCCGACGACCTTGGTGCCCTTGGCTTCGTTCGCGAGAAATTCGTCAACCTTGCTGGTCGTGCGATTGAAGACGGCAACCTTGTAGCCGTGGTCGTTCATGTTGAGGACGATGTTCTGGCCCATGACGGCCAGCCCGATGAGTGCGATGTCAGAAGATTGAGGCATAATATAAAGGGGACGAGGGTTAAGCGAGCGCCGGAAGACGCACTTCCCCAAATTAACGACCGAAACTTGACGGGCAACCTTAATTCGCTGTTCAGGCGAAAAGTATTTGAAAAGTTACATGGGCGCGTCTCCGTAAACGTTCGATTTAAAACGCTGTCATCCTTCGACTGCGGCTCGGGAAGCTCTTTTGATCAAAGGAGATTGGTTGCCTCGCCTTCGCTCAGTCGTAACGATGCAGTTGCCCGTTATCCCTTCGGAGATCTCTGCAAAAGTCTTTCTTCAAGCAATCAGTCCTCTTGATCTTGTCGCACACACATGTGACAAGATCAGTTCTGTACCTCTGAGAAAAGGCAGACCGAACTGATCCTTCGACAAGCACAGGATGACTAATGCTAAATGTGAGAGTTTCGCAGAGATCTCCTTCGGGGTAATGAAAGTCTGACCATTACCGGTATTTTCAACTGTATCGTTACGACTCAGGATGACGGATTTTATAAAGAAGCTTGGCTGAGATTTCAGCCGGCAGCCCCTATGATGAACAGCTACGCAAAACTAAGCGGGTCCGAGATCGGCGTCAGGATCGGGTACGGCCTGGGTTTTCCTGGTAAGCTTCTTTTCTGTTTCGACAGGAGCTGCTTCCAATACAGGTTCCACGGAAAAATTCACAGGAACCGATTCAGGTTCCAGATCCGTTTCAGATTCCAGGTCCGTGGGTACGGGAGGAAGTGCGGCAGGCGCCTTCGTGTCGAGAGAATCGACAACCGCATACGCGCTTAAGCCGAAGGCCTTTGGATTCATTTGGCGCAGTCGTTGGGCGAGAATGGAAGCGAGAGTCCGCAACAGAACATTTCCCGCGCCGGGATTGTCCGTCATGAACTGAAGTAAATCGGCATCCGCAATGCGCCAGAGCTGGCTGAATTCAACCGCTGTGACCGTGGCCGCCGCTGGGCCTGGGTCAAAGAGGCTGATCTCTCCGAGGGTTTCGCCGGGGCCTACGCGGGCCAGCAAAGTTTCCGTTCCATCTTCCTGGGTGGAACGGACGTCGAGTTCGCCGCTGATGACGACAAACACTTCCGTCTGCTGGGCGCCTTCCTCGATGATGACATTCCCCGGATGGCCGGGAAAAAACTCACCGTAGGAACTAAGTAGTTCGCGGTCGTCTTCCTTGAGATGACCGATCCAGCTAAAGGTGGGGAGAGAGGGCTTGGTCAATGATTCGGGCATGAGATGCTCCAGGTTGAATGAGATTCCAATGGGTAATATAACCCTACTTAAATCTCGTGGGCAACCTTGTCGTGCATTAAATGTACTTCGCCCCGGAACTTCTCCTCCCGAGCGATTAATTTTAATTCGGGCTCACGGCGCACCAGATGGTCGGGATAGTGGGTGATCCAGACCGATTGCACGGGGTATTTGGCCACTTCCTTGAACAGTTCCCTCTCCGGAAAGTGGGTCAATTCGCAAAGCAGGGCGGTGACTTTTCCCGTCTTGAGCGCGGGGCCCAGTTCGGCGGGATGGGCCAGATCGGCGGAGTAGATGTACCGTTTCCCGTCGTGCTCGAGAAGGACTCCGTAGCAATCAAAACAGGTTTTGGGATAAGCACGCTTGAAGTGACTGGCCAGGCTGGTGAGATGCTGGGTGGCAAAGGCCGTGAAAGTGAAGGGGCCGTGGACGTAGGGGCGCCCCGGCTTGACCGGATGCCAGTGAATGGGGAAGCCGATGAGCTCGGGAAAGAGGAGGCATTTTTCCAGCCAGTCCTTCATATCCGACAAAACAGCGGCTGGCCCAAGAACATGCAGCGGCGCGCGGCGCGTGCGCAACCAGAGCGACTGGATGAGCTGGGAAACCTGGCCGGTGTGATCGCTGTGCATGTGGCTGATCCAGAGAATTTCCGGAATGTCGGGTTCGATCTTCTTGAAGAGGAAATGACGTGCGGCGGCGGCGCCGCAATCGAGCAGAAGGCTGCTTTCCTCAGCTTGGATAAGAATGCCGGAATGTTCGCGACGGGCACTTGTGTGGCCATCGGCGGTGCCTAAAAAGATGGCGCGCATAAAGGGGACGATGCTACTTTCCTTGGAGACAGGCAACGGAAAACCATATGGTAATTGTTTCCGAACTATTTATTCGGCGGGCTCGGCTGGCTGCGCCCGGTAGTGCTCGACGGAATTGAGGATGTCGCGCAGAACTTGATACGGCCATTGATCGGTGTTGATGTCGGTGGTGAGCTTCGGGCCGTAAAAATCGAGGACGGGCTTGGTTTCTTCCTCGTACACTTTTTGGCGGCGTTCGATCACCTCGATATTGATGTCGTCGAGCCGGTTTTCTTTGAGCGCTCGGCGTTGGAGGCGATCATAGACCTTGGCCTTGTCCGGGCATTGAAGATGGAAAACGCGGCGCACGTCGAGGCTGGAACTGAGGATCTTGGCTTGGTTGATATTACGGGGAATGCCATCGAGGACGAGGAAGTCGATATCGGGTTTGAATCGACCGGCTTGGACCATGGCATCGATTTGATTGGACCAAAGCCCGATGGAAATATCGTCCGGGACGAGTTGGCCTTTGCTGGAATACTTCAGGAAGGCCTTGCCGAAATCAGAACGCACGTCGACGGCGCGAAAGACATCGCCACAAGCGCAATGAAAAAAGCCGGGGATGGTGCCGAGAATTTTGCCCTGAGTGCCTTTGCCGGAACCGGGGGCGCCAAGGAGAAGAAGGGATTTATAAAGCACGATTTTGTTAATTGAGCTTATTTCCGGCTATTAAGCAAGGGTAAGAGATTATCAGGATTGAAATGGTATTAGGGATGACTTCCAACCGGGAATCTCTTATTTTGACGCGATCATGCTTGATGCCGAACTTCTTGCCCTTTTGGTCTGCCCTGAAACTCACCAGGACGTGATCCTGGCCACCTCTGGCGAAATCGCGCGGCTTAACGAGGCCATTGGCCTCGGACAGGTGCGGAATGTCGCGGGAAAAGACGTGGCCCAGCCGGTGGAAGCGGCGCTGATTCGCATTGATCGGGCAATTGCCTATCCGATCCGGGAGGGGATACCGGTGATGCTGGTGCCGGAGGGGCTCGTGATTTCCGGAGTGAATTTGACTCAAGGGGCGACAGCCTAAATTTTCATGGGCGATCTTGCAGGCAAAAAGCTGGGAGTGCTGCTGACGACGGCCCCGGCGCATTCGAATTTTCGTCCCGCGATTGCCTTGATGACGGCGGCGTTGGAAGCGAATGTCCGCGTTTATCTCTACTGCATAGATGAGGGTGTCCGTGCTGTAAGTACGCCTGAGATACAAGTGCTGAAGCAACGCGGGGCGAGTCTCTTTGGCTGCGCTTATGGAGCGGGGCACCGGAAGATTGCGTTGGATGATTTGGCGACTTGGTCGGGACTTACCGTGCTGGCGGATGTGGTGGGAAGTACGGATCGGTTTGTTTCTTTTTAAGGTACGCCATGTCACTTCCTAAAACTCTTGTGATGATTGAAACGGATCCGCGTTCCAGTGCGCGTCCGGCGGAGGCGATTCGAATTGCGGCGGGAATTGGCGTCTGGAAAAAGACCGATGTGACGCTTCTCCTACGCGGACCGGTGGCGGGATACAGCCTGCAGGAATATGCGGACGAACTGGTCGATGAAGATAATTTCACGCGGTATCTGCCGCTAGTGGCTGAATCGCCGCGACCGATTTACTTGGAAGATTCGTTCACAGATCTGCCCGCGTTGGAAAATTCGCCATGGAAATATGAAATCGTTCCCGCCGCGAAAACAGCCGAGTTGATCCGTACCCACGATTACCTGATCCGTTTATGAGCGAAACATCTTCACCTCGTCGCGTGCTGCATTTGATCGTGGAAGGTTTTCCGCCCGCACGATTGGAAGAGCTCGGCAACTCTACCGATGGCTCCGACATCACCGAGATTTTTCAACTGACTGAGGCCAGTGCTCGCGAAGCTCTCGATAAAATTTTCGCGGCAGATACGGTTGTTGTGTGGGGCAAGGTCTAGTTCGCTTAACACGCCGGAGGTGTGTCAGCACCGTAGCCGGTGGTTGAGCAGCAGCGATACCACCGGTCAATGTGATAAGAGGATTTTATCCCGCAAGGGATAACAGCAACTCCCGACGCTCGCGCGGGCGTGGTTAGGCTCCTCTCCTCTGCGATCCCTTCAGGATCGGCGCGGGGAGGATCGTTACCGGTGGTGTCGCTGCTGCTCAACCACCGGCTACGGTGCTATCAAGCCTTCGGCTTGAATCGATCCTTCGACAAGCTCCGGATGACGGAGCTTAATTTAGATAAGGCTTGTCGGGCGAGGGGCAGGGGGTTAAGCAATCGGCATGGAGTACCTTTTTGGAATACTGCTGGGCGCTCTCGCTTATCTCGTCGTCAAGGTGTTGATGAGCATTTACACGGTGGACCAGAACGAGCGGGCGGTGCTCACCACCTTCGGTCGGGCTGAGCGTTTGCAGGGCACCACGCTGGAAGACCCGATTTCTGAAAGTCTGACCGATGAGGAAAAACAGCGCTACGCCTATCCGCAACTGCGCGTCATCGGGCCGGGCGGACCTTACTTCAAGCTGCCATGGCAGCGCGTCTATAAGATCACAGTCGCGACGCAGACGCTCAACATCGCATTCGATCCCGAAGACCCGCGCGCGAATAATAACAACCAGATTCTCGAGGCAGTGACGAAGGACCAGTTGAACACCGGCCTCACAGGTCAACTTCGTTACACGATCGCCGAGCGCAATCTCTACGCGACACTCTTCGCCGTGAAGAATCCGATCGCCCACGTTGTCGGTTACTTTGTTTCCGTCCTGCGCGAACGGATTGCGAATTTCGACGCGCCTCCGATGGCGGTGGTGACCGACTCCGTTGTGCCGGGTGGCACCTCGGTCGAGCCGGCGGTGGTCCAGGGAATTTCCATCAACGATCTCCGCAAGAACCTGCGCGAGTTGAACGAGCAAATGGACCAGGAGTGCGCTTCATCGGCAGCCCGTTACGGCATCCGTCTTGATGCCGCGCTGATCACCAGCATCGATCCGCCGCCGGAAGTGGAATCAGCGCTGGCCGCGATCAACACGGCGCACAATCAGGTTTCCTCGGACATTAGCGTGGCGCAGGCCTCGGCGGACATGCGCATCGTCCAGTCGAAGCGGGCGGTGCAGATCGAGACGCTCAAGGCACAGGCGGAAGTCGAGCCGCTCAATTGGCTCGCGGCGCAATTGTCCGATCTGCGCAAGAACGGCCCCGATGCCCTGCCGCTTTATTTGCGTAACATTCGCCTCGCGCTCTACGCCCGGGCCTCCCACATCATCCTGGAGATGAAAAAATAATATGGATATCATCTCCAGTTTGGGAGCAGTTGCCATCACGGCATTCGTAGTTTTCATCGGTTGCTTCATCGCCGTTCCGACATTACTGGGCATTTGCCGCTTTCTCGGTCTCTACGTGGTCGTGGAGGAGCGCCAGTGCCTCGTGTACGTGCTTTTCGGTAAGATCCGGCTGGTGCTGGATGAACCGGGGCTCCATTTTCCCCTCGCGACCGCTCTAGGCTGGCGGGCTTTTTTCGTGAATGCTTTTGGCGATGTGCGGACGGTCGATCTGCGCCTGGACCAGGAATATCTGCGCAGCCAGCCAGTGAATTCCGAGGAGGGCGCGCCAATGGGGATCGGCGTCTGGTACGAAATGTGGATCAGCGATCCGGTGGCCTTCATGTTCAAGAATGCCGATCCGCGCGGCTCGCTGCGCGCCAATGTCGGTAACGCCACGGTGCGCAACCTGAGCAACATGAAATTATCCATGATGCTGGAAGAGCGGCATACGATGAGCACGCTGGTCCGCAACGAGGTGAGCGATAAGTCGAAGGATTGGGGCTATTCGCTCGGCACGGTTTATGTGAGGAAAGTCCACTTTCGCGATGCCAACATGATCCAGCAGATCGAGGAAAAAGTGGTGAATCGTCTCCGGCAGGTGACTTCAGCGATCAGGCAGGATGGAACCAACCAGGTCAACCTGATCACGAGTACGGCAGAGCGGCAGGCGGCGGTCGAGTTTGCCAAGGCTGCGGCGATGCGACCTTTCATCGTCGGCAGCGCGCTCAACACGATTGCCCAGGACAAGGAAGTCGCCGAGGTCATGTTCGAGATTCTGGAGAACCAGAGGATGCTCGAGGGCAACGTGAATGTGACGTTGATCCCGCCCGACATGCGCGGCGATAACCTGACTCAATATCTCACCGTTCATCAGGCCACAGACGGCAGCAAGCCACCAGAAACAAGCAGTCCATCGGCTCCTCCACCAATGCCGGATGCGATTTCTTCTTAACGATCCAGGATGCTGTAAGGATTGGCGATCGGTTGGCGAACAGGGCTGGGCGGCGGCAGTTTGGTGGGTGGGGGCTCGTCCAGCTTGAGTTGGAGGGAAGAGACAGTGGCAGGTGGCGGCGTCTTCACGGTGCCGGGAACATTCAAGGCGGTAGCGTTCAGTTTTTGGATTTGTGACGCGTTGGTGCCCAGCGGAAGTTCATCTTTGGAGCTGTTGTCGTGATGAGAAACTTTGTCTGGAAGCGGATCGTCCGATGACGAGTCAAACGTAAGGGAACCCTTCGCCAAAGGGTCACTTTCAGCGGCGACCTTTCCCGGTATGTCGAGATCAGCAGGATTTTGGATGGGAGCGACATGTTGAGGAGCATCTGCCGGGGGATCGGAAGGCGATGGGCCGAATAAATTGTGCAGTCCAGCGGCGTCTGCCGCGCCGAGTGGAGTAATCAAGGGTTTGAAGAGAAAAGTTGATGAGGGAGCGACAACGCCTTGTCCGGGTGCAGAAGAATCGGAACGCAAGCTCAAGGTGCTTTTGCCTGAAGCGCTTGTTCCTGTTCGCAAGGCTGCCGTGGCACTCGCGGCGGAGGAATCAAGAGTGGACACACCCGCCAGCTTGGAAAGTTTCGAGTCCGAAGCGATCCGATAATAAAGATTATTGTCCTGACTGCCGGGTTCCTTGGCGGCGCGAAGCTGAAGTTGTTTTTCGTAGCTTTCCAACAGCCAGTCCTTATTTGAATCCGCTTGCTGCTCCCGTTTACGCGCGGCATCGACCTGGGACTGGCTCGGAGGGACGGCTTTGGGATGGCTGATCACGAGCGGAGTGCCATCGGGGTCCTGTAGCGCGAGAGTGTCGCTGACAGAGGGAGCCGCGGGAGGGGAATCATCGGCCCGCGTGCTCGCGGCAAAAACCGCGCTGAGGATCAGCGTCGCGGCGAGACAAGGGACATTTTTCACTGCTTTCCTACTATACGCCTGATACGAAATAATTTCAATATCGTCTTTGTCACTAAAAAAAATGAGAAAAAAAGCTTTTTCAGAGGAGAAAAAAGCTTTTCAAGTGGTTGCGAAGCGCTAGCAACAGTCTATGGCAACTAAAGCAACCCCTAAGAAAACTACCAAACGTAAACCTAACGCAGCCTTTCTCAAGCCGGTGACTCCGGACGATAAACTGGCGGCAGTCGTCGGCGCCAAGCCGCTTCCCCGCACAGAGATTGTTTCCAAGCTCTGGGTCTACATCAAGAAAAACGGCCTGCAGGACAAGAAGGTCCGCACGCAGATCAACGCTGACGATACGCTCAAGGCGATCTTCGACGGCAAGAAGTCTGTGACGATGTTCGAGATGAACAAGTACGTCTCGGGCCATCTGAAGGCCTAATCCGCTTAAGATAGGTTTTTCGCGGCGACGGTGTTCAACACCGTCGCCGCAATCCCTTTGAGTTAGAGAGAGGCGCGGTAGCTAATCGCGTTTTCGTAAACGTGCTCGTATTGTTGCGCGGAAGCTTCCCAAGTGAAGTCACGGGCCATGCCCTGCTGCTGCATCGCCGCATAGTGTTGCGGACGGTCGTACCAAGTCGCGACGGCCCAGCCGATCGTGTAGTAAAGCGCACGACCTGAGATTTCCCAGAATTTGAACCCGGTGCCGGTGCCGGTCGATTCGTCGTAATTTTCAACCGTATCGTCGAGACCGCCGGTGGCGCGCACGATGGGCAGCGTGCCGTAGAGAGACGAGTACATCTGGTTGAGTCCGCATGGCTCGTAAATCGAGGGCATGATGAAGAAATCGCTGCCCGCCTCGATGAGGTGGGAGATTTCCGGGGAGAATCCGATATGGGCATTGGCGCGTCCGGGATTGGCCTCGGTCAGCCAGCGGAAGAAATGCTCAGTGAAGGCATCGCCCGTGCCGAGAACTACGACTTGCATGACCATGTCGCGCAAAGCCTGCGGCAATGAGCCGCGCATCAGGTCGAAGCCCTTTTGTGGGGCGAAGCGGGAGATGACGGCGAAGATCGGAATCTTGGGATCGACCGTCAAGCCGAACCGTTCCTGCAGGATGCGTTTACACTCCGCCTTGCCTGCCAGGTTGTCACGGCTGTAGCGGGCGGGAAGAAAGGTGTCGATGGCGGGATTCCAGACCGAGGTGTCGACGCCGTTCAGAATGCCGGAGACACGGTCGCCCCGGTCATTGAGATACAAGCCCAAACCCATGCCGCCAATGGGGCCTTTGATCTCATTCGCGTAATTGGGCGAGACGGTGGTGACGACGTCGGCGTATTGGATGCCGGCCTTGAGGAGATTGATTCCCTGGAAATCCTCGAACTTGTCCGGGGTGAGATAGTCTCCGCCGAATCCATAGAACGAGAGCACGGAGGGATCGAATTTTCCCTGGTAACCAATGTTGTGGATGGTGAGCACGCTCGCGGTGTTGGAGAGTGGCGAGAGCACGCGGTCCCACGTCTTGAGGAACACGGCGGCAATGGCGGTCATCCAATCGTGCACGTGGGCGACGTGTGGAATCCAGTCGGCGTCTTTGCAAATTTGCAGGGCGGCCTTGCTCAGGACGCCGAAGCGGTAGGCGTCCTCATCGCCGCTGTAGATTTCGTGCCGACCGAAATAACGCTCGTAGTCGATGAACCAAATGGGAACCTGGCCGTCGAGCTTGCCTTCGTAGATTCCCACCCAGACTTCCTCGCCACGGCCGAAGTGGACGCAGCAGGTACGGGAAAAGGTGATCCCGTAACGCACGCGGTCGATGCGCGAATAGAGCGGCATGACGATGCGCACGTCGTGGCCGCGATGGACGAGGGCCTTGGTCAGGCCGGCGACAGCATCGCCCAGTCCGCCGGTCTGTGCGAGTGGCGTGCATTCGGCGGTGATGAAAAGCAGACGCTTGGCGGCAGTGGGAGACTCAGCGGCAGAAGGGGGAGTTTTCTTTGCTTTAGCGACGGGCGTTTTTTTGGTCTCTTTTTTTGGCTTGGGTTCCGGGCTGGTCAGGGTGATCTTGACGGCCTTTTTCTTGGCGGTGACAGGAGTCTCAGGAGCCGGAACGATTACCTTTTCGACGGGCGGAGTTGTTACGGGAGCAACCTGAAGCTTGGTTCCGAGATCGGCGGCCTTCTTAAGCGAGGCCTTGAGCTTCGGCGATGTTTTGGCCGAAGCGGGCAATAAATTGGGATCGGGAGGGGGAGTTGGAGACGAGAGAGGATTGTTCTTCAACGGCTTTTTGGGAGAGGAACTCTTGGCCATGCGGAAGAATACGCATTTTCTCCCAGACGGTAAAGGCCTGCGGGGGAAAGTTTTCTGATGCCAAGAATGCGTTGGCGGCAAACGCCCCGCCACGACTTTTCGGATAGCCTATTGTGCAGGAGGCGAAGATGTGACAGTTTGGTTTGGATGCTTTCACCCGATGACTTTACCTATGCGCTGGAGAACACGCGCGTTCTACTCGCGCCCGCCCGGCGGCTGGACACTTTTGGCACCTCGCTGGTCAATTATTTTCTCGTGACGGAGGAAATGGATGCGGTGAATCTTTCCCGCGTTCGCGAGGGACATATCCATGCGGAGCGTCCCCAGATCGTCACGCCGCAAAATATGGCCAAGCTGCTTCTCGAAGGTTTTGGCGATCAGGGACAGCGCTTTGCAGATCAGATCAGTGAGCAGACGGGACGTTTCGCTTTTCTTAAATACGGATTTCGCGTCAGCAAATCCGATATTCGTTCTTACGACGTGCACGAATCGCTGGAGAATGTCGCAGGCAAGCTCAAGGACGAATTGCAGGCGAAGAATGAACCACTCACCGCGCTGTTGACCGGCGTGGACGACGGATGGGAAGTCTGCCTGCTCAAGTTCATGGTCGATATGATCTCGGCCTCCATGCCCGGTAACATGGGCGATTTCCGCGAGCGCGGGATGCTGTAATTTGGAGGGTCAGCCCCTAAGGAGCCGTTAAATGTACCTGGCCCCGATTTCACAGCGATGGTTTATTGTCGATAGCATGTAATAAGCTCCTAATCCACTCCGGGAGCAGAGGAAGCGGGCTGATCATTTGGCGGAGGCTGGCTATTTGTCTGTTGCGTTGGATTATGAACTGGAGATGCAGAGCTTTGATCTGGAGTTGCCTTATCCGCAACATGCAATTCCATCTTCTGCACATGCAGAACCTGGCCATTGGGAACGTGAACATCAAAGGCTGGGATAGTAAAATCGCCGGGATGTAGCGGAGTCACCGCAAAGCTTTCCATAAACACCGAACCATTTTGTTGTGTTACAACAGTTGACGTGCTGGTGCCGCTGACACGAAGACCGTCAACGACGGGCAATTGGAAGTCCAGGAAACCAGCATGTTTGATAACGATTGAAATGGTAAAAGTGCCATCACCCCCTTTATCCGGGGGAATAATGTGTTGGGTAACCAGACCTGTATTGTCGTTGTTTTCGGTCGCTCGGTCGAGGGCAGCTTTTTCTGGAGCAGAAAGCTGCGAAAGCCATTTAGGAACAGGCGGTTCTGAACCTGAATAATTGGAGTCAAGAGAATGTGCCTTGCCGCTATCGACCTGGCCACGGAGAAGGTCTCCTTGACGAAACTCGACTGAAGCTCGATTAGCATATGCTTTGGCATAAGTGGGCTTAAGTTCAATCGCTCGATCAAAGTCGGCGATGGCCCCATTGAGATCGCCTTTGGCCTCCTCGACATTGCCTCGATCATAGTACCCGATGGCTTCAGTGGGACGAAGTTTGATCGCCTGGTCGTAGTCCAGCAGGGCATGGTCTAGTTCGCCCTTCGCCTGTTCCGCAATCCCACGTTCCCCAAATGGAAAACCGTTTTGGGGATCAAGTCGAGTAGCGATGTCAAAGTCGGCAATAGCCCCGTTCAAATCTCGTTTCACTAATTTGGCGTGGCCCCTGGCGCTATATGCTGCTGCATATTGTGGATTTAGGCTGATGGCTGCATCATAATCGATAAGGGCGCCTTCAAAATCGCCTTTGTCTGCTTTCGCCAAACCCTTTTGGCAGTATTGTTCAGGCGTCGTGGGCGCTTGTGCAAATGCACTAAGTGGAAGGAGAAAACTCAACAAAAAGCAAAGAATCTTCATGGACTTATGTTTGCTTTTATCACCTGCTGAAGTTGCATGCGTTTTTCTCCTGGCACGAGCAGAAATGATCTAGAGGCAAGCTTGGCCTGTTAGAAAGGTTTCATAGAAAAATTTCCGTCAAGTTTATTTGGTTTTCGGCTGCGTGCCAGAGGGGATAGCTAAAATTAACGATTAAAAAAGGGGGGGCAGGCCGGAGGCTGGTCTTCCAATTCCTTTTTCAGGTAAACCGTCTGGGGCGGGAAGGCGAAGGCGATCTTGGCTTGGTCGAAGGACTCCTTGAGTGCGAGTTGGATGTCGCTCATTAGTTTATTGTATTCCGAGGAGGTCTTGTAGTCGGCCCAGAAGATTGCCTGTAATTCTACGGAGCTATCGGCGAATCGGAGCAGGTTCGTCTCGCAGCCATCAACGCGCGGGTTGGCGCGGATGACGGATTCCATCAGGGCGAGGGCGCGTTCGAGTTGGGCGCGGTCGTTGTCGTAAAGGACGCCGACGGTAATCGTGGTGCGATTGAATCTTCCTCGCGTGTAATTGCGGATTTGTTTATCGACGAGGTCCTTGTTCGGGAGGTTGATTTTTTCTCCGGTCAACGCGGCGAGGGTGATGCTGCGCAGTCCCATTCGGATGACGAAGCCGTCGTACTCGCCGAAGGAGATGCGGTCGCCCTCCTTGAAGAGACGGTCGATCATGATTTCCATCGAGCCGATGGCGTTGGCGATGGTGCTTTGCGAAGCCAGCGCCACCGCTGCCCCGACAAAGCTGACTCCGGTGAGCAACGGCACGATGTTGAATGTGGGATCGATTTTCTGGATGATGAAAATGCCCGCGCCGAGCGTGACGATCAATTTACCCACGCGCCCAATCAGGTCGGCCCATCGCTCATCAAGGTTCGTGGCTTCACCCTCCCAGCGTTTGCGCAGGACTTGGGCAATGATGTCGACGATGCGAAACGAAAAAACGAGGACAAGCAGGCCGTTAAGGATGGGATAGATGTCACTGTGCATGTGCATCCACAAGACCGGCGGCATCTTAGTGATGGCGTCGAAAGCGATGATGAAGAAATAGGAAAAAATCAGGAGGCATGCGGGCATGCGCAGGGCTTCGGCAATGCGGTCGGCAAGATCCGATGGACTCTTGCGCATAATCTTGCGGACAACGCGCCCGCTGAACCGATACACCAAGAGAGTCGCCAACAGGCCGATGGCGATATAAATGTAAAAGTTAATCAGGTCCGGGCTTCCGGCATGGTGCGCCAAGAATCGGATCGCGTGCCGAGCGGTGTTTAGCGTGGGGCTTTCCTGGATGATATCGGTAAAATTGTTCATGGCGTGCAAAGGCAAGAAGTCGTAAAACTATCCGGCAGACGCCATGAACGCACCTTCAATTGTCTTTCCTCCACGACTTGTCCCCGGCGATCTCATCGGCCTGACGACTCCGGCCAGTCCTCCCGAGAAGCCGGAATTGATCGACGAGACCATCGCGCGCCTGACGGCTTTTGGCTTTCGCATCAAGCCGGGGAAGAATCTGCGCAAGCGAGACAGTTACCTCGCGGGTAGCGATGAGGAACGTGCCGAGGATATTAACGCCATGTTCGCCGATCCCGAGGTAAAGGGAATCTATGCGTTACGTGGCGGATACGGCTCATGCCGGATTTTGCCCCTGATCGATTACGCGGCGATTCGTGCGAATTCGAAACCCTTCCTCGGCTATAGCGATGTGACGGCAATGCATAACGCGATTTTGGTCAAGACCGGACTGGTGACTTTTCATGGTCCGAATGCCTCAAGTGCTTTCCAACCGGGCAACGAGGCGACCTGTCGGCGAGTCCTGATGGAACCGATCGATCTTTCCGCATCGACATTATTTTCTCGGGATGCCGCGAACGAGGCAAAGCTGAAAACGGTTGTGCCAGGACGAGTAATAGGACGACTCATCGGTGGAAACATGACGTGCCTGCTGCGTCTGCTCGGCACGCCCTATGCGCCCGATTTTCGAGGCGTGATTCTCTTTCTTGAGGACACCGGTGAGAAGGCTTACCGCATCGATGGTAATTTCTGTCACTTGCGTTTGGCTGGAGTGCTCGATCAAATTGCAGGCTTGGTGATCGGGCAATTTGATCACTCCGATGCTGCGGAAGAAACGCGAATCGCGGCCTGCCTCCACCGCGAGGCCGAACGGATCGGTGTGCCTTGTGTGACCGGCGCACCCATTGGTCATTTTGCGGAACAGATCACGATTCCACACGGTGCACAGGCAGAGTTAGATGCGGATGTGGGGAGCTTGAAATTAGTGTAGGGATCGGGCATTCGACCTAGCGGTTAATTTGTCAGCATGCAAAACGCGGTGCGTGAAAGCTTAGGCAGTGTTGCAATGCTCTTAACAAGAGTAGGTTATGGAAGGTGTCCGGCATTGGCACGTGCAATGCGCTTTCCTCAATATGAAAATGAGTCTCTATCTGCCAATGATTTTGGTTGGTGCCGTCATGGCCTTGTCCAGTTGCGCGACGTCCAATGATGGTCGTCCCATTCCCGGAACGCTGCAAAGTACGGACAGCAAGAACAGCGAAAACAACACGCCGCGGACAAATCCGACGCCGAATCCTGAGCCCGCCTCCAATCCGCCCGGGCCCGATTATCGTCCCGTGAATCAGTAACTTTTTTTGAGATGACCGGCTTCCCGATTCGGGAGGCCGGCATCATCTTCAAGTCATTCCATTACGCCCGACTGGGCAACGGTGCGGGCTTATTGATCAGCGCCCAAAAAATACCCAACTGACGAATCGCATCGCAAAACTGCGTAAACTCGACCGGCTTCACGACGTAGCCATTGACGCCCAAGCGATAACTTTTCACCAGATCCGTTTCCTCGCTTGAGGAGGTAAGCATGACGACAGGGATTAGCTGCAATCTTGCATCCGCTTTGATTTGCCGCAGAGCCTCCAGCCCGTCCACTTTTGGCATTTTAAGGTCGAGTAGAATGAAGAGGGGATCCTCGCCCTTATGATCGGCAAAGGTTCCGCGCCGATGCAGATAGTCGAGCGCCTCTCCGCCATGGCGGGCCGTGATGACCTCGTTGACCAGGTTGTTTTTTTTGAGCGCGCGCAAGACAAGCTCGACATCGTTTAGATTGTCTTCGACGAGGAGGATGGGTTTGAGGGGTGACATGTTTAAGTGGCGAAATCCGCTTTAGGGAGGGTGAAATAAAAAGTCGCGCCGACATTCACTTCGCCATGGGCCCAGGTGCGTCCTCCATGCCGGGCGATGATGCGCTGGACATTGGCCAGTCCGATGCCGGTGCCTTCAAACTCTTCCTTGAAGTGGAGTCGTTGAAAAATGCCAAAGAGCTTGTCCGCATACTGCATATCGAAGCCGGCGCCGTTGTCCTTGACGTGGAATTGGAATTCGCTCGAGGTCTCCTTGTATCCAATCGAAATTTCCGCCTTGTCGCGATTGCGGGTGTACTTGATGGCGTTGCCCAACAGGTTCATCCACACTTGCTTGAAGAGAGCTTTATCGACGTAAACCTGGGGCAGCGTTTCGATTTTCCAATCGATGGTACGGCCCTGCATCTCGGACTCCAATTCCTCACGGACCTTGGTCACGAGCGCCATCGTATCGACTCTCGTCGGTTGCAAGGCTGAGCGTCCCATGCGGGAGAAGGCCAGGAGATTGTCGATTAACAGACCCATTTGCGTGGCGGAATCGGAAATCACTCTCATATAGCGGACGCCGTCTTCGCCCATGACGGTGGATTTTTCACGCAACAAATCGACATAGCCATCGATATGGCGCAGGGGAGCACGAAGATCGTGGGAAACGGAATAGGCGAAGGTCTCCAGCTCTTTATTGACCCCTTCGAGCTTGACCGTTTGCAATCGGAGTTCTTCGTTCAGGGTCTCGATTTTTCCAGCGGCTTGCGTTCGTTCGCGGATTTCGCGCTGCAGGGCCTCGTTGGTTTTTCGTAGTTGCGAGGGGCTGGGGAGCGCGAGTGCCTGCGGGACGAGTCGGACCAGCAGAACGGCCGTGACGATGGAGGTGATGGCCGTGATCGCCTTGATGATTCCCGACAACCAATAGGTGGGCACCCAGATGTTCAGGATTTCCATGAGATGCGTCGTGCCGCATGCCACAATAAAGATGGCGAAGCAAACGAACATCCAATCAAAAACTAGGTCCTTGCGCTTGCGAACGAAGTAGAGAAGCGTGATGGGAATTGAGTAATAAGCCATCGCGATAAATCCGTCAGAGAGGACGTTCAGCCAGATGACGGCGGGATTCCACTCATAACACATCCCATGCTGCATGAAACCATCTGTGGAAAAGATGTGTTCAAGGAAGTCCATGGAAACTTATATCGAGGAGA
>Ga0207046_10001_pt2 | contig 61551 bp, 58 predicted proteins | sample Alteio_BWMinCont_66_FD_153303 | JGI IMG/M metagenome (GOLD analysis project Ga0207046, IMG submission 153303) | Enriched cells from forest soil in Barre Woods Harvard Forest LTER site, Petersham, Massachusetts, United States -... | ecosystem: Environmental > Terrestrial > Soil > Temperate forest >...
ACCTTTGCCATGTTTGCGAACCGCTACTTTTCTATCAGCTACTTCTTTCTCTCCAACAATAAGCATGTAAGGTACTTTCTTCATTTCATTATCACGAATCTTCCTTCCTATCTTTTCGTCGCGGTCATCAACATAACCACGAATATCGGAATTATTTAATAATTGCAAAACTTCGTGCGCATAGTCGTTAAAGCGTTCACTTATCGGTAGTATAGCAATTTGGTCGGGTGTTAACCAAAGCGGGAAATTACCGCCGCAATGTTCTATCAACACGGCAATAAATCTCTCTAACGAACCAAATGGCGCACGGTGTATCATTACCGGACAATGTTTTTGATTATCGCTGCCGGTATACTCTAATTCAAAGCGTATAGGTAAGTTGTAATCAACTTGTATAGTACCGAGTTGCCATTTTCTTCCAATGGCATCTTTAACCATAAAATCTAATTTAGGACCATAAAAAGCTGCTTCGCCGTATTCAACAACCGTACGTAAACCTTTTTCAGCAGCCGATTCTATAATCGCTTGTTCTGCCAAACTCCAATTTTCATCGCTGCCAATATATTTTGCGCGGTCTTCTTTATCGCGTAACGAAATTTGTGCGGTGTAGTCTTCAAAACCTAAAGCATTAAATACATGCAACACTAAATCAATTACTTTACAAAATTCTTCTTTTACCTGGTCAGGGCGGCAAAATAAATGCGCATCGTCTTGTGTAAAGCCACGCACGCGTGTTAAACCATGTAACTCGCCTGCTTGTTCGTAACGATATACAGTACCAAACTCAGCATAACGAACGGGTAAATCTTTATATGATTTTGGAGATGCTTTATAAATTTCGCAATGATGTGGACAGTTCATTGGCTTTAAGAAAAACTGTTCGCCTTCGCGCGGAGTAGAAATAGGCTGAAAAGAATCTGCACCATATTTTTCGTAGTGACCAGAACAAACATATAAATCTTTTAAAGCAATGTGTGGTGTAGCAACCGGCAAGTAACCCGATTTAAGTTGTGCGCGCTGCATAAACTGAATTAAGCGTTCGCGTAAGGCAGCACCTTTTGGTAACCACAATGGTAAACCCATTCCAACTTTTTCAGAGAAATGAAATAATTCTAATTCTTTACCTAGTTTGCGGTGATCACGCTTTTTGGCCTCTTCTAATACGTACGGTTGTTGAATACGGCGAAGCAGCTTTTTGGCCTCTTCTAATAAAACTAGATATTCTTTTAGTTCTTTATCCTTAGGAAAAGTAATGCCGTAAATGCGGGTAAGCATTTTATTTTTTTCGTTACCGCGCCAATAAGCTCCGGCAATGTTCATCAACTTAATTGCTTTTACAAAACCGGTGTTTGGTATATGTGGCCCACGACATAAATCGGTAAAATTGCCTTGGGTGTAAAAAGTTATTTCGCCATCAGGTAAACCGGCAATTAATTCTAATTTATATTGATCGCCTTTTTTCGGTAAAATATTTTATAGCATCTGCTTTCGAAACTTCTTTACGAATGTATTCGCTTTTTGCATTAGCAAGCTCTTGCATTTTAGCTTCTATTTTAGGAAGCTCTTCAGGAGTTAAAGTTTTGTCTCCAAAATCAACATCGTAATAGAAACCATTTTCAATAGCAGGTCCGATGCCAAGTTTTACACCCGGATATAATGCCTCTAACGCCTCAGCCATTAAGTGAGCCGATGAGTGCCACATGGTTTGTTTACCATCGGTATCATTCCAGGTTAGTAAAGTTAAATTGCAATCTTGGTTAAGCGGACGAGTTGCGTCCCAAACTTCGCCATTAATTTTTGCAGCTAAAACATTGCGGGCAAGCCCTTCACTAATACTTAGTGCAACTTGCAGAGATGTGGTTCCTTTTTGATATTCGCGAATTGAACCATCGGGTAATGTAATTTTAATCATATTTAATTTTTCCCTACTAACAACGTAGGTTTAAGTTTATGTGCAAATATACGAGATTTTACTTTCGAAAAGTACATCAAACACCTATTAAATCTGCATTTCTAAAATTATTTTTTAACCTCCTCAGTATCTAAACTGTCTTTGTATAAAATGGATAAATTATAATATTCTGACGCTTTATTGGCAAATTCGTCTCTTTTTTTGGCAGGTATTTTTTTTGAAGTTGCCATTGTACTGTCAAGTGTAGCCAAACCCCGGTAACCATCCTTTAGCAAGATTTTACTACCTATTTCCTTACTTAATTGTAAACCTTTGTTTAAGCATTCCTGCGCCTCTTTTAATTTATGCCCAAATTAATATAAGAAGTAGCTATGCCATTTTTATCCCCAACCTCTTCTTCTAGCTTTAAAGAAGAAAAATGAGTGTTTAATGCTTCTGTGTAATTGCCTTGTTTTTCATAAATAACGGCCATGTTGTTATACGAATTAGCAATGCCCTGCTTGTCACCAATTTCTTCTTTTATTTTTAAAGAAGCAGTATAATTTTTCAAGGCCTCGGTATAATGACCTTGTTTGTGATAAATATTGCCAATATTTCCTAAAGAAGAGGCGGTGCTTTGCTTGTCTTTAATGGCTTGACAAATGGTTAATGAAGTATTGTAATTTTTCAATGCTTCCGAATAATTGCTTTGTTTGTAATGAATGTTTCCAATGTTCATATACGTATTTGCATAGGTTACATCTTTTGTTTGTCCTGAAGCTTCTTTTGCTTTTAAAGAAGCTTCGTAATTTTTTAATGCGTCTGAATAATTGTCTTGTAGCGCATAAATATTACCTATGCCCATATATGAGGTGGCAATGCCTTGTGCGTTACTGATGTCTTCATCTATCTTTAATGCTTCTGCATAATTTTTTAGTGCTTCAGGATAATTGCCTTGATGCATAAAAATGGCTGCAATATTAGTATATGAAGAGGCTACATGTTTTTTCTCACCAAGCTCTTCCATAATTTTAAGCGAAGCAAAGTGCATTTTTAATGCACCAAAATAATTGCCTTGGTACATATAAATATTTCCAATGTTGGTATACGAATGGGCAATGCCTCGTTTAAAATTTAGCTCTTGGGCTAACTGCAAAGCTTGTTTGCCATAACTTAAACTATTGTCGTAATCACCAATAATCCTATACTCGTGACCTAATCTATTTAACCTGATAACTCTGGTTGTATCTTGTAGGGAAGTAGATTTTAAAACCTTTTTTAAAGAATCTATTTTACTTTGAGCCGTAGTTTTAGTTGCATTTAAAGTAATAAATAAACATGTTAAAAGAAAAAGTTGTTGTTGTTTCATAAAATTAGATTTTAATAAAAAACCCTTCTCTTTTTTTGAGAAGGGCTTTATTTCATCACTTATTTCTTTTCATTTTTTTCACCCACATCTGTATTCAAACTGTTAAATAAAGGTGTTTTTCCATCAGTAATAATAACTTTCGAATTGCCTGATTTCATCAGACCTTCGTACATTTTAATACGATTGTACTCTAATATTTTTTCGTTGATAGATTGCGAAAGAATGTCTTGAGCCGCCTTTATACCTTCTGCTTCGATACGCATGCGCTCAGCTTCTTTTTTCTGTTTATCAATTACAAACTCCATTTTCAACGCATCTTGCTCTGCCTGTACTTTGCTTTCGATGGATTGCATAATTTGTGGAGGCAACACAATATCTTTCAATAACACAGCATCAACTACAAACCCATGTTGTTCTATATGCGATTTTAATTCATCGGCAATTGATTTTTCAACATTTTGACGCGCTGTAGCATATAACTCTTTAGCATAGTAACGCGCACTTATTTCTCGCGCAGTAGCACGGAAATTACTAAGTACTATAACCTCCTGATAATTTGTTCCAAATTTTTGATAGATGTTAGATGCTTCCTCTGGGCGAATGTGATATAGTAAACTTATTTCTGCATTTACACTTAAACCTTCTTTGGTTGGTAAAGGCAAGGTTTGAAAACTCTCAACGGTACGTGTATTTATTTTTATCACTTTGGTTGTAAACGGAAAAAATCCTACGGAACCCGGTTGACGAGAGCCCCCGTGCATTTTACCTAAGGTTTGTTTAATGCCTATTTCGCCTGGCCTTACAACGCGACAAGAAGTAATGGAGGCTACCGCTAGTATAGCACATCCAACATAAATTAAATTTTTCATATAGTTTTTGTTTTTATAAATGTCTGAAAGAATTGTGCCGCTTTTAACGGCTTAACATTCTTTGTGAATTAAAATTTCTTAAATTTTCTGTGCAAGGTTTTCTAAACCTTAGATAAATCAAGCTTTTTAAGCTTGGGGTTTAATTTATTGATGGCGGCAACAACTACAACAGTCATTGCACCTCCAAAAATAACTGATGGTACCAAGCCCATAAGCCGGGCGGTAAAACCTGATTCAAACCCACCAATTTCGTTTGATGAGCCAATAAACACACTATTTACAGCCGATACACGCCCTCGCATTTCATCAGGGGTCATTAGTTGTAAAATAGAAGAACGAATTACCACACTAACATTATCAAATGCACCTGTAATTAGTAACATGGTAAATGCCAGCCAATAATTAGTGCAAAAACCAAAAGCAATAGTAAACACGCCAAACATAATTACGGCCCACAACAAATATTTACCTGCATTTTTGGTGGGAGGTTTAATGGCTAACACAAAAGCCATTAGCACTGCACCAATGGCAGGAGCTGTACGCAGCAAACCTAAATCTTGTGGGGTGGCATGTAAAACCTGATCGGTAAAGGCGGGTAATATAGTTACGGCCCCGCCAAAAAATACGGCAAATAAATCTAACGAAATAACCGACAACAACATTTTTTGTTTAAAAACAAAATCTATCCCAACGCGTAAACTTTTTATAATGCCTTCTTTTGCCTGATGTATGTAAGGGCGTTGATATTTTACCAAGGTGAAAAATAATGCTCCAAGCAAAAACAATAACATGTTAATGAAGTAAATTTTTTCAGCATGATAACTGCCACTCATGCCATATAAAAACGCAGCCAGTATAGGGCCTGTAATAGCACCAATATGCCAAGCTGTGCTGTTCCAGGTAGCTGAAATAGTATACATCTCTCTATCAACTAACTGACTTAACAGGGGGTTCATAGTGGCTGCAAAAAACGCACGTATAATGCCCACTAAAATAATTACACCAAAAATGGCATAATAGGCAATGCTATCTAAAAACGAAATTTTATGCAGACTAATAACAAACAACAACACCGAACAAAAAACCAAAGCTAAAACAGTGCTTATAATTATTTTTTTACGATTGTATTTGTCAGATACATATCCTGAAAAAAAAGAAGCTGCAATAAACGGTAGTGCCTCAAACAAGCCTGTTAATCCTAACGAAAATGCACTATGTGTGTACTCATAATAAATTTGCAAACCAATGGTGGTCATTTGCATTTGTATGGCAAGGGTGGTAAAAAATCTACCTAAAATAAAATGAAAGAAGTTTTTTATTTTAAATATTTCGAGCGAAGACTTTTTTTGCGAATTCATTATAAATTGCTCGCAAATGTAACGTAACTTTAGCTAACTTGCTTGTTATTTATTGTAAATGGAGCAACAACATATCTCAATAAAACATTGGGCGGAGGATGATAGGCCTCGTGAAAAGCTTATAAGTAAAGGCAAACAAGCTTTATCAGATGCGGAGTTAATTGCTATTTTAATTGCATCTGGTTCAAAAAACGAATCGGCTGTACAGCTTTCACAACGCATATTGGCTACACATAAAAATAATTTACACGAGTTAGCTAAACTATCCATTAACGATTTAAAAAAATTTAAGGGCATTGGCGAAGCAAAAGCTATAACCATTATAGCAGCACTTGAATTAGGCAGAAGAAGAAAAGATGTTGATGCGCCTGTGTTAGATGTAGTTAAAACAAGTAAAGATGCTTATGCGCACATTGCACCTAAATTAAGTGATTTACCGCACGAAGAATTTTGGGCATTATTACTTAACCGAAGTAATAAAATTATAAAAACTGAATTTATTGGCCGAGGTGGCGTTTCGGGTACAGTAGCTGATGTACGTATAATTTTAAAAAGTGCCATTGAAAATTTAGCCTCGTCTATTGTGTTGGCTCACAACCATCCGTCAGGAAATTTGCAAGCCAGTAAAGAAGACATCAACTTAACGCAAAAAGTAAAACAAGCGGCCGCGTTATTTGATGTGCAAGTTATAGATCATATAATTGTGGGAGATGCAAACTACTTTAGTTTTGCCGACGAAGGACTTTTATAATTACTTAGCCCAACCTTTTTTAAGCTCACCTTCTAAAGCTTCAATTAACATGTCTTTGTTTTTGGCTTCTATGGCAAGTTTTTCTAATTCTTCTTTCAATTTGGTAATTTCAGTTCTGTATTTAACTTCCTGATCGCTCCAAATGTTCACGTCATAATAACGCTGTTTATCAGGCGATAGAATTTTTTCCATTTCAGCAGGGTCACGGAAAAAGCTATAAAGGGGTATACGTAGTTCTTTCGATATAAGTTCTAAAGTACGTACTTCAAGGGTTTTGGTTTCAAGTGCGTGGTCTAATTCTGCTTCGCTAATCTTCAAATGCTCAGCAAGCTCTTTATAAGTGTACTTGTTCTGTCCTAAAAGAGTAATTATTTTATTCTTCAGATTCATATAAGCTTTTCTTTCTAACGTAACCATTCGCATATCAAAGATAGTGATTTTAACAATAAATAAACACAAAAAAGCAGCACCATTTAGATAAGGTGCTGCTTTATTATTAGGTTTTAAGAATTTACTTGTTTTCTGTTTCTGCTTGGGCACCTTCAGGCTTTGGTAATAAAACCTTACGAGATAATTTAGATTTACCTGTTTTAGGGTCGTTGCCAATGTATTTTACCTTAATTATGTCACCTTCTTTTAACACTCCTTCTAAAGTGTCAAGTCTGCGCCATTCAACTTCAGATATGTGTAACAAACCATCTTTGCCCGGCATAAATTCAACAAAAGCACCGTACGGCATAACCGTTTTTACTTTTGCATCGTACACCTCACCAATTTCAGGAATGGCAACTATGCCTTTTACGCGAGCCAATGCAGCTGATGCAGCAGCATCGTCTTCTCCAAAAATTTCAACTAAACCTTTACCATTAATTTCAGTAATAGTAATTGTTGTGTTAGTTGTTTTTTGAATTTCTTGTATGATTTTGCCTCCTGGCCCTATTACAGCACCAATAAAATCTTGAGGAATTTCAATTTGCAACAATCTTGGTGCGTGTGGTTTATAATCTGTACGTGGTGCCGAAAGTGTTTTGCTTATTTCGTTTAAGATGTGTAAACGACCATCTTTAGCTTGGTTTAAAGCTTGGGACATAACTTCGTAAGGAAGTCCGTTTACTTTTAAATCCATTTGTACAGCTGTTATACCATCTTTAGTACCGCAAACTTTAAAATCCATATCACCTAAATGATCTTCATCACCTAAAATATCAGATAAGATAGCATAGTTTCCTTTATCGTCGGTAATTAAACCCATTGCAATACCGGTAACCGGTTTTTTAATTTGAACGCCCGCATCCATTAAAGCCAGTGTACCTGCGCAAACTGTAGCCATAGATGATGAACCGTTACTTTCTAAAATATCAGATACAACACGAATAGTATATGGGCAATTATCTGGTAACATTTTTTTAAGTGCGCGTAAAGCTAAGTTACCATGTCCAACCTCACGACGAGATGTACCTCTGTTTGGTTTTACTTCGCCGGTTGAGAAACCAGGGAAATTGTAGTGTAATAAAAATTTATTTTCGCCTTCAATAAACGCACCATCAATTAACTGTTGGTCTAATTTAGTACCTAAAGTTACTGTGGTAAGTGATTGAGTTTCTCCGCGTGTGAACACAGCCGAACCGTGTGCAGCAGGTAAATAAGCTACTTCGCTCCAAATAGGACGGATGTCAGTAGTTTTTCTACCATCTAAACGTAATTTGGTATCTAAAGCCACACGACGAACTGCATCGTACTCAACTCCATGATAGTATTTGTTGATTAAGCCTTCTTTCTCTTTTAATTCTTCAGGAGTAAAAGTTGCTTTGTATTCTTCTAAAACTGCTTTAAAGGCAACTTTACGCTCGTTTTTGTTTGGGTTACCAATTTTAGCAACATCGTAAACTTTTTGGTAAGTAGCTGCACTAACTTTTTCTTTTAATTCAAAGTCATTTTTTTCGTGCGAGTACTCGCGTTTAGGTTTGTTACCTGCTTTTATAGCGAATTCTTTTATAGCATTAATATGACCTTTAATTGCTTCGTGTGCAAATTTTATAGCCTCAAGCATTTCTGCTTCGCTAATTTCACTCATTTCACCTTCTACCATTAGAATATCGGTAGCCGATGCAGCAATAATCATATCAAGAGTTGATTTGTCTAACTGATCTAAATTAGGGTTTAAAACCAATTTACCATCAATTTTACCAACACGTACTTCAGAAATTGGTCCGTTAAACGGAATATCTGAAACAGCTATAGCAGCCGAAGCAGCTAAGCCTACAAGCGCATCAGGCATTGTTTTTTTGTCAGAAGAAATAAGTTGAATCATTAACTGAATATCAGCATGATAATCTTCAGGGAATAAGGGGCGTATAGCGCGATCTACGATACGACTAATTAAAACTTCGTAATCAGAAAGTTTGGCTTCTCTTCTAAAAAAAGAGCCCGGGATACGACCTGCAGCCGCATATTTTTCTTGATAATCTACCGTTAAAGGCAAAAAATCTATCCCTTCTTTTGCATCTTTAGATGATACGATGGTGGCTAGCAACATGGTGTCGCCAATTTTTACTACTACCGATCCATCGGCTTGTTTTGCTAATTTACCTGTTTCCAGGCTTACTATTCGTCCATCTCCTAAGTCGAACGAATGTGTGGTTCCTAATTGTGACATCTGTTTTTTTGATTTGTGTTTCGGCGTTTCCGAAACGGGTTATATTTATGTTATTTTATTTCCAGTTTTAAATGCAAAAGGCATTCAAGTTACCCCGAATGCCTTTTTAGTTTTTTATTTTCCGCTCATTTTATTTACGGAGATCAAGGGTTTTAAGCAAAGCCCTGTATTTTTCTAATTCGTGACGTTTTAAATAATCAAGTAAAGCGCGACGTTTACCTACTAAGTTTAGTAGAGAACGTTGAGTTCCAAAATCTTTTTTATTAGCTTGTAAGTGTTTGCTTAAATGGTCGATACGGTGAGTAAACAAGGCAATTTGTGATTCTGTAGCACCTGTGTTTTTTTCAGAACCTCCGTGTTTTTTGAAAATCTCTTTTTTTACTTCTGTTGATAAATACATTATTTCTTTATTTTAAGGACGGCAAATATACGTCTTTTTTTAAATACACAAAATATTTTTGTGGCTTTTACCCCATATTTATAGCTGCCAATTAATGGGTTTTTGCCCCTGTTTTTTCAAAATCTCGTTGGTTTTAGAGAAATGTTTGCAACCAAAAAAGCCGCCACGTGCCAATGGCGACGGGTGCGGGGCCACAAGTACGTGGTGTTTTGTGGCATCAATTAAAGTGCCTTTTTGTTTGGCATAATTGCCCCAAAGTAAAAAAACTAACCCTTTTTTTTCGTCAGATAGTTTTTTAATAATCGCATCGGTAAATAGCTCCCAGCCCTTGTTTTGGTGCGACCCGGCCTGACTTTCCCTAACAGTAAGCGTAGCATTAAGCAATAAAACGCCTTGTTTTGCCCAAGGGGTTAGGTTACCTGTTCTAGGAATTTCAATGCCAACGTCTTCTTTTAACTCCTTATATATGTTTACTAATGATGGTGGGGCTTTTACGCCATCAGGTACAGAAAAAGATAGTCCGTGGGCTTGTCCTGCGCCATGGTAGGGGTCTTGCCCTAATATAACCACCTTAACTTCGTTAAATGGAGTAAGGTTAAAAGCCTCAAAAATCTGCTTCCCGGCAGGAAACAGGCGGTATTTGCTTTTCTCTTCTACTAAAAAAGCTTTCAATTTTAAAAAATAGTCTTTGCTAAATTCATCTTTTAAAGCGTGTAACCAGCCGGTTTCTATTTGTGGAGATTTTTCTGTCATAAATTAATAATAATTATTTGTCAATTTCAATAATAGATTTACATTTGTCTAACGCTTAAAACCAAGTCTATGAAAAAACATTTAACCACTACCTTATTTATAGTTGCAGTTGTAATTTTTGTTTCATCGTGCAGAAGCAAACATGGCACTTGTGCCGCATATGCGCAAGCTCCAGTTAAAAAAGTAGCTGTACACATTTAGTTTTCTGTCCTTTAAGCGGGATAAACAAATTCAATTACTTGCTTTAAATCCGGATGTAAACTTTTTGCAACCGGGCAAGTGTATGCGGCGTGTTCATACATTTTCTTCTCTTTTTCGGTAAAATTATTGGCTGGCATGGTTATACTAATGTGTATTTCGCCAATTCTGCGTGGTTCGGTATACATAACCTTAGTTACTTTGGCAACCGCTCCATCTGATTTTGTAATTCCTTCTTTTAAGGCAAGAATTCCCATTACAGAAATCATACAACAAGCCAATGCTGTAGCTACTAAATCGGTGGGCGAAAAAGCTTCTCCTTTTCCATGATTGTCTTTTGGGGCATCGGTTACTATTTTGTTGCCCGATTGTAAGTGAACAGCCTCTGTTCTTAGTTCTCCCAGATAAGTTACTTCTGAAGTATATGCCATGTTTTTGTTTTGCATCAAAAGTAACAAATAGGTATAATTATCGTACATTTGTTCTTCTAAAATAATGCGAAATTTTTTCAAAATAAGTGCTCTTGTTTTTTGTTTCATGTTAGCTGAAACAGCGTTTTCGCAAAGCGCACAACAGGCATTAGACCAAGGACAAGATGTAAACGTGCTTTTTAGAAACGAAAGCACTGGTGGCATTTATATGCACTCGCGTGGTTTTGGTGCTATATATCGCAGATACTGGCATGTTACAGGTAAATTAAAACGCCTCATAGAAATTGAAGGGCTTAACATGAAGCATCCGAAAGAAATTAGCGTAAAGTCTGACCAGGGAGGAAAGAGTTATAAATACGGGAAACTAAACGGATTATTTTTTTTACGCGCAGGTTTTGGGTTTCAACGTAAGTTATATGAACGTGCCGAACGCAAAAGCATTGAAATACGTATGCTTTATAGTGCCGGATTTACTCTTTGTTTTTCAAAACCTGTTTATTTACAAATAGAATATCCTGACCCATCTAGCCAAAATGTTTATATTATTAAAGATGAGGCTTACAATCCTGCCATTCATAATCAAAGCAATATATTGGGTAGAGCACCTTATTTTGATGGCTTACAAGATTTAAAATTACATCCTGGCGCTTATGCTAAATTAGGTTTTAGCTTTGAGTATGGTAGTAAAACCAATTTAATAAAAGCTATTGAGGTAGGTGCTGCGGTTGATTGTTTCCCTAAAGCTATACAAACTATGGCTTATAACAATCCCGAAAATTTTTTTGTAACCCTATACGTTGCTTTTCATATAGGCAAGCGTTGGTTTTAATTAAAATGGATAAACAAGAAACTACCACATCAACCATAAGCGAAAAACCCCGTAAACCACAATGGTTACGCGTTAAATTACCTACAGGCGAAGAATATATAAAAGTTCGCAACATTGTAGATAAGCATAAACTGCATACTATTTGCCAAAGTGGTAATTGCCCAAATATGGGCGAATGTTGGGGAGCAGGTACAGCTACGTTTATGATATTAGGAAATGTTTGCACACGCTCTTGCGGATTTTGTTCGGTTTTTACCGGTAAACCATTACCGGCCGATTGGGATGAACCAATGCGTGTAGCAAATTCAGTAAAATTAATGAGCGTTAAACACTGTGTTATCACTTCGGTTGATAGAGACGATTTAAAAGATGGCGGTTCTATTATTTGGGCAGAAACTATTAAGGCAATAAGAAAGGAAAGTCCGGAAACAAAATTTGAAACACTTATTCCAGATTTTATGGGTAAGTGGGAAAACCTGCAACGTGTTATTGATGTTAAGCCCGATATTATTTCGCATAACATTGAAACCGTAAAACGCTTAACCCCGCAGGTTCGCATACAAGCTAAATATAATAGGAGTTTAGAAGTTTTAAAACGTGTAAAAGAAGCAGGCATCCGTACTAAATCGGGCATAATGGTTGGTTTGGGCGAAAGAGAAGAAGAAGTTTTAGAAGCCTTAGATGATTTGCGTAGCGTTAATTGCGATGTGGTTACTATTGGTCAGTATTTGCAACCTACTCCAAAAAATTTACCTGTGGCAGAATTTATTCATCCCGATCAATTTGAAAGATATAGAGTAGCAGCCGTTGCCAAAGGCTTTTTATATGTAGAGAGTGGTCCGTTGGTTCGTTCATCTTATCACGCAGAAAAACACGTATTGTAAATATTTTTAAGAGGAAATTTATAGATGTACCAACTCATTAACGGAAAAGAAGTATCTGAAAAAGTACTCGAACAAATTAGGCAAGAAGTAATTCAATTAAAACAAGCCGGTAAAAAAACTCCGCACTTAGCTGCTGTATTAGTGGGTAACGACCCTGCAAGTATGGCTTACGTTAATTCAAAAATAAAAACTTGCGAAAAAGTAGGTGTTACATCTACTCTTGTAAAATTTGAAACTGATATTACAGAACAAACGCTTTTAGATAAAATAAGCGAGCTAAATAATGATGCTGATGTGGATGGCTATATAGTTCAGTTGCCATTACCAAAACATATTGCTGAACAAAAAATAATTGAAGCCATAAAACCAAGTAAAGATGTAGATGGTTTTCACCCGGTTAATGTAGGCAAGCTGGTTTTAAATTTACCTACTTACATTAGTGCTACCCCTTATGGCATTATTCAGTTATTAGAATATTATAAAATACCAACGCAAGGCAAGCATTGTGTGGTGATTGGCAGAAGTAATATTGTGGGTACACCTATAAGTATTTTAATGGCTAAAAACACACAGTATGCTAATTGCACCGTTACACTTTGCCATAGTAAAACTGAAAATTTAAAACAATATACATTGGCTGCCGATATTATTATTGCAGCCATAGGTAAAGCAAATTATGTTACAGCCGATATGGTAAAACAAGGTGCCACTGTAATTGATGTGGGCATTAATCGTATACCAAGTACCGAAACCAAAAGTGGGTTTAAATTAGTGGGTGATGTGTTGTTTGATGAAGTTGCACCTAAGTGTTCTTATATAACACCTGTGCCGGGTGGTGTAGGTTTAATGACTATAGCGTCTTTACTTAAAAACACATTACTAGCGGCTAAAAAAGAAATTTGCAAGTAAAATGAAAGTAAAAATTTTAAACATATTTTTCTTTCTATTTATAACAGCATTTGCTTTTGCCCAGGAGGAAGAGAAAAAAAATATGTGTCCCGCACCGGAGAATAAAAAAGCCATTACTCTATACGAAAAAGGAAGCAACAAAAAAAAGTACGAAAAACCCGAGCGTTTAAAATTTTTGCAAGAGGCACTTCAGTTGGAGCCGACCTATGCAGAAGCTGCTATGTTTTTGGGTAACGAAATTATTGTAAAGTGCAAACTAGATAACCTTCCTTTTTCTACAGCCTTGCCTTACTTTAAGGCGGCCGTAGCAGCTTGCCCTAAAATACATTCGCAACCTTATTATTATATTGGTTATAGTTATTATGAGGATGCCAAAAATGATTCGGCAATTAAATATTTAGAATTGTTTATAAAATTTATTGATGATGATGAAAAGAAATTTTCTAAAGATTATCAGTTTGAACAGTATCAGGCAAAAGAAATGGTAAAGTCCATTAAAAAAGAAACTGAGCTAAAAAAGAAAGTCGTTCCTTTTAATCCTAAAGTACTACTTCCTATTTCTACAGCAAATAACGAGTACTTGCCTTACTTATCTCCCGATGAAACCTTGTTTCTTTTTACACGAACTGTACCTGATCAGGGTAAAGACAAAATTTATCAAACTGATAAAGAAAAAGAAGTGTTTATGATTGCAACCAAACAAAAAGATGGAAATTTTGATGTTGGTAAACCTATGGACTATCCTTTTAATGAAAACAGTAACGAAGGTGGAGCATGCTTAAGCATTGATAACAAACATTTATTTTATACCATATATAAAACTGAAGGTGGTTCTCAACCCAATGCGGATATATATTATAGCGATTTGATTGATGAAGCTTGGTCTAAAATTCAAAAAGTGCCAACCATTAATCATCCTATCTATTGGGATTCTCAGCCTTCTGTTTCTGCAGATGGGAACACACTTTATTTTGCCAGCGACAGACCTGGGGGGTATGGTAAAATTGATATTTGGAAAAGCGAACGCCATCCTGTAACCAAGCAATGGCAAGCCCCTGTAAACATGGGCCCAAAAATAAATACATCGGGCAGCGAAAAAAACCCTTTTATGCATTCCGATTCTGAAACGCTTTATTATAGTAGCGATGGTTTATTTGGCTTTGGTGGTTTTGATATATACTATATTAGAAAAGACGAAAAAGGGAATTGGAAAGAGCCTGAAAACATTGGCAGTCCAATTAACTCAGATGCGGATGATGTTGGGTTTTTTGCCAGCACAGATGGATTGTATGGTTATTTTTGTTCAGATAACAAAGGCAATGTACGGGGCAAGGGTGTAGGAAAGTATGATGTATATTATTTTGATTTATATAAAGAAGCTCGTCCGGAAGCAGTTGCCTTTTTACGTGGAGAGGTTAAACAAGAAAGTGGTGCGCCTGTTGCTAACGCAGCTGTTGAAATAAAAAACACCAAAACAAAAGAAGTTACTAAGGCTGTATATGATTCTACCAGCGGAAGCTACGTCGCAGCTATCAATCTTAAAAAAAATAAAGATCATTTAATTGTTACTGTTAAAGCACTCGATTATTCTTTTGCATCGCAAACAGTTGACATGAAGGACGTAACATTTGAAAAGCCACCCGAACCTGCTACACTTAATGTTGAGGTGGCTGAGAAAGGAAAGTCGTTTGTTATTAATAATATTTTATATGCAACAGGCGCGGCTGATTTGTATCCGCAGTCGTTTGTTACTTTAGATGAGTTTGCTGATTACTTAAAAATTAACCCAACCATGAAAATTGAAATACAAGGTCATACGGATAATGTGGGTAATGAAAATGATAACAAATTACTATCAGAGAAACGTGCTGAAAATGTAAAAAAATATTTAGAAACAAAAGGCATTACAGCAAACAGAATTACAGCTAAAGGTTATGGTCCAAGTAAACCAATTGCAGATAACAGTACGGTTGAAGGAAAAGCAAAAAACCGTAGAACAGAATTTTTAATTTTAGATAAATAAGCACTTACCCCTATATGAAAAAAACTCCTTTCAGCGATTTAAAAAAACTTCTTACAAAAACAAAAACCATTTCAATTGTAACGCATGTAAACCCTGATGGAGATGCGATGGGTTCATCTTTGGGTTTATATCATTATTTAAAAAGCAAAGGTAAAAGTGTAAAAGTTATTGTGCCAAATGTATTCCCTGATTTTTTAGCCTGGATGCCGGCAAGTAAGCAAGCTATGGTTTTTGAAGGAAATGAAACCGCTGTAAAAAAACAAATAGAGAAAAGTGATGTTGTTTTTATTTTAGATTTTAATAATTACAAACGTGTTGATGCTTTAGGTGAATTAATCAGAAATTCCTCAGCAAAAAAAATGGTGATAGATCATCATCAAAAACCGGATACGGTGTTTGATTATTATTTTCATGATGTGGAGGCATCTTCTACCTGCGAGTTGGTGTATGATTTTATTTGCGGCGTTGATTCAAAAAAAGTAATTGATAAAAAAATGGCCAACTGTTTGTACACGGGTATCATGACAGATACAGGCTCGTTTCGTTTTGCATCTACCACACAAAAAACATTTCAGGTAGCTGCTGCTCTAATAGAAGCAGGTGCAAAAAATGCGGATATTTACAATAGTGTGTACGACGATTATACCGAAAACCGTTTAAAATTGTTGGGCTATTGTTTATACGAAAAACTTGTTTTTGTACCTGAATACAAAGCAGCATACATAGCGCTTAGCGAAGATGAATTAAAACAATTCGGATTTAAAAAAGGAGATACCGAGGGTATAGTAAATTATGCTTTATCGGTTGGCGGCATGGATTTATCAGCTTTCTTTTCTGTTAAAGATGGTGCTATCCGTATATCTTTCCGTAGCAAAAAATTTGATGTAAATAATTTTGCACGTGCGCACTTTAATGGTGGCGGACACATAAACGCTGCAGGCGCAAAAAGTATTTTATCGTTAGATGATACGGTTAAAAAATTTATCGACCTTTTACCACAGTATAAAACAGAGTTAAAAAAATAAATTGCTGTGAGATTTACTACTACAAATACTCTATTGTTTTTTTTATGTATGGTACATTGCCTACTTTATACCTCATGCACAGATAAACCCAAACAAAAACCTATTGTAGTAAATTACTCTAAGTTAAAAGAAGACATTATACAGATTAACAAACCCGCTGTTGTAATGGAAAATGATGAAATTAATGCTTACATAAAATCGCATAATTATGATATGAAAACTACTGGTACAGGTTTGCGGTATATGTTTATAAAAGAAAATGCAAAAGAAAAGAAAATTGAAAGTGGTAATAGAATAAAAGTGAATTATAAGGTCTCTTTATTAGATGGCACACTTTGCTACTCATCTGATAAAAAAGGACCAAAAGAGTTTACTGTTGGAGCAGATAATGTAGAAAGTGGCATACATGAAGGTGTTCAGCTTATGCATTTACACGATAAAGCCATATTTATTTTACCGGCACATCTTGCCTTTGGTTTAGTTGGCGATAGAGATAAAATTCCGCCAAAGGCTGCCGTAGTTTATACTGTCGAAGTTATTTCTGTTCAATAGTATGAGAATAACTGCATACAAAATCGTATTACTAGTAAGTCTGATTTTAATTTTTTCATGTCGAGAAAAACCTAAAACATATAAAGGTTACTCAAAGCAACAAGATTTTTATTATAAATTAATTTCATTGGGCGAGGGAACAAAAAAAACAGACTCAATCCAATGTCTTTTGATTGAGGCTTCCTGTAAAAATTTAACGGATTCAACTTTTTGGAATACTAAGCATAAAGGAGATCAAACTTTTTTCGTCACAAAAGACTCTCCTTACTTTTTAAAGAGTGCCTATGGTTTTTCGGTTGGAGATAGCCTGCAGTATCTTTTTCCTACTGAGAAATTTTTTAGAGAATTTTTTAAGTCAGATATTCCTTTTTTTTGTAAAAAAGATTCCTGCGTTAAATTCTCTTTAAAAATAATCCAAACTTTAACTGCTAATCAGTTCAATGCGTTTAATGATAGCATACATGCATTTACAGATAAACAACAAAGTAAAGAGCAAGTCCAAATTCAAAATTACGTTTCAAAAAACTGTAAGCAAGTAAACGAATTTGCCACTAATGCTTTTATTGAGATAACGCACCCAACAAATTTGGATTCTGTTAAAAAAGGCAAAAAAATAAAGCTTTTCTATAAAGGTTATTTTTTGGATGGTACCTTGGTAGATTATACCCCGCATAACTGGGCTTTTGAGTTTATATACGGGCAAGAGGGGCAATTAATAGAGGGTTTGCGGCTTGCCTTATATAAACTGAAAAAAGGTGAAAAAGCAAAAATTATATTACCTTCGCACCTCGCTTTTGGAAGTGAAGGCAGTAGCAACGGAGCTATACCACCTTACACCCCATTAGTGTATCAAATAGAAATAGCAGACATAAAATAAACATGAAAAAAACAATTTTAATTACAGCCGCAGCACTATTTTCGTTAGTTGCTTGCAAAAGCAGCAAACACCCTGGTTATGAAGAGATATCAGGTTCATATTTTAAAGTAGATAAAAAAGGCGACGAAAGCAAAACCTTAAATAAAGGTGATGTAGTTTTTATGTCGCACACAATGACCACCGAAAAAGATTCGCTTTTATTTAACTATAAAACCATGTTACGCCCGGGTCAACCTTACGCTATGCGTTTAGATTTACCAAAATATAAAGGCGATATGTTTGAGATGATTTTAAAAATGCATCCGGGCGATAGCGCATCTTTTATGTTGCGTATAGATTCTATGTTTCAAAGATACTATCACCAGCCAATTCCTAAATTCTTGGATTCTACAGGATTTATTGTTTATCACGTAAGAATTGATAGTGTTTATTCTTCTCAAAAGGTAGAAGAAATTGAAAAGAAGCAAAAAGCAGCACAGGCAGCTTTTATGGAAAAAGCAAAAACATCTGAAGATAGTTTGATGAAAAAATATTTGGCTGATAATAAAATTACCGAAAAACCTACCGCATCTGGTTTATACATTGTGATAAAACAAAAAGGTAAAGGCGAAAAAGTAAAAAAAGGTGATAATGCTGAAGTGAAATACAAAGGTATGTTAACTAACGGACAAGAGTTTGATGGATCTGAAAAACATGAACAGGCATTTGTTATTCCGGTTGGCATGCAACAAGTAATTCCTGCTTGGGATGAAGCTTTACAAACTATGACGGTTGGTACAAAAGCATTAATTATTTCTCCTTCTGCTTTGGCTTATGGCCCTAATGGTTCAGGCCCTATACCACCATACTCTCCTTTAGTGTTCGAAATAGAAGTGGTAAAAATTAACCCTCCTCAACAAAATCCTGCTCAGGCTCAAAAATAAAAATCAACTTTTATCGTTATACTCAGATGAAAAAAATAATAACATTTGCATTAGTATTTACTTCGCTGATTGCATCGGCTCAAAAAAAAACCAAACAAAAACTTTCTAAAATGGATCAAGAATTTTTAAAAACACAGGTTGACGGTTTATTTCTTAAAATGAACACAAATCGTGGCGATATTTATTTGCAATTAGAATTTGAAAAAGTGCCTATGACAACTGCAAATTTTGTTGGCTTGGCAGAAGGAACAATTAAAAATACAGCAAAAGCTGAAGGAGTTCCGTTTTATGATGGATTAAAATTTCACCGCGTTATCCCTAATTTCATGGTACAAGGTGGAGACCCTCAAGGGACAGGTCAAGGTGGCCCGGGTTATAAATTTCCGGATGAATTTGATACAACCTTAAAACATTCTGGCCCGGGTGTTTTGTCTATGGCAAATGCTGGAGTAGGTACAAATGGCAGTCAGTTTTTTATTACACACGTTGAAACACCTTGGTTAAACGGTAAACATACTATATTTGGTCATGTTGTAAAAGGTCAAGATGTAGTTAATGCTATACAACAAAACGATACTTTAAAAACAGTAACCGTTCTTCGTAAAGGAAAAAAAGCCGAAGAATTTGATGCGGCTAAAGTGTTTGAATTTGAAAAAGGAAATGTATCTAAAAAGGCTGAGGAAAAAGCTAAAGCCGAACAAGCAGCTATGGATAAAGTACTAAATGAAAAATATGCTAACGCAAAAACTACGGCAAGTGGTTTGCGTTATATTGTAGAAAAAGAAGGCACCGGAGCATCTCCTTTAGCAACAAATAAAGTAACGGTTCATTACACCGGTACGTTATTAAATGGCACAAAATTCGACAGCTCAGTAGATAGAGGTCAACCTGCAAGTTTCCCTTTAAATCAGGTTATTCCGGGTTGGACAGAAGGTTTGCAACTAATGAAAGTTGGCGGTAAAACTAAATTTATCATTCCTCCGGCATTAGGTTATGGTGCTAATGGTGCAGGTGGCGTTATTCCTCCAAATGCATGGTTAATTTTTGATGTAGAATTGTTGGACGTAAAATAATGCCTCGTTGCATTAGCATATCAGCATTACTATTTTCTTATTTAATTTTATTTATTTCTTGTAAAAAACAAAACGATTGCGATTGTATTAAATCCCGTGGCGCGCCTGTAAATGAAAACCGTGTTATAACTGCTCCTTTTACTACGCTTCATACTTTTGATAAAATAGAGGTCTATTATCTGCAAGATACTACGGCAACTACTTGTACAGTAAAGGTTTCAACTGGTAAAAACCTGTTATCTAATATTTCTACAGAGGTCAGTAATGGGGAACTTCAAATTAAAAACCTTAACAAATGTAATTTTGTAAGAAGTAATAATGATGTTACAGTTTACGTTACTGCCCCTCATGTGCTTTATTTTATTCAAGATGGTGTTGGCAATATATATAGTAGCACCATCACACAAGATTCAGTAGGGTATAATGTCAATAATTCGGGCGATATACATTTAGATTTGAATGTGAGATGGGTGTATGGTCGTTTATATGGTGTAGGCGATGTTTATCTTAACGGTGTTGGTCAGTATCATTTGGTAAATGCAACAGGCGAATGTTTTATTAATGCTCAAAATTTACAAACTTTTTATTCGTATGTGGTTTACAAGTCTACTGGCGAGGCGCATGTAAATGTATCAAACCAATTAGATGCCGAAATGGATTATACAGGTAATCTTTATTATAGCGGCAGTGCTACTATAATAAATAAAACAGGTAAGGGTAGTGGACAATTAATTAAAAATTAATGAAGTATTTAGTAAGGCACTTTTCCATTTTTCTTTTTTTATTAGTTAGCTTTTTCGCTTTTTCTCAAAGCGATACAAAAAACCTGAAAACAGATTCTACAGAAGAGTATGTAAACACAAATCAATTGCGGTATGAGGATTGGGTGTATGTACCTAATATTAAAAGTGTGTTGTTTTACGAAAGCTCTTTTATACTGTCATCTCCTATTATTGATTTTGACGGCGGACAGCAAGTCACTCTTACCTTTGATGATTTAGATGCAGATAGTAAAACATATTACTATACATTGGTGCATTGCGATGCTTCTTGGAAACCATCTGATTTAATGCAGCAAGAGTATCTTGCTAATTTTTTTGAGGAACAAATTCTTACTTATACTTTTTCGGGTGGAACCACACAAAAATACACCCATTATACATGGGCATTTCCTAATAACAACATGCGTATTAGTAAAACGGGCAACTATCTTTTAAAAGTGTATGTAAGTGGCGCAAAAGATAAGCCTGTGCTTACACGTAGATTAATGGTTTATTCGAGTAAAGTTGCCATCAAAGCAAACATTCATCAGGCTGCGGGTGCAGATGATTATATGAACAAACAAGAAGTTGACTTTAGTATTTTTAATCCCGGATATAACATCCCTCAATTTGCCGATTTGAAAGTTATCATACAACAAAATAATCGTTGGGATAACGCTAATTATAACCTCCAACCATTATATCTTAAACCTAGTGAATTGAGTTACGATTATGATGATGGCAGTAACACCTTTGATGGAGGTAATGAGTATAGACCTGCCGTTTTTAAAAACTTTAAATTTGTTACAGCAAATACAGATAGAATGTACCGTGATTCTTTGCACAGTTGGCACGTAACTTTATTACCTGATGAGGTAAAAACATTTAAACGTTACTATCAAACGCAAGACATTAATGGACGATTTTTAATTACGGTTGAAGAACGAGATAGCTCTCTAATTGATATATCGGCAGAATACGCTTATGTGAAATTTAATTTTCCTTTTGAGTTTCCGCAGGTTGATGGTGATTTTTATGTTTTAGGAAATTTAGTTGATAATCATTTTACTGCGACAAATAAAATGACTTTTAATTACTTTAAAAAAACGTATGAATGTGAGTTGTATCTTAAACAAGGCTATTACGATTATATGTATGTTTTTTTACCTGATGGCAAACCAGCCGCCGAAACGAACCAAATAGAAGGTGACCACTGGGAAACCGAAAACGATTATACCATTTATGTTTATCACAAACAGCAAGGCACTTATTATGACCAGCTTATATGTGTGCAAAAATTTAATTCAACTCGCAAGTAATTTTTTTGGCTATCGCCTGCTTAGTTTCTAAAGTACCGTATATTTACAGTCATGTTAAAAGTATTTAAGTTTGGTGGCGCATCGGTAAAAGATGCTGCTGCTGTTAAAAATGCAGCAGCAATTGTAAAGCAATTCACAAAAGATAATTTGCTTATTGTGGTATCGGCCATGGGCAAAACCACTAATAATTTAGAGCGATTGGTAAATGCATATTTCTTTGATAAAGGAATCATGCAGGAAATTTTTGATGAGCTAAAGTCATTTCATTTTGATATTGTGTCGGCTCTTTTTAAAAATAAATCAAGTGCCATTTATGCACAATTAGAAAATGATTTTGTAGAGTTACTTTGGGCTATAGAAGATGAACCAAGTTCAACATTTAATCACCATTACGACCAAATTGTTGGTATGGGCGAAATTTTTTCGAGCAGAATTGTTTCAGCTTATTTTAATGAAGATGGAAGTGATTGCTTATGGCTTGATGCCAGAGGCATTATACAAACAGACAACACCTACCGGGAAGGAAATGTTGATTTTGAATTAACCCAACAGTTAGTCGAAAAAGATTTGCTGCCTTTACTTAAACAGCATAAAGTTATTTTAACTCAGGGCTTTATTGGTGGCACAAGTGAAAACTTTACTACTACATTAGGCAGAGAAGGTTCTGATTATTCGGCCGCTATACTTGCATACGGCACCAATGCCGAAAGTGTTACCATTTGGAAAGATGTACCTGGTGTGTTAAACGCCGACCCAAAATGGTTTAGCAACACACAGAAAATAGATGAGTTAACTTATCAGGATGCTATTGAGTTGGCTTATTACGGTGCAACGGTTATACACCCAAAAACAATTAAACCCTTACAAAATAAAAACATACCACTTTATGTAAAATCTTTTATAGAGCCGGTTGCAGAAGGAACAGTTATAAAAGACAGTAACAAGCATTTACCAATTCCATCCTTTATTTTCAAGGTACATCAAATGCTTATCACCATTTCTCCGCGCGATTTTTCTTTTATTGCTGAAGAAAATCTAAGTAAAATATTTGCTCTGTTTCATCAGCATCAGGTAAAAATAAATGTAATGCAATTATCCGCTATTAGTTTTTCGGTGTGTGTTAATATGGATAATAAAAAAATACGGTCTTTAATTCAAACTCTTCAAAATGATTACAAAGTGTTGTATAATGATGAACTGGAATTGGTTACTATACGCTATTATGACCAATCTACTATTGAGCGTGTTTGTGTAAATAAAGAAGTGTTGTTAGAACAAAAAAGCAGATATACCGTGCAATTAGTAGTAAGAAATACAAATTAATCCATTATGTATATATATAACGTAACCATAAATGTTGATAATGCTTTGCACGATGAATGGCTAAAATGGATGCAAGAATTTCATATTCCTGAAGTAATGAAAACAGGTTGTTTTATTGACCATCGCATGCTTAAAGTACTTAATGTAGAAGATGAAGGCACCACATACTCGATACAATATACTTTTTTAAACATGAGTGATATGGAAGAGTATAAGCAGAAATATGCTCTTGCATTACAAAAACAAACGATGGATAAGTTTAAAGATAAGTTTGTAGCTTTCCGTACTTTATTAGAAATTATTTAAACCTACTACTATTGCAACCAGTTAGAGCAAAAAAACATCTAGGGCAGCATTTTTTAAAAGATGAACAAATAGCCAAAAACATTGTAGATGCTTTGTTGCAATCAACCGATTTACCTTTAATTGAAATTGGACCAGGCACAGGTGTTTTAACCAAATATCTAATTGAGAAAGAAAAATTCTTTGCGGTAGATATCGATACAGAATCTATCGAATTTCTAAAAAAAGCCTATCCAAAACATCCCGATAAAATTTTATATGGCGATTTTTTAAAGATGAGCATGGATAATTTGTTCCCCGAAAAATTTGCTATCATTGGTAACTTCCCTTACAACATCTCTTCGCAAATAATGTTTAAAGTGCTTGATTTGAGAGATAGAGTTGATATTGTAGTGGGCATGTTTCAAAAAGAAGTGGCCGAGCGTATGGCTGAAGGGCCCGGTTCAAAGGTGTACGGCATTTTAAGTGTGCTGCTTCAGGCTTATTACGATATTGAATATTTATTTACAGTAGAGCCCGGTGCTTTTACTCCACCACCAAAAGTAAAATCTGCGGTTATAAAATTTAAAAGAAACGCTACACGAAAATTGAGTTGCGACGAAAAATTATTTTTTATTGTTGTAAAAACGAGTTTCAATCAACGTCGTAAAACCATACGTAATTCTGTAAAACCTTTATTGCACGATGGTTTTGATACTACCAGTAAGTTGTTTGATAAACGCCCTGAACAATTAAGTGTAGCTCAGTTTATTGAGCTTACTCAAATTATCGAGCAACAGCGATTAACTCCTTAGTTTATAAGGCGAAAAAGAATTTCTAATAAATCGTTTCAGGTGCTTCACACAAATTCCAGGTTCTTCTAAAAAGCCCATATGTCCTGCTTTTTCAAGTAATAAAACATCTTTGTATTTTGCTATTTCGGCTTGGTCTAATAAGGATTGCATAGGCAACAAATTATCATACTTGCCCACAATAAATAAAATAGGATAATTAGCAAAGTGTAACACCACATCTCTGCTGGGCCTAGTTTTCATGCCTTCAAGTGCGGCTATAATGCCTCGTTTAGGCGTTTTGCGCGCAATTTTTTGTGTAAATAAAATTTCTTTTTTAAGATGCTTTAAATTTTTTGTAGCAAACAAATTATTTATAGTTGCTCTAACATATATATCTGTATTATTTTTCACAACCCTAATAGCTTTATCTCGATCACGTTTTTTTTGTTCGCTATCTGCGTATGAAGTTGAATGAAATAAACATAAACCCCTTACAGAATCAGGAAACGACTCAGCAAATGCTAAACCTGCATAGCCACCCATGCTATGTCCAATCAGCACATATTTTTTCAAATGCAAACTATCCATAACAGCTTTAACTGCCTGCGCCATTAACTCCATGTTATGTACATAACCAAAACAATCGCTTTGTCCATGCCCGGGTAAATCAATACAAATTATTTTAAACTGCTTTGCTAATGAGGTTTTTATAGACTCCCAAACATCGGTTGAACCCAAAAAACCATGCAATAAAACAACTGCCCTTCCTTTTCCGTTAATGGTATAAGCAATTTTTGCTTGTTTAAAATTTGCATATCGGATATTTGGTTTTGTTTTCACAATCAAACAAAAATAAGCATTTGTAAAAACAATTAAGCTGATTAAATCTTTACATTTGCTTGACAATAATTTTTTGAGATATGGCAGGTGTAAATAAAGTTATTTTGGTAGGTAATTTAGGTAAAGACCCCGAAATGCGACGTTTAGATGGGGGAGTGGCTCGTGTAAGTTTTAGCCTAGCCACAACCGAATATTATAAGGATAAAGATGGTAACCGTATCGAACAAACTGAGTGGCACAATATAGTGATGTGGAGAGTTATTGCGGAAAGTGCTGAGCGCATCCTTAAAAAAGGGTATACCATTTATTTAGAAGGTAAAATACAAACTCGTAAATGGCAGGATAAAGAGGGGCAACAACGAACCACAACCGATATAGTAGCCGAAACTTTTCAGTTAATCAGAAAAACTGACGGAGCTTCTAATCCGCCTACGGGTGTGGGAAATCAGCCAACACCAGCCGACGATTTACCCTTTTAAATAAGCTGTTGATAATAAATTTGCAAGCTCCGTTTTTATCTGTTGGGGTTTTTTATTTTTGAAAGATGAAAAAATTGATTTTCTATTACCTCTTAGTTATTATTTTTTGTCTTGCTTCTTGTATCGGTAATGATGATGAAAATACTTTGGCCCCTAAACCAACGGCATTTTACAAATTAAACTTCCCCGAAAAAAAATACAAAACCTACGATAGTATTTGTCCCTTTACATTTCAAACCCCCGTTTATTCTTTTGTAGAAAACGATAAAAGTAAAAACGCACAACCTTGCTGGCTAAATATTATGTATCCGCTATATAGAGCACAACTGTATATTAGCTATAACGAACTTAAAAATGATTTACCAAAACACTTAAACGATTCGCGCGAACTTGCTATACGACATCAGGTAAAAGCAAGTGGGTTGGATGAGCAGGTTTTAATAAATGATTCTGCACACGTATATGGTTTATTGTATGATATTTCAGGTAACAGCGCGTCAGCTATACAATTTTATATAACCGATAGCACCAAACATTTTTTACGCGGTTCTTTATATTTTAATTGCCCGCCTAATATCGATTCTTTAAAAATTGTAATCGATTATTTACGAGTTGATATTATGCAAATGATAAAAACATTTAAGTGGAAAGACGAGAAAATGAAATTATCGGATGCAAATAAATCTCACTAAAAAAGAGCAATTAAATACAAGTATTTGGTCAGGTGGCACAACTACCCAATTAGCCATCTATCCTAAAGAAGCTGTTTACAAAAACCTCAATTTTATTTTTAGAATAAGCACAGCCACAATTGAAGTAGAAGAATCTGTATTTACCAGTTTACCAAATGTTTCTCGCGTTATTATGGTGTTAAATGGAGAGCTGACAATTCAACATAAAAACCAATATACAAAACAGCTTAAAAAGTTTGATACAGATATTTTTTCGGGAGATTGGGAAACAACATCTATTGGCAAAGCAACTGATTTTAATGTAATGACAAGAGGTTCGGCAAAAGCAACCGCATCGGGATTTTCTTTAGTCGAAAAGTCTAAAAAAGAACTCATTTTGAATAGCGATGTTATGGCTATTTATATTTCAGCAGGGGAGATTGTAATTAAGCAATCATCAACGCAAAAAGTAAATGCAAGTCAAGGTGGTGTAATACTTATAAGTAAAGAAAAAGCAAACGAGAAATTTACATTGCTTGCCCCAAAAGTAGCCGATATAGCCATTGCCGAAATATATTTGTAAATGATTTTTTCAATAAAAAATTAGCCCTATATTTGCAGGTTACTTTTTTTTTATGAGCGAAGAAATTACTGAGCAAACTACCGAGCGGAAATTATATCCGTATCAGCAATTAGCGGTAGATAATATTTATAAAAAACTGGCAGAGCTTCCGCCTCATTCTAACCTGCTTTTTCAACTGCCAACGGGTGGCGGAAAAACTATCATCTTTTCTGAGATTGCTAAAAAATACATTCAACAATTCAATAAAAAAGTTCTTATACTAACACATCGTGTTGAGCTTTCTCAACAAACGTCAGCTGTTTTAAGCTCTATAAACATCCCTAACAAAACCATTAACAGTAGTGTAAAAATTTTAGATAAAAACGAACCTTATCTTGTATATACAGCTCTTATAGAAACATTAAATAATCGTTTGCATGATGAAGATAATTTAGAGTTTTTACAAGATATTGGATTAATTATTGTTGACGAAGCGCACAACAACTCATTCAGAAAAGTGTTTAAGCATTTTAAAGAGGTAAATATTTTGGGTGTTACGGCAACTCCGCTTAGTAGCAACAAAAAACTTCCTTTAATGGATACGTATGACGCACTTATTATAGGAGAAACTATTCCGTCTTTAATTGAAAGTGGTTATTTGTGCGAAGGTGTTACATACTCATACGATGTAAATTTATCTACACTTAAAGTTGGTTACACAGGTGAATTTACAACCGCTTCGTTAGAAATGCTGTATAGTAATGCCATGATGCAAAGTAAACTGGTGTCGGCTTACGAAGAGGTTTCGATGGGTAAAAAAACACTTATTTTTAATAGTGGAATTATTTCGAGTCGTTTGGTTTACGAAGCCTTTAAAAAGAAAAATTACCCGGTAAAACATTTGGATAGCACCTACAGTGATAAGGAGCGCTACGAAATTTTAGATTGGTTTCATAACACCAAAGATGCCATACTAACTTCAGTTAGTATACTTACGCATGGTTTTGACGAGCCTGAAGTAGAAACTATAATGCTTAACCGCGCTACCAAATCGCTTACCCTATATCATCAAATGATTGGTCGTGGTAGTCGAATTACACCGGGCAAAAAGCAGTTTAAAATTATTGATTTAGGAAACAATTCGCGTCGTTTTGGTTTGTGGCAAATGCCTATTGATTGGAACCACGTATTTATTGCGCCACACATGTATTTAGAGCAGCGCTATAAAGATGAGTGGGACTATGAAACCGAGCGCGATTACGATATGCCTGAGGAAATTAAGCAACGCTTTATAAACTCGCACGACGAAGAATTTATTGTGCGAGATAAGTATATGAATTGCTTAAAGAAAGGGTTTAAACCCCAGGTTGTTTTAGATCAATCGTTAGAAGAGCATTACGGAAAAATAAAAGACAATGCTTCTTGTTTTGAGGAAGGTACCGAATTAGTACACTTGTTGCAAGAAGAAATAAAATACCGCGTTAAGCAATTTGCAAAATGTATTAATGCTACGCAAAATTATACCGATTGGCAGTATCAAAACTATTTAACCCGATTAAATAGAAAAATAGTTATTCTGTTTGAAGAATAAGTATAAAAACACATCTAATCTTTTTCAGTTTTAATCTAAAAAAGAACTAATTTCGTGCCCTTATATTTGGGTTTTACCGAAAAAATGGATTTATCATACCAGCATAAAATTAAAGAACTTAGAAAGGAGGTAGCTTTTCTTAAAAAAGAAAATCAAAAGCTAAAAACTTTAAAGCATACTACCAGCAGTAAGCCAACAGTAAAAGTTCCAAAACCTGTACAACCTGTTTTTAGTAAAGCCGAGAAATTAGTAGGAGATTATTTTAGTTCATTAAAACTCAACCCGTCTAAAGGTTGCATCGAAATTAATAAAGAGCGTTATATTCTGGTACGTGCTTCTGCTTTATCGCATGAGTTTTTAAATAGCATCAAGCACTTATATAAAGACCGTGGAGAAGAAGAAGCGCTTAGTATTGGCAAAAATCTTTTATTTGATTTATCGCACGTTTTAGGTTTAGAAGATGCCCGCAGCTTTCATAAAAAAAATGAAATTGAAAGACCCAATTAGTAAGCTATCCGCAGGCCCTGTACATTTTGCTTATACGGGTTGGGCCTTTGTAGATATTTTACCCGAAAGTAGTCCAACTCCAGATGAAAACTTTTTTATTAAATACCACCACCCTTATTCTTTTGAGGCTGATTCATGGATAAAATCAGGTAAAAAGTCTGAAACCGCTGTTTGCATTATGAATGCAGGTTATTCAAGTGGTTGGACAGAGGCTAGTTTCAACATGCCTTTAACGGCGGTCGAAATTTCTTGTCGCGCAAAAGGCGACAAGCATTGTACTTTTATTATGGCACCACCGCATAAAATAGATAGTTATCTTCCTAAAAGCAATAATAAGAAAAGTAAACATGCTATCGAAATCCCATCCTTTCTTGAACGGAAAAAGGTAGAGGAAAAATTAAACTCATCACTTGCTGAAAAAGAATTTTTATTAAAGGAAATTCATCATCGGGTAAAAAATAATCTGCAAATAATTAGTAGTCTGCTTAATCTCCAAGCTCAAAGCATTAATGACCCCGTTACTAAAGAAAAATATACCGAAAGCATTGGTCGTATTAAATCAATGGCTATCATACACGAGTTATTATATCGTTCAAAAAACTTATCTACTATTGAAATTAAAGATTATTTAGATGAGTTGGTATCTTACATTACTAGCACATACAACGTAGATAAAAACATCACTGTTAATTTAAAAGTTAAGGTTCAACAAAAATTTATCGAACTTGATAAAGCTATTCCGTGTGGAATTATAATCAACGAATTATTGTCTAATGCCTTTAAATATGCCTTTAAAAACAAGAAAAAAGGCACCATAAACATTTCCTTTAAAGAGGTGGAAAAACAGTATAACCTTATTGTTTCAGATAATGGAGTAGGTTTTGCCAATGCAGGTAATATAAAACAGGTTGATACATTAGGATTGCAGCTGGTTCACTCTTTAATAGGGCAATTAGGGGGTACTTTAAAAACCGAAACCCAAAAGGGAACCACGTTTAACATCAGTTTTTAATAGAAAAACCACTTTTAATTAAATTTTCACATTTCAAGCGGTTTTTTATCTTTGCACCTTTAATTTTATATAAGCTATGAGCGTATTAGAAAGAATTCGTAACAAAACAGGCCTATTAGTTGGTATCATTGCCGTTGCCCTTATTATTTTTGTACTAGAAGGAGCCCTTAATTCAGGCAGATCTTTATTCGGAACCAATGAGCGTACAGTAGGTACAATTGCCGGTAAAAACATTGATTATAATGAGTTTCAGGCAAAATTAAGTGCCGCTATACAAACCTACGAGCAAAACGGACAAAAAGTTGACGAGCAAACCAAACAAGGTCTTGTTGACCAAGTATGGGGTGAGTTTTTAGCTAACAACGTGTTAAAAGTAAACTACGCTAAGGCTGGTGTAAACATTAGTGAAGATGAGTTGTATGATTTAATGATTACACACCCACATCAAATTGTAGTTAGTCAGCTTACTGATAAACAAACCGGTAAGGCTTATCCTAACTTTGCAAAGCCTGATGGAACACTTGACCCGGCTAAGTTGGCAGGGTTTGCACAGCAAATGACTCCGGAGCAAGAAGCATATTGGAAAAAAGTAGAAGATTACGTGCATGATACGCGTATGGCCGAAAAATATAACAACCTATTAAAAAAAGGCTTATATATTACTGAGGCTGAAGGTAAAGCAGAATATGAAAAACAGAGTACTTCATACAACGTAACTTATGTGGCTAAACGTTATAGCACAGTATCAGATTCGGCTGTAAAAGTAAGCGATAACGATATCCAAAATTATTATAGCAATCACACCTACTTGTTTCAAAACCCTGAGACTACTCGCAAAATTGATTATGTAGCCTTTGACGCTTATGCAACACCTGAAGATATAGCTGACATTAAAAATCAATTAGCAGATATTGCTAAGGATTTTAAAAATAAAAAAACAATGGCTGAAGATTCTACTTTAATGCAAGCAGAAAATGAAAACAACGCAGTTGATATAGGCTTGTTTAAAAAGAATATGATTAGTCCTGAAGTAGACTCTACTATTTTTACTGCCGAAAAAGGCAGTGTTTATGGTCCTTTTCAAGAAAACAATCTTATCAAGGTTATCAAATTAGAAGATAAAGTTAACATGCTTGATTCTGCTAAAGTTCGTCACATTCTAATTTCTTATGCAGGATCTGGTGCAGCGCCTGAAGTTAAACGCACTAAAGAGCAAGCTAAAAAAATGGCAGACAGTTTATTAGCTTTACTTAAAAAAGACGTTAAAAAATTCCCTGAGTACGTAAAAAACTTCTCTGATGATGGCGGTAAAAAAATGCCTCCTACTAAAAAAGAAGGCGAAACTTATATGGGTAAAGATGGTGATTATGGTTGGTTAAACGAAAGAAGTGGTTTTGTTGAATCTTTCAAAAACTTTGGTTTACAAGGTAAAAAAGGAGAGTTAGGTGTTGTTGAATCTCAGTTTGGTTATCACATTATGGAAGTTATGGATGTAAGTAAAGGCACCATGACTAAATATAAATTGGCAACCATTCAACGTAAAATTCAACCAAGCGAAAAAACACTTAATAATATAAACCTTAAAGCCAGCGAGTTTGCAGGTAAATATAACACAGGTGAACTTTTTGATAAAGGCCTAGAAGAGCAAAAATTAAATAAACGTTTAGCCGATAATATTAAAGAAGGCGATAAACAAGTACCTGGCTTAGAAAATCCTAAAGAATTAATCCGTTGGATGTATCAGGCTAAAAAAGGGGATGTTTCTCAGGCTTACCAATTTGGCAATCGTTTTATTGTGGCAAAATTAAGCGACACTAAAGACAAAGGCACCGCACCACTTGAGCAAGTAAAAGATGAGGTAACCTTAAAAGTTAAGCAAGATAAAAAAGCCGAAACTTTTATGAAAGAATTTGATGCAAATCTTTCTAGTGCAAAAACGCCAGATGACTTAGCTTCTAAAATGAAACTTACTGTAGAAAAAATGGATGGACTTGTATTTAGCAGCTATAGCGTAACAGGCCTTGGTAAAGAAGATGTTATGTGCGGGGCTGTAAATGCATTGAAACCGGCTACTTTATCTAAAGCACTAAAAGGTCAAAATGCTGTTTATGCTGTTTATGTAGCAGAAAAAAAACCAACCGCAGCTGCTTACTCAAAAGCAGTTCAGTCTGGTATCAATATGTCGCTTTCGTCACGTGTAGACTATGAAGCTTACGAAGCTCAAAAAACACTTGCCGGCATCGAAGACCATAAAGCAAAATTTGATTTTTAATCTGATAAAATCTTTTAAAAAAATCCTGCTAAATTAATCTTAGCGGGCTTTTTGTTTAGGCCATAATCTCTTATATAAAAGCATAAAAAATTTGGCATTTTTAATTAAAATGGTATCTTTGCCCTCCCTTTTTGGGATTAAAGATGGCAGATAAGCAGTTTATTATCCGCTTAAACGGATTAGAAGTTGGAAACCATCTTTATGAATTTAAGGTAACGGATTCGTTCTTTGAGACACGCGATTATTCAGACATACAAGGTGCTAACGTAAAAGTTTCGGTTGAATTGCTAAAGCAAAACTCAGTTATAAACTTAACTTTTTCCCTTAGTGGAACATTACATGTTTTATGCGACAGATGTGTAAAACCTTATGATGTAGAGATTGATTCAGTCGAAAAAATGCACCTGCGTTTTGGAGACCCGGATGAACCACACGCCGAAGATGTTTTTGTTTTGCCTCACGGCGAAAACGAATTGGATATATCGCCGCCGCTTTTTGAGTTTATAACCCTTGCGTTGCCTGCACGCTTAGTGCCTTGCGAAGAAGATAAAAACTTTAAATGCGATTTTGAAACATTAAATAAATTAAACGACATTTCAGTAGATGAACCCGAGCAAAAGCCCGAAAACACTACTTGGGATAAATTAAAAAACATAAACTTTAATAATAACTAAAAAACAATAAGTCATGCCAAATCCTAAACGACGCCACTCGAAAGCCCGCACACGTAGCCGCAGATCTACTTATAAAGGCGCTGCCCCAACGCTTGGCGTTGACCAAACAACTGGTGAAGCCCATTTATGGCACCGTGCACATTGGCACGAAGGCAAACTTTACTATAAAGGTAAAGTGGTAATGGAAAAAGCCGTAAAATAGAAAAAACTAAAAATCAATAAAAACAGACCAAAAGTCTGTTTTTTTTGCTTTAAAACCGTTTTTTTTAACAAAAAACACTCAATTTCATGTTAAAAACTTAATATTTTTTGATAGGTTTTTTATGAAAAAATTAGTTCCTTAGCCGCCGATTAAAATTTTTATTTAGCATTAGCATTAACCAGTGAAGATAGGATTAGATATAATGGGAGGCGATTTTGCCCCAAATAATGAGCTGGAAGCAGCCGTTTTAGCCTCAAAAGAACTACCACCTCATATAAAAACAGTGCTTTTTGGCGATAGTAATGTAGCTAAAAAGTATTTTACTGAAAAAGGCGCAGACCCCAATATTTTCGAATACGTTCACACTATGGATGTTATTCAAATGGGCGAACATCCTACTAAAGCTTTAAGTCAAAAACCAAACTCAACCATAGCCTTAGGATTCAAGTATCTTAAAGAAAATGCCATACAAGGCTTTATTAGTGCCGGCAACACGGGTGCTATGATGGTAGGAGCTATGTTTTCCGTTAAAGTAGTGCCGGGCATTATTCGCCCAAGCATTGGCACTATTCTTCCAAAACTTAATGGTTCAGTTGGCTTTATGCTTGATGTGGGCACAAATGCCGATTGTAAACCCGATGTATTATACCAATTTGGTATTTTAGGTTCTTTATTTGCTGAACACGTTTATAAAATTAAAAACCCAAGGGTTGCCCTTTTAAATATAGGTGAAGAAGCCGAAAAAGGTAATTTGGTTTCTCAAGCAGCTCATAATTTAATGAAAGAAAGTAAAGACTTTAATTTTGTGGGGAATGTCGAAGGCCGCGATTTATTTAATGAAAAGTCTGATGTAATCGTTTGCGAAGGGTTTACTGGAAATATTCTTTTAAAAGCCTGCGAATCCTTTTACGGTATGCTTAAACGTAAAAATAAATCGGATGAATTTTTTGATAGATTTAATTATGAAATATATGGTGGCACACCTATACTCGGCATTAATTCAACCGTAATTATCTGTCATGGTATATCATCTCCACTTGCAATAAAAAACAGTTTACTATTAGCCAAAGAAATTTCAGAAGCTAATTTGCCTGATAAAATAAAAGAAGCATTTAACTAATTATGATAAGAGCTGCCATAACTGCTGTTGCAGGTTACGTACCCGATTATATTTTAAGCAACCAAGAATTGGAGAAAATGGTTGACACTACTGATGAATGGATTATAAGCCGTACTGGAATTAAAGAAAGACGTATTTTAAAGGAACCGGGTAAGGCCACATCAGATATGGCAAGTGAGGCCGTTTTAGAATTATGCAGAAAAAGAGGCATATCGCCAAAGGAAATTGATTTACTTATTTGTGCTACAGTTACACCTGATATGGTTTTTCCGGCAACAGCCAATATTGTATGTGATAAAATAGGTGCTACCGAAGCTTGGAGTTATGATATTTCTGCTGCTTGTAGTGGCTTTATTTATAGTTTAGTTACGGGTGCACAGTTTATACAAAACGGCACATACAAAAAAGTAGTTATTGTAGGTGCTGATAAAATGAGCTCAATTTTAGATTACGAAGACCGTTCTACTTGTGTAATTTTTGGCGATGGGGCAGGTACCGTTTTATTAGAACCGACTACTGAAGATAATGGTATCCAGGATTTTATTTTAAAAACCAATGGTGCTGGCAGACAACATTTACACATGAAAGCAGGTGGTTCATTAATGCCTGCTTCGCACGAAACCGTAGATAAAAAATTACACTTTGTTTATCAGGAAGGGCAACCTGTTTTTAAACACGCTGTTTATAATATGGCCGAAGTATCGGTAGAAATTATGCGGCGCAACAATTTAAAGTCAGAAAACATCAATTACCTGGTTTCACATCAGGCAAATAAACGCATTATTGAAGCTACTGCTGAGCGCATGGGACTTGGTGCTGAAAAAGTACTAATGAATATAGAGCGGTATGGCAACACAACCGCTGGTACCGTCCCGCTTTTATTATGGGATTACGAGAAAAAATTTAAAAAAGGAGATAACCTTATTCTCTCTGCTTTTGGTGGCGGATTTACATGGGGGGCTATCTGGTTAAAATGGGCATATTAATTTAGAAGTAAAAAACAGAAAACACAACACAACAAATAAATACATCAACTAACAAGTAAAACAAATAATCATGAAACTAACCGAAATCCAAGATTTAATAAAATTTGTAGCCAAGTCGGGTGTAAGCGAAGTAGAGCTTGAAACCAAAGAGGTTAAAATTGTAATAAAAACTTTAACCGGTAAAAAGAGTGAGACACAAGTTGTGTATCAGCAAGCAGCTCCGCAACAATATATGCAGGCTCCACAACAGCAAGCATTTCAGCAAGCTCCACAGCAACCTGCTGCCGAGGCTAAAGCTCCTGTTGCAACTCCTCCGGCTGCGGGTAATGATGATAGTAAATATGTTACCATTAAATCGCCAATGATTGGCACATTTTATCGTTCTGCTGGTCCTGATAAACCTTTATTCGTTAATGTGGGCGATGAGGTTGGTGCAGGTAAAGTGGTTTGTATTATTGAAGCCATGAAACTGTTTAACGAAATTGAAAGCGATATAAAAGGTAAAATTGTAAAAGTGTTGGTAAACGATGCTACTCCGGTAGAATATGATCAACCACTTTTCTTGGTAGATCCAACAGCTTAATTAATTTGTTATTTACTTATTTGATAATCTGAAAATGCAAAATTTTCAAATAAGTAAGTTTTTAAATCAACTAATTTTCAAATCATCAAATTAAAAAATAGATGTTTAAAAAAATATTAATTGCCAATCGCGGAGAAATTGCATTGCGTGTTTTACGTACTTGCAAAGAAATGGGTATAAAAACGGTTGCCGTTTATTCTACCGCCGATAAAGATTCATTACATGTTAAATTTGCCGATGAGGCTGTATGTATTGGCCCACCACCGAGTAAAGAAAGTTACTTAAACATGGCAAGCATTATTGCTGCTGCCGAAATTACAAATGCCGATGCTATACATCCGGGCTACGGTTTTTTATCAGAGAACGCTAAGTTTTCTGAAATATGCCGTCAAAATAAAATAAAATTTATTGGTGCTTCGCCTGAAATGATTAACGCTATGGGCGATAAAAGTAACGCAAAAGCAACCATGATAAAAAGTGGTGTGCCATGTGTGCCTGGTTCAGAAGGATTGTTAGATAGTGTTGAACAAGGAATAATACTAGCCAAAGATATTAAGTATCCTGTCATCATAAAGGCTACTGCAGGTGGTGGTGGTAAAGGCATGCGCATTATTTGGAAAGAAGAAGATTTTCAAGCAGCTTGGGATAGTGCTACACATGAGGCCACTGCAGCTTTTGGTAATGGTGCTATGTATATGGAAAAATATATTGAAGAGCCTCGCCACATTGAAATTCAAATTGTGGGCGACCAGTACGGAAAAGCATGTCATTTAAGTGAGCGCGATTGTTCGGTACAACGTCGCCATCAAAAATTAGTAGAAGAAACACCTTCACCATTTATGACGCCTGAGTTGCGCGATGCAATGGGTGATGCTGCTGTTAAAGCAGCCTTATCTATAGGATATGAGGGTGTAGGAACTATTGAGTTTTTGGTTGATAAGCATCGTAATTTCTATTTTATGGAAATGAACACACGTATACAAGTTGAGCACCCTATTACTGAAGAGGTTATTGATTATGATTTGATACGCGAACAAATATTAGTTGCTGCCGGAGTCCCTATTTCAGGAAAAAATTATTATCCGCAATTACATGCTATTGAGTGCCGTATCAATGCCGAAGACCCATTTAAAAACTTTGCACCATCTCCCGGTAAAATTACCACTTTACATACACCGGGTGGCCACGGAGTACGTGTAGATAGCCACGTGTATAGTGGATACACTATACCGCCAAATTATGATAGCATGGTTGGTAAACTAATTACAGTTGCACAAACACGCGAAGAGGCCATTGCAAAAATGTACCGTGCGTTAAGCGAATATGTTATAGAGGGAGTGAAAACGACTATCCCATTCCATTTAAAATTAATGCAAAACGAAGATTTTAAACAAGGGAACTATACTACTAAGTTTTTAGAGACCTGGGATTTTAAAGAGTAAAACTAAAACTCCTTAACATGAAAAAAACAATTTTTTTAGCTGCGTTATACGTTGGCGTAGTAATATCGTCATGTAGCCCAAAAGCAACTACTTCTACAGCTGTTAATCCTGCATCTTCAACAGATGTGACTAGTGCGCAAGTTGATGCCGCTAAGATAAAATTTCCGGATGCAACCATGGAAACATTAAAGCAAGGGCATGATCTTTATTACGGAACATGTACCAATTGCCATGGAGCAAAAAAAATCAACAACTTTAGTGAAGAAGAACTTCCTGGAATTATAGATCATATGGCTAAAAAAGCAAAAATTTCTGCTGAAGAAAAAGATGCTGTTCTAAAATATGTTATGGGAGTTAAATTAGCTTCTGCAAAGTAATAATCAGCTCAATCCTTTTTTATTATTCCTTCGCCTTTAAATATGGAAAATATTTTTTCAAATTATTTATAGGATTCTCCATCAACCTCCACGAAATATGAGCCATTGCAAAGGTTATAAAGTAAAACACAATAACTGCTGTATATTTACTGGTAATGTCTATTCCTATTTTACCTGATAAATAACCCCAAAAGAAATTAGGTACAAATAGATGAAAAACGTATAAGCCATAAGAAATCTTACCTGAATAAACTACAAACTTGTTTTCGAGAATATATTTAAATATGCCCGTAAATTTATTTTGCGACGCATAATTTATAATAAATGCAGACATTAAAGCAAAAAGTATATCATCAAGGATGGCGTGTAGCCAAGTTATGTTTTTTAAAAAGATTAAATAATGAATAGAAAAATATACAATTACACTTCCAATAACCCATCCAAATTTCGAAAAACGGGATATTATATTTTTCCGATAAATGTTCCAATAAGAAACCAAAGCTCCTATCCCTAAAGCATGCATGCAGCTGAGGGTAAAGTAAGAACTGGCCATCCATTTGTCAGGAAAATTAATAAACAAATAAATTTTTGTTAGTAAAGAAATGCCTATCAAGCCGATGATTATTTTTTCGCTATGTTTTGTCGGAAGTAGAATTATAATCCAAGGCCAAAATAAATAAAATTGTTCTTCTACTGCCAGCGACCAAAAATGATTAAAATCTCCAACAAAAACATTATTAATGGCTTGATAGATATTAGAAGAAAATGTAACTAACCACGGAAAAATTTCGCGAGTATTTTTATAATTAATGGAAAAAAGAAAAAAAATTGTCACAAAATAAAGTGGGAAAATCCTAAGTACTCTTCGCATATAAAAGGATTTTAAAAGCGTTGTTTTAGGAATAGAAATCTCTATGGCCTTAATTTTGTTCCGCAATAAAATATCAGTAATAAGATACCCGCTAAGCACAAAAAATAAAATAACTCCATCGCTAAAAGGAAAACCTTGAACTATTGGCTTGTTAATCTGCCATTGTAACCAATGGCCAATCATAACCGATAGGATAGCAAAAAACCTGAGACCATCGAGTTGAACAATGTATGCGTTATTTTGATTTTTTATTTCACTCATAAATTATGGAAGGCCTATTTGTAAAGGGCTTAGTTCTATAGTGCCAATGTCATATGTAGGCACACCGTTTTCAGTAGTTATTTTAATGCCATCCCAATCAAAATTTGTTCTGTAAAAACTCATTAATGTAGATGAAGCAATAAAGTGATATATTTTAAAATTACCATAAACAACAAATGATCCATCTTCTTTGGTAAAAGTTAAATTCGATTCCCCATAATATTGATTCCAAACCACAATGTTTCCTCCAACTATAGGTTGCCCGGTTTTTCTATCAATTAATTTACCCTTAACAGCAAACTGGTTTAAACCATCGTAGTTATAGTAATTATCTCGGCAACTGCATTCACCGGTTTTTTTGTTTGGGTTAAAGTCTTTGAATACATCACCAGCTGGTTTTACGGTTCCGTTAACAATAAGATCTTTGTTGCTTGTTTTAGTAGTTCCTTTATTATTAAGTAACCCTAAAAAATTAGATTGGAATTGGTGCCATTCTACATCTTTATACTGCCACCATGAAAAACCACTTGCTCCGCAATTTATAGCGTGCTGAATAAACTTTTCAGTATACATTTTTTGAACATCATAACTAATAGAGTCATTATCTGCTGAAAACCCTGTCTCTCCTATAATCCAAGGTTTTTTCACATATCTTCCGTACCAGGTAATTTCATTTTCCACTTCACCTTTATGAAATTCATACGGATGTATAGAAAGAAAATCAACATCCAATATATTAGGATCCCACTCAAACACTTCTCTTGTGCCGGTTAATCCAATTGTAAATAAGTGATTAGGGTCATTCTCGCTACGAGTTTGCCTCCATTTTTTTACTATTTTATATACATTTTCTTTTCTTCTCTCTTTTGCATCAAAGTATAAGGGTTCATTAAAATAATCCCAGGCAAGTATAGCTTTTTCATATTTAAATTTTGTTAGAAGTGTAGCCCAATATTTTTCAGATACCGTGTTTTCATCAGGAAACGAATTAATTAATACAATAGCTTTAAGTCCAACTTCATTAAGAATTTTAAACATATCAGACAAAGCTTCAAAATATTTTTCAAGGCTTTTACCTTCAAAAGCAACATATTTAGTTAACGAGTCAGTTGTGTTGGCTCGTTTTCCGGCAATGTTATTATCAATTCCATATTCTCCAATACCAACTAAACGCACAGTATTAAATCCAAGGTCTTTTATCATTTGCATATCGGCCTTAAACCTTAAATTACCGGCCTTTTTAGTATAAGGGTCTTTATCTTCATAGGCTATATTAGGGCCAACCCAAAGGTCATTACTGTCGGCTTTTAATAAGGAGCTGTAATTTAAAATGATAGGATAAAAGTCTTTTCCATTTAATTTAAAGTCTTTTCCTTCCATATAAACAAACCCACTTTCAGCTTTTTTTGCATCGTTACAGGACGAAAAAAATAAAACCGATAGGCATAATAAAAAAATACAAGTAACGACTTTACGATAGAATTGTATAAACATGCAAAATATTTGGTTTGCCAAAAATAACAATTTACAATTAAACGCAAAGTGATTATAAAGATTAAGATTCTTTGAAAAACATAAGGTTGTTTCCAAAAAAAATACAAAACATGAAAAATAGCGATTTTTTTAAATATGCAGCTATTAAAGTAGCTAATATAACTATCTTTATGCCTGTTTATTAAACGCCGTTATCCTGTGTCTTCTAGTCAAAAAAAATTATCTATTGTTATTCCTGCTTATAATGAAGCACAAACAATACATTTGATTTTAAATAAAGTTTTAGATGTTGCACTTATAAATGGTATAGAAAAAGAAATAATTATTGTAAATGATTTTTCTACCGATAATACAAAAGAGGTTGTTGAACAATATATAGCATCTCATCTAGTGAGTAATTTACAGCTTTTAAATCAAGAATTTAATCAGGGTAAAGGAGCCGCTCTTCATAAAGGAATTTCTGTTGCTACAGGAGATTATCTTATTATACAGGATGCTGATTTAGAATACGACCCAAACGAGTATAATGTTTTATTGCGCCCTGTTGTTGAAAATTATGCTGATGTGGTGTATGGTTCAAGATTTATGGGTGGTAAACCGCATCGCATTTTATTTTTTTGGCATAGTATAGGAAATAAATTTCTTACTTTTCTGTCCAACATGCTTACCAATTTAAATTTAACGGATATGGAAACCTGTTATAAACTTTTTCGCACGGAAATTATTCAGAAAATTTGTTTGAAAGAAAAAAGATTTGGTTTTGAACCCGAAGTGACTTCAAAAATATCTCGCGTTCCAAAAATCAGAATATATGAAGTAGGAATTTCTTATTATGGACGAACATATGAAGAAGGTAAGAAAATAGGAATGAAAGATGCCTTTAGAGCTTTGTATTGCATGATAAAATATAAATTTTTTGATCGAAAACTCTTTAATAATTAATTTGCAAACTATTTATGCGTTTTAAAATAGTATATAGTGTTTTTTTTCTGAGCTTGGTAGTTTGCTTTTTCTTAAAGTGCTCCACCAATGCAACTTCGAATAATAATAATAAACCAGATACTACTCTAGTAAAAGATAGTGCTTATGATGTGTTTGTTGTTGCCGGACAATCGAACACCTATTGGGGTAAAGGATACGACTCCATTAAAGATAAAGAAGTTGAAGGGATATATCAACTGGGGAGGCTTGTGCCAAACGATTTAAAAATAATTTTGGCAAAAGAACCATTACATCATTTTAATCCTAGAGCTGATAGAGTGGGTTTTGCTTTAACTTTTGCAAAGTTATATCAAACATATATTCAAAAAAAGAATGATATTTTAATAATTCCATGTGGAATGGATAATACAGGTTTTGATGGAGAAGGTTGGCATAGAAAAGATTTTTTATATGATAATGCCATTAGCCGAATTAATTATGTATTTAAAAAATATCCAAAAAGTAGTTTAAAGGCTATACTATGGCATCAAGGAGAAAAAGATGTAAATTATAAAAACTATCAACAAGATTTAGATACTCTTATAGTACAATTTCGTAGAGATATAATTGGGGCTGATAAAAATACGCCCTTTATATTAGGAGGCATGGTGCCTTATTGGGTTGAGTTAAAACCGGAAAGAAAACATCAACAACAGATAATTAAAGAAACTACAAAACGCTTAACTGCTATTGGATATGTTGATCCATATTTACCACAAAAAATACAAAAACCAAACAATAATCAAGATACCGTGCATTATAATGCTGATGGACAAAGAGAAATGGGTAAGCGGTACTTTGAAGTATATAAAGACATAGTTAAAAACAACAAGTAAGTTTTTCCGCCCTTAATAATTATGAAATACATAAAAGGACTTGATACATTAAGGGCATTTGCAGTTATTGTTGTTGTTCTCGCACATTGGTGGATTCCAATGGACATTAATGATTCTCATAAAAATTTTATTTTTTGGTATAAAGGATTAATTCCTGACGGAGGGTTTGGTGTAGATTTGTTTTTTGTACTTAGTGGATTTCTTATTACGGGTATATTATTAGATGCTGTAAAAAATGATGGAGATCAAAAATGGAAAATCATAAAGAATTTTATTGTAAGAAGGGCCTTACGAATTTTTCCAATTTACTATTTAACTATAGCTTTATTAGTTTGGATAGGGTTCCCATTTATAAAAGATCATTTATTTTGGTTTTTGTTGTATATAAGTAATATAGAAGTTTTTAGAGCAGGGGAGTGGAATGCTTTTTCACATACGTGGTCTTTATCTGTAGAAGAACAATTTTATTTAATTTGGCCTTGGTTTATAATCTTTGTTAGAGAAAAGTACATAAAATATGTGCTTTTCTTGTCCATTCTTATAGGTGTTTTTACTGCTGTATATGTAATAAAAATTGAACAAAAATGGATGGGCTATGTGTTAATGCCAACTTGTATGCAGGCGTTTGGTATAGGAGGTCTTTATGCTTATTTGAGCAAAAAAGGAAATTTAGAATTGTTTTTAAAATTTATAAAAATCGCACTGCCACTTGCTCTTTTTCTTCATTTTCATTGGTCGTTTTCTAATGAGATAGGAGATAATGCCTATCTTGATATAACATTAAATAGCATAATTTCTATTTGGCTTATTCATTTAGTATTGAATAACAAATCTGAATGGGTAAGAAAATATATTTTAGAAAATTCTGTGCTAAATAAAATTGGACAAGTAAGTTATGGAATTTACTTGTTTCATTTTGTTTTTGGCTTTGTGTACGAAAAAGCTATTACACTAATGGTAAGCCCAAGCAGTGAAACGGGATTGTTTTTATTAGATTGGAAAAGTAATTACTTCATTAGATTAACACTATTATTTGCTATTTCGTTAGGTAGTTTTTATCTCATTGAAAAACCAATATTAAAACTTAAAAGATTTTTCGAATATTAATAGTTTATAAACAGGTTACGATTCTATCTATTTGTTAATTCAAATAAAATGAGTAATTCTTGTTTTAAAAATCTTGTACCTTTGTCGACGTTTAAACTAAACGAACACACTAACTAAAAAACAAATAAAGAATCATGATTAAAACAAAAAAAATAATTAGCGCAATAGCCATAGCTGCTTTAAGCTTTGGTAGCTTAAATACACAAGCACAACAATTAAAGGTTCCTGCACCAAGCCCGTTACAAACCATAAAACAGAATTTTGCATTAGGTGATGTAACTATCGAATATTCTCGTCCTGGTGTTAAAAGCCGTGTTATATTTGGCGACGTAGTTCCTTTTGGGAAAATTTGGCGTACTGGTGCTAATGCCACTACAAAAATTATTTTCTCTGACGATGTAAAATTAGAAGGCAATGATGTTAAAGCCGGCACGTATGGTTTATATACTATTCCAAATAAAGATAGCTGGGATATTATGCTTTATAAAGATCTTACTTTGGGGGGCGATGTAGCTGAGTATAAACAAGAAAATGAAGTGTTACGTTTTAAAGTAAAACCAACTACTTTAACTAGTAAGGTAGAATCATTTACCATGAATTTAGCGGACATTACTGCTACTTCGGCAAACATAGAACTGTTGTGGGAAAACACAGGTGTTGCTATAAAGCTTACTACTGACATAGATGCTAAAGTGATGAAAAATATTGAAACTACATTGGGTAAAGATAACCGCCCGTATTTTCAGGCAGCAAGTTATTATTTTGACAATAATAAAGACTTAAAACAGGCATCAGCTTGGGTTGATAAGGCTTTAGAGCAAAATCCAAAAGCATATTATATGATGTTGTTAAAAGCTAAAATTGCTTACAAACAAGGCGATAAAGTAAATGGTAAAGCTAGTGCAGAAAAAACAATTGCAATGGCTACCGAAGGTAAAAACGATGATTATGTAGCTATGGCTAAAAAATTATTGGCTGACAATAAATAATCAAGGAAATAGCTCTATAAAGAAAGCCCCGTAGAAATGCGGGGCTTTCTTATTTTGTAATAGATTTAACCAATATTCTTTGTAATAAAAAAGCAAAACCCATTACCAATAAACAACCTATAACATTTAGCCATAAAAATGAAATTATATCTGAAATATAAATAGCAATAACAAAAATCTCTGTAGTTATAGCTGCATAAAAAACGGCTTTTCCCCCAACTTTTTTCATATAAAAAGCTACTAAAAAAACACCCAAAATTGTTCCGTAAAATAACGAACCCAATACATTTACAGCCTCAATTAAACTACCTAATTTACTGGCAAACATGGCTGTGGCAATGCAAAAAAGCCCCCAACCAAATGTAAACCAACGCGATGCTTTAAAGTAATGTGTTTCGGTTTGTTCTTTTACCCACATACGTTTATATAAATCAATTACAGTAGTAGATGCTAACGAATTTAATGCTGCCGCAATACTGCCCCAGGCAGCTAAAAAAATCATAGCAATTAATAAACCAATTAAACCACGCGGAAGATTTTGTACTACAAAATATAGAAAAATATAATTAGTATCATTTGTATCAGCAGTTTTATCTGCTTTTTTCATTATAGCAACAGCATCGGCGCGAATAGTTTTTGTTTGCTTATCAATTTCTTTTAAAGATGCCTGAGTGTTACGAATTTGTAACTCATTTTTTTGATGTATGGCATCTACTAATTGATGTGTTTGAACTTGCTTAACAGAATTTAATGAATCATTTTTTGTTTGCAGGCTTACAAATGAAGCTTTGTAATCAGTTGCTAAAACTTTCTCCACCTCTTTTTGATTAAAGAAGACTGGGGATTGATAAAACATATAAAATACAAAAACCAAACTACCTATCATTAAAATTAAAAACTGCATAGGCACTTTTACCAATCCATTCATTAATAACCCAATTCTACTTTCCTTTGTGTTTTTTGCGGTTAAGTATCTCCCTACCTGCGATTGATCAGTTCCGAAGTACGACAGGGCAAGAAAAAAACCTCCAATTAAACCACTCCAAATATTATACTTGTCTTTCCACCAATGCGAGTCGGTAACATCAATTTTGGTTTCAATAACATTTAGCTTGCCCATTTTGCCTGCTACATGTAAAGCGTCTGAAAAACTAACATTGGGCGGCAGCATGTGCACAACCATATAACCCGCTAAAAACATGCCCACAAAAACAATCAGCAGTTGTTGCATTTGGGTATAGGTAACGGCCTTTGTGCCTCCGCTAACAGTATAAATAATTAAAAAACCACCCATTACAAGGTTGGTGTAATATATATTCCAGCCCAATAAGGAAGATAGAATAATAGAAGGGGCGTAAATGCTAATGCCGGTTGATAAGGCTCGTTGAATTAAAAATAGGATGGAGGCTAAGGCACGTGTTTTTAAATCAAAGCGCTGTTCTAAAAACTCATAAGCTGTGTAAACTTTTAATTTATGATAAATAGGAATAAAGGTTACACATAACACCACCATAGCTAATGGTAAACCAAAATAATATTGTACAAAGCGCATCCCGTCTATATAGGCCTGTCCTGGTGCTGATAAAAACGTAATGGCGCTTGCCTGCGTACCCATAATAGAAAGCAAAATCAAAAACCAACTCATTGAGTTGCTGCTTTTAAAATAATCGTCTAGAGTTTTTTCACTTTTGCTTTTATAAACGCCATAAGCAATTACAGCAAGCAGCGTTATAATAAGTACAAACCAATCTATTACACTCATGCAAATTGTTTTGTAAAAAAGTAAAAGAAAATAATAAGCAAAATTAATGTGCCAATAACTAAGGTATATGCATTACGCCATTTTTTGTTTATAGAAGATTCTTCTTCTTGCATTATTTATTGGCTGGTATGCTAAGTAAATTTGTAAACAAACGATAAGCCCCAGGAACTCCTGCCGGTAACTCGCGAAAGAAAACCAAACCCGTGTACACAAAATTTCCTTTTCCATATTTGCCAATAATTAAACTTCCTTCGCTTGCTTTTTCATCAGGGTCGTTTATAGAAAATATTGTTTCATAATTTTTATCTATATCGCTGGCAAAATAAATGCCTCGCTCCTGCACCCATCTATCAAAATCTTTTTGTGTAATAATGTTAGGATAGTTTAAAACAGAATGCTTAGGATTTGTAAAACGCACTTCGGCGTTATCATCTGTAACCCTATCTCTCGAAATAGTAAATGGATAAGGCCCTACCTTAGTGCCCACTGGCCCAATGCGACTATTGGTGTTATACTGCACAACTAAATTTCCTCCGTTTTTTACGTAATCCATTAGCTTGGCATAATAAATCTGTAAACGCTCGTTAGTGTTATAAGCACGTACTCCGGTTACAATGCAATTATATTTGGCTAAGTTTTCTTTCGCTAATAGTTCGTCAGTCAGTATAGTAACATCATAACCAATTTGCTTTAAACATGCCTGCACATCATCTCCCGCGCCCGGAATATAACCAATAACATTCCCCGTCTTTTTTAAATCAACATGCACAAGCACTGCTTCTGCATCACTTAAAATAAACTGATAGGGTATATGGTCGTACTCAATACGCTTAATGCTTTTTGTGAATATGGCACCATCAATGCTTAGCATAGCTTGGAGTTTACCATCCGTGCTATTTTTTTTCGGAGTAATGGTAGCTTCTATAATGGCCTCATCTTCGGTACTAGCTAACTTAAAGTCATGGTTTTTAATTTGAACAATCCAACCTTCGGGTACTTTTAACTGTACTGTACCATTTACATTAGCTGTATTAGCTTTTACAGTAAATGTAATATCCTTAGGGCTATCTGAACTAAACACAAAAACCTTATCAGAAATGTTGATAGTGGCAGGCGGTAAAATTTCAAAAGGCCTGTATACTTCTCCTTTTACTGGGTCGGTGTATTTATAAGCCAAACCTCTTTCAATTTTTAAATTTAAATCATAAATAGTTACATCAAAGGTTACTTTGGCAACCGCATCATTTTCTGGTTTTCCAATTAATTGTTTGTTATATACAGTGTACAGGCCTATTGCATGCTTTTCATTTAACCAATAAGGGTTTGAAAACGGAGTAGTGGAAGCTAATTTTTCTTTATGCTTAAATGTAAGTAGTTCGTTTTGCTTTAAACTTTTTGCAGTATTGGTATCTGTTTGATTAAAGAAGGAAAGGCTGTTTAATTTCACCTCGCAATTATTTCTCACAATAATTTGCGCTGTAATAAAAACATCATTACCGGACACAGCCTTATAATCTGCCGCATAAGCTTCCATCCATAAGCCTGAACATGTTACTAAAAGCGTTTCGGCTTCTTTTAATTTTAATTGTTTCCAGTATTTAATGTTTACGTCACTTTCATCTAACTGTTTAAGTTGTTTGTAAATGAAAATCAAATCAGTAACAATTTTTTCGGGCGATTGTGGATTATATTTTTTAAAGCAATCACTTATTATTTTCTGAAGAGAAACCGTAGTTGCAAACCTTGCCCATGTTTGATCAATGCCCTCAAATAAATCAACGGTTGCCTTATCTCCTTTTAATTGCTTAAAATACTCTATACTCTCACCTCTAATTTTTGCTGAACCAAAACCTTGGCTTTTATGCATAGACCTACTATCGGCAGCAATCTCTCCGTAACTTTTTCCTAATAATGGATTAAAAACACCCACATCAATTTTTAATTGGTCGGGTGCAGTGGTGTTTGTTCCTCCAAAATTAAAGGTGTTCCAAAAAATGCGTTTAGCTTGCCAAACTTGTGTATAAGCTAATTGTTCAGGGAATTTAGCTGGGTCGGCCGCCGCATCAAAAGCTTCTAAGGCAAGTATAGCAGATGCTGTATGATGTCCGTGTCCGCCTTCTCCTGTAGTAGGGAAACGACAAATAATAACATCAGGTTTAAATTTACGAATAGCTAAAACCACATCAGCCAGTATGCTATCCTTGTTCCAAATTGAAAAAGTTTCTTTTGGGTTTTTAGAAAAACCAAAGTCGTTGGCGCGTGTGAAAAACTGCTCTGCTCCATCTACTCTGCGTGCGGCAAGTAATTCTTGTGTACGTATCAAACCTAATGACTCTCCCTGCTCTTTACCAATTAAATTTTGCCCGCCATCACCACGTGTAAGTGATAAATAACCTGTACGTAAATTTCGTTCCTTGGCTAAATAACCTAATAGCCTTGTGTTTTCATCATCAGGATGAGCGGCTATATATAATACTGAACCAACTGTGTTTAATTTTTTTAATGATTGCAGAATCTCTGCCGAATTCATTTGAGGCGAATTCTGCCCTTGTACTAATTGACTGATAAGATAAACACCCAGTAAAAAAACTCTCTTCATAAACTCAAATAATTATGGGAGTAAATTAGAAAATAATAAGGAAACATAAATATTAATTAATCCAAAAAAAAAGCCCCACATTGCGTGAGGCTTTTAAAATTATAAGCAATAATTACTTAATAACCGTAAATTTATCAGTATGTAAAACGCCACCATTAGCATCTACTACGTGATAGAAATACATTCCGTTACTCATATTATACGAATTAATTTGTGTTCTTTCGTTTTCCACCATAAATGATTGAACAAGAACTCCATTAACGTTGTAAACTTCTACTTTTCTAGCTTTAGCATCTTTAATAATAAAGTTTAACTCAGCCATGGCCGGGTTAGGGAACATTACATAATCACTATAAGTAAAGATAGTTTGGATACCAGCTGGGTTAGTAATAGCAATTGCATCAACATAAACTTTAGACCCAATTACTGGATGACCGATGCCGGCACCATTTACAACGCCTGAGTCGCTTGATGTAATTAATATATTGATACTATCTGAAGCTACAGCATTAGAATAATTAAAAGGTACAGTAACAGTAGTCCAAGTACTAACGGTTCCTGTAAAAAACATTCCAGCTTGCCCCGTAGCAGCAGTTGCTTTAGAAAGATTTACTAGCATAATACCGGTATCTCCTACTGCAACAGCAGATTTATATTGAAAAGACATAGAAGTTGGTTGCCCAACATATGGAACAAACTGTTGAGCTAAACCACATTTAGTTGGTAAGCCATAAGTAGGACATGCAGTACAGCTAACAGTTGTTAACTCTAAAGATGAAGTACCGGTACCAGGGCTTGTTGTATACTGTATAGCAGACTGTAAGCCAAGCAGGTTAAGTGTAGTCCAACCGGTTGGGCTACCACTTGCCCAGGTTTCAAAACCTAAATTGGTTGTTGCCATAACTGATGGCGGAGTAACTCCTCCAAGTTTTAAGGCATCAGCTGTGTTTTTTAATCTCGCTTGTTGCGCAGTACCTGCAAAAGCAACAAGTACTAATCCTAAAGTAAATAGTTTTTTAATCATTTTTTTTGGTTTAAATATTAGGCTACTAATATAAGGATTTTTGTGCATAAAAAAAACCTCGCAGTACTGCGAGGTTTTTTTAAAACTACATAAATGTATGTTTTACTTTAAATGTTTTGAAATGTGTTTAGCCATTTCAAACATAGATACTTGACCTTTACCACTAAAAACTGGTTTTAGTTTAGCGTCAGCATTAATCATACGTTTGTTTTTGCTGTCTTGTAATTTATGCGCTTTGATATACACCCATAATTTTTTTACTACTTCTGAACGAGGGATAGCTTTGCTTCCAACAACTTCAGCAAGAGCAGCACTTGGAGTATATGGTTTTAAAAGGGTGGGGTTTAATTTACGTTTGGTTTTTTTAGCCGGTGCTTTTTTTGCAGCCTTCTTAGCTGCTTTTTTTACAACTTTTTTAGCTGCTTTTTTTGTTGCTTTTTTAGCAACTTTCTTAGTTGCTTTTTTAACTGCTTTTTTTGCCATAGTGTTTTTTATGATTAAGTTTAAATTATACTATAAGCCAAATATATAAAATCTTTCTACGCAATGTAAAAATCGAATTTTTTTGTATTAACAAATTACCCCAAGTAAATAAATCAGAAAAGATTTTTCACTTAGTGATTTAGGATTCAATTTTTTTTTATTTGCTTGTGTAGCCCATGGCAAAAGGCTTGCATAGTTTTTCTGAATGTGTGACAACGCAATTAGTTGTGTATAGCCAACACATTTATTTTGTTGATAATTAGCTTTTCCTTAGAGCTTGCTCATCAATTAAAAATAGGCATTTCTTTTTTAGTGGGTATAAATAAGCATTGTTTTAAACCATTCATATTTTACCAAATCTTTACCCTTAAATTATAGGGTACATACATGTTACTGCCTGGTTTTATGTCAAAAGCCGTATAAAATTCATCAACATTTTTAAACGGACCATTAACACGATATTTAGCAGGTGAATGAACATCAGTGAGTAAACGGTTGCGTAATGTTTCATCTCTTTGATGTCCTAACCAACCAAGCGAGTAGCCTAAAAAATAACGCTGCATTGGGGTTAAACCATTAATTGATTTTCCTTCCTGATACTGTTTTGTTTTTTTAAAAGCTTCGATGCCTAACAAAATACCACCAAGGTCTGCTATATTTTCACCTAGCGTAGCCTTCCCATTAATATGATATCCACTAATGGGTTCAAAAGCGTCAAACTGCTTAACCATTACATCAGCTCGTTTATTAAACTCAGCCTCATCTTTACTTGCCCACCAGTTATTTAAATTTCCTTTTGCATCATATTGTCTACCCTGATCATCAAAGCCATGCGTAATTTCATGACCAATTGTAGAAGCCCCCCACATAACCATAAATTAATGCATCATCTAAATCCTCATCTTTAAATCCGGGGACAACAAAAATTCCGGCCGGCAGTAAAATTTCGTTTTTTGCCGGATTATAACTGGCGTTATAAGTTTGAGGATACATATCCCACTCATCTTTATCTACAGGCTTACCTAATTTATTAATTTCATAATTATGCCACCATAAATTAACCTGCATAAGATTTAACAAATAACATTCTTTATCAATTTGCATGGTAGAAAAATCTTTCCATTTATCGGGATACCCAATTTTCTTTTTCATGGCAGCCAGCTTGGTGTACGCTTTTTGTTTTGTACTGTCGTTCATCCACTCTAACTTACTTATTCTGTCTTTTAGCGCATCTCTTATAGATTCGGTTAAGTCTTCGTATCTCCTTTTTGTTTTTTCATTAAAATACTCTTTTACATAAAGGCGGCCAAGCATTTCTCCCATTCCTTTTTCTATTTGTGCTATCGATCTTTTCCATCTTACTTTTCGTTGTTTTGCTCCACTAAGTAATTTGTTAAAATTAAAGGTCTCCGCATCAAACTTATCCGGCAATGCAACAGAAAAATCGCTTATAAGATTAAATTTTAAATAGTTTTTCCAATCATTTAATGGGGTAGAGGCTAATAGAGAATTTAAAGATTTAAAAAATTCTGGCTGGCCAACCAAAACTGAATCTACATTATTAACGCCTGTGTTTTTTAAAAAAACTTTCCAATTAATATTATTGCCAAGTGATGCGAGGTCATTAATGGCAAATTTGTGATAATTGGCGTAAGGGTCTCTTAAGTCTTCCAATCTTTTACTTGCCTTCGCCAGTTTTGTCTCAAGGGCAAGTATATTTTTTGCAGCGTTTAACGAGGTGGTAGAATCCTCTCCACTCATAACAAGCATTTTTGCCATATGTTTTAAATAAGCATTACGAATGTTGATGGTAGAAGAGTCGTTTTTAAAATAATATTCTCTTTCGGGTAAACCAATCCCTCCTTGCGAAAACTGATAAATTATTAGTTCACTATTTTTATCATCAATGCCAACATAACTACTAAATAGAGTGGAGGAGCCAAGTATTTTAAATTCAGTTACTACACTCATTAAAGAGGGTACGTCTTTAATAGCATTTACCTTGTTTATATAGGGTTGTAAAAATTTTAACCCATCGGTTTCAATTTTTGCACTATCCATAGCGGTACTCCAAAAATCACCAATTTGTTGTTCGGGTGTGCCTTTTTTTGCATTTTCTGCAACTGCTTTAACGGCAATTTCTTTAAGTCGTTTAAGAGTTTCTTCAATTACAAGATTACCAATGCCCCATGCTGCTTGGTCGTTAGGGATTGGATTGTTTTTAATCCAGTCACCATTGGCATACGCAAAAAAATCCACGCCCGGAGCAACAGTAGTGTCTAGGTCGGTATACAAAATATCCGAAGTTGTTGAGGTGGCAACTTTATTATTACATGAAGACAAAAAAATTACCCCTATTGCTATTAAAAAATATTTATTCATATGTAAAAAATCAATTAAGTAAATGTATAACCTAATTAAAGAATAGGACATACCGTTCATGTAAATTATTGCCTCCCTGCGAAAATCGTTAGAAATTAAAAATCAGCTCTTTTTCAGGATTAGTAGTTTTTGAGCTTTGCTTATTACCTTTTATTTCAATGTGCACCATATTTATTTGTTGCGGCAAATAATCACATAATAAAGTGTTTTCTATCACAACTGACTTTGGTAACTCTACATTTTTTATCTCTATATAACTCCAAATAGCTTCTTCTTCTTTTTCGTATCCAATAAACTGTATTGCTTGCCATTTGTCGTTCACTTTTATTTTTACATGCTTACTAATATAATCGGTTAATAAACTTTCCACCTCTTTTTTATCTTTTGGGTGCAAAATGTCTATCTGTTTTTTATACAATTTTCTTAAAGCATCTTCTATGTTATCTGTAAAAGTTCGACAACTTATTTGTACTGTTTTTTCTTGTTCGTTGTATTTTATATCAGTAACACTAACGTAATAGGGGTGAAAAGAGGATAACAACATCCACCCTAAAACGCACCAAAACGTGTTTTTTACCGCTGGCAACAATTTTAATATCCCACTATACTTATTTCTTACTTTCACACCTCAAAGGTATAAATAATGAACGATTTTTGGCTTTGGTTTACCACAGGTTTTCGTCACATAATTGATTGGAATGGATATGACCACATCTGTTACATTGCTTGCTTAGCAGTTCTTTTTCCTTTGCAGCAATGGAAGCAACTTTTAGTACTAATTACTGCTTTTACTATTGGGCACTCATTAACGTTAGCGCTTAGCACACTTCATGTGATTTCTCCTCCGCAAAAAATAGTAGAATGCTTAATTCCGATCACTATACTTAGTACTGCTGCGTACAATATATATTCTCGTAATAAAAAAGTAAAATCACTGACATTTAATTATGTTTTGGCACTTGTTTTTGGTTGTATACATGGCATGGGTTTTTCGTATCTGTTAAAATCATTATTGGGTAAAAGTGAGAGCATTACCGGACCCTTATTTTCATTTAATATTGGGTTAGAAACAGGCCAGTTGTTGATTGTAGCTGGTGTCCTTTTTGTTTCTTTATTTTTGGAATCCTTTTTTAAACTGACTAGAAAAAATTACACATTTTTTGTGTCATCAGCAGTATTCGGAATAGCCTTACTACTTTTAATTCAACAAATAAGTTTAATTAGTTATGAATAAAACAATTATAAAATCAATTAGTGGTATAATTTTATCTGTATGGAGTTCTTTTATTTTTGCGCAAAATATTCGTAATAACCCTACTTCTAATCACGGAAATAAATTTGAGCAATTAGGTACTATTTTACCTGATGCAAATGTATATCGTACAGCTTCGGGTGCACCGGGGCATAAATATTGGCAACAAAAAGCTGATTATGATATTGAAGCTACCCTTGATGAGAAAAACTTACAGCTTAACGGAAGCGAATGGATAACCTATTATAATAACTCGCCTGATAGACTTTCTTATTTGTGGTTACAGTTAGATGAAAATCAAAACGACCCAAATAGCGATGCAAATTATTTTGATGGAAATAAATTTACACCACCCATTACCGATCGTAGTGTTAAAGGTGTTATGACGAAAGAAAGATTACAAGGTTATGGTGATAAAATTATGGAGATAACGGACGAATTGGGTAAGCCAATTAAATATACCATTAACCAAACTATGATGCGTATAGATTTACCTCAAATACTTAATCCTGGCGCTAAAATAAAATTCAAGGTTAAATGGAACTATAAAATTGTTGACCGCATTAACAATGGTGGTGCCGGTAGTTTGCGTGGTGGTTACGAATATTTTCCTGAAGATGGAAACCATCTTTTTACCATGTCACAATGGTATCCGCGTATGTGTGTTTATTCAGATTATCAAGGTTGGCAAAACAAACAGTTTACCGGACGTGGAGAGTTTGCACTTGTTTTCGGCAACTTTAATGTAAAATTAACTGTACCGGCTGACCATGTAATTGGTGCTACAGGAACTTGTTCAAACTACGCACAAATATTAAGTGCAACACAATTGCAACGTTGGCAAAAAGCGCAAAATAGTACGGATGTGGTTGAAATTGTAACTTTAGATGAAGCTAAAACTGCCGAAAAAAATAAAGCAACTACCACTAAAACATGGATATTTAAAGCCGATAGTGTTAGAGACTTCGCTTGGGGCTCTTCTCGTAAATTTATATGGGATGCACTTCCTGCTAAGGTTGAAAAGAAATCAGTTATGTGTATGAGTTTTTATGGCAAAGAAGCTTACCCACTTTACCGAAAATATTCGAGCAAAACAATTGCACACACTATTAAAACCTATTCAAAATATACCATTCCTTATCCTTATCCGGTTGCACAAAGTGTTGAGGCGGCTAATGGCATGGAGTATCCTATGATTTGTTTTAATTACGGACGGGCAGAAAAAGATAACACCTATTCTGAAGCTACGAAATATGGAATGCTAGGTGTCATCATTCATGAAGTGGGGCATAACTTTTTCCCTATGATTGTAAACAGCGATGAGCGCCAGTGGAGTTGGATGGATGAAGGCTTAAATACATTTGTGGAATTTTTAACTGAACAGGAGTTTGACAATAATTTTCCTTCAACCCGCGGTCCTGCGCATAAAATTACAGATTATATGCGCATGCCGAAAGACCAGTTAGAACCTATTATGACGAATAGCGAAAATATTATTCAGTTTGGTCCTAATGCATATAGCAAACCGGCTACGGCTCTTAATATACTTCGTGAAACTATAATGGGACGTCAGCTTTTTGATTTTGCTTTTAAAGAATATGCTAAGCGCTGGGCGTTTAAACACCCTACACCATCTGATTTTTTCCGTACAATGGAAGATGCTTCGGCAGTTGATTTAGATTGGTTTTGGAGAGGATGGTTTTATGATATAGAGCCTGTAGATATTTCATTAGATTCAGTAAAAGCATTTACGTTAGTGAATGGATTAACTATGCCTGTAAAAAATGATACTACAGTACCAACTAAACGTGATGAGTTCGATCATATCAGTAAAATTCGTAACAAACAGGAAGGGATTAAATTTTTAGTAGATGTTGACACTACACTACGTGACTTTTATTACTATTATAAACCTGAAGTTGATACAGTAAAAAAAATAACTAATCGTTATGCTGGTTTAGATACATTAAGTGATTCTGCTTATACCACTATTAAAAACAAATTTTTTTACGAGTTAAAGTTTAGCAACAAAGGAGGCTTGGTAATGCCTATTATTATTAAATGGAATTATAAAGATGGTAGTTCGGAAATAGAGCGTATAAATGCATATGTATGGCGAAAAAACGAAAAACACGTAACTAAAACTTTTGCTAAAGAAAAAGAAGTAGTTTCTGTTCTATTAGATCCTTATAAAGAAACGGCAGACATTAATGAGAAAAATAACACTTGGAACATAAAAGAAGTCCCCTCTAAATTTGATGTATTTAAAAGTAAAATTGGTGGGCGTGGGCAAAGCACAGGAGGAAACCCAATGCAAAAATCAAAAAAATAGAACTATGGAGTGCTAAAGCTTTTCATTCGGAAAAGCGGAAAATAAAACTAGATTTGTAAACTAAATACTATAATCATGAAAAACCTAAAAAGAAATTTATCCCTTGCCATTCTTAGTTTGGCTTCATCAGCTTTGTTTTCTCAAACCCTTGATGAAATAGTTAATAAACATGTTGAAGCTATTGGAGGAAAAGATAATTGGGCTAAAGTAAAAAGCCTAAAAATGGAAAACACCCTAAAAGCTAATGGTGCTGAGATTAAAATTACTATTTATCAAGTTGATAAAAAAGCTATGCGCCAAAATATTGCTTTAATGGGTTTGGAAGGCTATAGTATTTTAACTAATACAGAAGGTTGGACTTATATGCCATTTCAAGGACAAACAAAACCCGAGGCTATGACAGCAGATGACGTTAAAAAAGCACAAGATGGTTTAAACTTACAGGATGAATTTATTACGTATAAAGAATTGAGTAAAAAATTAGAACTAATTGGTAAAGACGATGTTGATGGTACTGAATGTTTTAAATTAAAAATGATAGACAAAGATGCTACTGAAACAACTTATTATATCGATCCAAGTAATTACTATGTGATAAAAGAAACACAAAAAATGACTGTTAATGGAAAAGAAATGGAAAATTCTACCACCTATGGTAATTATAAAAAACTACCTGAGGGCGTTGTTTACCCATATAGTATTGCAAGCGGCTGGGGTGAAGCAGAAGTTACCAATTTAACCATAAACCCAAAAATTGATGAGGCGTTATTTAAACCAACAACTCCTACCACAAAATAAAAAATTCAGTAATTAAAATAAGTAATGCGAATTACCATCAGTCGTAAATGATTTAGCCTAACGCATCTTGGTTCGTGAAAAATAAAATATGAAAAAAATTATAACCTTATCATTATTTACTCTTTCTTTTTATGAACAGGCACAAGTAACTGTTAACTCCGCTATGTTCGGAATGATGGAGGCTCGTCAACTTGGCCCGGGCACAATGAGTGGACGCATTACGGCAATTCAAGGTGTAAATAGCGATGATGGAAAAACAATTTATATAGGAACCGGTGGTGGTGGTGTTTGGAAATCAACCAATGCTGGAGCATCTTATAAATCTATGTTCGATAAATATTGTCAATCTATAGGAGCGCTTGCCATTAACCAAAAAACTCCATCTACAGTTTATGTTGGGACTGGTGAAAGCAATATGCGTAACTCTGTTTCCATTGGTAATGGCATGTATAAAACTACCGATGGTGGTGATAATTGGAAAAAAATTGGATTAGATAGCACGGAACATATTTCTAAAATTATTATTCACCCAGATAGTTCAAATATTATTTATGTTGCAGTGCCAGGAGCTTTATGGAGTAATAGTAAACATCGCGGCTTGTACAAATCTGTTAATGGTGGCGAAACTTGGGAGAAATTATTTTATATAGATGATGTAACAGGTTGTGCTGATGTTTTAATGGATCCTTCTAATCCTAAAGTACTTTTTGTTTCTATGTGGCAATTTCGCAGACAACCTTTTAGTTTTAATTCGGGAGGAAAGGGGAGTGGATTATATAAAAGTGTAGATGGTGGAAAAACATGGAAAGAAATAAAAAACGGCTTGCCTGAAAAACCATTTGGTAGAATTGCCATGGCTATAGCGCCAAGTGATTCTAAACAAATGCTAGCTATTGTTGAATCGAGCAACACGGGTTTATATATTTCATCTGATGGTGGTGAAACATGGAAAAGCCAAAGTGCTACAATGAATGTAAAGGCTCGTCCTTTTTATTTTAGTACAATTGTTATCGACCCTAAAAATCCTAAGCGTGTTTATCGTCCTGCATTTTATTTTGCTTATAGCGATGATGGAGGTTATTCGTTTAGCGAGGCAAGTAGTGATGGTGGGTGGGTACATAGCGATATGCATGCTCTATGGATTAATCCTTCAAACACTAATATCATGTATCTAGGCACCGATGGTGGAATTTATGTGAGTATAAATGGTGGGGTAACTTGGCAGTTTAACCAAGCTTTACCAGTAGGGCAATTTTATCATGTATCTTATGACTTAAAAGAACCTTATAATGTATATGGTGGCTTACAGGATAATGGTAGTTGGATGGCACCAAGCGCCGGACCTGGTGGAATAAACAATGCCAATTGGGATAGGGTAAATGGGGGTGATGGTTTTTGGACTGTACCGGATGCAGATGGTAAAACAGTTTATTCAGAATATCAAGGAGGTAATATGAATAGAACGAATTTATCAAATATGAAATCAGAATTCATTCAGCCTCAAAAAACGGCTAAGGAAGAAAAATTGAGATGGAATTGGAATACGCCAATAGTAACAGGCGCAAAAAATCCAAAAAACTTATATGTGGGTGCTCAGTATCTTTATAAATCAAATGATCAAGGAAGAAATTGGAAACGTATCTCTGGAGATTTAACCAGTAACGATAAGAAAAAACAAAAACAAGAAGAAAGTGGTGGATTAAGTGAAGATAACACATCTGCTGAAAACCATTGTACCATTTTCACTATTGCAGAATCATCTCTTGATGAAAATTTAATTTGGGTGGGAACTGACGATGGTAACTTACAATATTCAACTGACGCAGGTACAACATGGATTAATGTATCGCTCAATATTGCCAAGTGTGGGGTAGCTAATCAGGCATGGGTAAGTAGTATACAGCCATCACAATTTGATAAAAATATGGTTTACGCCACATTTGATAACCATATGTATGGCGACCACAAAACTTATCTTGCTAAAAGTTCCGACTTAGGTAAAACATGGAAAAGAATAGACAGTAAAGAGTTTACCGGTTTTGCACACAAAATTAAAGAAGACCTTATAAATAAAAACTTATTGTTTTTAGGAACGGAGATGGGATTATTTGCTAGCCTTGATGGTGGAGATAATTGGTTTAGAATGAAAAATAATATGCCTGAATATGCTTTGGTACGCGATATACAAATTCATCCAAAAGCAAACGATTTAATTGTTGCTACACATGGGCGTGGAATTTTTATTTTAGATGACATTCGCCCCATGAGAAACTTAACCAAAGAAATTTGGGAGCAAGATGTGGTTTTATTTCAAACACCTGACATTACTCTTAATAATGGCAAGTTTGGATATGGCGGACCTGAAGTATCCGGTGGGTGGAGTGCAGAAAATCCACCTTCTACACCAACCATTAATTATTATTTAAAACAACGTTTAGCAAGCGGTAAAATTACTGTGGAGATTTATGATGATAAAGGAAACTTGTTACAATCAATGCCCGGAACTATACGTAAAGGAATAAATAAAATATCTTGGAATTTAAGAAGCACACCCCCAAAAGTTGCAGAGGGTAGTACTAAAATGGATGGAGCCGGTTTTACCGCCCCAATGGTTTTACCCGGTATTTATACTATAAAAGTTAAGGTAAAAGATAAAGAATATACCGGAACTGTAAAATGTATACACGATGCCGAGAATAAAGATTTAAGTGAAACTGATAGAAAGCTTGTTTATGATAAGTCTATGGCTTTACAAACTATTTATAATAACATAAATACGACTATTGATAGTATTTCATATTATCAAAAAAACCTTAAAGCAGATACAGTAGCTTTTGCTAAGAATAAAAATGCACAAACTTTTTATAATGATTTGCAAAAAGTAAAAGCTGAATTTATGGCTACTACAAAAACCTCCATTTTTGCCGATGAAGAAAAATTACGCGAAAAAGTGTCTAAGTTATATGGGTCTTTTTGTGCCATGGAATCTAAACCAAATGCAACTCAACTTGAATCTATAGATGATTTAGAAAAGGAATACACTACGCAAAAGGAAGCTTTGAAAAAAGTAATTGCAAAAGATTTACCTAAAAACCCTGTGTTAAATAAACCAAAGGATATTAGATAGGTTATATTTCCTGTATGATTTTTTCTAACTCTTGATTAAATCTATCGGCTAATTCGTTATTCCAAAAGAGCAGAGCTTTCATATACAAAGAAAGTTCTATTCTATATTTCTTTACGGTTTCGATATTAAAATAAAGTAAGGCAGTACGGCGGATAAAAAAATCGGCGGGAGTAAAGCACATTTCTTTTTCGATGGCATAAATTAATTGTGCACGAAGTAGGATAGGTAACTCACTTCTTTCTTCTTTTAATTTTTCAATAATAGTATAAAGCTCATCAACATTAGACCCATAGCGATTTATTAATTTTTCAGCGTCATTAATTGATAAACCTAGTGTAAGACCTTGAGTTGTTTTGCTTTTTACAAATTCAGAAAAACTAAGCCCTTTATTTATTTTACCACCCGAAAGTTGAATTTTATCGGTAGCACAATCAGCTATATTTATCTTTTCACTGCCTAAGTATTTTTTCACCACAATATCTACTACCCGTTGCGCCATTTTACGATAACCAGTAAGTTTTCCTCCTGCAATAATAATCAACCCCGACTTAGAAATAAAGGTTTCATCTTTTCTCGAAATTTCAGAAGGGCCTTTGCCTGGTTTATTTACTAAAGGACGTAAGCCAGCCCAACCCGATTCTATATCAGTTAAGGCAAGTTTACTTTCGGGGAAATAATCATTCACACATTTTAAAAGATAATTTTTATCTTCTATTGTAATTTTTGGATTTATTAAATTTCCTTCATAAAACGTATCAGTTGTTCCAATATACGTTTTCTCATCACGTGGTATAACAAATATCATACGCTTATCATGTGTATCAAAATAAGCTGATTGTTTAATAGGTAGTTTTTTCGCATCAACAACAATATGTACTCCTTTTGTGATGTGTAGTTTATGAGCTTCGTGATTTTTTTCTAAATCATCTATATCGTCGACCCATGGCCCGGTTGCATTAATAATATACTTTGCTTTTATTTCATACCCCTCATTAGTAAGCTGGTCTACAACTTTTGCTCCGACAATTTTCTCATCTTTATAAATAAACTCCGTGGCCTTTGTATAATTTATAGCAACTGCCCCTCTGTTAACCCCTTCTTTTAGCACTTCAATAGTAAGGCGCGCATCATCTGTTCTGTATTCGTAAAACATAATTCCGCCTAATAAATTATCTTTTCGTAGTGAGGGTTCGGTGGCAATTGTTTCTTCTTTAGTTAAGACTTTATGTAACTCACTTTTTTTTACTCCTGCTAACCACTCATAAAACCACATGCCAATCCTTGCCGAAAATTTACCCAAAGAGCCATCCTTTACAATTGGTAAAAGCATATGCTCTGGTTTGGTAAGTTGTGGCGCAATACGATGTATTATTTCTCTTTCTTTACCAACTTCAGCAACTAGTTTAAATTCTAATTGTTTTAAATATCGTAAGCCCCCATGTATAAGTTTTGTAGAACGCCCTGATGTGCCTGAAGCAAAATCCTGCATCTCTATTAATGCAACTTTTAACCCTCGGGCGGTTGCATCTAAAGCAATGCCTGCTCCCGTAATTCCACCACCAATTATTAAAACATCAAATGAGGAATTGCTCAATCGTTCAATAATAGCATTTCTGTTTTTTGCTGAGAAAGAATCCAATGCCTATAAGTTTTTTATTGTTTTAACTGCTCTATCCGGATAATCG
>Ga0207046_10006_pt2 | contig 61170 bp, 42 predicted proteins | sample Alteio_BWMinCont_66_FD_153303 | JGI IMG/M metagenome (GOLD analysis project Ga0207046, IMG submission 153303) | Enriched cells from forest soil in Barre Woods Harvard Forest LTER site, Petersham, Massachusetts, United States -... | ecosystem: Environmental > Terrestrial > Soil > Temperate forest >...
ATCTGGAGAATCTGATCGGCGGGGATCGTCTTGAGTGTTTCGACAATGCCGCTGGGCCAGCGGATTTCGATGGTTTGAGCGACGGATTCGGAACCCAATCCGAAATGTACGCGTTTGTCGCTCGATGACAGGTAGCTGCCTGTGGTGGAAACGGTGGCGAATTGCGAGCCTTTCGCGGTGACGAGTTTGACTTCGGCGCCGATGGCGTCGCGGTTGCTCTTGTGCCCGACCAGCTTCAAGGTCAGCCAATGATTTTGCGTGGGCGTTTCGTTTCTGAGAATGTAGGCGGGACCGTCGTTCGTGGTTACCACGGCATCGATGCGGCCATCGTTGTCAATATCGCCGATCGCCAGGCCGCGGCCCACCCAGGACTGGTGAAAAACCGCACCTGAGTCCCTCGAAACGTCGGCGAAATCGCGGCCCATATTGCGGAGGAGCAGCATCGGCTCGCGATAGTGAAGGTTGGGGTAGTTCAGCTCAATCGTGTCGAGATCATGGCCTTGGGCGATGAGGAGATCCTTCCAGCCATCATTATCATAGTCGAAAAAGCGGACGCCCCAGCCGGAATGCTGCATAGTGGAGCGCGCCAGGCCGGTACTGAAGCTGGCATACGTAAACGTGGAGTCGCCATTGTTTTGGTAGAGAGCGTAGTGCTGGTTGGCCAGATCGGTGATCAACAGGTCAGGCCAGCCGTCGTTATTGTAATCGGCGAAATCGACGCCCATGCCGGCATACGTGCGTCCGTCGCCATCGACAGCCACCTGAGATAGCAGGCCCACCTCTTCAAACGTGCCATCACCCTTGTTGTGGTACAGGAATTCGACCATGGAGTCGTTGGCGACAAACAGATCGACGTGGCCATCGCGATCGTAGTCCGCCAGTGCAACCCCCTTCCCACTATGTCTTTCACAAGTGTTGATTCTATTCCTCTTGGTCTTTTTTGGTAAGCGCGGGACCTGATGAAGAGGCGACCTCTCTATTGGCCGTGCTTGCCGGCGATACCTAGAAATGTAGATTAGAAGAGGCGTCCGAGAGTGGGCTCGCGGAGCTGCAGATGCTGGGAGCGCCCGAGGGACAGAGGCGCGAGGACCCACGCTAGCGCCAATCGATTCGTTACTGGTTATTCATTCAATAAAGAACACCACCCACGGCGAATGAAAATGGGCTACCAAACTTTCGGGTCGCGGCCCCTGCCTGGCCCGAGCCTCACTGAGCGCCGAACTCTTCCGTCAGGGTCGCGGCAAGCACGATTACGTCGCGGTTGCTGGACAGCGCGAAGCTCTGAACAGTCTTGGAATGGTTCAGGACAAACTTGTAAGCATAAAGGTTAAATGTCCGATCGTCCTGTGACCCGTCGGAAATGTCGCGATATTGCATGGCGACAGCAACGGTTTCCAGAGGAAAGTTCTGCGGGGAGAACCAGTCGCTGAAGTTCTGATGGAACACTGAGCTGGTGCCGTCCGTGTAGTTTATGGTTACCGTTTCCGTCTGGCTCCCTTGGACACCCGTGGCAAGCAAAAGAAGAGTACCGTAGTGATGCTGCGGGAGCGATATAGGCAGGCCGGTGGCGCTGACGGCGTCTGGCAGATTGGCCGGCCCAAATTTGAATCGAATAAGATCGAGCACCCGAGACGGTGTCAAGAGATTCGCAGAGAACGCGGCACCGCCGCCATCCAGACCATCCCCGAAGGTTGATCCGTCTGTGTAAATCCCCGCCACGTTATATGCGGCTGAGAGATCCACAGGGTTTCCCAAACCTTTGGACCCGAGTGCAGCGCTCACTTCGAGAGTTATGGTGGCTGTTTGTGTGATGCTGGCCGATTTGCCCGTGACCGTAAGAGAGAAGGGGCCCGTCTGGGTCAGGATAAAGGCTGCGAACTCCAGCTTGCTCCCTGTGGCGGTCCGCTCGGGCTTGAAAAACGCTACTACTCCCTTCGGCAGTCCGGATACAGAGAGCGACACGCTGCCAGCAAAACCATTCACAGGAACGATCGTGACTGCAGCGCTCGCGGTCGATCCTTGATTGAGAAACACATTGTTAGGCGTTTGGATTGTGAAGCCCGGAAGCGCAAGCGTGATGTAGGCGAAATGAGTGAGCCCTCCGCTGGTGCCGGTGACCACGATCTGGAAATTTCCGCCTGGAGTGGAGCTGGTCGTCGAAACGGTAAGTGTGGGCGAGGGGCCCGACGGTGTGACCGTGGGTTGACTGAGAGTGGCCGTAACGCCAGCAACCTGGCCGAGAACGGCCACTGCTAGATTTACCGTGCCTGTGAACCCGTTCACGGGCGTGAGAACGATCGTCGTGATTTTCGATTGGCCCTGAGAGATGTTCAGCGTAGCCGGCGAAGCGGCCAGCGAAAAATTTGGACCAGTTGCAGCAGGCCCGAGCGCGTTCAGCAGCCCCGAACCGTTGGGAGAGCCCCAGCCGGTCACGAGATCGTAACCAACGATGTCGGAGAACAGATCGGGACTACCGCTGTTGAAATTGTTGCCAATGATGATGTCGTGGAAATCGAGGTTGTAATTTGCGGCTTGCCCGAGCGCATAAATGGTCGGATTCAGAGAGCCGATGGGAGTGCCGTTGGCCTGTTCGTTCGCGAGTGCGAGAAAGCCAGCCCACCGCGGCGCGGCAAGGCTTGTTCCACCAACGCCGATGAAGCATCCGCCATTCGCGCAGAAGAAATTATCTGTGTTTGCTTCCGCTGCGACATCGGGAATGTTTCGCAAGCTCGCTGACCCTTGGTTCGCAGCAGTGATGACGGGAACCTGATAGCTCGGAATCGGAAGGCCGTTGGTGCTGAAACCGCCGCCGCTGCCGATCCAGCCAGTTTCTGATTGCCAGGGTCCGGCTGGCCCGTTGGTGGTCAGATCTGTTCCTCCGGCAGCGGTGATGAAGGGGTCGTCCGCTGGGTAAAAGATACAGCCATTGAGGTTGCTGAAATTCTGGCAATTGGCGGGGGCTCCGAAGTAGGCGCCGCCGTCGCCGGAGGCTACAAACAGATTCTGGCCTTGTGCCGCGAACTCCTGGAAGATGGGCTCGTCTGAGGAAGGATCGGCGGGAAGAAATCCGAACGAACAGCTCAGCTGTTTAGCGATGTTGTCCGCAGCCATCTGGTTAAACATATCCACGTCATTGTTGCCTTCGTAGACGATCACGGCGGAAAGGCCAGGCGCCATGGAGATGGCCTGTTGGATGTCGATGACTTCTTCGCCGTCGTCGCAGCCTGCGCCGCAAATCGGGCTAACGCCATCGAGCAATACGTTTACGATGGGAACGTTGAGCGGCTGATTGATAAAACTGAAATAGGCCTGGACGTCGCTCAAGTTGTAAGGACCGAATTCGAACAGCCCAACCGCCTGTCCCGCGCCAGTCAGCGTGGTCCCTGGAGCATAAGCGGCTCTCATGTCACTACCCAGGAAAAAGCCGTCAGGCCCGGAACCAGTCTGATTTCCGCGCACGATTTCATCCTTGCGGGCGTACTTCAGGCCCATGGGCCGCGGCGGTTGAAAATTGTTGAGGCCGGAGACGCCCTGGATTGGCACTTCTATGTCCACCGAAGGCTCTTGATCCGGAGCGAAATAGGTGCGCTTTTCCGTGGGGTGTTGATAGGTCTGCATTTTCACTTGGAAGGTTCTTTCGATGTCGGCAACCGTGCCACTCACGTCGAGAACCAGACGATTGGGAGTCTTGTTGGTGACGGTAAGGCCATGCCCGGTGGCGAAATCAATGACCTTTTCATAGTCGTCTGAGGTGGGGCCAAACTGTTCTGTGAACTGCTCAACAGTGAGGAATTGGCGGTACTGAGGGCTGGCCGGATTGTAGAGCTCCTGGAGGAAGTTCTGGAGTGCTTCTGGATTGCGCAGACGCAGAGTGAGGGCGAGATTCATGCGTTGCGACTCGGCCAGACGGCCGGCCGGATGCTCGCTCGGAGATGCTGAGACTCTCGTCGGTAGCGTGTGGCGCTGCTGGGCTGATGCCGAGCTTGCCAGGAAAAGACACGCCAATGTACACAACGCCGATAGCAAAAATCTGGCTGGGGAAATGCTTCTCTCTGCGCTCATGTTCGCCTGCCTATTTAGTGGAATCAGAAACCGGGGTCCCCTCGTTGGGCTTCGGCTTGGTTGACTGAATGGGCGGGGGTTCTGTCCGCCGTGTTCAACTGTGCCCTTGATGCTGCTAAGAGCCTGGGCACGGAGCCGAAGGGAGCAACAAGAGCAACGGGCTCAGTGCGAGGCAGGCCGGGAAATAGGTTCGTATGAATATAGAAACGGTTTCACGCAGGAAGAAGGAAAAGGATTTCATGTAAGCCCCCAAAGCGCGCAAGATCCGAATGAAAACACTACATGACAAAGATTCCCGCAACGTTCGCGGCGGAGTTTTGAGGAGAAGCGGGCAGGTGTCAATGCATCAAAGTGTCGTCTCTGCATTCCCGTGCAGGCAATTGATAACAAAAAGAGTAAGGGTAGTTGTTCCCCAAGAAACAGGGGATAGAGGAAAGCTGGAAAACAGGAAGCACATAGGGCGGAGAGAGGCGGAGTAAGGATAAATCGTGGAAACGATTGATACCAGAGAACTTATTTGGCGTTACGGCTCAGGCGGGGCATCTGCAGGCGTAGATGTCGGGCCAGCCGTCGTTGTCGTAATCGATGAGCGCGACGCCGGAACCTGGCGCGTTGAGGATCGTGGATCTCTCCGGCGTGCCGGAGCGATGGCGAAATCTATCGAGGCCGGATTGTTTGATAGATGTCTGATCTGGAGGAGCGATGAGAAAAAGAGCCAAGACTCACTTGCCCGCGGCTCCTGTCGTCGGCTCGTCAATCTGGAGAATCTGATCGGCGGGGATCGTCTTGAGTGTTTCGACAATGCCGCTGGGCCAGCGGATTTCGATGGTTTGAGCGACGGATTCGGAACCCAATCCGAAATGTACGCGTTTGTCGCTCGATGACAGGTAGCTGCCTGTGGTGGAAACGGTGGCGAATTGCGAGCCTTTCGCGGTGACGAGTTTGACTTCGGCGCCGATGGCGTCGCGGTTGCTCTTGTGCCCGACCAGCTTCAAGGTCAGCCAATGATTTTGCGTGGGCGTTTCGTTTCTGAGAATGTAGGCGGGACCGTCGTTCGTGGTTACCACGGCATCGATGCGGCCATCGTTGTCAATATCGCCGATCGCCAGGCCGCGGCCCACCCAGGACTGGTGAAAAACCGCACCTGAGTCCCTCGAAACGTCGGCGAAATCGCGGCCCATATTGCGGAGGAGCAGCATCGGCTCGCGATAGTGAAGGTTGGGGTAGTTCAGCTCAATCGTGTCGAGATCATGGCCTTGGGCGATGAGGAGATCCTTCCAGCCATCATTATCATAGTCGAAAAAGCGGACGCCCCAGCCGGAATGCTGCATAGTGGAGCGCGCCAGGCCGGTACTGAAGCTGGCATACGTAAACGTGGAGTCGCCATTGTTTTGGTAGAGAGCGTAGTGCTGGTTGGCCAGATCGGTGATCAACAGGTCAGGCCAGCCGTCGTTATTGTAATCGGCGAAATCGACGCCCATGCCGGCATACGTGCGTCCGTCGCCATCGACAGCCACCTGAGATAGCAGGCCCACCTCTTCAAACGTGCCATCACCCTTGTTGTGGTACAGGAATTCGACCATGGAGTCGTTGGCGACAAACAGATCGACGTGGCCATCGCGATCGTAGTCCGCCAGTGCAATGCCGAGCCCTTTTCCAGGCTTGTCGAGGCCAATTCTTTGGGAGACCTCGGTGAAATGGCCGTTTCCGTCATTGTGATAAACCAGCGGTGAAACCGGCTGGAAGATGTCGGGATGGCAATAAGAGCGGTAGCCTTCTTTGTGTTCGCCACACCAGATGTCATCAAAATCCCACTGAACGTAGCGCAGAACAACAAGATCGAGCAGACCATCTCCATCCAGATCGACCCAGGCGGCGCTAGTGGACCAACCTGTGCCCGCAACACCGGCCTTCTCGGTTACGTCGGTGAAAGTGCCATTGCCATTGTTGTGGTAGAGCTTGTTTCCGCCATACGCAGTCACAAACAAATCTTCGTAGCCATCGTTATCGTAATCCCCAACTGCCACCCCCATGCCGTAGCCTGAACCCTCAAGCCCGGCCTTCTCGGTTACGTCCACAAACGTGCCGTCGGGCTTCTGATGGAAAAGTCGATTCCAGTATTGCGGACCGGACTTCTGCGGAATGCTGCCTTTCGGAGTGGGATCGCTGATAGGAGCGCCGTTCACCAGGAAAATGTCAAGACGTCCATCATTGTCGTAATCGAACAGCGCCACGCCTGCTCCCATTGTTTCCGGCAAATAGTGCTTGGCCGTGTGAGAGGCGAGGTATTGGAAGTGCAGGCCAAGCGCGGCCGTAGCATCGGTGAACTTGCCAGGCAATGGCTGCGGCTGGTCAGGAGCCTTCTGAGCCTGCCGGCCAGGCAGGGCCAAGAACAACAACACAAGAAAGGGAAGGCTTGAAAGGAAACGCATACGCTTTCATATTACAGCCTAAAACCAGAGCAGCCCGGCGAAAACGCGCCTCCGGGCCCATGGCGGCCGGGAAGAACGGCCTCTATCCACAAAGACATGAATGACATGCGTAGGAAGGCATAAATGACATGCGAATGGATTGACAGGACGACTCCCGATCGGAAAGAGTGGCTTTCGCAGATTTGAGAACCTTCTTCGAAGCAAGGAATCCGGCCCTAACTGGGTGTAAACGCCAGTGAGAAAAGTCATCGCAGCTACTGCTTTCGCCGCCCTTTCGTGCGGCGGCGTCAGTTCCGGCCAAGCGAACCAGCCACCGGACCCTTATAAGCCGACACTAGATCGGCTCGAGTCGCTTACGACGCTGCCATTGCCAGATTGGCGTTACCACGCGGACATAGCGCATCCCGAAGACCCGTCATTGAAGGACGCGGATTGGCAGCAGGTGAAGACCCGCGAAGAATGGAAGACCGGCTCGCGTGTTTTGCGCCGGTGGATTGAGATTCCCGACAAGATTAATGGCTACGCGACCGCGGGTTCGCGGGTGAACCTGGAGCTTTTCTTCGATACCGACGACCGGCTGGGGATTACGGTGTTCTCAAACGGCGCGCTGGTGGCCCGCGGCGACGACGACACCCAGCAGCCCATACCGCTCACCTCGAATGCCCAGCCAGGCCAAAAATTCCTCATTGCGGTGCGTTTAAATGCGTCGGAAGTGAATACGCGAATTGCAGAAAGCCGGCTCAGTATCGAGCCCCCCGCTACTCGTCCCGACGCCGGGATTTTGCGAGCGGAGATCCTTTCGGCGCTTCCGATGATCGCGGCGTTTCCAGACGGCAAATCTGAGCGCGAAAGCCAGCTCGACGCCGCCGTGAAGGCCATTGATTTTCTGGCGCTCGACCACGGAGACCAGGGGGCCTTCGACGAATCGCTGCGGCAATCGCAGGCCCGGCTCGAACCGCTCCGGCCGTTCCTCAAACAGTTCACCATTCGCGCCGCCGGAAACTCGCACATCGACATGGCTTGGCTCTGGCCCTGGACGGAAACCGTAGAAGTGGTGCGCAATACATTCCGCAGCGCCCTCGACCTGATGCGCGAATACCCCGATTTCAAATTCAGCATGTCATCGGCGCGAACCTACGTCTGGATGGAGGAAAAGTATCCCGATCTCTTTAAGGAGATTCAGCAGCGCGTGCGCGAAGGCCGCTGGGAAGTAGTTGGCGGAATGTGGGTCGAACCGGATCTCAACATGCCTGGCGGCGAGTCGCTAGTGCGCCAAATCCTTGTGGGCAAACGCTATTTCCATGAAAAGTTTGGCGTGGACGTAAAAATAGGCTGGAATCCGGATTCGTTCGGTTATAACTGGCAATTGCCGCAGATTTACAAGAAGTCCGGCATTGATTATTTCGTGACGCAAAAACTGATGTGGGCGCACGAATTTACTACCTTCCCCTACAAATTGTTCTGGTGGGAGTCTCCCGACGGGAGCCGCCTGCTGACGTATTTTCCGCACGATTATGCCGCCAACACTGATCCCGTGAGTATGGCCAGAGACCTGTCCGTGTGGATTCCGTCGCTTTACGGCACCGACGCGAAACAACATAACGACATGCTGCATCTGTACGGAGTTGGCGATCATGGCGGCGGTCCGACGCGAATCATGCTCGATACCGCCACGCGCTGGATGAAGCCCGATGTTGTATACCCCAATTTGCAGTTCACCACCGCGTCTTCCTTTTTCGATGATATGCAAAAGAAACTTTCGGGCATGGAGGTCCCCACCTGGCGCGACGAACTTTACTTTGAATATCACCGCGGCGTCATGACCACGCAGGCGGAAACGAAAAAGCGCATTCGCAAAACGGAAGAGCTACTCCTCAATGCCGAAAAATTCTCCTCACTCGCCACTTTGTACGGGCGCAAATACCCCTCGGAAGATTTCGACCGCGGATGGAAGCGGCTGCTGTTCGACGATTTCCACGACATCATGCCAGGGTCGGGGATTGCCGTGAACTATCTTGATGCCAAGCGCAATCTCGAAGATGTGGGCCGAGCCGGCCAGGCTATCTTGCACGGGTCCCTCGAAGAACTAGCGGCTCGCATCAATACCCAGGGACCCGGCGTGCCAGTGGTGATCTTCAACTCCCTGTCGTGGCCGCGGAAGGAAGTGATAGAAGTCGAGGTGCAACTTCCCGGCGTTGCTAAGCAGATCGAGGTTCGAGATTTTTCCGGGAAGATTGTGCCGTCGCAATTGCTGACGCACGATAGCGAAACGAATCGCGCTCGTTTACTGGTCGAAGCCAGCGTTCCCGCACTTGGTTACAAGACCTACTATGTTCGCGCGGCGGAAAAGGTCACCCCGCAAGTCTCCGCGGTGAAAAGTTCCGCGGACGCGCTGGAGAACGAATTTGTGCGCGTAAAAGTAGATGCGCACACAGGTTGCCTTACCAGCCTTTTTGACAAACGGAGCAATACGGAATCTCTGGCACCGGCGGAGACGGAGGCCGGCGGTCCGAAAGACGCCATCTGCGGAAATCTCCTCGAAGCTTTTCGAGACAAACCAAAGGCCTGGGACGCGTGGAACATCGACGCTGATTTCGAGAAAGAGCATTGGGATCTGACTCAGGCGGACGAAGTGAAGCTGATGGAGAGCGGCCCGCTGCGCGCCATCATCCAGGTGAAACAACACTTCCGGAATTCCTCGTTCATCCGGAACATCACACTCACCGCCGGAAGTCCACGCGTTGACGTGCGCATGATTGCCGATTGGCACGAGAAGCACATCTTGCTGAAAGTCGCGTTTCCGCTCAGCGCGCACAACGAGAAAGCCGCGTTTGAAATTCCCTACGGCTCGATCGAACGCCCGACCACGCGCAATACCCCTGCTGAACAGGCGAAGTTCGAAGTCCCCGCGCTGCAATGGGGAGACCTCTCCGACGCCAAGCACGGGTTCAGTCTGCTGAACGACTCGAAGTATGGCTACGACGCGAAGGGGAACGTCCTGCGGCTTTCCTTGCTGCGCTCGCCGGAATGGCCGGACCCTCACGCCGATGAGGGCCTCCATGAATTCACCTATTCGATGTACGCACATCCGGGAACCTGGCGAGAGGCAGAGACAGTTCGCCGGGGATATGAACTGAACTACGATCTCCTGGCGGTCGGAACCGCAAAGCACCCGGGAGCGATGAAACAGGAGCACTCTTTCTTCGAAGTCCAGGCGGACAATGTCGTCATGACGGCGATTAAGAAAGCGGAGGATGACGGCTCGCTTATCCTGCGATTTTACGAATGGGCGGGAAAAGAATCGGACGTGAAGATCGTGCTACCCGTTGGCGCGCAATCGGCTTCCGAAACTGACTTAATGGAAAGGCCGGTCGGGGACCTCGGTGTTCCAGGTGGCGTTGTAGCAATTCACACGAAACCCTACGAAATCAAGACCATTCGGGTTCGCTTCGCTAGAGAGTAGGGATAGCGGGGGAATTGAGCCGGAATTATTTCGGCGCACGCAGCATGGCGTCGAAAAGGTCGCCCAGTTGCTTGGCGGTGAACTCGTTGCCTTCCAGGTTGGCGACCACCCTTCCTTGCCGATCGAGAACAACCGTATGCAGGGCGTGGGTGATGAGGCCTTCGTCTTGCCAGAAATTCATGCCGAACTCATGACAGACTTTTTGGACCTCGATCACCGGGCCGGTTAAGAAATACCAGCCCGGAACACCGGCCGCATTCCAGTGGCGCGCATACTCGGCGAGAACGTCGGGCTGATCGTGTACGGGGTCAAAACTAATATTTAACAGGATCAAGTCGCGTCCCAATTGAGCCGCGAAACGCTTTCGGACCATCCCGAAATTATTGGACAGCCGAAAACAGTAATTCGGAAGCGGGCAGTGGGTGTACATGAAGGTGATGCCGACCACCTTGCCCGTGAATGAGGCGAGGGAAACGGACTGGCTGTTATGGTCGATAAGGGAAAAATCCGGGACGTGCTCGCCGACATTTATTTGCTTGGTTCCATCGGAGCCTCGACCGACGAGACCCTCGAGGAGGTTAAGCTGACGAACAGCCATGGGTTCCGGATCCGCGCTCTGGAACTGATGGATGCGGATGCCCTCCGCGAGGGCGGAGTCTTTTGCCACGACAATCGTGAAATCGATCAGCGTGCCCGGTTCTAGCCCCTCGAGCTCCATGGCGTTGCGAACCGGAAATTCCATCACCATCGCTTCCATGTAGCCGGGGATCTCGCGGCAGGAGACTCGAAGGGAAGGATGCGTGCGATCGACTTGGAGAACCACTCCGAAGGCGGCGTGACGCTCTGAAGCGAACCCCAGCGACACACAACAGAACAAATAGAGCGTCAGTAGTATTCGCGTCTTGATGGGCTTCCGGCTCATAGATTCCATTGCGGCCGAGCTACCTGTTCGCGCCTGGGTTCTGCGGAGTTGGACTTGGCAACTTTGTAGCATCCGGCTTCGCGCTTCCCAGACGAAATGACAAGCGCTTGAGTCTAGTGTAATTCTTGGCGAACTCCTTAATTTCGATAAATTGATTTGTACCGACATGCAAGAAGTTCTGGCTCGTGCCGCTCGCAGGCCAGTGAATCTCGAGACTGGCGATCTTCGCGGACCCGCCCAACCCAATGTGTTGCTCGAGCGGCGAAGCGCCAAACGATCCTCCGCTCCCGACGGTTCGATAGATGGAGCGCGGCGGCTGGCCATCCTGGTCCACGGTCAGATGGATGCGCGCACCGATGGCCGAGCGGTTCGTTTTTACGCCGACCAGCTTCACGGTGATCCAGTCGTTGTCGTTTCCCGGATTCTTGAAAACGCGAAAGGCGTGAGCGTCACCGGGCGTAGCGCCGCCCACAGAAACCAGGATGTCTTCCCGTCCGTTGTTGCCGAGGTCGGCGAAGGCCACGCCGTGACCTTTGTGTAGCTCGCCGGTGCCCGAAGAGGCCGTGATATCCACAAAGCTTTTTCCTTCGTTGTTGCGAAGAAGCATCTTGGGAACCAGAGCGCCATACTCAGGGCCGCCGGTAGCGAGAAAAATGTCCAGAAAACCGTCGTTATCGATGTCGCCAAAATTGGCCCCCATGGGCGTATTGATTCTATCGAGGCCAACTTCGGCGGTCACATCTTTGAAAGTTCCGTTCTTCATATTCCGGTAGAGCTTCAACGTCTCGACGTTGTGCGGAAGGCCAAGATAGCTGCGCAGAGTTTCGTCGGCCGAAAAGAAATACGAAGTGACAAAGAGATCGGGCCAGCCATCGTTGTCGTAGTCGAAAAACCATGTGGCAAAGCTTTGCGACTGTGGCTGATGCACTCCGGCTCTGTCCGAAACCTCGGTGAACGTGCCATCGTGATTGTTGTGATAGAGAAAATTGCCGCCATAAAGATTGGAGACGTAGAAGTCCACAAAGCCATCGTTGTCGTAATCCGCGGCGACCACTCCTTTTGTGAAGGCAATTCTGTCGATGCCAGCGGCGTGTGAGATATCTTCAAACGTTCCGTCGCCCTTGTTACGGAAAAGCTGGCTGGGGCCATTTTCATTGCCCACAAACAGGTCGAGCAGGCCATCGTTGTCGATGTCGGCCCAGACGGCAGTTTGCGTGCGCGTAGCGGGTTCCGCCAGGCCCGCCTCGCGCGTTACGTCGGTAAACGTGCCATCGCAATTGTTTCGCAGCAGGGATTTTCGCATCGGAAATTCCCAAGCCCCGCGCAAAACAAGCAGATCCGTACAGCCGTCGTTGTTGTAATCGGCTTGTATCATATTAAGCCCGCCCAGTTGAGCGGAAAGCCCGGCCTGCGCGGCACGGTCAGTGAACGTTCCGTCGGCATTGTTGTGGAAGAAGCGTATCGGGGCGCACACGTCGTAACTCGATACGGCCAAGTCCAGGAGCCCGTTGTTTTCAAAGTCGTCGGCGACCACGCCATTCGCCATGGAAGCAAAATTCAAGCCGGCCGCAGGAGCCACGTCGACAAATCTGCCAATGTCCTGTTTCGATTCGAACGCCGATGGCGATAGCCGGTATTCCTCGGGAACACCCGACGGGTATTTTCCCATCGTCATGTAGGCGAGATTCAGAAGCCACTTCACCTGCAACTGATCAGGCCGTGCCGGTTTTATCGCCAGATACTTCAGAAAATATTGGATGGCCTTCTCGGAATCCTCTGTCAGGCGATAAGGCTTGGCGAGCCGCGGCGGAAAGAGGCACCAGTCTCCCGGTTGGCGATAGATATTGTTCTTCATTTCCGATTTGTGAAGATAAGCCACGCCGAGCACTTCCGTCAGCTGCGGAATTCCCGCTGGAATTTCAGCAGCCGCAATTTTGTAGGCCGCCTCCCAGTGCGTGACAGCCTCGTCCATGTTCCCCTGATAGGCCTGGAGTTGCGCCAACGCGTAATGTGACTGGATTACGTCAAATGGCTTCATCGCTGCCAGCGCTTTGTTCGCGGGTTCGAAAAGCTCTTCGAGTCGGGCGATTCCCGCGACCAGGGAGCGTTTGCGGATCTCGCAAATTTCCTGCAAATCTTGCTCCCAATTCCGCGGCTTGGGGAAATTTTGGAACAGCATGTCAGCAAGAACCTGCCCGGCCACATCGGCTGGATAGCGCACGGCTCCTTGACCTGCGAGCGGGAGATCCCGACCTTGGCCCGGACCCATGCCCTGCGCGGCGCGGGGTTGAACCTCCGGCAGGAGTTTGAGAATGACGTATCCGGAAGGCACCGCAATGACATTCGTGGTCTGCCCCGGACGGAGCCCTTGCAAAGCTTCTCGCAACTCCGGCCGGAGTGTTCGAGGATCAACAAGTTCGAGATTGCCGCCTGCGGCGGCGCTTGGATCGATCGATTCGGACTTGGCGATTCCGCTAAAATCTTCGCCTCTTTTGAGGCGATCCAAGATCTGCTGCGCCTTGCCAGGCGAATCCACAACGATGACCTGCAGATGGAGCATGCCGGGGGGATTTTCCTGAGAGGGAATCGCAGAAGGAACCGGAAAAACAAGACCAAGTACCAGCAAGCCGGAAAGGCAAAACAAGAGACGTTTGAAATGTAAGCCGTCGAAAATCATCAGCAAACCAGAAGGGTGCCCGGAGCGCGCAGCCGGTGGAGCGCCGTGAATTCTAGCACGAGGTTCAAGGGGGGACGCCTTCTGCCGACAATGTTCCGATGGCTCAGCGGAACGCCTCGGGTTACTTCAGCTCTACCCCCGATTCGTAGAACCTACGGTCATGCTCCGTGTGGCCTACAGGGGAACGGTAGGCCCCTGACCCTCGTCGACCGACTGCCCTTTCCGCCTGATTTTCCCTTGTATCCGCTTGGACCCCGTTTACATCTAAGGGGAACGCTAACGGCAGATTCGAAATGGTGTGCCACCTGCACCCCGCGCTGCATTTTGAAGCGTTCGATGAAGCTGGATGCCAACCATCCCAATGATTATGGGTGTGCCTTTGCTCGTCGTCCAAGGAGTATTCATGTCGCTCGATTTTACGGGACCCGTCGGTCCACCTTTCCACCACCGGCAGCGCCTCTTTAGTTCTAGCTCGGCTCACTCCGCCGGCGCCTTCACGCCCCTTCTGGTCAGCGTTCTTTCTGCCGTCGCCATCCTTGCTGGCTGCGGCGGGAGAGCTGCGGGGCCCCCCATGGCTCCACCGGAGGTGAAAGTCATTGCCGTAGCACAAAGAGACGTCCCCATCGTAAGCGAGTGGGTCGCCACCCTCGACGGCTACGTCAACGCCCAGATCCAGCCGCAAGTCACCGGCTACATCGTCAAACAGACCTACAAAGAAGGTTCGCCCGTTCAGAAAGGGGATGTTCTCTTCGAGATTGATCCGCGTCCCTTCCAGGCCCTTCTCGACCAGGCCAAGGCCCTATTGGCGCAAGCGGTGGCGCAGATGGGCAAGACCCAGCTGGACGTGGACCGCGACACGCCTCTCGCCAAAGAGCGCGCCATCGCACAAAGCCAGTTGGACAACGATATTCAAGCGAATCTTGCCGCTAAAGCCGCCGTCCAGTCTTCAGAAGCGCAAGTGGAACAAGCGCAGTTGAATTTGGGATTCACTCACGTCACGTCGCTTTTCGACGGCATTGCCGGAATCGCTCAAGTCCAGCTCGGCAATTTGGTCAACCCCAGCACCGTCCTCACCTCCGTCTCTCAGGTTAATCCCATCAAAGCGTATTTCCCCATCAGCGAGCAGGAGTATTTGCGTCTTGCCGACCGCATCAACGCCCCACAAAACCATGTGGACGCTCCCAAAGACGCTCCCCCCCTCGAATTGATTCTTGCCGACGGAACCGTCTACCCATCCAGGGGCCGCGTCCTTTACACCGATCGCCAGGTGGATATAACCACTGGCACCATCCGAGTCGTCTCCGCATTTCCCAACCCCAAAAACTTCCTGCGTCCCGGACAATTCGGCCGCGTTCGGGCCTCTACTTACACACGGACTGGCGCGCTTCTCGTTCCTCAGCGCGCCGTCGTTGAACTGCAAGGCAGTTTTCAACTCGCGGTCGTTGGCAGCGACAACAAAGTCAGCGTCCGCATCGTCAAAGTCGGCGAGCGTGTTGGCACGGAGTGGATCATCGACAGTGGTGTGAAGTCCGGCGAGCTGGTCATTGTCGAAGGTGTGCAAAAAGTGCGGGACGGATCGGCTGTCAATCCCAAACCGCTGACCACAACCGCGGGAGCGGACTGACCCATGTCAAAATTTTTCATCAATCGCCCGATCGTCGCTATGGTGATCTCCATCATCATGGTTATTGTTGGCGCCGTCACCATCCTCACTCTGCCGGTTGCCCTGTTCCCGAATATCGTCCCACCCGAGGTTCAAGTCGTCGCCACGTACGTCGGCGCCGACGCCGGCACCATCGAACAGTCCGTCGCCACACCCATCGAACAGCAAATGAGCGGCGTGGACAACATGAACTACATGTATTCGCTAAATTCCACGGCCGATGGCGGCATGCGCCTGATCGTCGATTTCGACGTCAAGACCGACCCGAATACCGATCTGATTCTCACCCAGATGCGTGAAACACAAGCGGCCTCGCAGTTACCCGGCGACGTGAACAACTACGGCATCACAGTTCAAAAAACCGTCACCGCGCCGCTCATGCTCATCACCCTGTATTCCCCGAACGGCACTTACGATGCCGAGTTTCTCTCCAATTTCGCCTACATCAATCTCAGCGATCAGATCACGCGTCTATACGGCATCGGCAGCGTGCAGATTTTCGGCGCCGGCCAATACGCCATGCGTCTCTGGGTAAAGCCCGACCAATTGGCCAAGCTCGCCATCACCGTTCCGGAAATCGTCAACGCCATCCTGTCGCAAAATACGGTGAATCCCGCCGGCCAGGTTGGAAGCGAACCGGCCCCCAAGGGCCAGGAATTTACGTACTCTGTGCGCGCCCGCGGTCGTCTCTCCTCGCCCGAAGAGTTCGGCGAAATTGTCGTCCGCGAAACGCCCATTGGCGGCGTGGTGCGCGTCAAAGACGTCGCGCGCGTCGAACTCGGCGCGCAAAACTACAGCGTCGTGGGCCGCCTCAACGGAAAACCCGGCGCTATCATCGCCGCTTACCAATTGCCGGGCTCCAACGCCGTGCAAGCCACCGAGGCCCTCAAAAAATTGATGGCCGAGTCCAAGTCGCGCTTCCCGGGCGATATCGATTACGTCATTTCCCTCGACACGACGCTCGCCGTGACCCAGGGCATTAAGGAAATCGTCGAAACACTCCTGATCGCCATTCTCCTCGTCATCATCGTGGTCTACATTTTTCTGCAAGGATGGCGCGCCACTCTCATCCCTCTTCTCGCCGTGCCTGTTTCGCTCGTGGGCACCTTCATTTTCTTTCCGCTTTTCGGCTTTTCCATCAATACGCTCTCTCTTTTCGGTTTGGTTCTCGCCATCGGCCTGGTCGTCGATGACGCCATCGTCGTCGTCGAAGCCGTCGAACGCCACATCGAAGACGGCCTCTCGCCGAAAGAAGCCGCTCTCAAAGCTATGACGGAAATCTCCGGCCCGGTTGTCGGCATCGCTCTGGTTCTCTCCGCGGTCTTCATCCCAACTGCCTTTATCCCCGGCATCACCGGCCGCCTCTATCAACAGTTCGCGGTCACTATCGCCATCTCCGTGGCCCTTTCCGCTTTCAATGCACTTACGCTCAGCCCGGCTCTCTCCGCATTGCTCTTGCGCCCCAAAGACAAGACTCGCGGTGGCTTGCTCAAAAAATTCTTCAACTGGTTTAACCGGACTTTCACCAGCGCCACCAACGCCTACGTGCGTGTCTGCGGCTTCCTCATTCGCAAGAGCGCCATCGCGCTCATACTCCTGGTCATTTTTGGAGCCGCCGCCGGCTTTTTCAGCGCCAGAGTCCCTTCCAGCTTTCTTCCCGATGAAGACCAGGGCTATCTCTACATCAACCTGCAACTGCCGAACGCTGCTTCTCTTCAACGCACCGACGAAGTCGCTCGCAAAATCGAGGCTGCTCTCGCCAAGACCCCCGGCGTTCAGTACACCACTAGTGTTGTCGGCTTCAGCTTGCTCAGCTTCGTCCGCACCAGCTACAACGGTTTCTTCTTCGTCACTCTCAAGCCCTGGGACGACCGCAAATCCCGCGACGAGCAATTCCAGCAAATCAAGCAGAACATCAACCGTGAACTCGGCGGAATTCCCGAAGGCATCGCTTTTTCCTTCTCTCCGCCTGCCATTCCCGGCGTCGGCACTTCCGGCGGCTTCACCTTCGTTCTCGAAGACCGCGCCGGAAACGACGTCGAATTTCTCGCGGACAACTTGAATAAATTCCTCGCCGCATGCCGCAAGCGCCCCGAAATTGCCAACGTCAGCACTACATTTCTCCCGAGCGTCCCGCAGCAGTTCGTCGACGTTGACCGCGACAAAGTCATCAAGCAAGGCGTGGCCGTCAAAGATGTCTACCAAACACTTCAAGCCTTCATGGGCGGCTTGTTCATCAACTATTTCAATCGCTTCGGCCGGCAGTGGCAGGTCTACATCGAAGCCGAGGGCGAGTACCGCACCCGTGCCGAAAACGTCGGCCAGTTTTTCGTCAAGAACAACACCGGAGCGATGGTTCCCCTCGCCGCTCTCACCAGATTCGAGTCCCGCCCCGGCCCCGAATTCACCATGCGCTTCAACGAATATCGCTCCGCCCAAATCAATGGCGCCGCCGCTCCCGGCTACAGTGCGGGCCAGGCCATGGCCGCCATCGAGCAAGTCTTCGACCAAACCATGCCCCGCGAAATGGGCTACGACTACTCGGGCATGTCCTTCCAGGAGAAAAAGGCTCAGGAAGGTGTCCCCGCCTCAGCTGTTTTTGCTTTTTCGCTTCTCTTCGTTTTCCTGATTCTCGCCGCGCTTTATGAAAGCTGGACGCTGCCCTTCAGCGTCCTTCTCAGCACGCCCGTCGCGGTCTTCGGTGCTTTCTTCATCCTCTGGCTCCGGCGAGTCTTGCTCTCCGCATTTCTTCCGACGTACATGGTGCAGATCGAAAACGACGTCTATTCTCAAATCGGCCTGGTCATGCTCATCGGCCTCGCCGCCAAAAACGCGATTCTTATCGTCGAATTTGCAAAAGACGAATATGAGCAAGGCAAACCGCTCGTAGATGCCGCTCTAGAAGGCGCCCGCTTGCGTTTGCGCCCGATCCTAATGACCTCCTTTGCCTTCATCCTCGGCTGCGTCCCTTTGTGGACCGCTTCCGGCGCGGGTTCCGTTGCGCGCCAAATTATGGGCACTGCCGTAATCGGAGGCATGCTGGCAGCCAGCGCCCTCGGTATCTTCTTCATCCCCGCCGTCTTCTATGTGGTCGAGCGCCTCTCGTTGGGTAAAGCGGGGCGCGCCGCCATGGTCGGCGGAATTCCCGCTCCAGGCACCAGCCCAGCTGGAGGAGACGACTGAAATGAGATCTTTGCTCACCTCGCTCCTCGTCGCACTACTCATCGCCGGTTGCACCGTGGGACCTGACTACAATCGTCCCAAAGCCGTCGTTCCCACGGAGTTCCGCGGTGCTTCTCCTGAAGCTTCCAAAGCGGAAGCCGCCTCCCTAGGCGATCAAAAATGGTTTGAGGTCTTCCGGGACGAGCAACTCCAGTCTCTAATCCGCACTGCAATCCAGCAGAATTACGATGTGCGGATCGCCGCCACCCACGTTCTAGAGGCCCAGGCCCAATTGGGCATCACGCGCTCCGATCAATTTCCCAGCGTCAGCGGTGGGGCAAATCTTTCTGCCGAACGCTCTGCGAAATCGATTGTCTTTCCCGCCATCGAGCAATCCACCGGACAACCAAATCTCTCCGCTGCCTGGCAACTCGATTTCTGGGGACAGTATCGCCGCGCCACGGAAGCCGCCAGGGCCTCCTTGCTGGCCACCGAGTGGGGCCGCCGTGCCGTCATCAGCTCCCTGGTTGCCAATGTAGCCTCTTCCTATTTTCAACTCCGCGCCCTCGATCTTCAGCTCGAACTCTCCCAGAGTGCTCTGACGGCGCGCCGCGAATCCCTTCGCCTCACCTCGGTCCTCTCAAATCATGGCAATACTTCTGAGCTCGACGTCCGCCAAGCCGAACAACTCGTCTATACCGCCAGCGAAGAAATCCCAGACCTCGAACGCCGCATTCAGCAGGAGGAGAATTTCCTTAGCACTCTGCTCGGAAACAACCCCGGCCCCATTGCCCGCGGTCTGCGCCTCACCGAACAACCGCACTCTCCCGAAATTCCCGCAGGCATTCCCTCCGAGCTTCTCGAGCGCCGACCCGATATCCGGCAGTCCGAACAGTTGCTCATTGCCGCCAACGCCCAGATCGGCGTCGCCCGCGCCGCTTACTATCCGCAAATCGCTCTCACGGGTTCGGGCGGCTTCCAAAGCGACGCTCTTTCTCGCCTCTTCGCCGGTACCGCCGGCCTGTGGAGCTTTGCGGGCTCGCTAACTCAACCCATCTTCACCGCCGGAAGAATTCGCTCCGGTGTCAGACTCGCCGAAGCCCAGCAACAGGAAGCTGTCCTCACCTATCAGCAAACCATCCAACAATCCTTCCGCGACGTTTCCGATGCTCTCATCGCGTATCGCAAAAATCTCGAATTTCGGGAGCAGCAGGAACTTCTCACCGCCTCCGCCAAAGATGCCGCGCGCCTTTCCAATATTCGCTATAAAGGAGGAGTAACCAGCTACCTCGAAGTTCTCACCAACGAAACCAACTACTTCGCCGCCGAACTCAATCTTGCCCAAGCCCAAGCCAACGAACTTCTCGCTCTCGTCCAGATCTACCAAGCCCTCGGCGGCGGCTGGCAGCAATAAGCTGTTACCGCACACTGGAAATTGCCTTAGGCCCGGTCGCCAACGGTTGGAGGCACGGTTTCCGGAACCCATTTCCTTCTATCCGTTGTTGCGGGACGCGGGAGAAGGAAGATGAAGCCTCAGACACCTGAAAGCACTATCATATAGTATCATTCTGTGATACTTTATGCGAGCAGATTCGTAACAATGCCTAAAGCCCGCGACTACATCACCGACCTGGCGGCCAGTGGCCGCTACCACTTCGCATCCCAAGAGATGCGCAAAGCGCTGGGTGTGTCCGCGGATGCCGCGAAATTGTCCCTGTATCGTTTGGCGAAACGCGGCTTGGTGGCTAGCCCCGCGCGCGGGTTCTACATGATTGTGCCGCCCGAATACAAACAGCTGGGAAGTCTCCCTGCGGATCAGTTTCTGCCCGCTCTGATGGAGTGGAGAAAAACCAGATACTACGCGGGACTCTTGACTGCCGCGCAGTACCATGGTGCGGCCCACCATCGACCCCAGGAATTTCAAGTGATCGTCGAGAAGAATCAGCGGCCCATTGAGTGCGGGTCCGTCCGGGTTTCGTTCATCGCGCGGAAGAAGATGCAAGCCGTTCCCACTCAGAGCTTCAATACACCACGCGGGACGATATCGGTTTCGAGCGTCGAGGGAACCGCTGTCGATCTCGCAGGCTACCCGCACCACGCCGGGGGACTGGATCAGGTGGCAACGATTCTTGTGGAACTCGCGGAGAAGATCGACCCGAAACTCCTAGTCGCCACCGCGAAAACAGCTCCCTTACCATGGGCCCAGCGCCTCGGCTATCTTCTTGAACTTGTGGGTGCGAAGGATCGCGCCTCCGTGCTGAAAGTGTACGTGCAGGAGAACGCGAGGGATTGGACACCTCTCGTTCCGGGCGCAAAACGCGCGCGCGCGCGCCGCGCGGGCGACTGGCTGATCCTGGTAAATGGTGAAGTGGAGTCCGAAGCGTGATCCCGCGGGACTACATCACTTCCTGGCGCGCCAAAGTACCGTGGGTACAGGATTTCCAGGTCGAACAGGATCTTGTCATCAGTCGGGCTTTGGTGGAGATCTATTCGAAGCGTGACTTGTCGGCGGCGCTCGCGTTTCGTGGCGGCACGGCGCTGCACAAACTGCACATGAAACCACCGGCGCGGTATTCCGAGGATATCGATTTGGTCCAGGTCCGGGCGGGTGCGATCGGACCAACACTGACTGCGTTGCGGGGTGTTCTCGATTCCTGGCTCGGCGAGCCACAGTGGAAACAGAATGAAGGCCGCGTGACGCTCGACTACCGCTTCGATTCGGAAGATGCGCCGCCGCTGCGGCTTCGCCTGAAAGTGGAAATCAATTCCCGCGAGCATTTCACAGCCTTCGGACTGAAGACCATCCCGTTCACGGTAGACTCCCGCTGGTTCCAGGGTTCCGCAAAAATTGTGACGTGTGAACTGGAAGAACTTCTGGGGACAAAACTACGTTCACTCTATCAGCGAAACAAGGCGCGCGATCTGTTTGATCTGGCCCGCATCGTCGAAGCTTTCACAATCTATATGAAACACGAGGGGAGGCACGTTACGCGCGCACTCTTTGAACGCAACCTGAAGGCAAAGCTAGAGTCGCCCCAGTTTTCGGCGGACCTCACGCCCCTGCTTGCGTCGGGTTACACCTGGGAGAAGGACCATGCTGCCGAAACGGTCTGAACACGAATGATTACGCTGTTGCCGGGAGCTCCGTGGAAAAAGCCAAAGAAATGAACCCGCCAAGGGCCCGGAAATACGCACGAGACTTCAAACTGCACTCGTGCGCTCTAGAGAAAGAGGAGTGAACATGACGTTTGTGGGCACACAAAACATTCTTGTAGTGGGGGCTAGACGAATGTCCGTCTGCGCCGTCAAGGGCGCCAGTCTGTAGCGTTCCTTGCGGCGGAAATCCGAGGCGTGACAGATTCGCTGCCGGCAGATCATCTCCTAATTCGGCATAAGAGGAAGGCTGCGATACCGTTTGCCCGCCAGCCTTTCGTCCGGGTTTCAAAATGAAGCGCGCCTGTCTCGCGGGCACTCATTCGGAAGTTCCTTTGCGGGCATGCCAGTGCATCATGACGCGATAGAGGATGATCTGGAATCGCTCGCGAAACGGTCGAAGATGGACTTGACGGAAACAAGGGCCAGAAGCCAGCCGGTGGCTACGTCCAACAGATGATGCTGGTGGATTAAGACGGTGGAGGCAGCGATCATCGCGGCCCAAAACCATAGGAGCACTTTGCCGGCAAGCGGGGCGCGCGGGGCGAAAATGGCTACGCAGATGACCGCGAAGGCTACATGCAGCGAGGGCAGGAGATTGTAGGTGAGATTCAGTTTGTCGGCAAAATGAAAGAGCGCCGACCAGATGCCCAGATCTGATTCTCGCGGCTGGGCAAAAGCCAGATCCGCTGGAAACAGGAGGAAGCCAATGCCGCCGACGAAAATGGCGATGGCCATGGTGATCACCAAGGCGCGGAATTCGCGGCGCGTCCGCAGGATGAATGGAGCCATCCAGAACAGCAGGTAGATGGACATGTAGAAAAGCGTCATCGCGGGAATGAAGGGGATGGCGAGTTCTGCGGGAAAATGAACGGGAACGCGAAAGGCGCGGCGCGCGGTAAGGGCATCCATTCCGCCATAGACAAACACGAACCAAAGAGTGTTTGCGATAGACAGCAAAGTTGCGTAACGAATATGCGCCCAGCCCGGCCAAGCCAGAAGCGGGACGGTTTGCTCTATCGCCTTGGGTTTGGCGATTTCTACGATTGCGGGCAAAGACGCCATTGCAGTTCCTCGTCTAAGTATTGAAGGACGGACAAAACGAGTTGGTTGACATCGGTTTGCGGCCGCAAGTAATGGTCGGCTCCCCAGATGGGGTAGAGCAGCCCTGGCAAAGCGCAAACATCGGACAAGACCAGGCTTCCGTCGTTGGGCCCGAGGTGAGTGAGGCGTCGATGACAGCGGCGTGCGAGAGCGCTGGATAGATGTTCCTGAAGAGGGAATCCCGCGATGGTGACCATGCGGATGTGGTGAGGAAGTTGGAGCGCACAATCCAGCGGACGACCAGGGCCATAACCCAGGTCGCGGAGGAATCCCAGGCCTTGGCCGCGTAAAGTGTAATAGAGACGATTTAAAAGGGCGGCCGGATTTCGAGAGAGCAGCCACTCGGCCATCGGCGTGCCACTCAGAATGCCGCAGAGATTGACCCACGCTGCTACATTCTTGAACGCATCTGCTGCATCAGGCTCGGCCAGCGCCATCTTCACGTCAGCGCCGCCTTTGCTCAATGAGGCTAAAACGACGGGCTGCTCCTGATGTTCAACAAGCCAGTCACAAATGATCCGAGCGTTTTGTTTCAATGTGCCGCGGCTGGCAATGGGGATGCCCCCCGTCGGGCAATCGAGCCGCCCGGCTTGTTCAGAGAGGAGGCGGCCGTCGGCGCCGGAGCGCGGGTTCTCGCGGTAGAAGGCGCCAGGAACGATGATCAGGGCAGCTTCTGCCTGCCACTTTCGCGGCCGGGTTCGCTTGGAGATGGCGTCGACGCGACGGATGAATGCGCCGTGTTGCGGTGACTCGAAAACGCTTTGGTAAAGCTGGATCGTCGCGGCGTCAATCCCTTCGCGCGTGGCGATTTCCTGAATCTTTCCCGCGGTCGGACGAACCCAGCGCTCCAGCAGCGCCGGCGTGAGTTGTGTGTTCACCATGCCCTCTTGCGGCGTCCGCCGATCGCAAATCCGGCAATCAGTCCAACGACCAGGGCGACACCGCCCGCCCAGGACGCGGTGCGCTTGGCCATCGCGAGTAGAGGGTTGTCAAACAGGTTGTCGGAGGCATGCAGGCTGGCAATAAGCCATTTGTCGCCGTCCTTGACGACCGTAGCACTCCAACGCGCGGGTAGATCAAGCATCCGGCCGTCCTTCAATTTGAAGTGCTCGATGGCGCTACCGAAGGAAATCCCCGTGCTACCGCCGTAGAGGATCGTAAGTTCGTCAACATCAACAGTTGCTGAATAGCTGGAAACGACTTTATTTGGTCCGCTGAGCATGCGCGTCAAGTACGCGCGCACACCATCGCGGCCACGGCTGACTTCCGCGTTGTGCCACGTAACAACCACGTTCGGATGCATGAATGTAAGTTCACGGTCGATGTCGCCCTTGTTCATGGCGTCAATCAGGCCGTCACGCAGGGCGCGCAGTTCGCTGTGAACCGCTTCATCCTTTGGCGGCAGCGCTTGCGATGACGCTGACAGAGCCACAAGAGGCAGGAACATCAAAGCTGCGATCCGTTTCTTCATCGTAACCCTCTTTCGCTTTTGGATTTATAGGAATAGCGGCCGTTTGTGGCAGCGACGCCACCCATTGGAAATACTCGACCATGTCCCTGTCGTTCGGGCCGAGACTCGCGGGGTTGTATCGAATTCCCAGCAAGCTTCGCGATTCGTCCGCCACGAATCCGTGCGTAAGCGCCCGGCGAATCATGAGATTCAGTGGCTGCCACGTCCAGCGCTTCAGAGGATTGTGGGTGCGGCGAGCGAATACAATTCCTTCGCAAAGAGTTTTGCCGTCTTCGAGCGGCCGGGTGGCGATCAGGAAACAGCTGTGAGCGCGTTTGAAATCTGCAGTCATCACCAAGTAAGTTCCGCCCCAGCAAGTAATGGAGACATCCACCGTAGGCCCGAGGGCAGAGCGGAGGAAGCCATCGGTTCTCGAACGGCCCACGATGGCCGCCCGGTAGCGATTTCGTCGGGCGAACGGGTGTGGACAATCTACATGGCAGCGATCCATCAAGTCGCGGCCGTGCACGCACAGGAAGTGCTGCATGTCGAACGCATTGGCCGTGGTCATGAACCAGGCGCAGTCAGCCAAGTAGCGAAACACCTTTCCGGCGACAAATTCTTCTGGATCAGCGCCGAGGAAAAACGGCAAGGGGAACAGTGCCTCGGGGCCGTTGAAGAAAAAGACAGAACCGTGGCGTTCGGCGACCGGATACGTTCGTAGCCGGGCAAAAGAAGGAATCTCAGCCGCGTGCGGGATGGAGGTGCACACGCCGTCTGTTCCATAGCGCCAATTGTGAAAGGGACATTCGAGCGTCTCTCCAACGACCTTGCCGCAGCCGAGGTCCGCCCCCAGGTGCGCGCAGTGCGCGTCCATGACGCCAACTTGGCCGTTGGCTGTTCGATAAGCCACCAGTTGCCGGCCCAGCATATGCTGGGAGAACGGCTTGTCGTTAAGCTGGCTGCTCGCGCAGAAGAGATACCAGGAGGCCGGATAGGCGGGAAACGCATCCGCCGCTGGAGGCCAACAATCTTTATTTAATGACTCTGCCTGCATAGCGATTCTCCACGTGTTCATCGGAAAACTGCGGGCCGCGCCATTCGCGCAAATAGGCTTTGACGAGGCTGCCTCGCGATTCGTTCGGCTCGGAAAGGGTTGGCAGGTACACCCACGGCACGGTTGGATTCATGTGATGGTTCAGGTGCCAGTTGTGGTTCAGCCACGCGCGATCCAAAACGCCAAAGGTCTTCAGATTCATGGCGCCTTTCTGGACTTCACGCACGGTGCCGTAGTGATGTGCGTATTGCATGGCCGACCAGACAAATCCGAAACCGAACATCACGGCGAGATAGTGAAGGATGGGGATTTTCCAGAAATAGATCATCGCGGCGTGCATCAGAATCACGGCGAGCGCTTCGAGCTGAATAATTCTGCGGTACTTAGGGTTTAGCGACTCGAGGAAGGCTTCGGTGGGGCGGTTGAAGCGAGTGTAGCGCGGGGTGATGATGGCCGGCCTGAACAGCACGACAAAATTCGTGAAGTAAATAAGCACCCAGAACATGCCGGTGAGCGTCCCGTACAACTGCACGTATTTCCAGAAACGGTTTTCGTCTTCAAAATAAAGATCGAAGGCTTCGTCGTCCGAACGGTTTCGAACGTGATGTCCGATGTGGCCTTGGCGGATCAGGTGGAACGGCGCCGGAAAGAATAGCGCGAGCAGCGCGCCAACGGATTGATTGACAACGGGATTCGCATGGAGCAAATTGTGCTCGGCTTCGTGCAACATCGCGTAACCGGAATTCATGACGATGCCGTAGGCCAGAGCGAGCAGAAAAACGAAGCCCCACTGGTGAACTTGTCCGGCCGCCCACAGAATCGAGCTGAGCGCGACGAGCTGAACGGCTGCTATGGCCAGGTTCAACCGTCCGGGGATCGTGAGATTGGAGCGATTCATCGAGCCTCCGCAGCGCGACAGTAGCCAATCAGTTTGAGCGATCGAAATTCGGGCGATTCGTCAAAACGCGCGAAAGTCCTGGGGGCAATTTCGCGAGAATAAAGTGAGCGTTGATAGGAGCGAGCTAGGGACAAGGCCAGCAACTGGCGTTGCATTTCTGGCTCCAACGCGGACAACGCCGGAAACTCGCGAGTCAGTTCATGGACAACGCGAAGTTGTGCGCGTTTGGGAGCACTGAAAAACTCGCGAAGCATCCAGTCAAATAACTGCGCATTCACTCGTCGAAGCACGGGATTGGCGCGATGCCACAGCGTTTCAATCAATTCCTCATCCCAGCGAACGTGTCCCACTTCATCGGCCAGGTGCGTCCGGTGCGTCTTGACGAAATGAGGTTCGAGCTCTTCGCGCTGCGCGATAACGCGCCGGGAGTAAAACAGCGACCGTTCCTCCTGGAGGAGCATGAGCCAGAAAAACATGGGGAAGAGGCGAGGGTGCTCGGTGGCCCAGCTCAAGGCCGCCATCCATGCACGCGCAGGCTGGATAAAATAGAAATGACCCGCTCTGTAGAATTGCGGTGCGCATTGCTGATTCAATTGCCGGAACATTTCCGTGTGCTGCCGCTCTTCATGCAAAAACCGGTGAAGACTTTTAGAAAGTTCGAGTGGCAACGAACCGCGCAACAAGGCTTCCAGTATGGGGCGTCCGATGGCGGTTTCGAAAAAGATGATCTGCTCGCTAAAGTAGATGGCGTGGAGTTGGTTGTAGCGAAGGCGCTGCTCCTCGGAGAGCACTCGATAGGCTGGCGTATGATACAGCGGCGTGAATTCCTCGGGAATGAAACGCTTCCGGTGATCCACAGCGGCACTTTCAATCAGGCAAGTTACAGCGGTGGCTCTCATAGGGTGGCCGCCTCGACGTAGGGAACGCGGCCGTCCAGGGTTTGATACATCGGTTCGCCATCAGCGAAGCACACGCAGAAAAGGCGGCCCGCAAAGGGCGTCAATGAGTACTCTTTCAACGCGGGCAGTAGCGGGTCGCGTTCGTGTAGACCGACCATGGCGTACCGAAACGCACTTCCCACGGCGTCGTTGTAAACGCGGCGGAGCAGCGCGCGAAAAACTCCGACATGGTCATGGTCGATGGCTATAAAACTCACATAGAAAAAGGGTACGTATTGGCCGGGCTCTGGAAAGGCGGGGGCTCCCAGCAGAGATTGAACGGCGTTGGCTACGGGTGCTATCCAACGAAGGCGTTTCCCGTAGGAGATCACCCGGGTTTGCTTGAAGGCGGTCTGATCCCAGCGGCCCACCACGCCGATGACATGATTGTTACGCAGGGCAACGTAAAAATCGGAGGGCTCGAAATCTTTCCAACGTTTGCCGTGAATGAAGCTTTCCGCATCATGGGCCGGGGCAAATTGCTTGCGCCGATTGTTGCGGTTCAGACAATCCACGATCGCCGGCAATAGCTCGCGCCGCCCGCGAACGATTTCACAATCCGCGATTATTGTGGGCTTCAGGCGGCGCAGGTTGATGCCCGGGCAGTGCATGACTCCAAGGTCGTGATAAGCCGGCAGGCCCGCGCGCGTGGCGGCGATGGTCTCTAAGGCGGTTTGGTTGTCATGGAAAATAACCGTGCCGTAGAGTTCGACTCTGCGGTCGCTGTGCAGTTGGCGCAAGAAACGATACCCGCGGGCGATGAGCGTGCCGCCGCGGTGGGCGGGCTCGAGCCGCAAATCACTGAGCCAGCCGAAATGAACCGACCGGCCGTTTACGAACGCGTCTGCAATCGAGCGGGTGCCGAGCCCTACAATGCGCCCGGAGTTCCTGTCTCGGCCAACACCAACCTGATAGAAGCTACCGCGAATGGCGCAGGCCGCAAAAAAATCGGGTTCGCGCTCGAAGGTAACTTCGATCGAGCCGTTCATGGGATTATCGCGGAGCAGAGCGCGGAGTTCAGCGTCGGCGGCGCGCTCCGCTAGCGTAATAGCGAAACGAGTCCGGGCGGGAGTGATGACGGTTGCGGCGGCGCTCATGCTTCCACCTCTCGTGCGGCGCGATGCGCGGTCCAGTCACCTAGGAAGATATCCTCCCAGCCAGTGAGGCGATGCAACGCGACGGCCTTCACGGCGCCTGCGCGCTGGCCCATGGCGACGCAACGCCGCAGGTAGTATTCGCCAGCGTCGCTCGTGATTTGGAAAATGCGTGGTGCTGTCAATTGCCCAAGCCGCCGGCAGTACGCGTAGTGGGGATTCCGCTTGAGCTTCTTGTCCAATCGAACCGCCAGATCTGTTTCAGAGGTTGCTCCCTCGAGGAAGAGGACGTAGCCGAGACTTTCCTGCTGGGAGGGCGCGAGCATCGCGAAATCCGACATGTACGCACGTTCGACCGCTAGCTCTTCCAGGACGGATCCAACGAAGGCAGGGCTCAACTTTTCCCCGCAAAGGTCGCTGACGCCGTCCTCCTTGCCGAGAAATTCCAGCAACGGAGTGTTCCCGGCAAAGCCCACCACGCGCACGCGGTCGCCCAGACTATAGCGATAGAGCCCGCCCCCGGTGGTTAGCAGCACAGAGTATTCGTGGTTCGCTTCCAGCTCATGGAGCAACCGGGGAAGTGTGCCGGGTTGCTCCATGAATTCGTAGAAATGCGAGGTCGCAGCGGTAGTGCATGCTCCATGCTCCACCAGCGGCAGAGAGACCACGCCTTCCGTGGCCAAAAGGCCTTTGCCTTGAATGTCGACGCCAGGAAACATATCCCGCAACGCCGGGACAGCCGGACGAGAGGAAGCATCCGTCCAGCAACTGATGACGCGAAGGTTTGGCCAGAGGTCTTGCACCCGCAGCATGCCGCTCTCCCGCCACGCGTGTTCCAGGCGGCGCGCGCGGGCAGCATCGGCGCGCAAGAAGCGGTCGAACGCCGGAGCGATGGCTTCCGGCAATGGCCCCGGAGGCCGTAGCCGACCGTCACGCAGATCGGCCAGCAGCCGCTCCGCGTTATTGTGCAAGTGCCCGAGCAGAATCGTGAGAAAGCTCGGAGCCCAGACGGAAATAAAACTGAGCGATGGCGATTGCAACAGAAACCGCAAGGTCACATAGAGAGCGGTATCCAGTTCAGGAACGCGCGCGACTTCCCCGGGCACAGCCAGGATCTTTCCGAGCAGAAAGCGTTCTGCCGCGCCCAGGTATTCCGTGTCGTTTTCAAATCCTACGCGCAAGCCTCCCGAGGTGATCTCGGGCTCGCGCGCCAAGGGAGTGATGGCCCAGTAGGCGGTCCCGCTGACCATCGCGGGTTGGTGCGCGTGGAGATCGAACATCCAGGCTCCCACGGCGCGTTGAAACTCACGACGCAACGACGAGGTATAGGGAATGTACTTGGCCGCAGTCGATGACCCGCTCGTTTTTTCCAGCATCAAGACGGGCTCCTCCGTCAGGACCGTCCGCTCGCCCTCTTTAATGCGTTCGATCCAGGGCCTAAGCTCGTCATAGTCCACGATGGGAACAGCGCTTTGAAACTCTCGCGCAGTACGCACCCGGCTGAATCCAAACTTTCGGCCATACGCGCTAGAGGCGTTGGCACGCAACATCCGCTCGAGCAGCCGAGCCTGCGCCGCCGCCGGATTGTCCTGAGCGCGGCGCAAAGAGCGATACGGCTTCCAGCAACTTGCCATCCAGGCTAGATGGGCCGCTCCGCGTATGGTTCGCTCAAGCATCGATACTCTCGAATTGGAGGACGGCAGTCTTCAGTTCTTCCTCGAGCAGGATGCGGGCCGGGTACGAGCGCATGTTTGCTGGCGAAATTTCCGCCAAACACGCCAGCTCTGTGCCCTGGGAATAGGACGGGTTCGAGGAGAGAAAAAAATGCACATGTTGGTTTTTCAATCGATGCTGGGGAACAACGGCCAGCTCCGGCTTCAAATTACCTCGTGATTCGGGAAAAACAACCAGCCCGGTTCGGGCGTGGTAGTCGGCGGAAAATTTTGCGCGCGCCAGAGCGTTAAGAATATGCTGCTCGGCCGCAGGCGTGGGCCACCCGCAAGCCGGGTAATAGGTCTTGAAGAACACCGGGAGATAGAGATAGGTGCGGTACCCTTTCGAGATCAGGAACCAGTAGAGCGGAGTTTCCGGATCGGCTGCGCGAACCTGCCCGACATAGCGGCACCAGGCGCGGCCCAACTCCTGCTCTCCCCAGTGGCCCGGGTCAATGATCGTATCGCCCGAGAAAATGGCGCGCACCCGAAGGCCGTCGACAGTAACGTGCATCAACTTTTGCGTGGAAAACCCGCAAGGAAGGCCTTCGGCGTCGCGGAGAACGATGACGGCGTCCTTTTCCGCAAGGTCCGCCTCGAATTGCGGCCAGGACACGTGTTCGTAGTGACGCTCCAACAGCTTATACAGCGTCCGGCGATCGGACAGGGACAGGGCCGTGGCGGGACCGATTTCACTAAACATATACTCGCTCCTCTCGACTGCGGGACAGGAGATACAGCAAGGCGGGATAGCCGATGGCTACGGCGATCCAGCTGGCTAGGTTTACGAAGCGGAAGTGCGGGGTATCCGCAGCGAAGTAGATGCCTCGAGCAGGAGAGGCCAGTTTGCTGAATTCCCAGGCCATGAACATTTCGACGAACAGCGTGATCTGCATCAAAGTTAGAACACGCAGGGCCGCAACGTCGCGCCGCGCCAACTCCGGGCTCATTCTCCACCGCAAAAAAGCGAGCAAGCCGAAGGTCAAAAGATCGTGGGTAATGCCGTAGGCGCACCGCCAACCTCGTGTAAAGAAAATAATCCAGAGCTCGATCGGAGCTCGCAAAGCGAAACTCGCGAACTGCCAACCAAACAGATTGCGCGTTGCTGGCGCGAGGGTCTTCTCTCGCCACAAGAAGAAAGGCACGATGTACATGGCGATCAGCATATAGTTCAGCCAAAGCGTCTTGGCCACGGAGATGGGTCCGCCTACGACGGCAAGATGGTTCTGTCGCCAGGCGAAAATCGCCGAAGCTGCCGAGAGCACTGCAATGGACGAGACCAGCAGCCAGCGATGATTCAAATTGACATGCGGCAGGGCCGCGGCTTCAGAAACAGATGGTGACCTCACGGGGTTTTTCTTCCTCCTTTCCCGGCAGTTCGTTGCGCTCCGCCGATCGGCGCAAAGCGTGAATCTTCAGGCCAAGCAGATCGGTTTCCACGTGCGAGAAGCGCGGGCCTTGAAAGCGGCGAATTTGATGCGTCTGCGCGCGCAAAACCTGCACGTCCTGCTGAATGATGTGGCGTGATAGCGGCTCGAAGAGAAGGCGTATGAACGCTCCCAGGAGTCCGAAGCGAAAAGTCATGACCGTGTAGACTTCAGTTTCGAATTCCGCGATCGGCGTGCATTCCGACGTAATGATGAAATGCCGGTCCGGTCCAAAGTCGTAGTCCACCCGGCTGATATTGGGCATTTCGAACCGGTCGGTATGCTTCAATTCGCGGCCCTTCGGGAAGAACAAGCGGGAAACCACGCTCTTGCTGATCGGCTCGCCGTGGAACCTGGCCTCCACGGAATTGGACTTCGCTTGTACGACGGCGGTAAGCTCGCGCGTGTCGTGGCTGCGAAACCAGCCTTTGTGCACATACACGGTGTGCGGGCAATCCAGAAAATTCTCGAGACACGCTTCCACGGAAGCTTCAAAGCGCGTCTTCATGCGAAACGTCGTCCAGCCCTGCTCTCCGTACTTGGCAAAATGATAAGGAAGGGTTTCCGGTACCGCCGCGCCGAGAAAAACCCAGATAAAACCGTCCTGCTCGACCGCCGGAAAAGCCCGTACTCGATGGTTCGGAACGCAGGCGTTTCGCCCCAGCGACGGCACCGCCTTCAGCCGACCGGCGCCATCGAATCGCCAGCCGTGATACTGGCATTCGATGCAACCGTTGACGGCCTTACCTTGGGAAAGTTGCAAATTGCGGTGGGCGCAGCGGTCCTCAAGAGCCGCAGGCTCTCCTCGTTCGTCGCGGAAGAGAACAAGCTTTTCCCCGTACAATTCCAGGCCGATCGGTTTGCGCTTTAGTTCGCGCGCTTCCGCGGCGATGTACCAGTTGTCCTTTAGCGGCATAATCTCCTACTCGGCCGCCGGCTTTAGCTGCGCTGGCGCGTAAACGATCCGGTGATACTGTTCGAGCGCAAGATTGTCGTAAGTAATGGTTTCCGCCCCATACCAGCGCACTTCCACTTTTACCCGTCCCGCGTAGTCACCAAGGCCGAAGAGCAGACGCCGGTCGCCCTGCGCCGAGAAACCGTTTGCGAGCTGCACCTCACGCATCTGTCGAACGGTCTTGCCGTCCTTCCGGTAGCTGAGAATCACCTGCGTTCCGACGGCTTCGCGATTGATGCGCTGGCCGTCACCCTGGAGCGCCATGCCGATCCAGTGATGAACGCGCCCCGCATGCTTGTCTTCTTCGCGCAAGGTGTTCCGATAAAGAGATAGGGGAGCGAATTGATGGGTTATGGCCAGATCGAGTACGCCGCGGTTATCAAAATCTACTAGCGCCACGCCTCGCGAATTTCCTAATTCAGTGAGGCCCACCTGTTTGGCTACATCGGTGTACTGCATGGTGGTTTCGGCGCCGCGCGAAAGGTAAACACGATTTGCCTGATGGCCGAAGATTTCATAGCCGCGCAGGTCGGGCCAGCGATCGGCGTAGGAGTGTTGGTCAGGTCCAGAGAGCATCATTTTTTCCGCGACGTACCAATAGTCGCGAGGCTTGGCGAAGCGCTTGTCCGCGCTGTCATCCACCATGCCATTGGCCTGCACGAGATCGAGCCAGCCGTCCAAATTCAAGTCGCCCACGGCGGCGCCCCAACCAAACCCGCCTTCGTTCAAAGCGCCGCGAAGAGTGGCTTCATCCCTGAAATCCGGACGGAATGCATTCTTTGGATTCGGATAGGTCTTCCAAAGCAGGCTGCCTTCGGCTTGCAGCGGAACATGGACATTCGAAACATAAATATCCAGTTGGCCGCGATTGTCCAGGTCCGCGATGGAAACATTCATCCCCTTGTAAGTATCTTTCCCAATGCTGCCGAACATTTTTCCCGCGACGCGCACGAACCGTTTTCCGTGATCATTCAAGTAAAGATCATCGGGGCCAAAATCGTTCGAACAGTAAAGGTCGGTGTAGCCGTCGCCATTCAGGTCTCCCGTGCCGACGGCCGTTGTCCAGTGCGTTTCAGGCATACCCATCGCCACCGTGTCCATTTTCTCGAAGCGGCCTTGGCCAAGATTGTGGTACAGCGCTTTCCGTCCGCCGTTCTCGGCGTTGTTCCAGCTATGGTGCATAAAGTGAAACATCCGTCGGTCGCCCGGATACTCAGGGTCCGGCAGCTTGAAGATGGTCAGCGGCGTGGGACGCTCATAATCCGGCAGGTAGGGCGGGAGGCTGTTGCCAATCAGCAGATCCAGCTTGCCGTCACGGTCATAGTCGAAGAAGGTTGCTGCAATGGAAGTGGTGTGTTCCTCGATTCCTGCCTGCTCCGTGACGTCCACAAACTCGGGCTTGCCGGTGACCGGCAACATGTTCTTCAATAGCCGGCTCTTGCCATAGGCCATCATGAGGAACAGGGACTGCGCTCCGCTGTTGTCGTAATCGACAAACAGGGCTCCTCCGACAAGGCCGTACTTTTCCGGGTGGGACGAGATTTCACGCAACGCCGGGATCTCAACACGCTCGAAGTGGTAGTTCCCCAGATTACGGTACAGGGCATTGCGATCTTCGGGACGCTTGAGCGTGTTCGTCAGGAAAATGTCCTGGAATCCGTCGTTGTCATAGTCTCCAACCGCGATGGAATCTCCGACGGAAAGCAGCCACTTGGCGATGTGCCGCACCCGCGGATCTACTTCGTCGAGGACGCTGCTCATTTTCGAGTCAATTCCGGAGACCGACGATGGCACCGGTTCGAACCGAAAACCGGCCTCCACGGCGACTTTCGGGTGAATCACTTCCGCATAGGCTGCATAGCCGCCTAGGCCCAAAAAAGTGATGGAGGCCGCACGGGTTAGATATTTGAGCGACACCGCCTTGCGCCAGTAAGAAAAGCCGCCGACCAGGAACTCCCGGCCATGCATCCAAACAAGACGCGCAGCACTGACCAGGAACAACGCATAGAAGAGCGTGCTGAGCGATTCCCGTGTGTGCAGCCAAAGATCTACCAGTACCACCGCCAGGGCCCATAAAATCTGCCCTTTGCGGCCCTTCATTGACGTCTTTGGATCGGTGATCATGTAAAACGTGAAAAGATAAAAGCGCGGCGACGTGATGGCTCCGAGAATCAAAACCTCAGGCGGCATGTGCCAGCGGATGAGGTAAGCGCGAATCAGCGTGGCGACCAGATAGAAACCCAGGAAGCTCAGGATCAGGGCCGTGCGCCCCACGCGGAAGACAAACAGAGCAAGGGCTGCGGTAACAAGGAAAACCGCCATCGCCAAACCGCCTCCCCATTGATAGGCCGGAGAGGAGGAATACAATCCATGCCCCAAGGTCAGCGCCGCGACGATGCCGAATAGCGACGGATTGAAAAGATGCTTTCCCTGGTACGTGAAAATATATTTGGAGCTGATTGAGAAAAAGACCGGCAGGAACAGAAGATAGTAATTGTGCGAGTAATTCAGCAGCAGCGCGATCGACACGCAACTGATATAAGCGCTCAGCGGAACAATCCATTCGTGCTCGCAGAAAAACCAATGAAAAAGCATCTCAAGCGCGCCGCCGGCCACAATGGTCAGTAAGATCTGCAGAGGGCTGCGATTAAAACCAAGGACCGTGCAGCCGAGAATGGCATACAGGGTGAGGAGCGCGGCGAAAGGGATTCGCGGGTCCGACCAGGCGGGAACTACCCATTTGGAAGCAGGCCGCGCTTTTTTCGAAGCGGCTGCCTCCAGTCTTCCGGGGAACTCGAGCGCGATGCTCATATTGGATATGAGTCTTTGGGGATTGTCGTTCATAATGTTTGGACCGCTGTGTAACTTTTCTGTTCTTGTGCCCAAAGTAAAAAGGAGCAACGCGTGCTCGGAGTGATTGCATGCAGATGCCCGAACGCTTGAGGCCCGCCGAGGATGACAGATCGGCATTTTGAACAGTTACAAAGAGCACCGCACGGCGTTCTGTGCATGGCAATCATAAAACCTCGGACTGCCCGGGCAGTCTGGGCTCGATCGGATGGAAGGGCAATGCATGGCGAGCCAGTTTCCTGCAAACTTCTTGTAATCGTCTAAGCGATTGATTCAGCATCACTTACGAAAAGGCGTTAAGGGGCACCGCGTGGGATTCGGGTATAATCGCTAAAAATGAATGTGGACCCAGATCCCGTCACCAGCGCTCCTCGGACCCCAGACGTACTGCGGTTTGGGATTTATGAGCTCGACCTGAAGAATGGTGAACTCCGGAAATCGGGACAGCGGCTAAAACTGCAGCCTCAGCCTTTCAAGGTGCTGACAATTCTGGCAGTCCGGGCCGGTGAGACGGTTACGAGAGAGGAAATCCAGCGCCAGGTTTGGGGCGAGGAGCTCTTTGTCGATTTTGAGCGCGGCCTGAATGTCTGCATCCAGCAGATTCGCGGTGCGCTGAATGACGATGCCGATGCGCCTCGCTACATCGAGACCCTGCCGAAGCGTGGCTATCGTTTTCTCGCGGCTGTGGAGAGTCCCGTCCAGACGGCCCACCCCGCTGTTGCTTCTCAACAGATCGCGGCGGTTCCGTCCACTCCCCCAAAAGTGAAGCGGTTTAGACTCGCGGTTGCGCTCGTTTCTGTGGTTCTTCTGGTCTCCGCACTCTTGTATTTCGCCAAAATTTCGAACCGCTTTCCGTTTCGAATAGCTGCGAAGTCCATACGGTCGGTTGCCGTCTTGCCGTTCGAGAATTTCTCTGGAGACCCGGAGCAGCAGTATTTTGCCGACGGGATGACCGAAGCGCTCATCGCCGAGCTGGGGCAAATTCGCGACTTGCGCGTTCCCTCACGAACTTCCGTGATGCTTTACAAACGAGCAAACAAACCACTTCGCCAGATCGCCGAAGAACTCGCTGTCGACGCGCTCCTGGAAGGCTCCGTTAGCCGCTCCGGTGACCGCGTGGAAATCACCGTGCAGTTGCTCGACGGATCGCGGGATCAACATCTTTGGGGCGGCACTTACGACCGGGATTTCCGTGATGTTTTGGCTATCCAGCATGAATTGGCACGCGCCATCACGGCCGAGTTGAAGATCAGCTTTAGCCCCCAGGAGCAACAGCACTTGAAGAGCGCGGCACTGGTCAATCCAGACGCCTATGCCGCGTACCTCCACGGCCGCTACTACTGGTATAAGCGCACCATCGAGGGGTTTCAAAAAAGCATCCAATACTACGAGCAGGCGGTGGCAGCCGATCCGAACTACGCACCGGCCTACGCTGGCATCGCGGATGCCTATGCCCTGCTCGGCTCATCACCCAATGACAACCTTCCGCCCAACGAAGCCATGCCCAAAGCAAAAATCGCGGCACAGAAGGCGCTTCAACTCGACGATAGTTTAGCGGAGGCCCACGCTTCACTGGCTTATATCAACATGGTGTACGACTGGAATTGGGCCTCCGCGGAAAAAGAATTCAAACGGGCCATCGAACTTAACCCTAATTACGCCGGTGCACACGAATGGTATGCAGAATTTCTCGCCGCCAGGGGACGTGAAAGCGAAGCGCTGAGCGAAATGAAACGCGCGCGCGACGCGGATCCTCTGCTCGTGCTCATGCACGCTGCCGTCGCGGAGGCGCTTTACTATTCTCGCCGCTATGACGACGTGATTTCCCAATGCCAGCAGACCCTTGAACTTGATCCCGACTACCCTATTGCACATTTCCATCTCGGGCGAGCATACATGGGAAAAAACTTGTATCCGGAAGCGATCGCTGAGTATCAGAAGGCGCAAGCCGCTCTCGGAGAGACGCCGGCTCTAGTGATGGCTATTGGCTATGCGCAGGCGAAGGCAGGCAACCGTGCAGCGGCCCGGAACGCTCTGGAAGAGTTGCGCACTCAATCCAAACGAAGGTACGTTCCCGCGCTTTATTTTGCAGCCATCTATACCGGGCTTGGCGATTCGGATGTTGGCATGTCCTGGCTTGAGAAGGCGTATCGGGAACATTCCGACTACCTTATCTATCTTAATGTCGACCCGATGGCGGACACGCTGCGGTCCAGTCCGCGTTTTCAGGCAATCCTGCAAAAGATCGGTATAGACAACAGATCCACAGCTACCGGCCGCGGTAGGAACGAGTAGCCACAAGGAGCCGATTATATTTTGAATGATCTTTATAGAAGATCGAGGATTGCCCTTGCCAATGCTTGTCTAGAGGCCATGGAAGTCTACCGCAAGCTACGCCTCAGCCCTGCACTACCGATTTATTCGTATCGCAGCGCTGTCATCGGATTGACTCTCGTCGCTCGTCGCGCGGGGAGATAGCTCGCCAGCAACGCTACGAGGGTCAACAATAGCGAGGCCCCCACCAGCGTGAGGGGATCTGTGGACGTAATGCCATAAACGTAACCCGTCATCACGCGGCTAAGAGCTAGCGCCGCTCCCAGACCGATTGCGACCCCGAGCGCCGTCACCTGAAGTCCTTCGCGCAATACCATCCGCTGCACCTCGCGGCGGCTCGCTCCCAGAGCCATGCGGATGGCCATTTCCTGCGTGCGTCGGCTGACCGAATAAGACATCACACCGAAAATTCCCACCGCTGAAAGCGCCAGAGCTAGGGCTGCAAAAATCCACAGCAGCGTCATCGGGAAGCGAATCGCGCCATAGGTTTCGGACACAATCGCGCTCATGGTGCGGATGTCGTTAACGGGTTGTTCCTTGTCGAGAGCCAGAACTGCGTTGCGCACGCCCGGCACTACGCTCATGGGCGGCACGGAGGTTCGCACCACCAGGAACACGGAAGGCGCAGGATGCTGCTCGAACGGCACGTACACGTCAGGCTCGGGATTCCAAAGATCATCATTCCTCACGTCCCTAACCACCCCTACGATCTCCAGAGGCTGATCTGCGCCCGGCTTCTGGCCCGAGTAGACCCGGGCCAAAACCGTGAGATGGCTGCCCACCGGATTCGCGTGTGGCCAGTAACGGCGAGCCACGGTTTCGCTGATAATGGCAACCGGCGTCGCGCCCTCGGCGTCGCGCACCGAAAACTCGCGGCCCGTCACCAGCCGTGTTCCCATCGCCTGGAAAAAGTCGGGCGTAATGATTTTGTACGCTGCCGTTGGCTCCTGGCCGGGTGCCGCCAGCGGCTGGCCTTGCGGCTGGAAGAAGACGTTGGCGCCGCCGCTCTCGGCTCCGACGCTCTTCACACCCGGCGTGCTCGGAATCCTCTCGAGTAACTCGCGGTAAAAGAGCGCCTGGTGCGCTGCGGACGAATATTTGTAATTCGGCAGACGGAGGCCCATGGTCACGACGTTCGCCGGGTCGATGCCCAAGTCCACGTTTACTAGTCGCAGAAATGTGCGCACGAGTAGACCCGCGCCGGTCAGCAGAACCAGCGCCAGCGCCATCTCGGAAACCACCAGCGCGTTGCGCATCCGGCGGCGGCCCGATTCCGTCGTGGTACTCACCGCGCCTTCCTTCAGGGACTCGTTCAGGTCGGTCTTGGCCGTAGCCCAAGACGGCGCCAGCCCGAAGATCACTCCCGTGGCAATGGTGATAGCGAGGCTGAAAAGCAGCACGCGCCAATCGATGTCGATCACTCTGGCGTTCGGGAGACTGAACTGGTAGCGGCTCATGGCAAACGTAAGAAGGCGGTCCCCGGCGTAAGCCAGCAGGAGCCCCAGCGCTCCGCCCAACGTCGCTAGCAATAGACTTTCGGTGAGTAACTGCGCCATCAACCGCCGCCGGGTGGCGCCCATCGCGACGCGAATGGCCACCTCACGCTTCCGCCCTGTGGCGCGTGCCAGCAGCAGATTGGCCACGTTGGCACAAGCGATGAGCAGCACAAATAGAACTGCACCCAGCATGATCAGAAGCGGCGTTTGCATGTGTCGGTGATAGGCGGCGTGCAGAGGTTCCACCTTTATGCCCCAGCCTTTGTTAGCGGCTGGATACTCCAGCGCCAGATTGTCAGCCAAGGCATTCATGGCGGCTTGCGCTTGCGGGATGCTCACACGCGCTTTGAGTCGGGCCTGCGTTTGCAGATCGCGCGAGGTGCCGCGCCCCGCCTCGCTCCGCTCTTCCTCGGAGAGCAGCAGCGGTACAAAGACGTCCATTTCCTGGTCCCAGGTGAACCGGAACGAAGCCGGCATCACGCCCACAATGGTATAACGTCTCTCGTCGAGCTCGATGGTCTTGCCCAGAATCGCGGGGTCGGAACCGTATCGCATCTGCCAGAGGCTATGGCCGATGATCGCTACCTGATCGTGGCCGGCCTGCATCTCCTCGGGCGCAAGATAACGTCCTAGCTGTGGTGGAATTCCAAACATCGGCAGCAGCTCTACGGAAGCCTGGATGCCACCTATGCTCTCCGGCCGGCTGCCTTCCGTGATGTTGAAGCCGGACCAGCGGTAGTAGGCGACCTGCTGGAAGATCCCGGCCTTCGCGATGTCCACGATGTTCGGGGCGGAGACGCCCGTCTGAATGTAGCCCTCTCCCCTCTGGTTTCGCCACTGTCCCAGGCCCACCAGCTGCTCCGGCTCCGGATAGGGTAGCGGGCGAAGGATAACGGCATCCACCAGGCTGAAGATGGCCGAGTTGACCCCGATGCCCAATGCCAACGTGAGGACCGCCACCGCTGTGAAGCCCGGATTCTTGGCCAATACCCGAAGGCCGTAGCGAATGTCTTGAAGTAAGGTTCTCATCGCTGACCTCGATAACTATTCCGAAGAAGAAACGCCAGTTTTAGAAAGCCAGAACGGCTGGATGTCGGGGATCATTTTCTCACGCCAGGCAGCAGAACGCCGGCAGACAGGTCCAGCTCGTGCGATTTTATCCCCTTTTGCGTGTCACGTAAGAAGTGTTTCAGCAAACAATCTCACCTTGCCGTTGTATCTAATCCTGGTATCCATTCGGCGCTTAGAAACCGCTTGTGCGAAGCGGACCGAGCCTATACCGTAACCGCTCTCGCTTCTCGATAAACTGTAGAAAACGAAGAACGGAGCCATCTCCAAACATGGCGCAAGCACATCCCGAACTAGCCAGTTATGGTTTGCGCCGCGAGGTGCTCTCCCCGATGGAGACGCTCGCACAATCGGTCTCCACAATTGCTCCGACCACCACTCCCGTAGCCACCATTCCCCTGGTCTGCGCCCTCGCCGGCAACGGCACCTGGCTCGCCTACGTTTTAGCAACAGCCGCAATTCTCCTGGTGGCTCTTTGCATTAGCAAATTCGCGCGTTACTCCGCATCGCCAGGTTCACTCTATACCTACGCTTCGATGATCCTTCCTCCGTCGCTTGGTGCCACCGCCGCTTGGAGCCTGCTGCTTGCCTACATCGCCACCGGCTCCAGTGTAATCGGTGGTTTCTACCACTTCGCAAATCTTTTGCTCCGGGACGCCTCAGGCCACGGCACCTCGGCCGTATTTCTCGCTCTCCTGGTAACAGCCGTCTCCATCTGGATCGCTTGGCGAGACGTGAAAATCTCCGCCCGTCTCATGCTCTGGATCGAAGCCGTCTCTGTCTCCTTCATTTTAATCGTCGTGATACTTGTATTGTTCCGCCACGGTTGGCACCTCGACTGGGAACAATTCCACTTGCGCGGCATGACCGGCAGCGGCCTGCGCCTAGGTCTGGTGTTAGCTCTGTTCAGCTTTGTAGGTTTCGAAAGCTCGACGACTCTAGGCTCTGAAGCGCGCAACCCCCTCGAAACAATCCCGCGCGCCGTAATCCAGAGCGCGCTGCTAGCTGGAGCCATCTTCATCGTCTGCGCCTACACGGAAGTCCTGGGCCTGCGCAGCGCCGGTCAAGACCTCGCCACCAGCCCAGCCCCCATGCGCGTGCTCGCAAATCTTGGCGGCCTGGCGATACTCGGTCTGCTCATCGACATTGGCGCTCTGGTCAGCATGTTTGCCGGAACCCTCGCCTGCATCACCGCCGCCGCCCGCGTCCTCCTCCTCATGTCGCACAACGGCCTAGCCCACACCTCACTTCAGAAAACCCACGTCCGCAACGAAACGCCCGGCTTTGCCATCGCCGTCACCGGAGCCGCCGCCGTTTTACCGGTAGCGATCCTGGCCGCACGCGGCGCCAGCGGTCTCGACGTGTACGGCTGGATGGGTTCGCTGGCTACCTACGGTTTTATCGTCACCTACGCCCTCGTGAGCGTCGCTCTCCCCCGCTACCTGCGGGCGCACAACGCCTACCACCCTCTAGGCCAAATCATTCCCTGGCTGGCATGCGCTGCCATGCTTCTCGCTCTGATTGGAAATCTCTATCCCGTCCCCGAAGGTCCCTACGGCAAACTCCCCTACATCTATCTCCTCTACCTGGTCGCCGGTCTCACCTGGTTTTTCTGGCGCGCCCGCAATCGGAATCCAACCTTGGAAGGAAGCTAGCTGCTAAGCCCGCTGTTCCGCTTCACTCTCGACGAGCAAAAGCAAAACAATGCCCACGACCGTAAACATACGAAACGCCGCTTCCTGCCCATTCCATGTCTTCGACTGCCACATCAAAAACCATTCTCCTCCGACGCTAAGAAACGCCACGAGCCACATCAAAAGGCCCAACGAAAGTCCGATAATCGCGGTGTTTTTGGCTCTGCGAAACGAATCCACATCTCCCTTCAAACACCTCGCCAACCGTAATCCACCCCACCAACAAAGCACCGTCGTCACGCTCTCCCAAACAATGATCGTCCAATAAAAAACGACATGCCACGTTGACCCGTTCATGGCCCTCCACATCCCCCGGTTCCCCGGAAAAGTCGAATCCATCATCAGCACATGCCGGATAAACTGATAATTCGAATCGTAATCGGTGAGGTTGTTTAAAACTACAAACGTGTAGAAAATCGCCACTCCAACCACCAGCGAAACTTTCGCTGCCCGCAAGATCACGGTTTCCCCTTCACGAGAAAAGTACGGAAGTAGGCAATCAAGGCCTCCACAGTAGCGTCATCGTAGGCAGGGTTCCCCGGCATCTCGGCAGACTGCGCCACGCTTCGCGGATTTCGCACATAAGCGGCGAATTCCCGCGGCGAACTATCCGCAAAAAAAGCGATCCCAGACCAAGCAATCTGCCCTTTCAATCGCCCGTAACTGGCCGGACCATGGCACCGCAAACAATCCTGCCGGGCGATGCGATATCCCGCATGCACTTCCGCCTCCCCAGCATTCACCGCGGGCGGCGCAATCTCCCCGAAGATCGCTTCCTCACTTCGAAACTCCAGACGCACCACGCCCCACGGAATCTGCGGCTCCTCCTCATTCCCCAAAACCTTAAAACTCGGCGTAAAGTGCGGATGCGATATCAGGTACGGCCCCATCGCCGAGCCCGACCCTTCCTTGCTTTTCGGCCAGCTCGCGGGCCCCTCCCCATCAATCTCCATCACCAGCACCGGCCGGTGCGCCTGTACATATTCCTGCGGATAATGCGCGCGATACAAATCTCCAGAAACCGCCACAATCAACGCCTTCTCTCCGCTACCAGCAAACTCCCGTGCCAGAACCTCCAGCGCCACTCCACGAACTTCGACCGCTCCGACAAAGTTCCGATCGTCGGTAACCGTGTAAGTCACTTGCGGCAGGGCTTTCAAATCCTCCCGCGCAATATAGCGCACCGACCCCGCAGGCAGCCCCGCCAGATCTCCCCTGAACTCCAGATCAAGCCCTGAACTTCGCTTCTCACGCAGGATTTGCCACGAACGAGGCTGAGCGTCTGGCTTCACGCCGAACAGATCGGATCCGATGGCGTGAGCGCTCATCCCGCTAAAAATAAGCAACTCCCAACTAAGAAAAATCGCCCCAGCCTTTCGTCGCAGCATGGCTCATGCTAACGCAGGTCCCCTCTTGAGCAAGCGAAATCTTCCATAGAAACCATAGAAGCACCTTTCGGTCGGCACGCCTGTGTTAAAGTGTCGCGATATTTCTTCCGAAGGGAGCACTCGATCTCCATGTCCACCGGCCCAGAATCGCGCTTACGAGAACTCGGCATCACGCTTCCTGCTCCTCCGGCGCCAGGCGGCAACTACGTCCCCGCCAAAACCGTCAGCCACATGGTCTACTTGTCAGGCGTGGTCTCCGCGGATCCCTCGGGCCTGGTAACTGGCGCAGTCGGCCTCGACCGAACCATCGAAGAAGGCTACGCCGCCGCGCGTCTCTGCGCTCTCACGCAACTCGCCGTCCTCGAAAAGCACCTCGGATCTCTCGACTGCGTCAAAAGCATCGTGACCGTCAACGGCTACGTGAATTCCATCGCGGGCTTCGCTGATTCTCCAAAAGTAATCAACGGTGCGTCCGACTTGTTCGTAGAAGTTTTCGGCGAGTCCGGCCGCCATGTCCGCGCCGCCATCGGCGTCTCCGCCTTGCCCCGCAACGCCCTCGTTGAGCTGCAAATCACGGCTGAGATCTAGCGAACGTCATGCCCGAACACCATCTCTCCGCCGAACCCACTCACTCGCGCTGGAACCGCCATCTCCCTCCGCGCCTCGACATCGCTCCCGGTGATACAGTCCACCTCGACTGCGTCGACTCCAGCGGCTCGCAAGTCCATCCCGCCATGACCCTTCGAAATTTCCTAAACATCGACCGTGGCCGCATTCACGCCCTGACCGGCCCCATTTTCGTCGAAGGCGCCGAACCCGGTGACGTCCTCCAAATCGACATTCTCGATGTCGCCCACAAAGGTTGGGGCTGGAGCAGCATTATCAATGGCCTCGGCTTCCTGAAAGATCGCTTCACCGATCCCTATCTTTTCCACTGGAAACTCGAACCCTTCCTAACCTATTCCCTGACTCCTGCCGTAGTTCCCCTCCGCCCATTCTGCGGCGTAATGGGCGTTGCCCAAGCGGAAGACGGCGAGTTTCGCACGCGTCCTCCAGGAATCTTTGGCGGTAATATGGACGTCCGCGAACTCTGTACCGGCTCCACTCTCTATCTTCCCGTCTTGAACACCGGCGCGCTGTTCTCGGCCGGCGACGCACACGCCGCGCAAGGCGACGGCGAAGTCTCGATCAACGGCATCGAATGCCCCGCCAAAGCCACCCTCCGCTTTCATCTCCACAAGAATCACTTGCTCGCCGGACCCCTCATCGAATCCGCCTCAGAAAGGGCCCCGCAACAAGACGACGCCTGGATCATCGTCGAATCGGCCACCGATCCCGCCGCCGCTGCGCGTGCCGCAACCGCACGCATGATCGATCTGCTCGCCAGCCGCTGGCGCTTCACCGAAGTTCACGCCTATCTCCTTTGCAGCGTAGCCATGAACCTCCGTTTGAGCCAGGTCGTCAACGAACCCATGTTCACCATCAGCGCCGCCATCCCCAAATCGGTCCTGCCCGCTAGGAAACTCTTCTAACTCATGTGCACCCATGACCCCAATGGGGTCGCCGAACTTCAAGCTCTATGTCCCGCCTAGGAAACCGCCCGGGTCACCGACGACGTGGAAACCCTCACCCATTTCTTCTGGAACTCGCCGCTGGCGGTCCGGTTCCGTATAACCCCAAATCTCTACGGGTTCGACGAGATTCCCTCGTTCCGAAAAGCCCGATCTGCTGCCAACCTCGCCAGAAAAATCCTCCGCATGGACATCATCCCCTTCGGTCACGATCATGCGCACGTTAGCGTCGAATTCGAACGCACCACGGAAGCCCCCGTCACGAAATAGAAAAAACAAATCAAGAAAAGCGAAAGTTTGCGTTTAGGTTCTGCGGTGTTTTGGAATACTTTTCTCGAAACGTATCGTCCGACGGGCGTGGCCGAGCGAAGTGATACCGACTTCATTTGTAAAATATTTGCTTGGTCCGCATCCGCACGACGGCCCGGTTAATGTGTCTCGATCGAAAGTGGGAGGCGTTGCGGAATGACCAAGTCATCAGTCAAAGCTCTTTTCTTTTTTTATTCGCTATCTTGTCTCGCCCTCTTTTTGCCGCTCCCTGCCTTCTCTCAACAGACTCTCGGCGGCATCACCGGCACCGTCATGGACACCTCGGGCGGCGCGCTTGCGGATTCCCTGGTTACTGTCGTCGCGGACGGCACCCAACTCACTCGCACTCAGAAAACAAACACTTTTGGCAGCTATGATTTTGTGCACCTCGCGATCGGCTCCTATACCCTCACCTTCACACACGACGGTTTCGTCACCCAGAAAATTCCTTCCATCGTCGTGCAAGCTGATCGCACCGCCACGGTGAACGTCACTCTCAAAGTCGGACAAACGAGCACCACCGTCACCGTCGAAGCGACACCTCTGATGAATTCCGAGGACACCACCAATGGCTACATTCTCGAAAAAGATCACATCGAGACCGTTCCCCTACCCACCGGAAGCTTTACCGGCCTTGCCATTCTCTCTCCCGGCGTCAACTCCGAATTATCCAGCGGCACCGGCGCCAACAGCGGCCTTGGTAACCAGCCCATCTGGGCCAATGGCCAGCGCGATACCAGCAATAGCTTTCTCCTCAACGGCGTCGACGCCAGCAATCTCTTCAACGGCAAGAGCACCAGCCAGGTCGCTTCCGCCCGCGTCGTAAACAACACCGGCGTTAGCGGCGCAGCGAGCACTAGCGCCGCGGTGATCCAAAGTACCGCGTCTCCCTATCTGGCTATCGGTCAGTCTCTGCCCACTCCCCCTCCCGAGTCCATCGAGGAACTCCGCGTCAACACTTCCATGTACGACGCCCAACAAGGCTCTACCAGCGGCGCTCACATTGATATGAGCACCGCCTCTGGCACCAACAACCTTCATGGCTCCGGCTACGTGCACTACGGAAACAACGCACTCAACGCTGCTCCTTTCTTCTTCAACGCCGACCCCAACATTCCCGCCAATGACAAGAATCCTCAATTGACCCGCTACGTCCCGGGCGGCACCTTGGGTGGCGCACTCATCAAAGACAAACTGTTCGGCTTCGTCAGCTATCAACATATCCATAGTGCCGACCAGGAGATTGGCCTTTCTCGCACCACCGTTCCGGCAGGCCTTACCAATGACCGTAGTCCGGCCGGCCTCGCTGCCGTCGTAAACGGGTCTTGTCCCACACCACCTTGCAACTTCCCGGCGTCAAACTTGACCCTTCCAACCATCGGTTCGGCCCCGGGTGATATCAATCCGATTGCCTACGCACTTCTTAACTACAAGCTACCGAATGGCCAATATCTGATCCCCTCTGCGGACGGGCAAACGCCTACCGTAAACTACCCGGAAAATGCCATCATCCCCGGAACGGCTCTTTTCACCGCAAATCAGCTGGTGGCGGACTTGGATTGGAACGTCAATGCAAAGAATACGGTCGCACTGAAATATTACTACCAGCATGATCCGACCGTTGCGCCTTACGCTTACTCGAGCGTCGCGGGCTTCGCCCAGCACCTCGACGCCGGCAGTCAAGTGTTCTCCGTCAGCAACACACAGATCCTTAAATCAAATCTCAACGTCAGCGAAACGTTTGGATTCATGCGGCAGAAAGTCTACAGCACCGTAACGCAGCCATTTACCCCGCAGCAGTTGGGCATCGATACGTTCGGTTCCACAGTTTTCCCGGGTATCACTATCGTCGACGACTTCGGTAACGGAGCCTCCTACAATACCGGATGCCCCAACTCCAATCCGCAATGCCCCTTTCCTACCCCGGTGGCTGATGCTGCTCTCACCATCGGTCAAGGCGCCGCCTCTCAAGGTGCCTTCACCGGCGTTTTCCAAAATCGCTTCATGCCCTCGGCTACCGGCATTTGGACAGTTGGAAAGAACACATTCACCTTCGGCGGCAGCTATGCTTACACCCAGTTGAACACCCGCGACAACAGAACTGACAACGGCATGATCGGCGTTTCGGATTTCTCCCAATTTCTGCAAGGCTTGGTCACCCCATACTCCACCAACGGCTACGTGACTTCGGCCTATCTGCAAGGCGACGCCAATCGCTATCTTCGTGCCGGTGAGACAGGCCTCTATATCCAGGACAAATACCAGTTGCGCAGCAACCTCAAGGTGACACTTGGTGTCCGCTACGACTGGAACGGCGCGTTCACCGAAAAGTATGGCCGCATTTATAACTTCGACCCCTCACTCTACTCCTTTAATGGGGAGAACGTTACTTCCACGGGCTTTATCATCGCTGGCAACAATAAAGAGTTCCCCACAAAAGGCGTCAGCAACTCTACGCTTACCGGTCGCCAGTGGGGATTCGCCCCGCGCGCCGGAATCGCCTGGAGTCCGGACATGTTCCACGGGAAGGTGGTGGTTCGCGCAGGCTTCGGTCTCTACTACGACCGCGGCGAGCTATTCACCTATCTTTCCCCCGGCTTTGCTGCGGGGGTTATCACCGGCGGCCCCTTTGGCGTCAATCAGACACCGCCTTTCGTGAATTCCCAATTGTGCAGCAGCACGACCTCTCCCTATCAGGGGTACATTCCCACTTGCGATCCTACGCAAGTGGGTATAGGCACGAGCGGAACGGGAGGTTCGTTGGCCTATCCTTGGGGCAACACTCTTCAAGCGCCTCCCACCGGGAATCCCCAGAACATCATCAATTACTTGCCGAGCGTAAGCGAAATTGAGAACGGAGCCCAGCTCTTTGCCTTTGCCGTTTACGATCGGAATAACAAGCTTCCTTACAGCATTAACGACAACCTTGACATTCAATGGCAGCCGCGCAATGACCTCTTAATTCAGATCGGCTACCTCGGAAACCTTGGGCGTCACTTGGTCATTCCGGTGCCATTCAACCAGGCCCAAATTGCCTCCCCCAGCCATCCCATCAATGGGCAGCAGTATACGTACGGTTACCAAATTGTGGATGCAAACTATAGTCCCATCCAATTGCCCAATGGGCAGGGTCCTTACCTCAATACTTATGAGGGGGGTAATGTCGACCTCCGTGTGCCCTATGTTGGTTATTCCTCCGAATCCGAGAGCTACAAAGCGGCGGGCATTTCCGCCTACAACGCACTGCAAACGCACATAGAAAAACGGATGAGTCACGGTCTTCAGGTAGGATTCTCCTACACCTACTCCCATTCAACCGACGAACAGAGCGCTCTTGGCCTGTTCTACAACGGCAACAACCCGCTCAATCTGCGCGAGGCCTATGGCTCTTCGGACTTCGACCGCACCCACGTATTCAACTTCAACTATGTCTATGAATTGCCTAAGTTTACTGCGGATTCAGAGTCCGCCAAGGGGCGGTTCACCAATGGTTGGGCCATTCAAGGGCTCGCCATCCTCCAGAGCGGCCAGCCATTTAGCGTGATTGACTATAGCGGCGCCGTCGGCAGTATCTTTTACGGCGTAAATGACGGAATCACCAACCCCATCGTGCCCCTTGCGCCGGGCTGCACGCCTAAGACTGCTGTGACTGGAGATAACGGCGCGACTCCAGGACTCCCCGCGCTCAATGCAGCCTGTTTTACCATTCCCCTGTTGCAACCCGGCGCTTTGGGCGGCGCCATTCCGTCCAACGACCCCTACGAAACCAATTTCACCACCGGTCAACGCAATATATTTCGCCAATCCTGGCAGAGGCGCATGGATGTTTCGTTTGTCAAAGTCACCGATATCACCGAAAGAGTGAGATTCAGGTTCAGCTTTGACATTTTCAATGTGACCAACACTCCCAGCTTCGATGTTCCTATCGACGACGTGACGCAAAACCAGTATTACAATTTTACCCCTATTCAGGGGACGCCAGTTTTGCCTACGGGATGCGGAACAGCCAATCCCGTCAACAATTTCTATAACTGCCCTTTTGGCTTGGGCAACGTCAACAAAACTATCGGCAGCTCTCGCCAGATTCAAATGTCCTTTCAAGTCGTCTTTTAACTCGCTCCCTTGGGCCGGAACGGCGGTGTCTCTCCAGCTGCCGTTCCATTTTTTCACTGCGAGTCTAGCCCTGTTCGCCAAATTTCGACCCGTCCATGGGCACCTTGTGGGGTCGACCTTTGAGGTGGTCCGCTCTTCCAACTTTCATTCCGCAGGCCAGTGATGCGGCAGTCCGCGTCCCCTGCCGTCACAGGAAGGGCTTTACCCACCCAAACTTCTCCTCTCAAACAGGTCCAGTGAAATTCTTACAAACTTCGGAGGGAAGTCGGGGGATAGCCTCGATTCCAAAGTCCCAGGTATTACTTGCCGTGCGACTCCAAGCCATTTCTGTCACGAGATATCCAGTCTCAAACGCGAGAATCTTGGTCTCCTGCCTGGGTTGCGCGGACCGTGACCATTAGCATCTCCACCGGTGCCATCTCGAACCGCTCTCGCAGCTGCGACGGCGACCTAAAAACCTTGCCGCTCACATGCCGCGCCGGAAACCGAATCCGAATCAACTTTTCGGCAAAGGGATACGGATCAAGCACAAACTCCCTCTGCCCCATTGGCCACACCTGGATTTCCGCGTAACCGCCGTCGCGCAGCGGCAAGGGATGCAACAGATGCGCTGGCTTCAGGTAGTCCACGCAAGTGAGGAGTGACAGATTGTCCGTCGCCTGCAACAAACGAAAATGGTCGAGAATCGCGGCGTCGCTACCCTGCTGAGGCGTAAAGCTCTGATTCGCGGAGATCTGCTCGCGCAACGAGCGTTGAAACACTCTTTGTTGTTCCAGAAACGCGTCGAGAAGCGGCAAATCCGTGGTTGCGATGGTGGAGCGGTCGGCGTGTTCGGTTAGCAGGCTATAAGTGTGCATTGAGATCAGCACGGCTGCATAGGTATCCTCCGAGGCAATCAAGCGAACGGCGCGGTCGCGGACGGCGAGATAGTCCGCAAGATCGATTTCCTCGAAGGCCGAATACTTGCCCACCAATTCGACCGAGAACGCGCTGGGCTTTCCTTGCCTCGTGATTTGCGGCGCCGCGTCGCGCACGGCCCAGCCGTCATCGTGGCGTCTAATGCCTCTCAGTACGTTCGCGCGCGGCTCGGGAGGCAAGAATCGTTCGTTGCCCCAACGCTCGGCGAACGCGCCCGCCAAGACGGCGTGATCCGGATGAGTCACCAGCCACCAACCTGTTTTCGTCTCGAGGCGCAGCATCTCTGTCTTTCCGTCTGCTTAGGCGGCCTAATCCGTTTCCAAAGTACGTGCCGATTCATGCCAGCGACGAAGAAAATACCATTCCAGAATCATCACCAGAAAAACAAAAGCAAATCCCAGCACCGTGGCAGCCGCCACAAGCGCAAACAGATAATCGGTCTGAAGCTGCGTCGAGGCATAAAGAATCGAGTAGCCCAAGCCGCCTTCCCCGACGCGGCTTGATCCCGCATAGAGTTCACCGGTAATCGCGCCAATAACAGCGAGTCCGCTAGCGATGCGCACCCCGACAAACAAGGCCGGCACCGCATGCGGAAGACGCAATTTGAACAACAACTGCGCCGGCGAAGCATTGTGCATCAAGAAGAGATGAACCAGATTCCGATCGACGCTGATCAACCCTTCGGTAACATTCGCGATGATCGGCGCCAGCGAAATGATGAAGGCGATCAGCGTCACCGCAGGCATCCCGGCTCCCACCCACATCAAAATCAACGGCGCAATCGCAATGATGGGAACCGTCTGCAGGAGCAGGGTGTAGGGGTAAAGCATCCGGCGCACCCAGCGTGATCGCGCAAAGAACAGAGCAATCGCTATTCCAACCACAATGCTTGCCACAAGTCCGCCGGCCGCTTCCGCAGCGGTAAGGCTCAGCGCGTTTAGAAGAAGAGGCAGACGCGATTCCGCTGCTTTCGCAACCGCCAAGGGGGGCGGCAACATGTACGGCGCGACGCGAAAAATCCAGATGATGGCTTGCCACACGACCAATAGGGCCACGAACACGGCGGCCGCATTGGCCGCAGCCAGCACCCAGCGCCTCATGCCGCAATCGCTCCACGCAGCGCACGAGACACTCTCGCCGCCATCAAGTCGAACTCCGGCGTGCTCCGGAGAGCTGCAGTTCGTGGAATTCCGAGCTCCACGGGAAAAATCGCATGGACGCGCCCGGGGTTCGGCGCCAGAACAATAATTCTCGTCGAGAGGAAAACAGCCTCGGCGACCGAGTGCGTTACAAAAACGGCCGTCCACTTTTGTTCCTCCCGCAATCGTAGGATCTCCTCGTTAAACCGGTCACGCGCCATCTCATCGAGCGCGGCAAATGGCTCGTCCATCAGGAGCAGCCGCGGATTCGTTGCCAAAGCGCGCGCGATCGACACACGCATCTTCATGCCGCCGGAGAGTTCGCGCGGATAGACTCTCGCGACTTGCTCCAGCCGCACGAGTTCCAGCAGCTCGCCAGCCTTTCTTACGCGGCGCTCACGCGTCACGTGTTCGAGTTCAAGACCGAGCGAGACATTCTCCAAAACGTTGCGCCACGGCAAAAGCGTGGGATCCTGAAAAATAAACGCGAGCACTTCTCGTGCATTCTTGGGAGTCAAGCCATCCACGCGAATCGTGCCTGAAGTTGGCGTCGTCAACCCAGCGATCAATTTCAGCAGCGTGGATTTGCCGCAACCGGATGGCCCAAGCAGCGTGACAAACTCGCCCTTCTGGATTTCTAGATCGAGTGGACTCAGGACCGCTGGTCCCTTGCCAAACTGCTTGCTGACGCCGAACAACTCGACCATCGGGACGGCGACTTCAGCGGCGCTCATCGAGCGCCCTCGCACACTGGCAAACCGAGCTCTGAGGAACAGGCTGGATGGTGATAGACCGTCTGCGTCGAGCGTCGCCAATCCCAAGAAGTGGCCCGGCAAGAAGGCACACCGCTTCCTGGATTGCGGTCATACAGCGGGAACGCACTGCTCGCAATCTCCAGGCGAATCCGGTCGCCCGATTCAAAACGGCACGACGTCGGTTCCAGAAAGAATTTCCACAGATGGATTTTGTTTGCCGTGTAACCTTGATCGTGAAACAACCGGCTGGAACGTGCGATGCCCATGGAAAGGAATTCTGCCATACCGTTGGGCCGCACGCGCACGAGCTTGGCAGTGAAATCTGTGTGCGCAGACGAACTAGCACAAAAAAGTGAAACGAGTGGAGAACCGAACACGCGCAATGGTTCGGACAGTGTTTCTGTCGTGTAGACGAGCACATTGTTACCGAGTTCCAGTGTCGCTTGATCAAACTGTCCGCCCAGTGCCGCTGGACCTCCCGGCGCGAGGACCGGCACTTCCGGGTCATAGACGAAAATGTCCGAAGGCTCCGCTTCACCCGGCTTTGCTAGGGAAAGTACGCCGTCGCCCTTGCGAGAATTGGCCCGGCCGGCGCTATGTAAATAAAGGATATAGTTGGGATCGACAGGAAAGGTTTTCGCCTCTCGCCAGCGGTTTTCTCCGAGCACGAAGTGGCGTACGCGCGGTTCACCGAGAAACTCACCAGAATCTTTCAGCCAATGGTTGAGCCAACGCAGCAGAATCGAGTCCGTGTCAAGTAAAGCTTCCGGACCAAGATCGGCAGTTCCCACTCGGTCTCCCCAGGGAATATGCTGCCACGGCCCGGCGATCAAATATTGATGTTCGCGCGCGAACTCGCTACCCGCACTTCTTTCTAGAAAAAGAAAGCCGGCGACGCTGCCCTGGAGAAAAATGTCGTACCAACCCGAAATGTGCAGCCCCGGCACGTTGATTTTATGGATCCGATGGCCTACATCGAGACCCGTCCAGTAATCTCCAGGCTGATCGTGATCCAACCAATCCAGAACGTATTTAGGCAAAGCCTCGTCGTGCAATGCGCGGTGTTCGCGAACAGGGACTACGCTCGTCTGAGCCGGGAGATTCGCCCAAGCCTCCTCCAGGCGATCACTCGCTTCGCGCAGCCGCAAGCGCCGGGCATCTCCTTTGAGCATCTGCAAGCCCCAGCCCAGAGTGGAGGCCAGCCGCAAGGCGCCGTTGTTGTAAAACCAGCCGTGATAGAGATCGCCAGCCGTCATGCCTGGCGCGATGCAAAGCAATCCCTCCGGCTGTTCCGCGGCCGCCAGCAATTGCGTCGCACCCTGATAGGAAAATCCGTACATGCCGACGCGGCCGTTCGACTCGGGCCGAGTGCCTAACCACGCAATGGTTTCTTTCCCATCGCGCCCTTCATGGCGAAACGGGTAAAACTCGCCGTGGGAATCGCCACGGCCTCTCACGTCTTGTATAACGACGTTATAACCATGCCGCGCAAACCAGACGGGATGCGCATAGACAACGGTCGAAGCGATATCGCGCCCGTAAGGCTGGCGCATCAGAAGGGTGGGATGAGGCCCGGGATCGGCAGGGTAGTAGTGGTCTGAAACAAGCTCGACGCCATCGGACATGCGGCAGCGGACACCGGATTCAAGGCGTACGCCGCTGCCACAATCAATCAAATCGCTTCGACTCATGCTTTCTGCGGGTGCGGATAATTTGCCATGGCTTCGAGCGCCGCAGCCAATCGCGTTGCGGCTTGTTCCAGCCAGCGCTCACCCTTTTCTGCGGTGGCTGGACGCGGATCGCCGAGAACGCCGCTCGGGGCAAGGTCGTGAGTCAACCAGGCAAATGTCGCAGGCGCATTCTCGGGAACAAGCAACTCGGGAGCGGAAACGTCAGCGATGTAATTGACGCTGTACGAAGAGCTGTCTACCATCTCCGGAACAGCGGCAAGCAGAAAAGAGGTTTCCACTTCTCCCGCGTGAAATCCGTAAGCGCGCTCCTGGGCGGAGAGACCCTCGAACGAAATTCCGCCTGAACCGTGGAGCGCAAAGGTTCTTAGATGGAATTCGGCGCGCAGATCGCGCGCCATCACGTCAATTAAGGAAGTGTTTCCGCCGTGCGTATTGTAAAGGACCAATTTTCGAAACCCGGATCGCGCGACGCTGGCCCCCAAATCGCGCAGCACGGCCATAAATGTTGATGCCGAGACCGAGAGTGTGCCGGGAAATCCAAGATGTTCGTTGCTCTTGCCGTAGTGTACGGGCGGCAAGGCATAAACGGGCAGATCCGCGGGCAGCTTTAGGATCGCGCGCCCCAACAAAAGATTGTTGATTAGCGTATCCGTAGCCAGCGGGAGATGATGACCGTGCTGCTCGATGGCTGCCGTGGGAAGCACGAGCAGGGTTGTATCCCGCGGGAGCGCGTCGACTTGCTTCCAGTTGAGATACGCGAAGCTGCGTTCGTCCGGTATCCACGTTTTCATGGAACGGGGACTCCCGTCTTCGCGGTTTGCGGCCGAAAAGTGATCATTTTTCCGGGATTCATAAGACCCTTGGGGTCATACCGCCGCTTGGCGATGAGCTGCACGTTATCGGCGCGATACCGTCCTCCGCCTTCCACATTATTTACGTGAGGATTAGCCACAAAAACGCCAATTTTCCGGCAGTAGCTGATCATTTCGTTCAATCGCGCTTCCGTCGTGTAGTAGACCAATGGAATCGCGCCCGGAATGACCTGCCCGTCTCCATTTTTCATGAATTCCATGTGGAATAGAATTTCTTTGGGGAACCGTTCTCTTAGCAAACGCAACTGCTCGCGGGCTCCGAGAGGATCGAAACCGCATTGAAGATAGGTGTAGGCTTCGTCCGTGTTCATGGCCCAGAGCGTCGTGTGATTCCAGGTGTAGTCGGAAAGCAGCGGCCTGGTGCGCAATCCTTGATACGCGCCGGAAAAACTGACCACGCCTCCCGCATCGCAAGCTGTGGCCTCCAGCTTCGCCGCTTCGGCGCTCGCCATCAGAAGAAAAATGAGTGCTTTGCCATGCGGTGCGAAAGACTTAATGGGTCCGAAGAACGAAGAAATCGGCCACTCGAACGTAGTCACCAAACGTTTTGTCCACTTCGTATCGACGGCGATGCTTTCGCTGAAATCGAATGCCGCGTCGAAGGTGTCAAAGGCAATCGCGTATTGCCTCCACTCGACGGCAGGCGCAAGGGCAAGCCAAATCCGCGTGATCACTCCGTTCGTTCCCCATGCGTGCAGTATTTCGTGAACGGCCTGGCCTTCGTGCTTTACGATGCGCGGTTCCGCTTCCATGGTGACCACTTCGAGAGCGCGCACAGTGTTGAAGTCGCGCAGATTGCCGTTGGCCACCGAGCCGATTCCACCCGAGCCGCCGCCAAGGAATCCGCCGAGCGATGCCTTAGCGATCGTTGAAGGATAACACCTCAGCTCCCAACCCACTTTCTGCGCTTCGCTTTCGAGCACCCCCAAACGGACTCCGGGCTCGCACACGGCAACGCCTTCCGCGAGGATTTCCTCAATGCGCGCCATCCTGGAAAGGTGCAGGACCACTCCGCCATGCAACGGAACGGCCTGCCCGTAATTGCCCGTGCCCGCGCCGCGAACGGTGACCGGAAGATTGTGTGCGTAGCAGTAGCGGAGTATCTCTTGAATTTCGATTGCGCTGACCGGTTGAACAACGAAGTCGCCGGTCTTGCCGTCCAACTGCTTGCGAAGAACCGGTGAATACCAGTAGAAATCACGCGACAACTGTTCGACTGCCTCTTTTTGTCGGATGACGCGCGAGGGGTCGCCGAGCAGCCTCTCTAGGTTTCGGGCGTGGTCTGCGTCCACGAAATCCATTCCTCTACTTTCCTGGTTTCCGCGAGCCTGGCCTGCGCTGAGGCTTGCCGGAACTCCAAGATCGAAACGCTTTCTGCATTTTGGGATGCGTGAACAGGGACCCGCACAGTTCGCGCAGCAGCGGTCCTTCCACGGCGCACTTCATGTCGGAGCGCCCGGCAACCTCTTTCGCAGGGACATGAATCTGCAGACAGTGACAATTTGCGTCGGCAATGGTCGCGCCATAAACGACGCGATCGAGCCTGGCCCAGAGCGCGTTGCTCATGCACATGGGACAAGGTTCGCAAGTGGAGTACATCGTGAAACCTGCAAGAGAGGTGCGCCGGAGTTTCTTTGAAGCCAGCCTCACTGCGCGCAATTCGGCGTGAGACGACGGGTCGTTCTCGCGCATGACCGCATTGGTCGCACGGACGAGGCGCCGGCCTGTTTTGGTGTCCACAATCAACGCGCCAAACGGAGCCGGGTATGGAGTCAGAAACGTGCGGGCAGTGAATTTCACGATCTCACGCATGCGTGCTTCGTCCAAATCTTCGGCGCTGGCGCGTTTTCCGCCCTGGCTGGTCATGGCCGAATCTAGCATAGCGCCGGAGGTTATCCATGAGCAGAAAATCGAATGCGATGAATTAAAGGCACCGCACCTCCGGCGCGATGGAATCGTCTAAGATTCCAAAATGCCCGGTCCCCTAGCTCCCGCCGCCTCGAGGCAGGACGAACATGAAGAGGCCTAGCTACCTAAAGTTTTTCTTCCTTTCCGTGGCTTTGCTGATTTCCGCCTGCCGCCACCAGGAGACCACCGGACTGACCAAGATTATTTTGCAGGCGGATTGGTATCCGCAGCCGGAACACGGCGGATTTTACACCGCACTCGTCAAAGGTTATTACCAGGAGGAAGGCCTGGACGTAACCATTCTGTCCGGAGGTCCGTATCTTTCTCCCTATCAGCAAGTTTCAGCAGGCGGAGCGCAGATGGGGATGGGATCTTCGGATCGCATTCTGGAATCCATCGCGGGCGGCCAGCCGTTGATGGCCGTTGCCGCAACCATGCAGCACGACCCGCAAGGGATCATGGTGCGAAAAGAATCGCCGGTCCGCGCGTTTTCTGATCTAAACGGGCATACCGTTGCCGTGCAGGCTGGATCGACGTGGTTTCGATATCTGGCGAAGCGCTATCAGCTCAGGGACCTGCGTGAAATTCCGGCTACCATGAGCGTGGCCAATTTCATTGCCGATCCAAATTACATTCAGCAGGCTTTTGCGACATCGGAGCCGTTCTTTGCGCGCCGGGCCGGAGTTGAATCGCGTGTGCTGCTGATCAGTGAAGCGGGCTATGCACCTTACCGTGTGATGTTCACCACGCAAGATTTTCTGCGGCAGCATCCCGAGATGGTGGCAAGATTCGTACGCGCTTCGCTGCGCGGTTGGCGCGATTATTTGCTGGACCCATCGGCAGCGCACGCCGCCGTAGCCAAATTGAATCCAGCGCTCAGTGCCGAATGGATGCGGTTCACGTGGCAAGAATTGCGGGATGGGCGATTCGTCTCGGGCGAAGATGCGAGCGGGGCGCAAATTGGACAAATGGATGCGGCACGGTGGACTACTTTGTACAAGCAATTGCGCGAGCTCGGCGTGATTGAACGAGATTTTGATCCGGCGACGGGGTATACGCTCGAGTTTCTCCCAGCCAAATAACATTTACAATTACAACTAGGAAGAGAAACCGGAGGCTTTATGAAGCTGGAGCATGGAGTACTCGAGAGTCTCCCAAAAGTTCTGCTGCACGAACACCTGGACGGTGTTCTCCGCCCGGAAACCGTCATTGAGCTGGCGAAAAGCGCAGGCTACGGCCAGCTTCCCACAGAAAATCCCCAGGAGCTCGCGCGGTGGTTTCACCAAGGGGCGAACCAGGGGAGCCTGCCGAAATATCTGGAAGGCTTTCGACACACAATCGCCGTAATGCAAACCGAAGAAGCCCTCGAGCGAGTGGCCTATGAACAAGCAGAAGACCTGAGCGCCGACGGCGTAGTCTATTTTGAGACTCGCTTTGCTCCGGTCTTTCATACCCGCGCGGGATTGAGCCACCAGCAGGTGGTCTCCGCGGTGTTGAAAGGACTCCAGCGGGGGCGAGCGGACTTCGGAATCTCTTCAGGATTGCTCATCTGCGCGATGCGCAACATGGACGTGTCGCTCGAAATGGCCGAACTCGCCGTGGATTTTCACGATCGCGGAGTCGTGGGATTCGATCTGGCGGGCGAAGAAGGCGGTTATCCTCCCAAAAAACATGTAGATGCCTTTCACTATATTCAGCGGCAGAATTTCAACATCACGATTCACGCCGGCGAGGGGTACGGAAAAGAATCGATTTGGCAGGCCATTCAATACTGCGGAGCGCACCGCATCGGGCATGGAACGCGGCTCATCGATGACATTGCCATCGCCGAGGACGGCAAGGTGGTGAAATTGGGCGACCTCGCGCAATATGTTTTGGATAAAAGGATTCCGCTGGAGATTTGCCTGCTCAGCAACGTGCAAACAGGAGCGGCGCGCAGTTTGGCCGAGCATCCCTTTAAGACCTTTTATCAGGAGAAATTTCGCGTCACGCTAAACACGGACAACCGTTTGATGAGCGATACGACCATGACCAAGGAATTCCAGGCAGCCGCGGACACTTTCGGTCTGACGCTAGACGACTTTGAAGTAATCACTGTCAACGCCATGAAGAGCGCGTTTCTGCCCTATGGCCAGCGCTGCGATTTCATTTACTCCGTACTCCGGCCCGGTTACGCAAAGATCCGCGCTTCTTTGGCAAAAAAGTGACCACAAGAATCTGGAACGAGCGTCTTCGTGGATTTCAAGCGGCAAGAGTGGCCAGAGTTTCCGCGAGCACCAGGACTCCGCGTTCGATGTCTCTAGGAGATGCATATTCGTCGGGACGGTGGCTGTATCCATGTCGGCAAGGAATGAACAACATTGCGACAGGGGTGATACGCGACATGAACAGCGAATCATGATACGCGCGGCTGACCATGGGAATGTTGCCTAGTTCATGTTTGAGACAAGATTCCGAGAGCGCTTCGACAATCGCAGGAGCACATCGAGCCGGCGCATCGGCGTTGACAAGTTGTTCCTGGAAAGAGACTTGCCTCTTCGCCCGAATGGTTTCGCGCGCAGCTTCGATCGAGCGCATCACGGCATCACGCCGCTCAAGGTTTGTATCGCGAATGTCTAGAGTCAGATGAACGCGGCTGGGAATGCTGTTGACGGCTCCGGGAAACACTTCGCAGATGCCCACGGTTGCCACCGTATCCAGCGCTCCGCTGGCCTTCGCAGAGTTTTCAACCGCGAGGATCAGCTCCGCCGCGGCGCACAGCGCGTCTCTGCGATCGGGCATCAGCACTGCACCGGCGTGGCCGCCCGCGCCTTCGACGGAAATACGCAGGCTGGCAGGGGCAGCGATTTGCGTAACGATCCCGAGGGGAATCTCTTGCTGCTCGAGCAAGGGGCCTTGCTCGATGTGCAGCTCCAGAAAAGCTTGGTAATAGCCGGGCGGCAGTCGAACCTCTTCGAGCGGTGCGTGATAGCCGGCGTTCCGGCGAACTTCGTCGAGCGAAGCTCCCTCTTTGTCCACCAACTTTCTTGCCGCTTCCAGAGAGAGAGTACCCGACAGCAGGCGGCTGCCCAGACAACCAATTCCAAAGCGCGTGGGTTCTTCCGAAGTGAACATCAGCAACTCGATCGAGCGTTTTGGTCGGAAACCGCTGCGCTCTAACGAGCGAATCGCTTCAAGACCGCCGAGCACGCCGACAACGCCATCATATTTTCCGGCGTTGGGGATGGCGTCGATATGAGAACCCGTGCCCACCGCCGGAGCGTTTGGCTCGGAACCTATCCAGCGGGCGAAAATATTCCCAATGGCGTCCTGGCGCACGGCCAGCCCGGCTTTTTCGCAGCGCGCCATGAACCATAAGCGCGCTTCGAGATCCGTTGGCGTGAAAACAATTCGCGTTACTGCAGGGGGCTCAGCCTCGGAAATCGAAGCCAGCTCTTCGATCTCTCGCGACAGGCGATCTCGATCGACTACTATTTTCATCGCGGCGTGCCAGCGGGCGGTGTTTCTGACAGCGGATGCCGGTTCCCATCCTTGTATATGAGATATTTCGCAGGAGTCTTGCCTAGGGCGCCGAACCACTGCGGGCACCACGGCCCCATCCAGATGAAATCGCCGGCGGTCACCGCGTACCACGAATCGCCGAGGCGATAGATGCCGCCGCCTTCGAGCATCAAGAGTCCGTGTTCCATGACGTGCATCTCGACCATGCTGAGCGAAGCTCCGGGCTGATACACCATGGAGTTCACGGCGAAATCAAAATTCATCGTATCGGGAAGGAGGCATTTCACTTCGAGGCTGGGGTCATCGTTGAGTGCATGTGAGCGAACGGCGTCCTCGCTGGAAATAATTGCGCACGGTTTCTCAGCCGAGCGAAGCGGCTGATAACTTTTCTCGATGACCGCGACACGGCTTGCTTCGCTTGCTACCACACGATGTGGCGTGCCTTCGGGCAAATAGGCATAACCGCGGACTCCTAGATCGCTCTCGCGGCCATCCATCTCCAGCTTGAGTTGCCCTTCGAGCACGTAGAGGAATCGCTGCGCTGTGGTTTCTCCAAGTTCGCCGCCGGAAGCAAATTCGGCCGTGTACTGGGTGAATCTCGCACCAAGGGCAGGACCTGCGTGCACAATGGCGGTGCCCGCTTTCATGCCGGGCCATGCGGTACGAACGAACGTGTCTGGCGTCAGAAGCAGATGATTGGGCTGTTGAGCGCTTCGCGTTTGACCAAGATTATGCACGGCACATCCTTTTTTGAAATTCCCTGGAACCGGCAAGCTGATCGAGCAGATGCAACCCGCATGCGAACGCCTTTGCTACGTCTTCCACCTCGACCGATTCCGCCGGGTCGTGGCTAATTCCGCCTGGGGATCGCAGAAAGATCATTGCGGCGGGGATTTTTTCGGCCAGGATCATGGCGTCGTGACCGGCGCCGCTGGTCATGCGATGCGGCTGGCAGCCCGTGCTGCGCATAGCTTCCTGGATCTGATCGATGAGGTAGGGGTCCATGGCTACCGCGCGCTGGCTCAACAGCATGTTTTGCCGGAGCTCGAGACCGCGGCGCCCGGCAATTTCTTGCGCCTGCTCGACGAGATGGCCTACAGCACGGTCGCGAACGTCGTCCGATTTGTGGCGAACATCGAGGGTCACACGAGCTTCCCCCGCAATGACATTGGTGGCACCGGGTTTTGCCGCGATTTGAGCGACGGTCGCTAGCAGGCCCGGGTGGTTGTGGGCCGTGCGCTCGACGGCAACGATCCATTCCGCTGCGGCGGCGAGGGCATCGTGCCGGAGATGCATTGGCGTGGTGCCTGCGTGATTGGCGCGGCCCAGAAATTCGAACTCCATGCGAGTTTGAGCCGCGATGGCATCCACGGCTCCAAGCGAGCGACCAAGCG
>Ga0207046_10008_pt1 | contig 58973 bp, 49 predicted proteins | sample Alteio_BWMinCont_66_FD_153303 | JGI IMG/M metagenome (GOLD analysis project Ga0207046, IMG submission 153303) | Enriched cells from forest soil in Barre Woods Harvard Forest LTER site, Petersham, Massachusetts, United States -... | ecosystem: Environmental > Terrestrial > Soil > Temperate forest >...
CGACCAGGTACGCATGGCAGCCATCAGCCGGAGCAACATCAACCTGTGCGGATCGCATTGCGGCGTTTCGATCGGCGAGGACGGTCCATCGCAGATGGCGCTGGAGGATATTGCGATGTTTCGCGCCGTTCATTCCTCGACCGTCCTTTACCCAAGCGATGCCATCTCCGCGGAGAGGCTTACGGAAACCATGGCGGGGCGTGCAGGCATCAACTATCTGCGAACGTCCCGGCCGAAATTTCCGATCCTCTACTCGAAGGACGAGAAATTCCCGGTCCCTGGATTCAAGGTGCTCCGACAGAGCCCGGAAGATAAAGTAACGGTGATTGGCGCGGGAGTCACCTTACACGAGGCGCTAAAGGCCGCTGATCATTTGAAGGCAGAAGGCACAGCCGTACGTGTGATCGACCTTTATTGCGTCAAACCCATCGACGGAAAAGAGCTCGCCAAGGAGATTGCCGCCACAGGCGGTCGGCTCATCACCGTGGAAGATCACTGGGCGGAAGGGGGAATAGGCGAGGCCGTCCTGTCCGCCCTCGCCGAGACCGGCGTCGCCCCTGCCACGTCGAAGCTTATCGCGGTGCGGGAGATGCCGCACTCCGGCAAGCCGGATGAGCTCGTTGACGCCTTCGGCATTTCGGCGAGACATATTGTGGAGGCGGTGCACGCGATTTCCTAGCAAGCCAGGCGGAGCGCCACAAAAGCAGCACCCTGAAGGCAGTCAGCTGAATCAAAACGTATGACGCTCTTGAGCGTAAAACGCGGGAAGACATAAGGAGTATGCATATGGCAGAACAGATCCAAGCACTGACGAAGCGGCCCGGGACCAGACAGACAGCGTGGAGCGCGCTAGCGGCGCATTACAAAACGGCTTCAAAGCTGAATCTGCGGCAGCTTTTTGCTGACGATCCGAAGCGCGGTGAGCGTTTGGCGGTCGGGGCCGTTGGCCTTTACCTCGATTACTCCAAGAACCGCGTCACCGATGAAACGCTCCGACTCCTCCTTCAACTGGCGGAAGAGTCTGGCCTGAGAGCACGAATCGATGCCATGTTCCTCGGGGAGAAAATCAATATCACCGAAAAACGCGCCGTCTTGCACGTCGCCCTCCGTGCACCGCGAGGCGAATCCATCGCCGTCGATGGTGAAAACGTGATGCCCAAGGTGCATGCCGTGCTCGACCGGATGGCGGATTTTTCCAACCGCGTGCGCAGTGGTGAATGGAAGGGACACACCGGCAAGCGTATTCGCAACGTGATCAACATGGGCATCGGCGGCTCCGACCTGGGTCCGGTCATGGCCTACGAGGCGCTGAAGTACTACAGCGATCGAGCCATGACGTTCCGCTTCGTATCCAACGTTGATGGCACTGATTTCGCGGAGGCGGTCCGTGACCTCGACCCGACGGAAACGCTTTTCGTCATCTCTTCGAAAACCTTCACAACCCTGGAAACGATGACAAACGCTCACACGGCTCGCGAGTGGTCTCTCGCTGGACTAGGCGGGGACGAAGAATCGGTTGCGAAGCATTTTGTGGCGGTCTCGACAAATGCGGCCGAGGTTGCGAAATTCGGGATCGATACCGCCAACATGTTCGAGTTCTGGGACTGGGTTGGCGGACGCTACTCGATGGATTCCGCCATTGGCCTGTCAACCATGGTCGCGATTGGCTCTGAGAATTTTCAGGCGATGTTGAACGGTTTCCATCAGATGGACGAACATTTTCGCACTGCCCCATTCCAGCAAAATCTGCCGGTGCTGATGGGTCTTCTGGCGATCTGGTACAACGACTTTTTCGGGGCGCAGACGGTCGCGATCTTGCCCTACGAACAATACCTGAAACGCTTCCCGGCCTACCTCCAGCAACTGACGATGGAAAGCAACGGCAAGCACGTGACGCTTGAGGGGAAAAAGGTTGCGCACGACACGGGTCCGATTTATTGGGGAGAACCTGGAACTAATGGCCAACACTCCTTCTACCAGTTAATTCACCAGGGAACGACACTCATTCCCTGCGACTTCATCGCGTTTTCGAAGTCTCTCAATCCACTCGGGCGGCACCACGACATGCTGGTTGCCAATGTTTGCGCACAAACCGAGGCGCTGGCCTTCGGCAAGACTCCGGCACAAGTCGAGGCGGAAGGCACTCCGAAGTGGCTCGTTCCGCACCGGGTTTTCGAGGGCAACCGTCCGTCCAATACGATCCTGGCTGAAAAACTCACGCCGGAAACTCTCGGAAAGCTAGTGGCGCTGTACGAACACTCCGTGTTTACTCAGGGCGTAATCTGGAATATCGATTCCTTCGACCAATGGGGCGTCGAACTGGGAAAAGTCCTCGCGCAACGCATCATCCCTGAACTGGAGAGCAAAACAGAACCGCAGCTTGCCCACGACAGTTCCACCAACAACCTTATCAGGTACTACCGCAAATCGAAGCAGCCATAAAGGAGATTAGCCATGCAACTTGGCTTGACAACTCACTACCGTGTAGCGCGGTAGGTCATCCTAATGTCGGTTTTGTGCTGAAGAGCCAACTAGGTCCCATGGCTGAACAGCCCAGAAGCGAAGACCGCGTGCAACGGCCCAGGCCACTGACTGATTTTTATGGACAGGATCGTCATGAACTGGTGCAGAAACTCGCGTACCAGCACTGGGAAAGAGCAGTCCGCTTGGGTCACCGCAAGCTGATTGGTTCGCGTCAGGACTTGACCTCGGCCAGACAAGGATCTGTACTCTTGACTGGCGTGGATTTGAACATTGAACACAAACGGTTCCACAACCTAGAAAACCGAGGACCATCTTATGAGCACCAATCGCGTGGCGAGCCCCAGCTCCGCAAAAGTCGTTCCCATGACCACCAGCACAACTGATGTTTCAGATGTTCTGCAACAGTACGGGTGCGGCGGTATGCCGTTTATCGGGACGGAAAACGCTTTTTACGAACGGCACCTGGTTTTTGACAGAGCGATCGATCCAAAAGCAGCGAGTGCGCGTGAGCGCTTTGAGGCGTTCTCCCATTCCGTGCGAGACATTCTCGCGCAGCGTTGGGTGCTGACCAAGAATACTTATGAGCGAGAAAATGCCAAGCGCATCTATTACCTGTCCATGGAGTTTCTGATCGGACGTTCGTTGGCCAACAACATCACCAACCTGTTGCTAGATCCGCTTTTACCGGATGCAGCTCAAGAACATGGGATCGACTGGCTGGAGTTGATTGAGCAGGAACCCGATGCTGGTCTGGGCAACGGCGGCTTGGGCCGCCTCGCGGCGTGCTTTCTCGACTCGATGGCGACCATGCAACTCCCGGGCACCGGCTATGGTCTCCGCTATGAGTATGGCATGTTCAAGCAATCGATCGTGAATGGCTGGCAAAAAGAGAATCCGGACAACTGGCTCCGCTACGGTGATCCCTGGGAGATTGCTCGGCTTCACGAGAAAGTGGAAATCAGGCTGGCCGTCTCATTCCAGTTGCGAGAGGGTAATTTTCAAGTCATCCCCAACCGACCTTCAAGCCTGATCGGTATTCCGTTTGATCGTCCGGTGGTGGGCTATGGTGGAAAGACGATCAACACCCTCCGGCTCTGGGCGGCGGCGGCGCCCGATTATTTCGATTTTGAGAGGTTTGGCACCGGAGACTTCGTGGGGGCACTCGGCGAAACTCTCGAAGCGGAGTCGCTAACTCGGGTGCTGTATCCCGACGATTCTACGGCGAAGGGGCAGGGGCTGCGCTTTCTGCAGGAGTATTTCTTGGTCGCGTGTTCCATGGCCGACCTGGTGCGCCGTTTCCAGCGCCACAACTCGGATTGGGAAACGTTCCCGGAGAAAGCCGCAATTCAACTCAACGACACGCATCCTTCCATGTCGGTCCCTGAACTGATGCGAATCTTGCTCGACGATGTGCATTTGGGATGGGATCAGGCCTGGGACCTGACGAAGAAGACGCTAGGATACACAAATCATACCTTACTGCCTGAGGCTCTGGAGAAATGGCCAGTGGCGTGGTTTGAGAGACTGCTTCCTCGGCACCTGGAGCTCATCTACGAGATTAACCGTCGGCTGCTCGATGAAGTTCGCGTTCGCTTCCCGGGCGACGAGGGGCGCGTGCAGCGCATCAGCCTGGTGGAAGAAGGCAGCCCGCGCAGAATCCGGATGGCCAACCTTGCCATTGTTGGCTCGCATAGCACCAACGGAGTCTCAGCTGTCCACTCCAAGCTACTGCGAACCACGACGGTCAAGGATCTAGCGGAAATGTTCCCTGAGCGTTTTAGCAACAAGACAAACGGAGTGACGCCCCGGCGCTGGTTGCTCGAGGCCAATCCCTCTCTGGCCCGCGAAATCACGCAAGTCATCGGAGATCGCTGGATCAAGGATCTTAGCCTGCTCAAACAGCTCAAGCCATTCGCGGAGGATTCCAATGCTCGCGAACGCTTCCTCAAGTCAAAGCGAAAGGCCAAAGAGCAGTTTGCGAATTGGCTCAAGTCAACGTCCGGGCGTATCGTGGACCCCGATACCATCTTCGACTGCCACATCAAGCGTATTCACGAATACAAAAGGCAATTGATGAATGCGCTGCGGATTGTGATTGTTTATAACCGGCTGCGGGAAAATCCCGGCATGAAGATAGTGCCGCGGACATTTTTTTTCGCTGGTAAAGCGGCGCCAGCTTATAAGCTGGCCAAGCTCATCATAAAGTTCATCAACAACCTGGCTGGCACGATTGACGCCGACCCGGCGGCGCGCGGCCGGCTCAACGTCATCTTTCTCCCTGAGTACAACGTTTCATTGGCGGAGCGGCTCATTCCAGCCAGCGATGTCTCCAACCAGATCTCGACCGCCGGCTACGAGGCCAGCGGAACGAGTAACATGAAATTTATGATGAACGGAGCCTTAACCGTCGGAACCCGCGACGGTGCAACCATCGAAATGGCGGAGGAATCCGGAGAAGAGAACATGTTCCTGTTCGGGCTCACCGTGGAGCAGGTCGAGAACAGCCGCGCCTGGTACGACCCGCACTGGCATTATGAAAATGAGCCGGAGACGCGAGCCGCTCTGGACCTGATTTTCTCTGACCACTTCAGCCGCAACGAACCAGGAGTGTTCGCTCCCTTGCGCGATACGCTTCTGACCCAGGGCGATCACTATATGCATCTGGCGGATCTGACCTCGTATTGCCAGGCACAGGAACGGCTCGGCACGCTCTATGCCGAACCCGGCGCGTGGGCGCAGAAAGCAATCTTGAACGTCGCCAGCTCCGGGAAGTTTTCGAGCGATCGCTCGATTGCGGAATACGCAAGCGAGATTTGGAAGGTGGAACCATGCCCAGTACTCTAGGAACACCGACCGGTGAACCTAACATTGCGCCGCTGGCAGGCAAACCAGCGCCGAAGGAGTTGCTGGTGGACGTGGCTCGCCTGGAGAAGGAATATTTCGAGCGACGTCCCGACTTGGATGATCCAAACCAGCTAGTCAGCTTCGGCACCAGCGGACACCGTGGCTCGCCCCTGCGCGGCACATTTAACGAAGCGCACATCCTCGCAATTACCCAGGCGATCTGCGAATACCGGCACGAGCAGGGTACCGACGGCCCGCTCCATATGGGGAAAGACACCCACGCAGTCTCGGAGCCCGCGCAGCGAACCGCCCTCGAGGTACTGGCGGCAAACAACGTGGACACCATCATTCAGCAAGACGACGGGATAACTCCGACGCCGGTCATCTCGCGAGCAATTCTGGTTTACAACCGTAGCCGCCAGGAACATCCGGCCGACGGCATCGTGATTACGCCATCGCACAATCCGCCGGAGGATGGAGGCTTCAAGTACAACCCGCCGAACGGCGGCCCGGCTGATACCGACGTGACCCGCTGGGTAGAGAATCGCGCGAACGAATTGTTGCGAGCAGGGAATGCAGAGGTCAAGCGAATCCCGTTTGCTAAGGCGATCCGGTCCGCGACCACTCACCAGGAAGATTTCGTCCTGCCGTATGTTCGTGATCTAAAAAATGTCGTTGACATGGATGCGATTCGCGGCGCTTACCTTAAACTTGGCGTTGACCCATTAGGAGGGTCCTCGTTGCCTTATTGGGAACCGATCAACTCGATTTACGGGCTGGACATCGTCGTCACCAATCCAATAGTCGACCCGACATTTTCGTTTATGACCGTTGACCACGACGGCAAAATTCGCATGGATTGCTCGAGTCCTTATGCGATGGCCAGGCTGGTCGGTCTGAAAGATCAGTACCAGGTGGCTTTCGGGAACGATACCGACGCTGATCGGCACGGGATCGTAACTCCGGTTGCGGGTTTGATGAACCCGAATCATTACCTCGCCGTTGCCATCCGCTATTTGCTCAAGCACCGGCCCCAGTGGAGCAACACAGTTGCGGTGGGAAAGACTCTGGTGAGCAGCAGCATGATAGACCGGGTCGTCAAAAAGCTCGGCCGCCAGCTCCGCGAAGTGCCGGTGGGATTCAAGTGGTTTGTGCCCGGCCTGGTCGACGGCTCGTACTGTTTCGGCGGAGAAGAAAGCGCTGGAGCGAGTTTTCTTCGTCTTGACGGCACAGTATGGACGACCGACAAGGACGGGCCGATCATGGACTTGCTGGCGGCGGAGATTACCGCGCGCACGGGCATGAATCCCGGAGAACACTACAGCGAACTGACGGCGGAATTCGGCGTCCCGTACTACACGCGGATCGACGCGCCCGCTACGCCCGAGCAGAAAGCAAAGTTGGGAAAACTCACTCCGCAAGCGGTAAAGGAGTCAGACCTGGCCGGCGAGCCAATCACCGCCAAGCTGACCAAAGCCCCGGGCAACGATGCCCCAATCGGCGGCTTGAAGGTTGTGGCCGAGAGCGGTTGGTTTGCAGCGCGACCCTCTGGTACCGAGAACATCTATAAGATCTACGCCGAGAGCTTCAAGAGCCAGACCCATCTGAACGCGATCCTTAGCGAGGCGCAGGAGATGGTGAATAATGCGCTAGGTTCGTCCGCAGTCGTTCCCGAGCAGGGCGTCCGGCGATGAGCGGCAACGGCGGGCTCACGAATGTTCCTCCGTTTCGGCTCGAATATCGCGCTTCGGGCTTGCTGCTGCACGTCACGTCTCTGCCCTCGTCGTATGGCATCGGCGATTTGGGATCGTCCGCGTTCTCGTGGATTGATCGTCTCCACGATGCTGGCCAGAGGTGGTGGCAGGCCCTCCCGCTGGGTCCGACCGGCTACGGAAACTCGCCCTATCAATCAATGTCGTCGTTTGCCGGCAACGAGCTGCTGATCAGTCCCGGCTCTCTCATTTCGGACGGGCTGTTACAGGCGAGCGATAGTGAATCTCGGTTTTCCGCGGACGCGGTTGATTACATATCCGTTATTCCGTTCAAATGGCGGTTGCTCGGAACAGCGGGGGCAAATTTCAAAGCCGGGGAGTTCAGAGACAAGGACCTGCGGCCTGCCTACGACGAGTTCTGCGCTAGGCAAGCGCATTGGCTGGAAGACTACGCTCTGTTCCGGGCACTGAAAGAAAAGTATCGCCAAGCTTATTATCTGGAGTGGCCAGCAGAGCTGGTTCGACGCAACCCGAGTGCTCTCGCCCTGGCGCGGCGAGAGTTAGCAAGTCAAATTGATCAGGTTCGCTTGGCGCAATTCCTGCTGTTCCGCCAGGCCGATCAACTCAAGGAGCATGCCCATGCCAAGGGCGTGAGCTTGATCGGCGATCTGCCTTTCTTTGTTTCCCCGGATTCCAGTGATGTTTGGGCGAACCCGGAGCTATTCCTGCTCGATGAGCAGCATCGGCCACAATTCGTCGCCGGAGTTCCTCCCGATTATTTCAGCGCACAAGGTCAATTGTGGGGCAATCCCGTTTACAACTGGGATGCCGTGCGTTCGACTGGTTATCGGTGGTGCATCGATCGGTTCCGTGCTCTGCTGGCTCACGTCGATGTGATTCGCTTAGATCACTTCCGCGGGTTCGCAGCTGCGTGGCACGTTACAGCCGGAGCGCCAACCGCTCAGTCCGGGCAGTGGCTGGCAGGCCCGGGAGCCAGCTTTTTTCAAGCGGTGCAAACAGAGCTGGGTTATCTACCATTCATTGCGGAAGATTTGGGTGTGATTACAGCCGACGTGCAAGCCCTGCGCGACCAGTTTCGGCTGCCGGGGATGCGCGTCCTGCAATTCGCGTTCGATGGTCATGCAGACAATCCATATCTCCCGCGCAACTTTGTACACAATTCAGTCGCCTATACCGGCACGCATGACAACGCCACAACTCGACAATGGTATGAGGAATTGCCCGACTACCAGCGGCAGAACTTGTGGAGCTACCTCAAGCGTGCGCCGGGAAGCAGTACGGATGCGGCTCCGGAGTTGATGCGGCTGGCATGGTCGTCACCAGCGGCGCTCGCCATTGCTCCGTTGCAGGATCTGCTCAACTTGGGAAGCGAAGCTCGCATGAACGTGCCCGGTCGTGCCGATGGGAACTGGCGTTGGCGTGTCCCAGAAGACATGCTATCCCCTCAGGCTTTTCAACGGCTGCAGGATTTGACGGAGAGTTCCAAGCGCTCAGTCAGTCCTGCAACATCCGTCAGAGCGCAAGTGGACTGCAAAGGTGCGACGGCCTTCGGCTGATCACGGGAATGCGGATATTTGACGTAGCAAGTGGATGCGCATGAAAAAAGAAACACCTGTGAACAATTCAAACCTCGAAGTGCACGCCAACTTAGCCGACACTTCCCATTCCGTGGCGGCGCCACCTACCAGGCGTCCGACATGGGAGGAAGCGGAGGGCAACCCATTGCCACTTGGCGTCAAGTGGATTGAAGAGGAGCAAGCGTTCAATTTTGCCGTTCACTCGGAACATGCGGAGAGCGTCACTCTATTGCTCTATTCTCCAGCCGATCTAGTGAATCCTCTTCTGAGGCTTCAATTGGATTTTTTGCACAACAAGTCTGGGCAGATTTGGCACTGCCGCGTCCCAGCCGCAAAGATTACTGGGGCTCGCTACTATGCATACTCCGTCTCGGGACAGACCATTCCTCAACTCCATAGCTTCGACCCGCAGAAGGTTCTCCTCGATCCGTACGCGAAGTGCATTTTCTTCCCACCCGGTTTTGATCGGAACTTGGCCATGCGAGAAGGATCCAATGCAGGCAGCGCGCCTTTGGGAGTGCTGTTTGATCACCGATCGACATTTGACTGGTCGGGGGATCGGTCTCCGTATCATGAGTCGGATGCAGTCATCTACGAACTTCACGTGAAAGGATTCACGAAGAACCCAAACTCAGGTGTCGACCCATCCCGTGCCGGCACATACGCCGGTCTCGTGGAAAAAATTCCCTATCTAAAGGAGCTCGGGGTGACGGTTGTAGAACTGATGCCGGTTTTTCAGCGTGATCCTCAAGAAGGCGACTACTGGGGCTATATGCCTTTGAATTTCTTCGCGCCGCATTCTCAGTACGCGAGCACACACCGTGCTGATGAGCAGCGTCTTGAATTCAAGAATATGGTGAAGGCTTTTCATCAGGCCGATATCGGCGTGGTGCTGGACGTCGTGTACAACCACACTTGCGAGGGCGACTACAAAGGGCCGATCTACAGCTTCAAGGGTCTGGACAGCGCCAGCTATTACATGATGTCCTCCGATCCGGCAAACCCCTACGCCAACTACTCGGGTACAGGCAATACCTTGAATTTCGGCCAGGCTCAAGTGCGCAAGATGGTGATCGACAGCTTGCGCTATTGGAAGCGAGGTATGCACATCGACGGCTTCCGCTTTGATCTGGCGTCGGTGTTCAGCCGCAACGCCGATGGGTCGCTCAATTGGGGAGAAGCGCCCATCTTTAGTGAAATCGCCGCGGATCCGGAATTAGGACGGGTGCGTCTGATCGCGGAGCCCTGGGACATCGCCGCTTATCAGCTTGGGCGCGGATTTCCAGGCCTGACTTGGCTGCAGTGGAACGGACGGTTTCGCGACGGCATTCGCCGTTTTGTTAAGGGCGACAACGGGATGGTTCCTGAAGTGATGCGGCGTATCTATGGCAGCGATGATTTGTTTCCAGACAGCCGCGCCGAGGCTTATCACGCGTACCAGAGCGTGAATTATGTGACGTCCCACGACGGCTTCACACTCTACGATCTTGTCTCTTATGACCGCAAGCGCAATTGGAAAAACGGGAATAATAATCAGGACGGTACGGACGCGAACTACAGTTGGAATTGTGGACAAGAAGGGGATGAAGCTCTCTCCCCCCAGATCCGCGCGTTGCGCCGGAAGCAGGTTAAAAATTTCTGCTGCCTGCTCTTCCTGTCCAACGGTACGCCGATGTTTCGGGCCGGAGACGAGTTCCTGAATACCCAATTTGGCAACAACAATCCCTATAACCAGGATAACGAAATTGGATGGATGGATTGGAGTCAACTCCAATCCAATAAGGACATTTTCCAGTTCTTCAAGAAGATGATTGCGTTCCGAAGAAATCATCCCTCGTTGAGCCGGAGCAGGTTCTGGCGGGAGGATGTTTCCTGGTACGGCGTCGGCCCCACGGTCGATTTGTCCCACGATTCGCACAGCCTGGCATTCTGCCTGCACGGCGCTTTTCAAGGTGATGACGACATCTATGCGATGATCAATGCGTACTGGGAAGAGTTGGAGTTCAATGTGCAGGAGGGAACAGCACAGGAGTGGAAGAGAATCGTGGACACCGCTCTACCCAGTCCAGATGATTTCTCGGACGACGGAATCCCTTTAGAGGGGACGAAATACGTATTGGCCCCAAGATCGATTGTGGTCTTATGTCGACCCAAGAAGAGCGACACTCGGGAGGGTCCATGAGCACGCGATCGAGGATCATTATCGTCGGTGGCGACCACAAAGATGCCGGTAGTCTTGCCAGTTCCGCTGTCCGCAAAAGCTGACGCTGCACTTGACGACGTGGATGGTTCAAGACATTTGAACGCGGCCCCATTTCCACTGGGACGGGATATGTTTGGTCGTCTTAGACGACGCACGATAATACGAAGGCCGCGGTCGCAAAGGAGGCGAACGCCACCGCATTTCTGCATTGAAATCCGGTGGACGAGAGGGGATTCGAACCCCCGGCCTCCCTTGTTGCGAACGAGGTAAGTTCTAAACTAAGACGCGCTGCCGCAATCACTTAGCTCTCGCGACGCGGTCGTCAGTTGACCTACTCGGCCTACACAGGTAAATGGTGGGGTGGACAGCCATCCATACCGTTTCCGCTGCATCGTCCACCATGCGGGCGAAAACAGTGGTCAGGCAACAGTTCGATTCGCGCGAAAGGCATGCGCACTGGAGCTGAACGATTGACTTACACTCGAGGTGGCCTGGTTAGTTGTGCGGACAATGAGAATCAGGTCTCCGATACGGCGTTAATATCGGGACTTAGCCAAGCCACAATTAAAATCAGACGGTTTCGTCGGTGTAGATTCCTATGTTTCGCGGGCCCTTGAACACTGGAGACAATAAGTTAAAAAGTCGGCCCAAATCTTCCCGTGAGAATGCTCCAATGTTTATGGGTGGCGGGCAACGCTGCAAAATAACTGCACCCAAAACAACGCTTATTACGTCGTAACTAGTAGCAGGGTGATGGGTCGTTTGGAGGTTCTGCCATGCGATGGGCTCCAAAGATGCTGTCCTACCTAGTCGGTCTATTCCTGATTCTGGCTTTAAATCCGAGACAAGTGAGCGCACAAAACCAATCGGCCCCAGAAATGGTGTGGGTGAACTATGTTCAAGGCGATGTGAAATTCTCGCCGGGAAAAGACGGTGATCCCAATCTAGGGCGAGAGTGGATTGCCGCAAATGCCGGGCAAGTCCTACAAAATGGCTACACTCTGGTGACCGAACAAGGCCGCGCCGAAATTGAATTTGAAGATGGATCGTTGGTTTTCCTTGCGGAACACTCCGTGCTGGAGTTCGACACCTTGTGGACTACCGAACTGGGGTTCGCCACCTACATTGATTTGCTGACTGGAACCGTCACTATCTCGCATTCCTCCGCCGGCGCGCTGAATTTGGAAACTCCGGTGATGAAGATAAGGATCGTCGACAGCGAAACCACTCGCGTGCAGTGCGCCTTGGATGGCGTGGTCATCCAACAAATTGAGGGAACCCATCCGCTGGTAACCAAAAGCGGCAGATTGGTTCTTCAGCCCGGACAATCGGCAGTCTACGTTGACCACAGACTGATTCCTCTGACACCCACGGAACCGGCCAGTGAGCGCGAGATACCGCAGTGGGCCTCCGGCACCGTGGGAGCGCCCGAGATGCACCGTAGTGTTCTGAAAGACGAATGGGATCAATGGGTCGACCAGCGCTTAGCCACGCGGCAAAAGCTCATCGCAGAGGGGTTGATACAGTCCGGTCTGCCAGAGCCCATACCCGGCCTCGCGGGACTGGTCGAAACCGGTAAGTTCTTCGACTGCGCGCCTGATGGAAAATGCTGGCAACCGAACGAGCTAGCGCAACTCGCTCCATCCCCATCTGGAGTGGCGATCGAACCGATCAAATTTGATCAGTCTGCCGAGGTTCCACGATTGGTGATGGTTGCAGAGACGACGCCCGAGCCTATTCCGCAAATAGCGAAAGCACAAGACGCACGCGAGACCGGTAGCGGCGCCATTCTCGTGAACAGCACCATGCTCACGCGTTGCCCCATGCAAGCATGGCAAGTTGCGGCTGCAGTCCAAAACGGTGACGCACAATCCGTGCCGCAATATGGCCCGTGTTTCGCCGGGAGTTGGCCTTCACCAGCCTCTCCGCAGTTGACTTCCAATGATCCGTGCTATTCCTTCGATCCACTTACGCACCGGGGAACCTATCGTCCAGAGTGCTACAACGTTTACAACACGTGGATCGTCGGCCGACGCCATCGGCACCCTTGCCATTTTGTGAAAGCTGGTCGTCATCAGATTGGCATTGTGCCGAGTCATCGAGGAGATCGCGAAGGCCATCCTCTGGGCACCGCCAAGTCGGGTGTTTTGATCCTGGCGATAGAGCAAGGCACCTTGCACGCTGGAATAGAAGCTGCGCCGGCCAAGGGCGTGCACGTCGTCGGTAATGCGCCTAGCAGCATGCAGCGCGGTGTCGATCGCGCCGTCGAGCATGCTTCAGGTGTCTCGCAGCCCTTGATTGAAGCCCGGCTGGTCGAGTCTATGGTGCCGCGTAGCGTACTGCCGAAGGAGCACCCCGCAGCCGCGAAAAATGTGACTGCAATTCGCTTCGACTACCATTCGCAGAACTTTGTAGGTCACTCCGCAGTAGGTGGAAACACTCACGGTGTGGTGGTTGGTCATTATGGTGGAGGCAGCGTCGGCGGAGGACACGTTGGTGGCGGCGGGCACTTCGGGGGTGGGGGAGGAGCCAGTGGCGGTGGAGGGCATAGCGGCGGTGGAAGTGGTGGTAGCGCCGGTGCTGGCGGAGGCGGTGGTGGGCATCACTAAGCAAATCCACCGGCAAGTATCGAGATCGGAAATTACTGGGGGAGGTGACATAGAGCGACCGCAGCCGACCTATTGAATCTGTGGTCCGCCTCGCCGTCTTTGAGATTACTTCCGTATCACGACTAACCGGAAGTTATTCCGAGTCAAAGGCTCGTTGGGACATTCTGGCTTGCTAAGTCCTTTTGCATTTCGGGAGATGAAGTAACACTTCACTTGTCCGACGGATCTTCATTTTGAGTCCGAGCAGAGATTTGCGGTTAGGAAGTTGATTTGATTGTGGTTGTTGTCGTTTGCGTAGCGCAAGCGTCTGTCTACATCTTCGACGGCAGGGTCACGTCCAGTGCCGTTAGGATTTTTGCCTGATTGACTCTCGGCTTCGGCAGTTTTGTCACCGTCGTTTTTTCATCGACCTTGTAGTGCATCAGACACAGACTGCTGAGCGAGGCCAGCGCATCCCGTAAGGTGATGGCGTACGGGTTGCTGTCCGTGGTTCCGAAATGTTTTTGCAGCCGCCGTTCCATTTCACGACTCAGTTTTAATGCCAACATGCAGCAGAACACGTGGCCGCGCGTGCGACTCTCCTTGCGCACGAACAACGGCCGTACTTCCAATAGCCCGGTCTTCATGGCGCGAAAATCTCGTTCCACCTTCTGCAAACTGATGTAGCTGTCGTGCACCTCTTGCGTGCTCATGCTCTGGGGTAACACATCGGTAGCCACCACGTAGCAGCCCGCTAATTCCAGAGACGTGGCGATCGCCGCTTCCTGGCGGTCAAGCACCAGCATGCGGCCCTCGAGCTTCAGTTCCACCAAGCCGTTCAGCTTGTGCTGGGCTGCCCAGGCCTCCAGCTTTCGTTTTCCGGCTTCCGGTTGGCAACGCTGTTTTTTCTTCGTCTCCTCGTTGCGTGCCGCGATCTTTTCTTTCAGCTTCGCCAGTTTATCCTCCAAGCGATGGCGCTCCCGCGCCGCTTCCGTTTCATTCTTGCGCAGCACATAGCGCACGCCATGATCCTCGACCTCGCAAAGCTGTTCGCTGAATAACTCCAACTGCAAAATCTTTCTTTTTAGTAGCCCGCGGATCTGGGGATCGGTCAGCGCGGTGATGTAGCGTAGTTTCGCCTGTTCCAGCGCTTGTTTCCCCTTGCTCTTGACCATGCCGCGATCGCCGACAAAGACCAGTTCTTCTACCTGAAACTGCTCTTTAACAATCTTGATCTGCTCAGCCACCGTCGTGGGATCGGAACGGTTGCCTTCAAATACTCGAACGGCCAACGGTTCGCCGGCGGCGTCGGTCAGCAGGCCGATGACCATCTGCAGCTTGCCCTTTTTGCCATCGCGGTTATAGCCGAATGCGCCGAGTTCGTTGCACTCACCCTCCAGATAGCTGCTGGTGACGTCGTAGAGAAACAAGCGCGGTGGTTGCGTCCCGCAGCGGCGTTGATACTGCTGATAGAGGGCCCGTTCGATCTTTTCCTGGCGTGCACAAAGATCGTCGAGTGCGGCGTAGAGATCGTCTTCATCGAACGAGTCTAGGCCTAACACTTCGCTGACGGCATGATCTTGCGCCCAGCGCACGGCCGATAAACGAGAACCTTGATGCGCCAGACGAGCCAAGACCAGGAACAAAGCCAGCTTGCCGAAAACGCTGTTGCCCAGAGCGGCGGTGAGGCCCAGGGCATCGGCGATTTGTTTCAACGTATACAGCACGCCAAAGATAGGACCGAGGGTGGGTTCGGCGAGCGCGGCATGATCAAACTCCCCGCGGAGGGCGCGACGGAGGGCTTCGATGCGCACCGGATTCCAGTCGGAGAGATTGGCCAGCGTGCGATTCTTGACTTTGCCGTCTTCGCGGTAGGCCTGCCGAAGGAGGATGGCCGGGGGAGACTTGCGATTAGGGATGGTGGCGATGTACATGTCGACTAAATACAACACCTACTTTACCGTGTCAAGATAAATATTATAATTACATGACTACAATAGGGAGAGCGAAAAAGACTTAACCCGAACACTGAACGCAACTTATTCAAAGACTAGGGAGGAAGATCCGTCCGATTTGCGCGTAAGTCAGGACTTGTCGATCTCGGCGAAAAAACGATTTTTTGAGTTCGGCAACGGAAGCCACATTCCGCATGATTTTGCGTTTTTTTTCATAAGCCACTTTATACCGGGAAAACAACATAATCGTCGCTTTCCAGAGGCAAGCATGTCGCACGCTTTCTTGATCCGGCGCCTGCGCGTTTCCGGTTGCTTGGCTGAGCTTATCGAGAAAATCCAGTCCCGGCGCGCCATTGGTGTGATGTCCAGCCACCCGGCCCGCGCCAGCGGGGTGGCCGCAAGTGCTTTGCGTAGATCCATTGGCACCCTGCTCTCCGGTTCTTCTCCGGCCCGCGTAATCTCCACCGTCACCGTGTCTACAGCATCTGCGCCTGCGGCATCGCGCATGGTTTTGTTAACCCTGAGCCAGTGACTTCCTTTGCCGTTTGGTTCGAGAGCGGCTCGAAAAGGGAAGCTATTGATCGTTCCCTCCACCATCGTCCTGCCTCGTGATGGAAGCTTCGCACTCGCGTTCTTGGGCAGGGTTAGTGTCCACGATACAGTCTTTTCGTTCGCCTTGGGCCGAAACAACTTGGGGCTGAAGCGAATCGTTGACTTGGTTTGCAACTTAGCTGGTTTCATTTACGGCATACTAACAAATAAAACAGAGATGCATTGCCAGGCTAACTCCTACACGGCACGATACCCTTTCTCCGGGTTTTTGAAGTGCGGTCTCTGTGGCTCCAACATTGTGCTGATTTCTGGACGCGGGAGAGCGGGGTGGGCAAAGTACGGATGCCCGCTACATCAGAATCGCGGAATGCGCGCCAGGTCGGGACACGCGAAATCTCAGGTATTCGAGGTGTACAAAAAACTCCTGAAGCAGCGCGAATGGCGCTAGCGATGGGCAGAGAAAACAGGGGCTGGCTTTACGCTGCCCGGCCACCAGCAGGCAGCGGCGGAGGCCTCAATGGCAAACCTGGCAAACTTTTGCAATTCCGAAAAGTCGGTTAAGTTCTTTAGAATCTAGTGGACGAGTGGGGATTCGAACCCCCGGCCTCCTCGTTGCGAACAGTGGGGAAAATAAGCTAAGGCAAGGCGCCACAATCACTTAGCTATTTTCGCGAGGCCCTTAATTGGCAAGTCCGGCAAGCCGGGCTATTTGCCTTCTTCCCTGCCTATGTCTTTTCAGTATAGCTCGATGAGCAGCGGCATAAAATCATGGCTCAAGATAAGCCCAGGTGTATCATCTTCCCTTCAGTGGGTCCTGATGGACAGGACTACGGCTTAGTTATCCGAGTCTAGCGCTTACGTCGACGCCCAACACCAATGCAGTATTCTGGTAAGGGGAGAACAAGAAACCGTGGAACTCTTCGGATACAAGGCAGTACCGCTACGCGAGGACCATGAATTAATCCTTTACCGGGGCCACCCGAAGGAGGTAACGGCCCCCTCTGTTCTCCTACTGGCAACTGTCTCACCACGCCCCGCGCTCGAAACCGTTGAAAAGCTGCAGCACGAATATTCGTTCAGAAACGAACTGGACACAACGTGGACGGTTCGGCCGATGACTTTGTCTCAGAACAACGAGCAGAGCGTACTTGTGTTCGAAGATCCCGGGGGTGAGCCTCTCAATCAACTCGTTGACGGACCGATGGAAACGACGGTGTTCCTGCGCCTCGCTGTTGCTATCGCGCATGCAGTGGGCCAGTTACACAAGCGGCATCTCATCCATAAAGACCTGAAGCCTTCGAACATTGTCGTAGCGCGTGAAAGCGGTCGCGTATGGCTTACGGGTTTCGGAATCGCTTCACGTTTGGTGCGCGAACGGCAACCGCTGGAACCTCCCGAATTCATCGCTGGGACACTCGCTTACATGGCACCCGAACAGACCGGGCGGATGAATCGCTCGATAGATTCGCGAAGCGACCTCTATGCCCTCGGCGTCACCTTTTACGAGATGCTGACCGGTAACCTCCCTTTCACGGCTTCCTATCCGATGGAATGGATACATTGCCACATCGCGCGTAATCCGGTGCCGCCTCACGAACGAGTGGAGAGTGTGCCGGCCGGTGTTTCTGCGATCGTGATGAAACTACTCGCCAAAACTCCCGAGGAACGCTACCAAACTGCGTCCGGTGTGGAGAGTGATCTTCGTCGGTGCCTAGGGGAATGGCAGTCGTATGGCCGCATCGATCCATTCCCGCTGGGTGCGCACGACGCGTCAGATCGGCTGTTTATCCCTGAGAAGCTCTACGGGCGGAAGCGCGAGGTCGACGCATTGATCGCCGCCTTCGACCGAGTCGTGACGCAGGGTAGGCCAGAGCTCGTGCTTGTGTCCGGTTATTCTGGCGTCGGCAAATCCTCAGTGGTGAACGAACTGCACAAGGTGCTTGTTCCGCCGCGCGGGCTTTTCGCGGCGGGCAAGTTTGACCAGTACAAGCGCGACATTCCCTACGCGACCCTGGCACAAGCTTTCCAGACTCTGGTCCGTCAGGTCCTCATCAAGAGCGAAGCGGACGTGGACCAATGGCGGCGCGCCTTGGCGGAGGCGGTGGGTCCGAGTGGCCAGCTGATCGCCGACCTTATCCCTGAGGTGGAGATCATCATCGGGAAACAACCGCCCGTTCCAGACCTGCCACCGCGAGATGCGCAGCACCGCTTCCAACTGGTGTTCCGGCGCTTCCTCAGCGTGTTCGCCAAGCCGGAGCATCCGCTCGCGCTGTTCCTCGATGATTTGCAATGGCTGGACGCGGCAACGCTTGAACTGCTGGAGCACCTGATCACCGATCCGGACGTGCAACACCTGCTGGTTGTCGGGGCATACCGCGACAACGAGGTGAGCGCCTCCCACCCGCTCACGCAAACGCTGGACGCGATCCGCAAGGTCGGAGCGAGAATGCAGGAGCTCGTTCTGGCGCCTCTCAGGGTTGACGATATCGACCAGCTGGTCGCCGATGCGCTGCACAGCGAGCGAAATGCCGCCCAGCCTCTGGCGCAACTGGTGCACGAGAAGACCAGCGGCAATCCGTTCTTTGCGATCCAGTTTCTCACGGCACTGGCCGACGAAGGGCTGCTCAAGTTCGACGATGGTGAAGCGCGATGGTCTTGGGACCTTGATCGTATTTACGCCAAGGGTTACACCGATAACGTGGCGGACCTTATGGTCGGGAAGTTGAATCGCCTTCCAGTCGAAACCCAGAGTGCTGTACAGCAGCTGGCCTGCCTGGGTAACAGTGCGGAGTTCGCCATGCTGCGGATGCTTTACCAGAACTCCGATGAGGAAATGCACGGCCACCTTTCGGAGGCGGTCCGAGCGGGGCTCATCTTCCGCTCGGACGATTCCTATCGTTTTCTCCACGACCGTGTGCAGGAAGCGGCGTATTCCTTTATCCCGCAGCAATTGCGCGCCGAGACGCACCTTCGCATCGGAAGGCTGCTGGTAGAGAGAACTCCTTCAAACGAGCGCGAAGAGAGGATCTTCGAGATCGTGAACCAGTTCAATCGCGCCGCTCAGCTCATTACGAATGACGAGCGGAGGCGCGTCGCAGAATTGAACCTGATCGCTGGCAGGCGGGCGAAGTTCTCAATCGCCTATGCCTCGGCGCTTTCTTACCTGGAAACGGGTCGGGGGCTGCTGACGGAAGAGAGTTGGAACACAGATTACGAGCTTGTCTTTTCGCTCGAACACTTGATAGCTGAATGTGAACTGCTGACCGCAGATATGGAGTCTGCTGAAAAGCGACTTTTGATGCTCGCCGCGCGTACCAATAGCGCCCATGATTTGGCTCTTGTCACATGCTTGCAGTTAACGCTATACACGACCTTGGATCGGCTTGATCGTGGTATAGAGATATGCCTTGAATATCTCCGGCGTGACGGGACGAACTGGTTGGCTCGTCCAACCGGCGACGAGGTGCAACGCGAATACGATCGGATTTGGTCACTACTCGGGGACCGGAAAATAGGGAACCTCCTTGACGCACCCCTGGTCGCCAATCCCGATATCCTGGATGTTCTAGACGTTTTGACGGAATTTCTTACGACTGCAATGTTCTTCGACCAGGACCTGTGCGCATTCGTAATTTGCCGCATGATAAATCTTAGTCTCGAGCACGGCAATAGTGATGCGTCGTGCGTTGCGTATCTGTGGTTTGGAATCGTAGCCGGACAGCGCTTCGGCAACTACGAAGGTGCATTCAAATTTGGCCAACTCGGCTACGACTTGATGGAAAGGCGCGGCTTGACGCGTTATGAGGCTCGCAATTGTCTGTATTTCGAAGTCGTTGTTACGTGGAAGAAACATGCAAGGCACGGCCGCGACTTAGTGCGTCATGCCTTCGATGTTGCCTACCGTATGGGCGATTTTACATACGCGGCATATAGCTGTACGGAGTTGATTTTGAATTTTCTGGTTGTGGGAGATCCGCTTGCCGAGGCGCAGGCGGAAGCGGAGAAAGGAGTCGAGTTTGCCGAGAGAGCGCGAGTCGGACTTGCTGTCGATATGCTCAGATCGGATATCCAGCTAATCCGGACCCTCCGGGGATTGACGGATACTTTTGGTTCGTTCAACGACAAAGGTTTTGATGAAGCTGAGTTTGAGCGACAGCTAGCAAGTAATTCCTCATTAGCGAGTGCTGGATTTGGGTATTGGATTCTTAAGGCGCAAGCACGGTTCTTTGCAGGTGACTATATAGCTGCCGTCGATGCCTCATTGAAGGCACAAGAACTGCTTTGGGCAGACCCAACAGCGCTTACCCAAGCAATATTCCGATTCTATGGGGCGCTTTCGCATGCAGCAGCATGGGATTCCGCTGCGCCGGGTCAGAAGCAGGAGCATCTCGATGCTTTAAAGGCTCACCACAAACAGCTCTACATATGGGCGGAGCATTGTTCGGAGAATTTTGAAAACGCTGTTGCCGTGGCGGCTGCCGAAATCGCACGAATAGAAGGCCGCGTGATCGACGCCGAAGGCCTTTACGAAAAGGCCATCCGCTCGGCGCACGCCAATGCATTCATCCAGAATGAGGCGGTTGCCTACGAGGTTGCTGCCCACTTCTACGCGGCACGGGGCTTCGACAAGATCGCGAACGCATACTTGCGCGAAGCCCGGTATTGCTATCTCCGTTGGGGGGCTGACGGCAAAGTAAGGCAACTTGACGAGCTCTATTTCCACCTCACGATAGAGGACTCGGCTAGCGCCACATCGAGCACGATCGTGGCACGGGGCGAACTCCTGGATCTGGCCACGGTGATCAAGGTCTCGCAGGCAGTCGCGGGCGAGATAGTTTTGGAAAAACTGATAGACGGGCTCATGCGCGCGGCGATCGAACACGCTGGTGCTGAACGAGGTCTCCTGATTCTTCCGCGAGCGAATGAGCTGCAGATACGCGCAGAAGCGACCACTAGTGGAAAGGATGTAACCGTCCATCTGCGAAGTGCCGCCGACAGCACAGCCGCCTTGCCGGAGTCCGTCGTTCGCTACGTGATGCGCACTCATGAAACGGTGATTCTCGACGATGCATCATCTCAAGATCCGTTCACTGCCGATTCCTACATCGCTCAGCGTCGTTTCCGTTCCATTCTCTGTTTGCCACTAATTAACCAGACAAAACTCAGCGGTCTCCTCTATCTCGAAAACAATCTCGCGCCACGCATTTTCACTCATGACCGCGTCACCGTGCTGAAGGTGCTCGCGTCGCAAGCAGCCATCTCGCTCGAGAATGCGCGGCTTTATCACGAGCAGAAGCGCGCCGAGGAAGCCCTGCGGCGCAGCAAAAACTACCTTGCCGAATCGCAGAGGCTGGCCCGCACCGGCAGTTGGGCCCTCGATGGCACAACCCGCGAGGCCCGGTACTGGTCCGAGGAAATGTTCCGAATCTTCGGATTTGATCCGCAACAGGGCCTGCCAATGCGGGACCAATGGCTGCAGCGAATACACCCAGAAGATCGTGATAAGGTCAAGCGGCAGGCCAGCAATAGGATGTTCGTCCAGAAGGTAGATTCCGACATCGAATACAGAATCGTGCTACCCGACGGGAGAGTCAAACACATTCACGGCCTGGCCCATCCAGTATTGGGTCCCAATGAAGAGCTTGTTGAAGTGGTTGGCACGGTGGTCGATATCACCGAACGCAAAGATGCCGAGGAGGCGTTGCGCCGGAGCAAGGCGTATTTGACAGAAGCCCAAAGACTAAGCCATACCGGCAGCTGGGCATGGGACGTGGCGACTAGGCGGAGCGTTCACTGGTCCCCGGAACATTACCGTGTCTTTGGCTTCGCCCCTGACGAAGGAATACCGTCAGACGAAGAATTCTTCGAACGCATTCATCCGCAGGATCGGAGAAGGGTGATCGAAAACTTCGAGAGGGCGATTTTTCGTGAAAAATCGGATTTCGATGTGGATTATAGAATTGTTCTTCCAGGCGGGTCAATTAAGCATGTTCGTTCGATCGGTCATCCGGTTTTCAAGGCGTCTGGCGATCTCGTTGAATTTGTCGGTACGGCGGTGGACGTAACGGAGCGCAAGCATGCCGAAGCGGCGCGCGACAAGCTGCGCCAGCTAGAGGCGGAACTCGCACACAAAAGCCGCGTGAGCACAATGGGGGAGTTGACGGCTTCATTGGCGCACGAGATTAAGCAGCCAATTGGGGCGGCCGTTACAAACGCTGAAGCGTGTTTGCGATTCCTTGATCGCGACCGGCCCGAAGTGCCAGAAGCGCGCGAGGCGGCTTCGGAGATGGTCCGCGACGCTAGGCGTGTAGGTGACATTATTGACCGTGTCCGCTCCCTCTACCGAAAAGGTTCTTCACAACTGGAGACAATTGAGGTAAACGAAGTCATTAGCGAAATGGCGGTCATGGTGCAGAACGAAGCCAATCGACATTCGGTTACGATACGCACCGATCTCGCCGAAGGGCTCCCCAAGGTGATGGCGGATCGGGTGCAGTTGCAGCAGGTATTTATGAATCTCATGCTCAATGGTATTGAGGCGATGCTGGACAAGAGCGGCGAGCTGCATATCAAGTCGCAGTTGGCTGAAGACGGTCAAGTGCTGATTTCCGTCACCGATGCCGGCGTTGGACTGCCGACAGAAAAGACTGACCACATCTTTAACGCGTTCTTTACCACCAAGCCGCACGGCACCGGCCTGGGACTTGCGATCACTCGTTCCATTGTGGAATCGCATGGTGGCCGAATCTGGGCCACGGCGAACTCCGGACCAGGGACGACGTTTCGCTTTACGCTGCTCCAACGGAGGGCGACGCATGCATGACCCCCGCTGCTGAAGCCACGGTATTCGTTGTCGATGATGACGCTCGTATGCGTGCAGCGATGGAGCGTCTGTTGAAGTCGGTAGGGTTGCGCGCTGAGTCGTTTGCCACACCGCAAGATTTTCTGCGGCGCGAACCCCCAGACGGTCCGAGTTGCCTGGTTTTGGACGTACGCCTTCCTGGAATGAGCGGGTTGGATGTTCAACGTAGGTTGATCGACTCCGGCATTTACATCCCCATCATTTTCATCAGCGGCCACGGGGATATTCCCATGACGGTCAAAGCGATGAAGTCTGGGGCGGTTGAGTTTCTGGCGAAACCGTTTCGAGATCAGGATCTGCTCGATGCGATTCAGCAAGCTCTGGAGCACGAGAACGAAACCCGGCAACAACAGCACGAGATTCAGAAGTTGAAGGACCGTTACGAGACTTTGACTGCACGCGAACGTGAGGTGATGGGGCTGCTGGTTTCCGGAATGCTCACAAAGCAGATCGCGTCGAGACTCGGAACCAGCGGAATCACCGCCCAGGTCCATCGCGGCCAAGTAATGCGAAAAATGCAGGCTAACTCCCCCGCTGAACTCGGAAGAATCGCAGAAAAGCTTAAGATTCAGGCAATGACCTAACCAACGGTCTTTAAGCCAACGAGAAGCCGCTGCTTCCACCTCAGCGAAAGTCTATTATGCATACATGTTACAAGCCTTATCGAAAACCATAATTGTGTTCCGTCTCGCAGGTTTTAGACTTGTCTCTATATGGCTAACGAAAGAAGGCCAAAAATGGTCGCGGTTGTCGAAGACGACGAATCATACCGTGCCGCGCTGGAACGTTTGCTGAAATCGGCGGGTCTCTCCGTGCTTGCGTTCGCGTCCGCAGAGGATTTTTTGAACTCGGGCCAACAGCGCGACACTGGTTGCCTCATCGCCGATATCCGTATGCCTGGGATGTCGGGGCTGGATTTGCAGGCTAGATTGAACACTGAGCAGTGCCCGATTCCGACTATTTTCATTACCGCGCACGGGGACGAAAAAATGCGGCTGCAGGCAATGAGAGGCGGTGCAGTTAAATTCCTGGCAAAGCCGTTCGATGGCGCAATTCTACTCGAAGCCGTTCGCGTGGCTTTGGATAACGGGATCTAAGACCGAGATTGAGCAAGGTTTTGATAGGGGCACCTCGTGGAATGCTTCAAAAGACCTGGGTTCGGCGACCGAGACGACCGAAATCGCCAATTTGATCAAATCGTCGGCGACAGTAGGCCTCTTGAAGCCGTTCTGGAGAAGGTTGAACGAGTCGCGCCCACCACCTCCACTGTGTTGATTCAGGGAGAAACGGGTACCGGCAAAGAGCTGATCGCGAAGGCGATCCACAACATCAGTCCGCGCTACCATTGTCCATTTGTGAAGGTCAATTGCGCAGCTATTCCGTTAGATTTACTGGAGAGCGAGCTCTTTGGTCATGAGAGAGGAGCTTTTACCGGAGCTATCGCCCAGAAAATCGGGCGCTTCGAACTCGCCGACAAGGGAACGCTCTTCTTGGATGAGGTTGGTGATATTCCGTTGCCATTGCAACCAAAGTTGCTGCGAGTTCTACAAGAACAGGAGTTCGAGCGACTCGGAAGCGGCCGGACGCACCGCGTAAACGTCCGGGTAGTGGCCGCCACACATCGAGACCTGGAGCAAATGGTGAAGGGAAACGAGTTTCGTAGCGATCTTTACTACCGCCTTAATGTGTTCCCGGTGTTGCTGCCGCCTTTGCGAGCGCGCCAGGAAGACATACCCAAGCTGGTCACCCATTTCGTCGGCTTCTATGGGCGCCAGGTCGGCAGGCGTATCGAACATATTGGCGAAGAAACTATGGCGGCACTGCTCTCCTATCCTTGGCCGGGCAATGTGCGGGAGCTACAGAACTTGATCGAACGTGCTGTGATCCTTTCGAGCGATGGCGTACTTCCAAATCCTCTACCCTCAAACCATCAAGAGACGGTAACTGTGGTTTCAAACTCGACCACTCTGAAAGAAGTTGGCCGAGCATTGATTTTGCAGGCGTTAGAAGAGGCAGATTGGATGATCGGTGGGCCAGAAGGCGCGGCTGTCAAATTGGGACTGAAGCGCACCACATTAATCTACAAAATGAAGAGGCTTGGAATTGTCCGACCCATTCAGGGGCGGAGAACAAGAACTCCGTTGGAAGTACTCGACCACGCCGAGTTGAAGGCGACGTAATACAAGTTTCTGCTACGCCCAATCGCGCAGCGGCGGCCTTGCGATAGAAGCATTGGTTGCTCCTGTCTGACACGTCCGACTCTTCACAGCCGACCTGAATCCTCATTCCGCTGATACAGCTGCGCCCGCATAGCGTCAATACGTCTTCCGCATTGACGTCAAAGATTCGACGGCCAACCGAAGCATTCTCAATTCATTACTTCGCAAATCGTTTGTATTCCGTCAGCTGCGGTGTGCCTGTGCCGTGGCAAGAGACTTGCTGTTGTAAATGGCCGAGCTCATTTTTCACGTCGCAACTGACACTCGAAGCGTTAAGCGTCGATTGGCGGCGAGAGAAGGACGAGATGGAGGCGGCACCGGTCTTGTATCTCTCCTATGCACGCCAGGTGACCGGCGATGTGCTTCATGCCGACGGCGGCGCTAACGCGAGCCATTGGTAGCCATGAGTCGTTCAAAGGAGGCGCGTGATGTCATCGGTTCTGAATTTCACGGCTAACTGGAACAAGTGGTATCGCGTGCTGCGTTATCGCAAGGGATTTGGACCACTCGACTCCTTGCGCTTTGGCCTGTGGCTGGCGCGCGCGTGAAGCAGGTTCATGCGTGCTCAGGGATTGCAAACAACTAACGGAAGGAGCCGCCATGAATACTCACGAGACTTCAAGGGAAGGTGGGCTGATTCGCAATGGAAATGGCGCATCAACGGACGAACAGGTACTCGTTGTGCAAGCGAAATCCGGACACTCAAGCGCGTTCGGAGAACTGTACGAGCGTCATCGATTGAAGATCTACCGTTCCGCCTTCCGCATACTTCGCAATGCACAGGATGCCGAAGATGCCATGCAGCAATCGTTTCAGCGGGCGTTTACGAACCTCAATCGATTTCGCGGGGATTCCGCATTCTCAACTTGGGTAACGCGCATAGCGATCAATGAAGCGTTGATGATGCTGCGGCGGAGACGCGTGACCACTACCCTTTTTGAAACCAACAACGACGACGTCGACCCAACTTCGTCGATCGACCTGGCCGACGACCGCCCAACCCCGGAGCAAGCCTTCGCCGAAAAAGAAAGTCGCGCCGTCGTCGCCCAAGCCATCTCTCGGCTTCGGAAAAATTTGCGTACCGTTGCTCTGCTTCGCGAACTGCAAGGGCTGTCGAACACCGAAACCGCTCGACGGCTCGGCTTGACAGTGACCGCAGTTAAAGCGCGTACCTTCCACGCTCGACGCCATCTGCGCAAGCACCTCGGAGGGAAATGCACAGCACCGCGAATCGATTTCAGCAGACGCTGCATCGGGATTAGGAGTTGTTGAAATCTGCGCCGCTATATTGATTGCTCTCCGGCCATGGTCGCGAAAAGCCTCTGCAATTGGCGCCCACGTACTTGAAAAGACGCAGTCGGAAGAAGGTGTTCCGGTGATTTTCGGTGGCGGCGCAGGATCGACCAAAGCTGCATGGCCATTTGCTGAAGAGGGAACGCGCGTCCCAAAAAACTGCGGAGCGAGTTTGGCTGACACTTGCTTTTGAACGAAGTGTCACGAGCGGAGATCGAGGAGATCAGCTATGAAACTCATCGCATATCTGAGAGGCAACGACCGAATCATGGCGAAAGTTCTCGATCAGAAGGCGCTACCAGTCGCCAAGCTTGAGGACTTCTGGGCTAACCCCCAGCAGAATCTATTGGCAGCCGCCCGGATGCGCTCAGGTGGAGAGTCGCTGGCAAACCTGATTCAAGTTCCGCCGCTGCCGGACACGGCCCGCATACTCTGCGCGGGTATGAACTATCTCGCCCATGCTCAGGAAACACAGTTTAAGGTGCCGGAGCAGCCCGACATCTTTGCGCGCTGGCGCTCGACTTTGTCCGTCGATGGCCAATCCATACCCCTCCCACCGCGTGATGACCATTTCGACTGGGAAGGCGAGTTGGCGGTGGTCGTCGGCACAGAGCTCCAAGACGTCACGCCTGAGGTGGCCAAGGCGGGGATCCTCGGCTATGCATGTTTCAACGACCTCAGCGCCCGCAAGTTTCAAATGGCCAGCGAGCGCTGGACACTTGGCAAGAACGCCGACAGCTCAGGACCTTTCGGTCCGTGGATCGTTACGGCCGACGAAATCCCAGATCCCGATCGATTGCAAATCCAGACCCGCGTCAACGGCAACACCGTCCAAAAAGGCAATACGTCAGGTCTCATCTTTTCAGGTGCCGAAATCGCAGCCTATGCTTCAGGGGCAATGACGCTCAAGCCTGGCGACGTGATCGCTACCGGTACACCTGAAGGCGTCGGGTTCGCCAGGAAACCACCCATATTCTTGCACCACGGCGACGTGGTCGAAGTTGAAATCGAGGAAATTGGCCGCATAGCCAACCAAATCGTTCAACGATGACCCCATCAGCAGACCTTACGAGGAGAACCGCCCAAAATGGCGCTACTACAACCAGACACGGCTCGAATCGGTCACACGTCGGGTAAACCAGCTGAAGATCGCGTTTCGGATGAACGCGTTTTTGGAACGCCGCGGGAGTTGCGCGAAGCGCTGAGTAAACTGATCGGCGGAGATCAAGTTCTGCATCGAGCCATTGACCTTATCCGGTACGCCTCCGACGCCAGCCCTTATCGCCTCATTCCCCAGGTCGTGGTGACCCCGCGCACCACCGGAGACGTTGTCGCTCTACTGAAGTACTGCCGCGAGAACGGACGCCATGCAACTTTCCGAGCTGCAGGGACGAGCCTCTGCGGACAGGCGCAGTCGGACGACATCCTGATCGATGTCCGTAAACACTGGTACGGCATGTCACTCGCAGACGGAGGCAGTGCGCTTCGTGCCCGGCCCGGTGTTATTCTCGGGCACGCCAACGCCTTCCTACGCAAACACGGCCGTCGCCTGGGGCCCGACCCGGCGAGCATCAATGCGTGCACGATCGGCGGCGTCATCGCCAACAACTCAGGTGGGATGCGGTGCAAGATTGAGCGCAACGCCTACCACACGGTCCGCTCGATGACCCTCGTGCTGGCTTCTGGAACCGTCATTGACACGGCACGGCCCGATGCCGAGGCAGCGTTCATGCGCAGCGAACCAGAGCTTGCACAGGGTCTGCTCCAACTGCGGGCCGAGTTGATCGCCGACCGTCCACTCACCGACCGAGTCCGACATAAGTACATGATCCGAAATACGAACGGTTACAGGCTCGATGCTCTTCTCGACGCCGACACGCCGCTCGAAATCTTCCGCCGGCTCGTAGTTGGTTCCGAAGGGACGCTCGCGTTCATCGCCGAAGCGGTGATACACACGCTCCCGACGCCCGGCGCTACCTGCGTTACATGGATTGCAATACCGTCAATGGACGAGGCTGTTGCGTTGGTGCCCGGCCTCGTCTCTCTCGGCGCTGAGGCCGTCGAGCTAATGATGGCGCCAGCACTGACGGCCGCCGCCCAAGCGTTTCCGAGAACACCTCATTACTGGATGACGCTCGATCCGAAGGCCGCCGCACTGTTGGTCGAATTTACCGCAGCGGATGACGCCGCACTTGACCATATCGAAGCTGCGACACGCGCGCTTGGTGCCAACGCCAACCTGCTCCAACCACTGGACTTCACCCGTGACGTCAGGGCGATGGAGATTGACTGGCGAGTACGCGAAGGCCTGATCGGGATCATCGGGAAGGGCCGACCGGAGGGAGCGGCGCTCGTCAATGAGGATGTCTGCTTTCCTCCAGCCCGGATTGCCGAAGGGGCACAAGACTTGCAGGCGCTGCTCATCAAGCACAGTTTTCTGCCAGGCGTGGCCGGGCACGCGGCCTTCGGCAACTTGCATTTCACCCTTACGCCAAGGCTGGACGACCCCGCCGATCGCAGCCGCTACAGCGCATTCATGGACGACCTGGTCGAGCTTGTGATTGACAAATACGACGGTTCGCTCAAGGCCGAGCACGGGACGGGGCGCAATATGGCCCCGTTTGTACGGCGTGAATGGGGAGATAAAGCGACAGATATGATGTGGCGAATCAAGAGGTTGGCCGACCCATACGGAGTGCTCGCTCCGGACTGCGTTCTCAGTCGCGATGAGGGAATCCATTTGCAACGATTTAAGTCGTCCCCAGCGATCGATGGCTCCGAAGCCACCCGTTGCATCGAGTGCGGTATGTGTGAGCCAGTTTGCCCATCGCGAAACGTTACTATGACACCTCGCCAACGCATAGTCGTCCGGCGCGAGATGGCTCGCCAGCCGAGCGACTCGCAGATGTTTGCGCAACTGCTCAAGGAATATGAATACGACGGTATACAGACATGTGCGGCCGACGGAACATGCGCGGAACCTTGCCCGGTATCAATCAACACTGGGACGCTTATCAAGTCATTCCGCCAGCGCGAAAACACAGATGGGCGCGAGATGGTTGCGCTTGCTATCGCCAAGCGCTGGAGGAGCGTCGAGACCATCGCCCGCGTCGGAATAGGTGTGACCGATTTCATATCGAGAATCGTTGGCGTGAGAGTCTTGACGGGTCTGACTGCGGTGGCGAGAGCGGCACTCAGCAAGGACCTCGTTCCTTCAGTCCCTGGACCAATGCCGCAAAAGGCCCCTGGAAGGCTTCCGCAGACTTCGCGTCAGGGTGCCGCGGCAGTTTATTTTCCGGCCTGCATCAACCGCATATTTGGTCGTGCGCAAGGCATGGCGCGGCGTCCGAGCCTTCCCGAGGCGCTTGTTGCGCTATCTGCTCGCGCCGGGCAACCGCTCTGGATCCCGGATAACGTGCGCGGCCTCTGCTGTTCAACACCTTGGAGTTCCAAAGGCTACCGGCTTGGTCATGAATGGATGGCCACGGCGATCGCGGACGCAATGTGGGACTGGAGCAACGCGGGCGCCTTGCCCGTCATGATCGACGCTGTTTCATGCACTCACGGCCTATTGGACGATGTACGAACTCACATAGACTGCGAGCGACAAGAGCGATTCGACAAGATCGAGCTCGTCGACGCGATCGTTTGGGTCCACCGGTTGCTCCCAAGCCTTCCGATCAAACGAAAGCTGGCTAGTGCGGCGGTCCATCCGACGTGCTCCATGATCCATCTCGGTCTCAAGGAGAAATTCATCGAGATCGCCAGGGCCGTTGCCGACGACGTTATCGTTCCAATCGGAACAACGTGCTGCGGAACCGCCGGCGATCGCGGCTTACTGCACCCAGAGCTCGTCGTCTCGGCTACAGGCGATGAGAAGGCTTATCTAGACGCGCATCCCGCCGACGTCTACCTTTCAGCAAACCGGACTTGTGAGATGGGCCTGCAGCAAGCGACCGGTAAGCCATACGAGTCTTTCATCTTCACGCTCGAGGAGGCGACTCGTCCCGATGGCGCAGCAGGATAGCTGCAAGAGGATCGTTAGAGGGTCAACGCCTTTTAGCACCAAGAGATACTCATCATTTTCGTCAGGAGAGTTCATAGTGAACGCTAATTTATCGATGATCCAGCACCATCGTGCAGACTTAGACGGTTTACACATGCACTTCGTAGAAGCGGGGAAAGGCCCTGCTGCGGTTTTGCTCCACGGCTTCCCGGAGACCTGGTATGCATGGCGTTACCAGATCGCGCCGCTGGCGCAACGTTATCGACTCATCGTGCCGGATCTGCGCGGCTATGGTGCCACGGATAAGCCGGCGAGCGGCTATGACAAGCGCACGATGGCCAACGACATTCGAAGGCTGATGGAACACTTGGGTATCGAGAAGGCCACTATTATCGGGCATGATAGAGGCGCTCGAGTAGGAACGCGGTTTGTAAAAGATCATCCCGAAGCAGTCGATCGGTTTGCGGCGCTGGACAATATCCCGACCAAAGTCGTCTTTGACAGTATGAATGCGGCATTCGCTCAGTTCGGTTGGTTTTTCCTGTTCCACAGTGTGCCCCATCTTCCGCAGGCGCTGATACAGGGGCGCGAAGAGATGTGGCTGCGCTACATCTTCAGAAACTGGACTTACAATCCCGAAGCGTTGAGCGACGCGGACATCGCCGTATACACGCAGGCTTATGCCCAGCCGGGCGGTCTGCATGGCGCTTTTTCCGACTATAGCGCTTGGCGTCAGGACCTCGAGCAGGATCATGCCGATGCGGACAAGAGGCTCGCATGCCCCACGTTGGCGTTGTGGGGAGCCGAATTTGCTGGAGCGAAAATGATGGACATGGCGAAACTCTGGGTCGACATGGCTTCAGATCTTAAGGTTGCACCCATCCCGCTGTCAGGCCATCTGCCACACGAAGAGCAGCCCGAACAAGTGACCGCCGCGTTGCTCGAGTTCCTGCAACCTTGAAACAAAAAAGGCAAACGGAACGAAGTCGTATCAATTGAGCAAAATGGTGCCGGAAAAATCTGGATGGCACCGATGCGTTGATTGCACCCGGGCACACACCGAACACTGACGGCCTCGGGCTTGAACTGGCTGGTATCGAAGTGACAAGCCACCGATACGTGGAGATCTGACAGGTGGAAGACTTCGATCTCGTGATTCTCGAGGGCGGTACCGGATCACCGATCGCTGCGTGGACCTTTGCGGGAGAAGGTAAACGCGTCGCGGTGGTTGAGCGCAAGCAAGAACATTATCCAGATAGGAGATTGAACATGTCTAGGCCACTGCAGAACAAACTTGCACTCGTCACAGGGTCGTCGCGCGGAATCGGAGCTGCAATCGCTATCCGTCTGGCAGCCGATGGTGCTTACGTCATTGTCAACTACGCGGCAAGTCAACGCCGTACAGCCTGGATTCATCGACACTGAACCGAGCCCTGCAAACGGTCACGCGGAGGACATGAAGAAGCTCACCAGCGTTGGTCGGTTCGGCCGAGTCGAAGAACTTGCTTCTGCCGTCGCTTTTCTCGCTCATCCAGTGTCGGCGTTCATCAACGGCGAGAACTTAACCGTGGACGGCGGCTGGAGCGCATAACCGTTCGGTTGGCTGCGTGATAACAACTGCAGCTACCCTTCGCTGTAGCCGTATACATTCCAGAAGCGCGGCCTCGAGCGACAATCCAGGCCGGCGGACATGCTCATTCTTCGCTTGCAAAACGACGGCGGAGCATACATTCCGGTTTGTCTGAAGGTAAGTTGAACGCGTGAGCGAACTGCGCTCGTACGTCACGTCAATCTGCTTTCCGCCTTGACGTCAGAGATTTGCCACCCAACGAATACCGGCGACACTCGCCATTTCACAAACCTTTTGAATTCAGGCGATGTTGCGACTCTGATTCCTGGCATTCGGCATGCTCTGCTAAAGAGCGTGGGCGCTCACGTGCAAGTCGTCTGAGATTTTCGAACAGTCGCAGACGATTCACGCTCAATACCCAAACACAGAGGAGACTCCGATGCAAACAGCTCAAGCCGACTACTTCACTGATTATCACAATGTAAAGCTAACTCGAGACGATAACGGCGTGCTGATAGTTCAACTTCACACCAACGGAGGGCCGTGCCTTATGACTGCACAGACTCACACTGAGTTTGTCGAGGCTTTCTACCGTATTTCGCAGGATCGAGCGAACAAGATCGTAATCCTGACGGGCGCAGGCGGAGACTTCATTACAGATGTCGCTTGGTCATCCTGGGGGAATCCCGGCGATCCTGGCGTCTGGAGCCAGATTCACGACGAAGGTGTTCAGGTTTTGGAAAACATAGCCAACATACGTGTGCCGGTCATTGCGGCGGTCGAGGGACGCGCGCATATTCACTCCGATTATGTGCTGCTCGCGAATGTGATTGTGGCTGCCGAGGGGGCGACCTTCCAGGATGTGGGCCATTTTGCCGCTGGTGTCACACCCGGTGACGGAATTTTTACCACTTGGAGTTATCGCGCGGGAGCGGGACGAGCCGAGGCGTTCCTCATGAACCCGCAACCGCTGCCGGCACGTACGGCACACGAATGGGGAGTTGTGGCTGAGGTCGCGCCGAACGGTAAAGCTCTCGCCCGGGCACACGAATTGGCCGCGCTCTACCTAAAAGTCCCCGAGGTAACGCGGCGTAATACGCGGATCCACTTCATCCAGCCCCTAAAAGAGCGCATTGTGCGGGAAGTCGGCTACGGGCTATCGCTCGAAGGAGCTTCAGCGGCCGATCTCATGAAATCAACGCTAGCCAAGAGTCAAGCTGTCGCTCGGAAAGGTTGAATCTCCCGATTCTGGGCGGCGGCACGGGAGGAACAATCGCTGCCTGGACCTTTGCTCAGCGCGGGCAGCGCGTCGCAGTCATCGAACGCAAATACATCAGCGGGTCGTGCCCGAACATCGTCTGCTTGCCAAGCAAGAACGTCATTCACAGCGCGAAGGTTGCTTCGTACCTTCGCAGAGCGAAAAGTTCGGCATCGCCAAAAGAGATGTCGGGTAATGATTCACACATTCAAACAAAGGAGAAATATCATGGCTCAAAAATCATCAGGTGGGGGTCGCGCCAAACTGAGTGAAAAGGGACTCTTGACTCCTGACAATTGCGTTGTGGCGTTGATCGACCATCAGCCACAAATGCTGTTCGGAGTTAGCAATTCCGACCGCCAGGGGATTATCAATAGTGTGATCGCGCTCGCTAAGGCCGCAAGAGTGTTCGAACTGCCTGTTGTGCTCTCAGCTGTCGAAACGAAGTCTTTCAGCGGATATATGTGGCCTCAGCTCCGAGCGGTCTTTCCCGGCCAGGAACCCATCGAACGGTCGTCGATGAATTCCTGGGACGACAAGAACTTCGTGGCTGCGATCGAAAAAACCGGCCGCAAGAAAATCGTGCTGGCCGGACTGTGGACGGAAACCTGCGTAGCTCTCCCGACGGTACAAGCGATACACGACGGCTACGAAGTCTACGTCGCCGAAGATTGCTGCGGTGACGTAAGCCAGTTGGCGCACGACAACGCCATGAGGCGTGTAATTCAAGCCGGCGCAAAGCCCGTAACGGCTCTCTCCACGATGCTCGAATGGCAGCGCGATTGGTCTCTCACAGGAACCTACGACGCGGTGATGGACATCGTGAAGACACACTTCGGTGCCTACGGCGTCGGGGTCGAATACGCCTACACCATGGTGCATGGTTTACCGGCAACGAAGTTTGCGGAATACGTAGTTCCGGCCGCTGCAGCCGCGCACAACTAGCGAACTGGGAGGGCTGGCAAGCCCCAGCCCTCCCAGAATTCAATCTTAATAGCAGAAGGAGATGGCCATGTCTGTTGACGCAATACTTCACAACGCAAGAATCGCAACGAACCAGGTTCCGTCGTTTGTCGAGGCAGTTGCAATATCTGCCGGAAAGATCTCAGCTGCCGGGAAAGACGACGAAATTCTTCGTCTGCGAGAGACGGGGACGCAAGTCATCGATGCTAACCGCCGCACGGTGATTCCCGGGCTGAATGACTCGCACATGCATCCGATTCGCGGGGGCCTAAACTACAACATGGAGTTGCGCTGGGACGGCGTGCCGTCCTTAGCCGACGCACTGCGCATGCTGAAAGAGCAAGCGGCCAGGACCCCCGCTCCTCAGTGGGTACGGGTAGTGGGCGGCTGGACGGAATTTCAGTTTGCCGAGCGACGTATGCCAACGCTGGATGAAATCAATGCTGCCGCCCCGGACACGCCGGTTTTCGTCTTGCACTTGTATGACCGCGCGTTCCTCAACGGTGCCGCTTTGCGCGCCCTGGGCTACACGAAGGACACGCCCGATCCACGGGCGGGCGAAATCCAGAGGGACAAGCGAGGTAATCCTACGGGAATTCTCGTGGCCAAACCGAACGCCTTTATCCTCTACTCGACGTTGGCCAACGGGCCAAAGCTTTCACGCGAAGATCAACTCAATTCTTCTCGTCTGTTTTTCCGTGAGTTGAATCGTTTCGGCATCACGAGTGCGGTGGATGCAGGCGGCGGTTTCCAGAACTATCCCGACGACTACGAGGTCGTCAACGAACTCCATCAGATAAACCAGCTCTCCGTTCGTCTAGCCGCTAATCTTTATCCCCAAAAGGCGGGGCAAGAGATCGCGGATTTTCGTCGATGGACAAAGACAACGAAACCCGGCCAGGGCGATGACTTATATCGCATCAATGGTGCCGGAGAGATGCTTGTGGCTTCGGCAGCGGATTTCGAGGACATGCTACAACCTCGACCGGACATGCCGCCCCTGATGGAGAGTGAATTGAAGGCAGTGGTCCAATATCTGGCGCAAAATCGATGGCCGTTTCGCATGCACGCCACTTACAACGAAACGATTTCTCGTGCACTCGACGTATACGAGGCGGTAAACCGAGAGATTCCCTTCGACGGTCTCCATTGGTTCTTCGATCATTGCGAGACAATCACTGATCGCAACCTGGAGCGCGTCAAGGCGATGGGTGGCGGCATTGCTGTGCAAGACCGAATGGCTTTCCAAGGCGAGTACTTTGTCGAGCGCTACGGCGCGCAGCAAGCGAAGCGAACGCCACCTATCCGGCGCATGCTCGAGATGGGGATTCCCGTTGGTGCGGGTACGGATGCCACCAGAGTCTCCAGCTACAACCCCTTTCTCTCCCTGTACTGGCTCATCACTGGCAAGACCGTCGGCGGCCTAGCCCTCTACACGGAGGAGAATCGACTTGATCGAGGGCAAGCGCTAAAACTCTACACAGTCGGAAGCAGCTGGTTTTCGACGGAAGACGGCAAGAAGGGAGCTGTCGCCCTAGGACAGCTGGCGGACCTTGCCGTTCTTTCGGCGGACTATTTTTCCGTCCCGGAAGAGGAGATCAAGCAGCTCGAATCAGTACTCACAATGGTCGGTGGAAAAATCGTTTATGCCACTGCGGAATTCTCGAAACTCGCCCCGCCCGCACTGCCAGTGAGCCCAAGCTGGTCTCCAGTCAAAGAATATGGAGGTTACGCGAAGGCTTCAAAGCAATCTCTTGGCGCTTCCCATTCCGCTGCGTGTTCACATGCAGCTGGTGACACACAGGGCGAGAAGAGCTGGCACCTCCCGGTGCTGGGTGAGTTTGGGTTATGGGAGTTGGGGTGCGATTGTTTTGCGTTTTGATTGAGTTGCGCTAGGAGGAATCGAGATGAAGGCGTCGTTCGTGTCTTTCCTAGTCGGTCTCGGAGTTGGTGTTATCTACGGGCTTATCCGAGTAAAGAGCCCGGCGCCGCCCATCATAGCGTTGCTTGGCCTCTTGGGCATGGTGTTTGGCGAACAGCTCGGGATATGGATTCAAGCAAAAAAGCTTAACGTTTCACACGCTGCCTCGGTTTGCCTTGTCGGTGAGCGCTATGATCGGCAACAAGCGCCGGACGTGCCTTAGGACCGCAAAGAGCAATCATCATTTCGATGGATATGCGGTTGGCAACGAGGGAGACGTAATGGTGAAGTCGTACAGAAAGCCGGAGATACACCATTGGGCGGAGCATTGACGGGTGCGACACCATTTTCGTTACGGCGCGCTATGGGGGCGCTTCTCACAACACTGCTTGGCTTTACCTTTTTCAATGCGCTTATCGGCGTCTTTGGCCTGTCGGCTGCGGTCATCGCACTGTTGCTGTTCATTGCCTCAGCTGTTTTGATTTTCCGACGCCCACAGACGGAAAGAGCACGACAATGAGGCTTGATCCGGAGGTCCTTGCGCGTGTCCAATTCGCGTTCACCGTGACCTTTCACATTATCTTTCCGACGATGTCCATAGGGCTGGCAGCATTCCTAGTGATTATCGAGGGGCTTTGGCTTAAGACCAAAGAACCCGTCTATCTCGAGATCTATCGGTTTTGGATGGGCATCTTTGCCATGGGCTTTGGAGTCGGTGTTGTCACTGGGATCGTTCTGTCGTTCGAATTCGGACTTGGCTTTGCAAAGTTTGCACAGATCGCCGGCCCGGCGATTGGACCTATGATCGGACTGGAAGTCCTGACCGCCTTCTTCTTAGAGGCAGGATTTCTGGGGGTTATGCTCTTCGGACTGCATCGTGTCGGTCCCAAGCTCCACTTCTTTGCTACCTGTATGGTGGCGCTCGGGACGCAGCTTTCGGCGTCCTGGATTCTATCCGCCAATAGCTGGATGCAGACCCCGGACGGCATTGCGATACAAAATGGCCGCGTCGTCGTCACCAACTGGCTGAAGGTGGTCGATAACCCGTCCTGGCTGCTCCGTCTCCCGCACATGCTGATGGCCGCCTTCATCACCGGATCTTTTTTTGTCGCGGGCGTGGGCGCCTGGTATCTACTGCGCGGCAAACACGAAACCTTTGGGCGCCGGACCGTCTCGCTCGGCATCGGTTTCGCGACCATGGCTATGGCGTGTCAACTTTTTATCGGGGATCTCCTCTATGGAACGATGGTTCGTTATCAGCCGTCCAAGATGCAGGCCGCCGAAGGCTTCTGGGAAGAGAATTCCGCATCACCTGCACCCTACAATTGGATCATCGTTCCTGACCAAGCGCATCAGCGTAATCGCTTCGCGCTGGGCACACCCGTTCTTGGCAGCATCTGGCTGACTCACAGTCTCAGGGGCCGGGTCGCTGGACTGAAAAACACCCCGGCTGACCGACAGCCCATGATGGGCATGGTCTTCTATGGGTTCCACACGATGTACACCATGGCGATTCTTATGTTCTTCATCGTGGTCGTGTCGCTGTGGCTGCGCGTGCAGAAACGACTCTTCACGACCCGGTGGTTCCTGCGTGCTCTTGTTATCATGACGCCTGCGGGATTCATAGCGACCATAGCTGGTTGGTACACCGCCGAGACGGGCCGCCAGCCCTGGGTGATCTGGGGCATCCTGCGCACGGCCGACGCCGTTTCGCCTGTGCCGGCTGGAGCGCTGCTCTCGACGCTCATCGCCTTTGTGTCGATCTACGCACTTTTCATCACGGCGTTTCTGGTCTTTACAATCCGCATGATTCGACGTGGTCCGGAAGCTGCGCCGGATCAGGCAGAAGCCTCCGGCTCTCTCAAGAACGCTCTGAGAACACAAGTGATGGATCGTGCCGCAGTGGCTCATCCGGTAGCAAAAGAATAGCACCAATGGACCTACCACTTTTTTCCGGAGCGTTCGCCGCATTGGCCATTGCGCTCTATGTGATGCTCGACGGATTCGACCTCGGTGTCGGGGCCCTGTTGCTCACCGAGCCCGACGAAAACCTGCGTGATCAGATGATCGACTCGATCATGCCCATGTGGGATGGAAACGAAACTTGGCTTGTCATGACCGGAGTCACACTGCTCGCGGCTTTTCCGGTCGCTTACGGCATTTTGATGCCGGCGTTCTACCTTCCGCTCATTGTCATGCTGTTGTCGCTGGGGCTGCGGGGTGTCTCCTTCGATTTTCGCTTTCAAGCAGTAGACCAGAGCCGCCGCTTCTGGGATGTTGCCTTCAGCCTCGGCTCGATAGCGGCCGCATCGATGCAGGGACTGATCCTCGGCGGTCTCTTGCAAGGAGTAACCATCACTGGTCACGAGTTCAGCGGTAGCGTCTTTGATATCTTTCGCCCCTTTCCCATCGCCACCGCTGTAGCCGTTCTCGCGGGCTATGTCGTTCTAGGTGGTGGTTGGTTACATCTGAAAGCGACGGCAGCAGTGCGCAGCCTGGCGGAACGCAGCCTGCGCCGGACGACTCCAATCTTCGTGGCCCTCGCGATAGTGACTTGCATCGCAGCGGCCTCGGTCCAGCCCGGCGTAAAGGCAGCTTGGGCTGCGCATCCCACGCCCCTCATTATGATCGCCGTTCTTTTCTTTGCGGTGTCTGCCGTTTTGATGACTGCCATCGGTGGGCGTTCCGACATCCGACCTTTCACTCTGGCTCTGCTCCAGTTTGTCCTGGGAATCGCAGGCACCGTATTGGTGATCTTCCCGGATATTGTGCCGTTCCGCCTTACTGTTTGGGACGCCTCATCCTCGAGGCTCAGCCAGGTCTTTCTGTTGACCGGAGCCACGATCGTTACCCCGGTCATCCTCGCATACTCGGCTTTCGCCTACAGCGTGTTCCGCGGCAAGACGCCCGAGAAAGGCTGGTAGGGATGAATCTTAGCGTTCGGCGTTTGCTTTGGCTCGCAGGCATCTATGTGATGTCGATCGGCACGATCACACTTGTGGCTCTTGTGGTCCGGACCGTTCTACATCTGATCACTAATTCAGGCTAAAGGAGATCCCATGCGTATAACCAGAGTGCTTGGTGTTATTGCGGTGGCGAGCCTTGCAGTTGTGGGAAGCGCGCATCTATTGCTGCTGCCGGGTACTTCAACGCCAGTCGCACTCGCTACGGCCACGACGCCGAATGTGGCCGTCGGGCCGCAGTACGACACGACGCATGTCTACGTTGCTCCGGAAGATTTTGACCGTTTCGTCGCGAGCCTTATCGCGACATTTGGCGGTACAACGAGCAAACAGGGGGTTTTCACGGTAACTCCGACGCCGAGCGAAACGATGTCGCAGCTTGTTCTGACGCCCGTAGGGACCATATCGGTGTTCGGCTTTAAAACTCCGATTCCCTATCCGTTCGGATTAGAACGGACGGGTTATCTGGTGCCAGACATGGATGAAGCCATCCGCACTGCGAAAGCGACTGGCGCGGACTTGCTGGTCACTTCGTTCAATGATCCCATTGGCCGTGACGCCATCATTCAATGGCCCGGTGGAGTGAACACACAACTCTACTGGCATACGACCGCGCCGTCCTACACGCCGCTTAAGACGATTCCAGAAAACCGTGTCTATGTTTCCCCCGACAGCGTGGGCTTGTTCATTCGCAGCTTCCTTACGTTCTCTCACGGGAAAGTCATATCGGACGATGCTCATGCGCCCGGTGTCGAAATCGGTCGCCCAGCCGATACTTATCGCCGAATCCGGATCGAATCGAAATTCGGCAAGCTAACTGCGCTCGTCACGGATGGTCACCTCCCGTATCCATATGGACGAGAGATAACCGGATATGAGGTCGCTGACCTCTCGGACACCTTGGCCAAAGCCAAAACAGTCGGTGTCGTGGTTCTTGTCACTCCTTACACGGCTGATCAACGGCATGCGGCCATCGTGCAATTTCCCGGCGGCTACATCGCAGAGATTCACTCGCCGGCTGACAAGTAGAGTTGAATTCTCCCCTTAGAGCAGTTGGTACGATCCAGCAGGTGGGAAGAGTCGTTGGGGTCGGACCAGAAACACGCACAATGGGGAGGCTACAACGCGAACTGGAAATTTCGGCCAATGCTAGAAAAAGGGAATCAACGTGAACCTATCAGAGGTTGTTTTGTTCGTCGGTCTCGGAGCGATCGTGGGCTTTGCAGGCGGGCTATTCGCGATCGGCGGAGCATTGATCGCAATCCCTTTGCTAACGGCCGCCTTCGGCTTCAGCCAACACGACTCGCAGGGAACGGCGATGGTGATGGCGCTTGCCAGCGCGAGCGTGACTTTGGTGATTTATGCGCGAAAGAAGCTCTTGCGCGCTCGCGATGACCTCATTATGGCCGCGTGCAGCACCGCGGTGGGGCTCGTTTCCTCTCAGATGGTGCACTACATCAATGACCGAACGCTGCAGCGCGGCTTCGGGGCTTTCTTAATTGTGCTCGCCGTATTGGTATGGTCCGGACATCTCGGTGAGGGCGACCGATCCGCGCCTCTCCCGGCTCCGGTGCAAGGCGGCATCGGATTCTTGGCAGGAGCGCTCAGCGGTTTGTTCGTGGTCGGTGGCGCGCTGGTAAGCGTGCCGCTTCTCGAACGCGTGGCAGGGTACTCGCAGCAGCGGGCCCAGGCCACGGTGCTGCTCATGCTCGTTCCCGCATCGGCCATCGGCCTCGTGGTCTATTCGTCAGCGGGATACGTGCGGTGGGACGAGGCACTTGCGCTCGCAACGGGAGCCGTCGCGCTCGCACCTCTCGGTACGCGGGCGGCGCTGGCCATGAAGCCGCGGGTGCTGCGGCGCTCCTTCGCCGTGGTTCAGGCGGGTGCGGGGATACTGCTCATCGCGGGCCGCTGAAGATGCGCGTCTTTTCAATTTCGGCGTTGATGCTTCTTGTTGGAACTCCATTCGCCCATGCTCAGTCGGGCCAGGCTGCCAACGCACCGGCACCAGATCGCACTTACCACTTACTGAGCGAGGACGAGGACTGGAGCTTTCTGCGGGACGCGAACCTCCGCAGCGACTTTTGGGATCCTATCAAGTACATCCGGTTACGTCGCGACAGGGACGATTGGTACATGAGCATCGGCGGAGAAGCGCGGGAGGTATGGGAGCAGATTGGGAACGACAACTGGGGACAATCTCCGTTCTGGAACGGCTATCTCAACGAGAGATACATGCTGGGTTTCGATATTCATTACGGAAAACACGTTCGCACGTTTGTAGAGCTGAAAAGCGGCCTGAATTCCTTCCGGTATGGCGGGCCGCGGCCAATTGATGAAAAGAAACTCGACTTTCAAGCGGGCTTTCTGGAGCTTGGCACATCGTCTGGTTCAAATTCGATCACTCTACGCGTCGGACGACAGGAGTTGGAATACGGTTCGGGCCGTTTAATCGATGTTCGCGAAGGCCCCAATGTTCGGCTCAGCTTTGACGGCTTTATGGTCAAAAGCAAGCTCAGCGCATGGCAAATTGACGGATTTGCCGTGCGGCCGGACCTCGACGACCCTGGCTTCTTTGATAACGCGCCGAATCACGCCGTTGGTTTTTGGGGCGTGTACACGTCGCGGCCCTTGCTCCACAAAAATTCTCTTGAGGTCTACTACCTCGGCTTGGATCGTAAGCAAGCTACGTTTGAACGCGGCACAGCGCAAGAAGTGCGCCACTCCTTAGGCGCGAGATTTTCGCGCCCAATTACCACCGAAAAAGCCGCGTGGGATTTCGACTTTGAAGGCGTTTGGCAGTTTGGCACCTTCGGCTCGGCCAACATTGAGGCCTGGACTGCCGCGTCGGATACCGGCTATCGCATCCCAACAATCCCTCTGAAACCGCGCTTCAGCGCAAAAGCGGATATCTCAAGCGGCGACGACCCTAATTCGAAAACATTAGGCACGTTCAATCCGTTGTTTCCGAAGGGCAACTACTTTGGCGTTCTGGCGACCACGGGCCCAGGCCCAATTAACTTCATAGACGTTCACCCGCGCCTCGAAACGGAGCTGCCCCACGACGTCAGCGTGTCGTTCGATTGGATCGTGCAGTGGCGGGAAAACGTAAACGATGGTGTGTACGCCGTACCCGGCTTCCTTATCCGAGCTGCCGACGGCAGCCGCGCCCGATTCGTCGGAGACCGGCCCGGGACGGAAGTTCGGTGGCAGGCGAATCGCCACCTGTGGTTCCAAGCGGATTACGGAATTTTCTATGCTGGCCGCTTTCTGAAGGAAACGCAGCCGGGCCGCAATCTGAACTATTGGGCTTTTTGGGCCGGCTACAAGTTTTAGAGAGAGCTGCTCGCGAAAAGCATCCTTTATATATGCCTATATACGCGGATTGCCCGTGGGTTTTGGAACAAGGGAAGGGAATTGGCCGTGACAGTTTGGGATTCTAACCAACGGCAGGGCAGCGTTCTAAGCAGCGTCGACTAAAATTTCGCGCAGCGATTCCCCGTGGCAACCAGACAAACCGATCTTCTCCTTCCCGGAACGAAGCGGTTGCTCCCACGATGCACGCTCGAGGTCCTCTTTCGAAATTTGATGGACGAGAGGGGATTCGAACCCCCGGCCTCCTCGTTGCGAACGAGGTAAATTAAAACCTAAGACGTGATATTGCAATCACTTAGGTTTCGCGGAGGGGCCTTAATTGGGGTACTTGGGCTACCGGGTAAATGGTGGCTTTAATCCTTCTTGAGCCTGCGGATAACAGAAAACGCAACACGCTACACAAATGAATCACTTTACGTTCTGCCAGCGATGAAGGCGCCGGCGCCCGCGCCCGCGGCTTCAAGCACATCAGCGTCGGCCCCAAAAAGGAGAGAAGCGGTTCATTTGAAGTTAAGTCAACTTGGATTTGTTGGCGAGAAGGGGTATTGAACCGATAGTTGCCACAAACAGATATAAATGTAGTATCACCCAACTGTACGTCTGATAGACGTACATTTCTATTGATTTGTCCGCCTCATCGCCGTACACTTAAATGGATTGGGGGACGCTCATGGCACGCATACAACGTCAGCAACACTCGCGAAAGGAACAGCGCTTGGAAGCCAGGGTCACTCCTGAGCAGAAACGTCTTATCGAGCGCGCAGCAACATTGCGTGGCACAACCATAACCGAGTTCGTAGTCAGAAGCGCTCAGGAAGCGGCGATGAATACGATCAAGGATTTCGAAGTTTTGCTTCTGCGGGATGAAGCCCGCGACGTCTTTGTAAATGCGGTTTTGAATCCACCCGCACCGAACGTTGCTGCTCGTGCAGCTGCAGAACGCTACAAGAAGCAGATGGGGCTCTAATTGGCCAAGAAGCACGAAGAACCTCGCTTCGCGATCGAGCCGCTCGGAGAAAAACACCACCGGGCGGCTTTTTCATGTGGCGTGGAAGCACTTGATTCCTACCTGCACAAGCAAGCCGGTCAGGACGCGAGAAAGCGCGCGGCGGTACCGTTCGTCGCGACCAGCGACGGCCAGACCATTGCGGGCTACTATACGCTCTCCCAATTCGCCATAGGGCTAGACGCAATTCCCGAAGAGGTTGCGAAAAGGCTGCCAAAATATCCGATGGTATCTGCGACCCTTCTTGGCCGTCTGGCAGTGAGTACCGAATTTCGCGGGCGGGGCCTCGGAGAGATCTTGCTCATGGATGCCCTCCACCGCAGCCTTGATTCGAGCAAGCAGATCGCATCGGCTGGTGTTATCGTAGATGCAAAGGATGAGTCCGCGGCTGGATTCTACAGGAGATACGGATTCGTTGAATTGCCCAAAATTGAGAAACGACTCTTCCTGCCTATGGGGACTGTCGAGCAATTGTTTCGGAAGGGCAGATAGCGGGTGCGGCATCGCCTAAGAACCGATAACGCATGCGCCTCTATTCCGGCACCACAAAATCCCTTATCGAAGACTCAACTTACAACTGCATTGCCACGAAACTAAGAGATGCCTTCTTCCTAGAATTTCGGCACCAGCCAGCAACCAACAGAAGGTCATAAGGCAAATCTGTTGGCTCTCCGAGTCCGTTGCGTACGCGCTGGGTAGACAAAGCAATTCCGCGTAGAGGAAGAACTCGCTTTCCCCCCTCAGGACTACACGACTGCTTTCAGTTCGAACTCTGTAAATATTACAATCGAGAAACTCGGGCGGGTTCCTTTCTGCGTACTAGGACCGCAATTCCGCGAGCGAGCCTCCTGGCTCAAGAGACATAAAACGCCCGACTTATCTCTGTTGGCGCGTAAAGTGCATGAATCTCAGTGAGGGACATATTTGGAAAGTAAATCCCAAGCCCTGCCTAAGCAGACGATATCGTTGTCAACAGATTGGAAGGTTGAGATGATACAACCTGCCTGTTCCCATGTGCTTGATGCAAAACTAGAACCACTTTGCCCGCGCCACAACAAGATCATGCGATTCGAGGCGAGCGGACTTCCTTCGGGAACTGACAATCGGCCTTCCTATCACTGCGGTTACGAAGGATGCAACGTTCGCTATGACTTGGTTAACGGGTACTTCACATTAGTCGGAATGCCCGATGAAATAAATCCCGTGGAGGAGCCGGATGCCAACACGTTGAAGTGCGAGAAACACTATGCTTGGTTGTACAACAACAGAAAACAAGCGAACGATTGGGGTGACGAGTGGTGTTGCGGCGTTGAAGGGTGCAAGTTCTGTGTTCTGACAGGGACAAAGGGCAATCGGGTCAGGACATAACAATTGGCCGAAAGGCGGCCGACTGATCCGGCGCAGAATCCGGGCTGATCTAGAATCGGCGTCAGGCTAGGCGGCTTCCTTTTAACCACAGTTCCGCCGAGGGGGCTAGATGGAAACCTTATCCGGGGTTTGCGCTGCTTCAGCTTGTGGGGCCGGTCCGAGAGGTGAGTCCTCCGGCCCAACCATCTCCCACTGGTCGGCTGTTTGATATGGTTGATTGAAATAGCGAGTGGAACCTTCAAGCCGACAGGGGCATCTTAATGAACACAGCCCCCGTGGAGGTTTGTTATGTCTAGGGCAAGTTCAGCGCCCCTTCGTACTGAGCTGTACACTTGTATGCGGGTCGCGTGTCCATACTGCCATACGAAAATGACTGTGAATGTCTGGTCAGCGACCGACACCAGCAAGAATTCGGTTCAATGTTTAGGCTGTGACAAAACGTTCCTTGCACTCGTGCCCGGCCCTGTTGTTGGCGGACCATTTGAGTTGAGCGATTAGCGTGGGTACGGAATTCCTTGACCGCCTGGCCAGTCAACTCAAAATCGGCAAGGACCCCGCCGTTCGTCGGGCCATCGAGCGGATTTCGGACGATATCAAGAAGAGATATCATAACGGCCAATATAAAAACCCGACGGAGGCAGAAAGAGACCTCAGGCAGTTGGTTGAACGCGAAGAAAACGGAAAGTAGGCTTTTCCCAGACGGCTCAGGTTCCGAAGCGCGGCTTGGCCGAGTTGTTTCTTCCTTCAAAACCCGGACTGCGCGTCGGCGCGACGATTAGCTGTCCGAAATGCCAGACTGTAGTTTCGTATGTACAGGCCGACCTTCGGCATCTCGCGAGCGACACACTTGTCAACCAGAGTTTCGACGAGCGAAAAATTGTCGTTTTGCGCTCAGACGCCTCGGACAAAACCGCGAACCACAACGAGTCCGACGATCACCACCGGTTAGCCGACAACCCCAGCCTTGACACGCTAGTCGTGAACACGGCTGAGCTATGGAAATTTGATTTGTAGTAGATTTGCACTGTTTTGAGCGAGCGATTCTCCTGAGCTCCGCATCGTGAGTATCGTGAGTTCGCATCGTGAGTTCGCATCGTCGCGCGTCAAGCCATCTAAGAATGTAACCGGAGCTATCCATGTCGCGCCATTTGATATGTAACCGGAGAAGGCTTGTTGTTGTTGTGGCTGTGGGAAAGTGGGAATCTCGCGGTTTGTGCGAGATTTCCAAGCGGAGTGGAAAAGCCTGCCTTTGGGCTTTTCCACGCAGCGTCTTTTCCACAACCTTTTCGCCGGCCACTTTTGGACTGGCTGATCTCGGGGTGCGCTTGTGCTTTCGGGCTTAGCCGCCGGTTGGCCAGCCGGTAGATCCGTTCGAGTTTCTTGTCGATGGCTTTTGCCAGCTGGAACGGATCGAGCGATCTCTGGAGTTCTTTCAGAATGCCTAGTTGCGTGGCATCCCCCTGCTTCGAGGCCACGACCCGCTCGAAGGGCGTCTTGGGAGCGTCATACACGCGTCGAAGTTTCGACCCGACACGCACCTTCTTCACCAGCTTCACGGACGGAAGATACAGATTCAGCCACAAGCGCAACTCGTGGCGGTACAAGTCGTTCATGGCGGCGACTGCGTTTTGCGTGTCATAGCGTTCCCAGCCGAGAAGCTTCCGTACGTGGGTCCAGTTCTTTTGCTCGATATGCGCGTTGTCATCTTTCTTGTACGGACGTCCGCGCGTGAGTTGGATGTTCTTTCGCTTGCACCAACCCTGCAGATGCCAGTTGATGAATTCCGATCCGTTGTCCGAGTCCAGGCCCAACAGCGCAAAGGGCAGCATCCCCGCGATCTCATCCAGGGCCTGCTGCACAGCGGTTTGCCCCTTCCCTAGCAGAGCCCGCGTCTCCGTCCAGGTAGTTTGAATATCGGTGATGTTCAGCGAATAACCGAAATCTCCTTGGCCCGAATTTCCCGAATGCGAAACCAGATCGACTTCCGTGAAGCCGGGCGAGGTTACGTCCCAACTGTCGGTCTTGATGGGGATGTGATGCTTGAGCAGATAGCCCGGTTTGGTGCGCCCGTAAATCCGCCGCCTCTTTTGGTTCTTCTTCGCGGCCAGTCGACGGTCCATCTGCCGCGGGCTGATCGAGAGCAGTTGTCTCTCCTTCTCCGGGCTTAACTGGAAGCGCTTGCGAATCCACGGCATCCAAGCGGGCAGCAGCGCCTTCAAGCGCACCGACCAAGGATACCCGGCCGCCTCCTATACGCTGGTCAAATAAAGCCTCTTCGCGCCGAGCCGGGCCACGAGCCACTCGTTGAGCGGCAGCATGAGGGCCAAGGCGAGCAGATAGCCGCTGACCACCCATTGGGCCGACGCAATGGACGAGCGCAACTCCTGCTTGATGAACGAAAGCGAGACGTTCACGACCGTCGAATCCATTTGCGACATGAACGGACCGAGAATCGCGACGGCGATGATTTTCCAGGCCCCGGGCTCCAGCCTTTCGGAATGGGTACGGCTCATGATGCGATGCCTGTCCTTCTGAATTAGCCCTTTTGCGCGGCGATGAATTCGTCCGTCGCGGCGACCCAGGCCTGCGGGGGAAAAACCTTCTCGGTCAAAACGCGGTGAACCTCCTGATCGGCATCGAAGCAGGCGTCCTTGAGAACGACACTGCGGAAATCCAGATCAAAGGCGCGTCTCAGCGTGGAGAGAACAATCCCGCTCGTCGCGATGCCGAAAAAGACGAGGTGCTCGATGCGGCGGGACCGAAGGACAAGCTCAAGATGATTGTCCGAAAATGCGCCCACTCTCTGCTTGTAGATCACGAGGTCGTCCGGATGAAAAATATCGCCGTGAAATTCCACGGAGGGAGTGCCCTTGACGAAAAGATTGTTTTGTTTGACCCGCGAAAACGGGGATCCAAAATCCGGAACCTCCGGGTGCCCCTCGGAAAACCCAAGCCCCACATGTATGAGGCGGAACTGATTTTGCCGCGCAAACGCGACGGCTTTCGCGGCCACGCTCATCACGCGTTCGGAATCCGGCACGAGGCCGAAGACTCCTTTTTGAAGATCCAGCGTCAGAAACGCCGTTTTTTGGGGATCGAGTTTCATGTGCTATTCCTTTTTGTATCTGGGCGGCAAGCTGTCATGACGTTTCCGCTATGCGCTTGATGAGTTCACCGGCCTTGAAGAGTGTTGTCTGTTCCTGCCTGTCGAGTCCCGCGATGGCCCGCGAGAGCCAGGCGAGCGTCGCCTCCTTGGTGTTCCTGCGCAGGGTGATTCCCCGGGCCGTCAGTTTGATATTCATCTGGCGGCCGTCCGTGGGGTGGGCCTTGCGCTCGACCAACCCCATTTTCTCGAGCAACCCCAGGGCCGTGCCCATGGATTGCGGCTTGACGCCTTCGGCGCGGGCGAGGTCCGCGGCGGTCGCCGGTCCGTGCTTTTCCAGGCGGCGGAGGACCGCCTTTTGTGTCCAGGAGAATTCCTGCAATTCCGGCGGCGCGTCGGCGAGAAGGCGGCGCACGAACAAACCCAACGCCATGGCAAAATCTTCAACCGCGACTTCACTGTTTTTCTGAGCGATCATGACTTAACAGTATAACTTATCAGTTCAACTGTCAAGTTAGGGATCAACGGGGCGGGATCAAGTCCTGACTGTGAGCCAAATTCGCCTTCATCGGAACGCACCAGGGAAGAGGGGAGGGTGATCTCGGAGTGCCCGAAGGCCCTGCAACACTTCTGGTTGGGACACGCACCAACGCATGTCTCCGAACGCTACAAGAAACTACTCAAACAGCGTGATTGGCGGCTCGAGTGGGCTGACAGGATAGGGATGGGGTTCGAGCTTCCGGCACGTCCAGTTGCCCCGTACGCCCCGGTAATCGTATTTCCTAAAGCAGGTTAAGTTCTTTAGAATCTGGTGGACGAGAGGGGATTCGAACCCCCGGCCTCCTCGTTGCGAACGAGGAAAAATCTAAGCTAAGACTCGGTGCCACAGTCACTTAGATTTTTGAGGAGGCCCTAAATTGCCCCGCTCGCCCCGCCGACGGATCGACGAATCAGAGGATTTGCTCTGATACAAACGGGCTGACCAAGGTCCATGCGTCAACTGTGTCCCCAGACAGTTCGATTCGGAGGCCCGGCATGGACCGAACGTCTGCCGGTTCGTTTCGAGTGGTTGGCCGCGGCATGAGTCCGAAGCGAACATGGACTGGATCTCGGGACGTTTGGCAGACGCCTAGCCTTGGGCGGGTGTAGAGTCGCGCGGCTGGCTAGCCGGGATTGAGGATTGGGACGAGTGCGTTTATGGGGGCGATCAGGCGAATTGAAGGCGTTTGAGTTTGATGTGGGTGGTGCGGAGGTGGGCGAGGTCGTAGTGGGCCTGCTGGGTGAGCCAGGATTCGGGGCTGCCGCCGAAAACTTTGGAGAGGCGGACGGCCATTTCAGGAGAGATGCCGCGTTTTCCGTTGACGAGCTCGGAGAGAGTGGTGCGAGTGACACCGAGGGCAGCGGCGGCTTGAGTGATGGTCAAGCCTAGCGGTTCGATACACTGGCGCAGGACAAAGCCTCCTGGATGGGGTGGATTCTTCATCGGCATGGTTGGTTCTCCTTCAGTGGCAATACTTCCAAGGCAATCCTTCCGTGACAATGCCTCAATGATAGTCGAGATAATCTACGTCGAACGCATCGCCGTCAGCGAAACGAAAGATCACTCGCCAGTTAGCCCGGACAGTGACCGCCCAAAAGCCTTTCATTTCACCCTTGAGAGGATGTAGCCGGAAACCAGGTAGATCCATGTCGGCGACGGTAGCCGACGCGTCCAAACGAACGAGAATATCGCGGAGCCTGTCGGCGTGCTGGCTCACAACGCCGCGATGGTCATCCTCTTCGTAAAGGCGTTTGAGGCCTTTGTGGCGGATCGACCGGATCACATCTTAGCGTAATGCGTTACGTAACGCATGTCAAGAAGTCAAACCGCAGCGGTTCTGCTCACCGGACGCCTGTACCGCGCGTAATCCTAATGTAATGCGTAATAAACTACTTACACATGATCAGATGAAAGTGCGGCGGGTCAACGACTCTCGAACTATTCCGCCGAGCCGTGGAAACGTTGAGGGAAGAGAAGCCATATGTTCATAGACTTCCATATTGTGAACATACGTGCTATACTCAAAATAGGAGGATGAGCGTATGGCCTTAGCTAAGACGAGGTCCCACAAGCATTTTCAATTAGACGCGGGAAAGTTAAAGCGCGCCCAGAGGGCGTTGCGGGCAGAAACAGAAACGGAAACTGTCGAGCGTGCGCTCGACGTCGTCATCACCGAACACATGAGAAACCGGGTGACGGTCGAAGCGAACGACCGCTTCGTCAAAAGCGGCGTCGGTATAAGGGACGCATACGGCACATTGGACAAGTAGATGCAGCCGGTCCTCTTCGACTCTTCCATTTACATTACCGCTTTACGAACTGGAGACGAGGCCGCCCTATCGCTGAGACGGTTGGCCGTCGACTCGCCGATTTGGTTGAGTGCGGTCGTACTCGAAGAGCTATACGCCGGAATTGCCCCTCGCCGTCGGCATGTATTGGAACGATTCGAGCGTGACTTCGAGAAGGCGAGGCGAATTCTCGTACCGAACCTCAACGACTGGACCCAAACCGGCAAAGTGCTGGCCCGTTTGGCCGCCAAATATGATTACGAGAAAATTGGACAGGGCCGACTGACGAATGATGCGCTGATTGCAATGAGCGCCGCTCGCCTGGGGATCATTGTGATCACCGCGAATGCGCGAGATTTTCTGCGCCTTGCCGAGTTTCGTCGTTTTCATTGGAAAGTCCACGATTTTAGCAGCAGCTAACGGTGGCTCCGGAAAATTCGGAGCAGCCCAAGCGTCGAAGTTATTCTTCCAAATGAACCGCAAAGGTCGATGGGCTTGCGGACCCTGCTTGAATCTGGTGAACCAAATTCGCTGTGATGCCCACCTGTGCGCGAGCACTCTTCGGACTAGAACCGCCCCTACCATAAGTCCCGTTGAATCCGTTGACCTTACTCGCCAAGACACCCTGATTTCATAGCAGAGGAGTCTCCGAGCCCGCCACGGTGAGTTCGAGCGGACGCGGAACCTACATGTCCGGATACGCGTGGAAAAATTGGACACTTCCTCGCAGGTACAAGATTCCAGTGCCGGGCTGAAGGTTGAGAAAAGTTCCTCGGAGAGGCGGGTATGGGACTTGCTATTCACAAGCATTGAACGAGAAGATGAGCGGACCCTCCACGGATGGATTCCGGACTTGCTGCCCCGGACCGAACTGGAGGTAATGGCTGAGAGGGGTGACAGAGCATGAGCGAGCCAATGGAAGACAAACAGGATCAAAGGCAGGAGGAAGCTTCCAGTGACCTTTCCCGCCGCGACTTCATCGCTATGGCGGCGGCCGCTGGAATTGTGACCGCGGCCGACTCCGCATCAGCAGCAATGCCCGTCGCGGAAACCGACGTGACGATCAAAACCTCGGATGGCACCTGCGATGCCGCGTTTATTCATCCCAACTCCGGCTCGCATCCCGCCGTGATCGTCTGGAGCGACGCCTTCGGGCTGCGCCCCGCGATGCGTGACATCGGCAAGCGCATTGCCGCCGAGGGCTACAGCGTGCTGGTCCCCAATCCCTTTTATCGCGTAAAACCCGGGCCGGCGGTAGATAACATAACCTCGTTCAATTTCCAGACGGACATGCCCAAGATTCAGCCGCTGATGGCTTCGATCAACGCGCCCGGCAATTGTGAGAAAGACGCCGTCGCGTTCGTCGCCTGGCTGGACCAGCAGAAACAAGTCAACACGTCAAAGAAGATCGGCACGCAGGGCTACTGCATGGGCGGCCCGCTGGTGTTGAAGACCTGCGCCACCCGCCCCGATCGCGTCGGCGCGGGCGGCTCGTTCCACGGCGGCGGACTGGTTACCGACAAGCCGGAAAGCCCGCATCTGCTGGCTACGAAAATCGAGGCGCGCATGTATTTCGGGATTGCATCCAACGACGACATGCGCCAACCCGAAGCCAAAGACAAGCTGCGCGAGACTTTCGCGGCGGCGCATGTGCCGGCGGAGATCGAAGTTTATTCGGGCGCGCTGCACGGCTGGTGCGTGCCGGACATGCCGCTGCAAAACGGCCAGCCCATTTACAACAAGCCGGACGCCGAGCGCGCTTGGGGCAAGCTCGTAGCCCTGTACAAAGCCGGCCTGGCCTGAGCGCACTGCAATGAGAACACCCAAGGGCTCGGGCGGTGTCTATGCTGTGCTTGGGTGTGGTCCCAATCTGCGCGAACCAAAAGTCCACGTTTCCACAAAAGCGTTAAAAGAATTTCATAGAAGATTCTCGAATTTGAACGAAGGCGTATTTTCTCGAAAGAGCCGATTGGTGTCACTGTTTCCGATTATTTCGGCCTGGGTAGAAAGAAGAGTAGAGACAGATTTCCTTGCTTAGCGAGATTGTCAGGGACTCAATGTTTCGGGACAGAGTAAGAAAGGTCCGTTGAGCTCCGGGCAATTGCTGAGGTTCTCATAACCCTTCCCCCCATCTGTTAGACCGCTGCCGTGAACAGTTAGCGGGTTAGAAGTACTTTCAACGACATGGAAGAGTACGGACGGCACTGCAGGTTTCCTAAGCTTTCCGATGCTCGTGCGCGGCGACGCTTCCGCCTTTGCCAGGCTCATTTTTCTTGAGTAGGAATGATCCAAGAAACATGAGAGCCAGCATCACAGCCAATAGCCAATACACTCCAGCGGACGGTCGACTTGATACTCGGCGATTGTGGATAGATTGGCCGATACCAAATCAGTGCGACTCTTCGAACAGGTGCACGACCCGCTCTGTGCTTCCTCGCGCCCACGCCGTGTTCGACGCAAAACCTAGCACTAGCACCGCCGCACCGCACGCTGTCATCACCCACCAGATCGCGTGAGTCGCCGTCGTGAAATCCGTGCCCCGCGCATGACTCACTGCCACCACCGATCCAGACACCGCAACCCCGATTGCTGCACCTACCTGCCTGCTGGTTGAAGCGATGGCCGCCGCCACGCCCGCTTGCGATAACGGCATTCCATCCACTGCGCTGTTCGTGATCGCGGGATTCACCATTCCCAGCCCAACACCGAACAGTGCATATGCTGCCAGCAGCCAGCCCACCGACGTCTGCGGGCTCAGACCTGTCAACATCAGCGAGCTCAGCACAAGTCCCGCGCCCGAAGCGAGTAGAGGAGGGCGCGTTCCGTAGCTCCCGACCAGCCACCCCGACCAAGGCGCACTTACGATCATCGTCACCGCCAACGGTAGAGTGAACAGACCGGTATGAAAAGCAGAAAATCCGCGCACCTGCTGGAGGTAGAGCGCATTCAGAAAAAGAAAACCCGAGAAACTTGAGAAGGCGCACAGCGCCAGAACCGTCGCACTTGAGAATGGCACGCTGTGGAAGAACCGCAAGTCCAGTAGCGGATCGCGCCGCCGAGGCTCATACAGGGCGAATGCCAAAAATGCCATCGCCGCAGTAACAAACAAACCCAGGATCAACGCCGATCCCCAGCCCGCATGCGGCCCTTCGATGACACCCCATGTCAACGTCGCCAGCCCGGTTAGCACCATCGCCTGTCCCACCGGGTCGAAAGCCCGTGCACGGGGCGCCCTCGATTCCGGCACAAACCGTGCCGCCAGCAGCGCCGCAATAATTCCGATCGGAACGTTGACCCAGAAAATCGAACGCCATCCAATCGTCTCCGTTAGCGCCCCGCCGATCAGTGGCCCGATCCCCAGCGATATGCCTGCCACGGCGCCCCAGATGCCCACCGCACGCGCACGCGCCTTCGGCTCCGGAAAGGCGTTTGCGATGATCGACAGCGCCACGGGGTTTAGCATTGACGCCCCGAATCCCTGCAGTGCGCGGAACCCGATTAGTTGCTCGATCGTCCCTGCCCGGCTGCACAGCAGCGATCCGATGGTGAACACAGCCAGTCCGATTTGGAATACCCTTCGGCGTCCAAAGCGGTCTGACATCGATCCCGCCAGCATTAGGAAACTCGCCACCACCAACGTGTAGGCGTCCAGAATCCACTGCAGTCCCGCCAGCCGCGCATGCAGGTCTTTCTGGATCGCCGGCAGCGCAACGTTGACAATCGTTACGTCCATACCTACGATCAACAGGCTCATGCAGCAGATCGCAAGAATCAGGTTTGGATGGGTGGTACGTCTCGCCGGATCAACGACGGCAGCGCTCGCCGCGCCTGCAGCAGGAAAAAATCGATTCTCAGTTTTCGGCAAGGTGTTCTCCTCGAGACTTGTCTTTTCGCCGCGGAATGCGGTTTCGTTGAACGCGCTCTCGCTGAATATCGGATTATGTTTTCTTAGTGAATGTCGAACCGCACTCCCGCCCCTTGTGCGGTGTCTGTTCCGCGGCAAGTGCGGCGAGGACCTCATTGGTCGAGCGCACGCGACAGAGCCGAGGGAATATCTTCTCGAATGCGAAACGATGCTGTTCGCCATCCTGACCGGAGCAGGCGTCTTCAACGACGACAAAGCCAAAGCCGAGCCCGGTACCCTGTCGAGCCGTGGACTCTACCCCCGCATTGGTAGAGATTCCGGTGAGGACGACCGTGTCGACACCACGCGACTTAAGCTGCAGTTCAAGATCGGTTGCGCCAAAGGCGCCCCAGTGACGTTTCGTAAGCAGGATGTCGCCGGGCTGAAATCCGGCAGAAGGGGCAATCTCCGAAACAATGCCGGGCAGCGGTGCATTCCCCAGATTGACTGGCTGGTCGACAGGAAGCTCGAGGAAATCGTTGAGGTCGACGCGGACATAAACAACCGGGGCACCGTGGCCGCGAAACGCTTCGGCCAGCTTTGCCGAATTGGCAACGACCTGTGCGGCAGGATGAGGCGCGGTACTCATGCCGACGATGGCATTCTGGAGGTCAATGAGAACAAGTGCTGTTTTGTGGGAATCAAGCTGAAGTTCTGCCATGGGACTCCTTAGGAAAAGATTTGTCATCAAAATCGAGGGCACCCTCGATTTCCAGGGTATAGAATATGACGATGCCCTCGAATTTGTCAAATTCGATAAGGGTCGCCCCGCAACAGGAGCGCTCTTCACGCAGGCTCGCCAGTTTCCTGGATGCGGCGGCGGAACTGTTTGTCGAGGTTGGCTATGAAGCAACCACGATGACCGCGATCGCGGAGCGAAGCGGCTCTTCGATCGGGGCGCTTTACAACTACTTCCCGGACAAACAGGCCGTCGCCCTCACCTTGTTGGGCCAGTACGCCCAAGAGATGGAAGAGCAATGGAGGCCATTGATGGAGCAGGCAGAGAACCTCACTCATCGAGAGTTCGCGAGTCTCTTTATCGAACGGATCACTGAAATTTTTCAGGTACGCCCGGCTTATCTGAGACTGCTCGCGGCGCCGATTCGGCTACGCCGCGACCCCGCTGCGAAGAGAGTCTTGCGAGCCAACATCGCGAATGCCTTTCGAGCAAAGAACCCATCCCTTTCCGACGAACGAGCAGTGCTGGCTGCGAACGTGACTCTCGAGATGGTCAGAGGCTTGAAGAAGCTCTATGGAGAAGTGGGCGATAAAGGGAAAGACTTGATTGTGGCTGAATTCAAGAAGGCGCTGACCCTATATTTGGGAAGCGTTTTGGGCTCATGAAGTCGTCCATAACAGACGCCTCTCGGAGGACGGCGATTCGGAAACTATCTCCCTTTTTGGTCGTCTGCCGGATTGGAAATCTAAACTGTCAATTCGGATGGTTGCGGGGTTCGCTGAAAAGAAAGAATTTGTTGGTTGCAGAGGCTTAATTTGAACCGACGAACTCCGGTGCCAGCTCATTTTGTCCAAATGCTTCGGAGTCCAGACGAACTCCATGTCGCGATCAAGATAAGTAACGAGAAGTCGGCTTGTTGTCAGAAAATCAAAAAATGGCACGATGCGCTTTTGTCGGTACTAATCCGACGGACGAACCATAACTTCAGACTTGGGCGTTTGTCAGGGCTTACCCAGGTTGGGGGAACACCGCCATCCTGCTCTTGTGGAGCAATTCACCGTGCTAGAGGGGGCCTTAAGCATTTTTCTTGAGCGGCCTGATACATGGGTGAGATTTGGTGGACGAGAGGGGATTCGAACCCCCGGCCTCCTCGTTGCGAACGAGGCGCTCTCCCAGCTGAGCTACTCGCCCTCCGGTTTAGCCGCTAAGCATTGTATCATCAACGCCCGTTGGCACAATCGCGGGACAATCAAACATTTTCTCGACTAGCTTGCCGGTTTTTCGGCGGTGCCGTCACGACGCATCTCCGAAAAAACAGTATGCGACTTGTTGCCACCCTCGAACGCGACTATGTTTCAGGTAGACTTCAGAAATCTGGGAAACTACAGCAGAGGAATGGCGTGCAAAGAGAACGGAGTTTAATTTCGGGCGGAGTGCCTGATTAAACGCTGTTACCAGACAAATCCCGTTCAGGGAGTCCGGCTATCCGACGTTACCGGGACTTTTATCAAGCGATTCCGATGGCTATTTCAGCTTCTCGTACTCCACTTTGGCTTCTTTCAGGATGGGGATGTCGGGGTCGGCGTCTTTCCAGAGCGTGAGGAAATCTTTGTAGGCGGCGAGCGCCCGGACGCGGGCGGCATCGGCGTCCGCCCCTTGCGACATTTTCGACTCTAAGGCGTTGGCACGAGCCACTCCCAGATGCGCCAAGGCTCCCGTCCAGCAGTTCCAGACGATGCCGCTGTGGTCGAGAATTTTTTGAAACTCTGCGGCGGCAGCTCTGCCCTGCCCGGTTGCCAAGTACGCTTCGCCACGTATGTACACCGGATAGATGCAGGAAAGGTTGAGCACGAAACCGATTTGGCCGAACACTTGAGCTGCGTCCGATTGCAGGACATCCAGCGCGGCAGCTGGCTTTTTTCTGTCCAGCGCCAATTGTGCTTCAATCGCGGGCAGCCAAATCGACTGCATCTGGCTGTCAAGGGGAAAGCGTTTCCCCAGATCCTGGGCTGCGGACTCGGCTTGTGCCACAGCGCCGGCCATGGCCAGTGCTACCGCAGCTTCGCTCTGGACGGCTTGACTAGCGGGAGCCAGCTTCAAAGCCCGCGCCGCAAGCTGCTGGGCGTTCGTGGGATTGCCGTAAGCAGCTTCCCGCTGTGCCTCAATCGCCTGATATATCGCCGCGCTCTCCTTGTTGTCAGCCCGAACAGCGGAATCGATCGCCAGCTTGGTCAATTGCCGCGATTTCATCAGACGACCTGCGTATGCCTCGGTGTCCGAGGCCAGTTCCAGCCCAAAGTTCTCAAGTGCAGGCTTTGCTGCAAACCACTTTTGCTGTTCGGCCATCGCACCGGAGTCCTCTCCAAGAAAAGCGAGAGCATACAGAGCATTGTGCATTATCAGGCCGTCTAGTTTCCGATCCTGTGCGTCGTGAATGATTTGCCGCGTTTCGTCAAACCGTTGCAGGGCCAAGAGGACGTTCGCAAGGTTGGAGTACGAAGCCACATAGTCTGGCGCAATAAGCACGGCTTTTTTGAGCATCTGCTCAGCCTCTTCATACTGCCCCTGATACCCGAGCACGACGCCCAGATTTACGTACGCCGTGTAGCCCCGCGGATAGGTTTCAACCTCCTGCTGAATTGTCTCCGCTGCTTTGGCTAATTCTCCGGTTACATTTCGATAGTAGATGGCGGCAATCACCAATTTTTCGCGTTCGCTGGCATGTTCCCGCAGCTGGAACGCCTTGGTCGTATACTCGTTACCCCGCCCTATCTCCCCGAGATTGTTGTAGTCAACGCCCACGGCCGAGTATCCCATGGCGAAATTCGGATCGAGCTGGATGGCACGCTGGTGGTAAGGCAGCGCCGCCTCGCTCCCCTTAGCGCTGAAAGCGGTTGCGCCAAGACTGAACGCCTTTAGGGCTTCAAGCGAAGCCGTGGTCGCCTCCGGAAGCGGAAGATTAAATTTCTGGACAGTATCCAGCGATTCGCCCAGTTCTCCGCGCAGCTTGGAGGCGGCCTCTCCTAGCGCGTCCAGCACTTTCTCTTTCGTCGCAACCGTTACCTGCTCCTGCGCCAAAGTCTCTCCGCTATTGCAATTCACCGCTTTTAACGCCAATACATACTCACTGCCCAAACTGCCAATCGCTCCACCAATGTAGACTTTGCTGCCCACCCTCTGACAAAGATCGCGGGTCAGCTTGGGCGTGAGTTCCGCTCCCGCTGGAAGCGTCATCAGTCGTACGGTCCTTGCGACTTGGCTGCCTGGAACTACATTCAGGAAGGGCGATTGCCGCAGAGAAACTGTCAGCGCTGTCTTGAGCGTATCGTCGAAGACCGCGTCTCCCGTGCTGTTGGCGAAGTCAGCGAGTAAAACCGTGTCTTTGTCCGTGAGCCGCACGCTTTGACGTCGCCACCGATAGTACAGGCCCCCGGCCCCGAGCACGGCCAGGATCAAGGCGGCCACCGCGATTTTCCAGAGCTTCGCAAGCCGAACGATGGAACCTTCCGGGAAAGGCACGGTTCCCGAACCCACGGCCACCACTCGCCCGCTTTCTGTATCCCGCCTTAGCCGCTGTAGGTCGGTGCAAATCTCCGAGGCGTGCTGGTAACGAAGATTTCGGTCTTTCTCCAGACATTTGTCGATGATTTCTTCGAGCTTGGGCGGAACCTCAGGGTTGATCCGTACCGGCGGTACGGGTGGGCGCTCTAGAATAGCGTTGAAGATCATTCCCGAGGTGTCGCCTCGGAACGGCAGCTGCCCGGTGGCCATCTGATACAGCACCGCACCGAAGGAAAACAGGTCGGTTCGCACATCCAAGTCCTTGCCTTTGACCTGTTCGGGCGACATGTAGGCGACGGTGCCAAGCGCCGTGCCGGGGCTGGTGAGATGCTCTTCTCTGTGGAGGGTCGCGGCGGTAGGCTCCGTTCCACTTACTGGTTTGGGAGAGAGTTTGGCTAAGCCGAAGTCGAGGATTTTGGCGTGCCCCCGATCCGTGACAAATATGTTGGCGGGCTTAATGTCTCGATGAACGATTCCTCTGGCGTGCGCGGCATCTAGGGCGTCGGCGATCTCGATTCCGAGCGAGAGCAGAATGTCCAGTTCCATGGGACGACTGGCGATGCGGTGCTTCAACGTCGCGCCTTCCAGAAACTCCATCGCAATGAATTGCTGGCCGTCTTGTTCCCCGATGTCGTAAATGGTGCAGATGTTCGGATGG